>MWVX01000540.1_pt1 | contig 12070 bp, 9 predicted proteins | sample 1047311 | NCBI WGS metagenome assembly MWVX01 (sample SAMN06349984, study PRJNA376086) | soil metagenome | isolation source: MtG-4 sample Antarctic (ecotone) soil | place: Antarctica | collected 2015-01-13
TGGTCACTTCTGGTCTCTATGTTTGGAAAAATCCGTGGAGGCAATTTGGTTTTTTCCGCCTGCATGCTTTGGGCCGACGTTTGGTTCTTTCTCATTTTCATCCGGCATAAAAACATATACCTGCAGAAACCGGCAGCGCATCAATCTTACATTTATGTTGCCAATCATATTTCTTATTTAGACTCTGGTATTCTTCCCAAGGTTTTTCGACACCCCATACGTCCGCTGGGCAAAGTGGAGATGGCTAATATCCCTGTTTTTGGAACTATATATAAAAATGTGGTTGTAACGGTGGACCGAAGCAGCACAGCCAACCGTACCAGGAGTGTACAAACTTTAAAAGCCATTTTACGCAAAGAAATTTCGGTGCTGGTTTTTCCGGAAGGCACATTTAATTCCACCGGTAAACCGCTGAAAGATTTTTACGATGGCGCTTTTAGAATTGCCATTGAAACGGGTACGTCCATTAAGCCGGTGCTTTTGTTGAATACGTACGACCGTATGCATTACGGCTCGATATTTAGCTTAAACCCTGGAATGAGCCGGGCAATCTTTCTGCCTGAAGTGCCAGTAGAATCCTTGACCTTACAAGATGTCCCAGTGTTGAAAGCTATCGTGTATAATCAAATGGAAGCCGCATTGATTAAGTATGGCGTCTCATGGATAAAAGAATAATTATGTACCTGGCGGACGGTTGTACTATTTGGCTTTGGTTGCGTCGCACTCGTGTACTTTCTTATCGCTATGTAGCGGCTGGGAACACAAAGCACACTACGGACCACGAAGAACACAACGTTGTGCCTTTGTGGCCCCTTTGTGTTCTTTGTACTCTAAAAAAAGATGATAGCAGTTATGCCCGTGAACGGAGCGTCGCCCATGTCGCTTTATAGCAGTGCAAAAGCCGGTCAAAAAAAAAGTAATAAATCGAAATCTGTTAACTATAAGCAAGAAACTTGTCGTACCCCGGCAACCCCAAACCCGAAACCCCAAAACCGAAACTCTCTTATCTTAGCCGCTTCATGTTTGCTGAAATAATTATACCTCTTGCGCTTCCAAAAAATTATACCTGGCACGTACCCGATGAAATGCTGGATGCCATTTCTATTGGCTGCCGGGTAGAGGTAAACCTTGGAAAAAATAAAAAGTATGCTGGTATTGTAAAATGCATTCATAGCGACGAACCGCAAAACTTTGAGGCAAAAGATATTCTGGCCCTGCTGGATACGGAGCCGGTCATTCATCGCTACCAATTGCAACTTTGGGAGTGGATGGCCAAGTATTATATGTGTACCGAAGGAGAAGTGATGGCTGCGTCTCTGCCCTCGCACTTTAAACTTTCCAGCGAAACGGTTTTAATTTATAATGAGGAATTCGGCGATGATTTTTCGGAGCTGGATAACGAAGAATATTTAGTAGCAGAGGCCTTGCATATAAAGCATGAATTGCGCTTAACAGAGGTGCAGCAGATTTTAGATGTGCCGCATGTATATCCCATTGTCAACCGGTTAATTGGAAAGAGAATATGCTTCGTTTGGGAATCGTTAAAGCAAACCTTTACGGCAAAAAAAGAAACCTTTATCCTGCTTTCAAATGAGTATCACGATGAAGATAAATTATCAGCACTTTTAAATAACTGGGGACGGGCACAAAAGCAAATGGAGTTGTTACTTGGCTATTTACACTTAATGAAAACGCAGGGTGAAGTAACAAAAACGGATTTGCTGAAAAAAGCGTCTGCCAGCGATGCGCAATTAAAAGGCCTGGTAGATAAAGACATCCTGCGAATTGAAAAACGTTCTGTTGACCGCATTAACTATGCACCTAAAGATGTAACCATTGATTTTAGCTTAACGCCTGCACAGGAAGAAGCCTACCAAAAAGTACAGGAATGTTTCAGTGTAAAAGGAGTGTGTTTGCTTCATGGCATTACATCGAGCGGTAAAACGCATGTGTATATAAAATTGATAGAGCAATATATCAGGAGAGGTCAGCAGGTGCTTTACATGCTTCCAGAAATTGCATTGACATCGCAGATTATCCGCCGTTTGCAAAAACATTTTGGCGGTTACATCGGCATCTATCATTCTAAGTTTAGCCAGAACGAGAGAGTAGAGATATGGAACAAAGTAAAGAGTGGCGAAATGAAAATTGTGTTAGGTGCAAGAAGTTCTTTGTTTTTGCCTTACCAGGATTTAGGCCTTATTATTTGCGATGAAGAACATGATTCATCGTACAAACAGCAAGACCCTGCACCCCGCTACCATGGCCGCGATGCAGCTATTTATATGTCTTCATTGATTGGTGCAAAAGTATTGTTGGGTAGTGCCACACCTTGTTTGGAAACATACCATAATGCAAAGACAGATAAGTATGGCCTGGCCGAATTGCATGAACGTTTTGGTGAAGTGAAAATGCCGGTTATTGAATTTATTGACACCCGCACAATAGCGCATAAGCCCGGCGAAAAAGTAATGCTATCTCCACAACTGCTTGATGAAATAAAAGCTACTATTGCTAAAAACAAGCAGGTGATTTTATTTCAAAACCGGCGGGGTTATGCGCCGTACCAGCTTTGTACAATTTGTGGCTGGATAGCCGAATGCCGCAACTGCGATGTATCGCTTACTTACCATAAGCAATCGAACAAATTAAAATGCCATTACTGTGGTAATATTTACCCGCCGGTTACAACGTGCATGGCTTGCGGCAGCGATAAATTGGTGCAGCGCAGTTTTGGTACAGAAAAAATTGAAGAGATTTTAGATACGGATTTAGGCACTGCTAAAGTGAGCAGGATGGATTTTGATTCTGTAAAAAATAAAAATGCACATGATGTTTTGATCCAGCAGTTTGAACAAAAAAAGATTGATGTACTGGTAGGAACGCAGATGGTAGTAAAAGGGTTGGACTTTGATAATGTTGACCTGGTTGGCATTTTAGACGCCGATGGCCTTTTGCATTTTGCCGACTTCAGGGTTAATGAACGAGCTTTTCAATTGATGGAGCAGGTCAGCGGCCGTGCCGGCAGGAGGGATGGCCAGGGCAGGGTGCTGATTCAAACGATGAACCCCACACACCCTATCTTATTGCATGTTGCCCGCCACGATTATACGGGTATGTACAACGAAGAAATTGATAAACGCAAACAGTTTTTCTACCCACCGTTTTCACGGGTCATTCATATTCATTTCAGACATAAGGAAAGAGATGTTGTTTTTGATGCAGCCCACAACTATGCAAAAGCAATGGACTTTTTGTATAAAAAATATATCGTTGGGCCGGCCGAACCCGTGGTTAACAGGGTAAGGGGAATGTTTTTGATGGAGATGCTTTTAAAGCTTCCCCGCGATGCACAAATGATTGCGAAGTGTAAAGAAGATATTATGAAAGAGTGTGCAAATTTGCACCAGCATAAACAGTTTAAAAAAGTGATTGTGTTGCCGGATGTGGATGCGCAGTAGCGGCTACCTTAGACCCCCAGCCCTTAAAGGGGAGCTTCAGCGCACAGCTCCCGATTTGACTTAGTACTGTTATTTACTGTCAAACCACCTTAGAGCATTAAACTCAATCATTCTCTTCGATTGAGATTTTCAATTTCTTCATATTCATAAATATGAACCCCTTTTTCAATTTTTTTTGCGGCCGCTATCATAGCAGCAGCAACATCTTTTGCTTCAATAGGTTTGTACTTTTTAAATTTACCTAAGAGCAGGGGCGATAATATTTTTGACAGCGGTTGCCCGATGCGTTCACCTAAACGAAATTCATTTCTGTTGCCTAGCAACATAGAAGGACGAAAAATTGAAATCGATTGAATTGGAAATTTCTGGATAGTTTCTTCCACTTCTCCTTTCAGCTTCAGGTAAAAGTTTTTGCTATTCTTGTCTGCACCAACAGAAGATACAAGCGAGTAGTGTGCTACCCTTGTTTCCAAACATACCCTTGCTGCATTGACGGGAATATCATAGTCAACTTTGCGATAAAGAAGCGTATCGCCAGCCACCTTTTTTTGTGTGGTACCCACGGCACAAAATACCGCATCGCAGCCATCTATTGCCAGTTTTAGCGATTCATAATCGTCAAAGTCCACCAGCTTCATTTCCACTTTAAAATGAGAGTTTGGGATAGGTTTTCTCACAAGTAACCGGATGGTTTGGTACGAAGTGTCAGCGATCAAAAATTCGGCGATATGTGAGCCAATAAGGCCGGTGGAGCCAATGACGGCGGCTGTTTTTTGGGCCATAAGTTGTATTCTTGCTTCCATGCAAATTCGGAAAAATATTTCGCTTCTTCCGTATAACAGTTTCGGTATTGATGCCAGGGCAAAATACTTTGCAGCTTTTAAATCCATCGATGAACTAGAGGCGCTTACGAACCCCAAACTCCAAACTCTAAACTCCAAATTCATTCTCGGCGGTGGCAGTAATATTTTGCTTACTAAAAATTTTGATGGGATTGTATTGAAAAACGAAATCGGCGGGATTGAAGTAGCAGCAGAAGATGAACAACATATTTATGTAAAGGCTGGAGCAGGGGAGAACTGGCATAAGCTGGTAATGTATTGTGTTGAGAATGGTTATGCGGGAATGGAAAACCTGTCGTTGATTCCGGGTAGTGTAGGTGCGTCGCCCATGCAGAACATTGGTGCTTATGGAGTAGAAGTGAAAGATATTTTTTATGAAGCCGAAGCTTATCATATACATGACGGAACGATTCAGAAATTTTCAGCGAAGGAATGTGAGTTTGGCTATAGAGAAAGTGTTTTCAAACATAAATATAAAGGCGGTTTTGTTATTGCAAGTGTCACCTATCGGCTAAATAAAAAACCTGTTTTTAAAACCACCTATGGCGCCATTCAACAAGAGTTGGAAAAGATGGGAGTGACCGGGCTAACTATCAAGGCGATCTCACAGTCCGTCATCAATATACGTTCATCGAAACTTCCTGACCCAAAGGAAATAGGCAATGCGGGTAGCTTTTTTAAAAACCCAATGGTTGATAAAAAACAGTTTGAACAACTAGCAAAAGACTATCCTTCAATTCCCCATTTTCCTTTTGATGATGATCATGTGAAAGTTCCTGCAGGCTGGTTGATTGAGCAATGCGGCTGGAAAGGCTTTCGAAGGGGAGATGCAGGCTGCTACGCCAAACAAGCTTTGGTGCTGGTGAATTATGGAAGGGCAACAGGGGCTGAAATTTATGACCTGAGCGAACAGATTTTGCAGTCCGTAAAAGATAAATTTAGTATTGTGTTAGAAAGAGAAGTTAACATTATCTAATTGCAGCATTTTCGTTTATGTTCGTGTCTCAATTTTAAAACTAAGTTTATGAAAAAAATCTTCTGTCTTATTGCAATTGTTTTTTGCATTAGTAAAACCGGTTCGGCCCAGGCTAAATCTGTTTATTTCGAATTGGGCGGGCCGGGTTTGGCATCTGTAAATTTCGATACCCGCTTTAGTAAAGGCGAGGCAGGACTGGGTGGGCGAATTGGCGTAGGAGGATTCAGTATTGACCAGGAGAGTATTGTATTGGTCCCAATTGGTCTTAATTACATTTTAGGTAAAGACAATAGAAATTATTTTGAAGTTGGGGCTGGGGTGACACCAGTACTAACAAACATTGAAGATGATAACGGCGATAATTTCACTAGTACATTCGGCCATCTTTTATTTGGGTATAGAATGCAGCCTGCCAATGGCGGCTTTACCTTCCGAGCTTTTATAAATCCTGTATTCGGGAAAGGCTTTTTTGTTCCTTATTATGGCGGTCTTTCATTCGGTTATAAATTTTAAGACACTTTAATACAAAAAAAGCCAACTCATGAGAGTTGGCTTTTTTATGCTTGAACCATTAATTGAAATCTTCGTCCTCCAAATCATCAAACCCGGTAGTTGATTGAATGTTAAGCATACTTCCCATCAGGTCTTTAAATTCAATAGATGTTTCCATTATTTTTTTACTAATAAGGGAGAAAGAAGAAAGACCGTGTAAAACAAATTCCATTAGTAATGCTGTTTCTTTTTCTGCCGCATGAGAAAAGGTTTTTTTTACCAATGCATGTAAACCATCTATCGCATACAACTGATGCATCTTGTCTTTATCAGTAGTGCCAAAAAGTAAATTAATATGGTTGCTTTTATCAAACCAGCTTATAATTGAGCGGTAAGGATTATCAACAGCCTGTGGCGTTTCACCTTTGCGTGGCGCTCTTTTCTTTAGGGTGTCAGGATTGGGAAAGTATTGCACAAACTGTGAACGGATAGATTTGTCAAGCAGGTTCATAGCTACCTGGTAAGGGCCTTCCTGCTCGCCCTCATAAACCAGTTCTATCTTACCGGTGATGGAGGGAATGATGCCCACTAAATCGCTTATCCAAACCTGTGTGCTTTTTTCTTTGTTGATGATGGATCGGCGCTCTGCAGCACTTACCGCATTCTCAAAAGCGGAGATAGTTAGTCTTGCACTAACGCCGCTTTTTTTATCTACAAACTCGCTGGCTCTTGCTTCAAAAGCTACCTGCTCTATTAAACGCTTTGCGAGGTCGCTTATAATAATTTTTTCTTTACGTGCTTCTTCTATATCAGCTTCCTGTTCGGTAATAGCTAAAGCGTTTTCTAATGATTTGGGATAGTGTGTTAAAATCTGGCTTTCTATTCTGTCCTTTAACGGTGTAACAATGGATCCGCGGTTGGTGTAGTCTTCGGGGTTGGCTGTGAACACGAATAAAATGTCTAATGGCAATCGCAGTTTAAAGCCACGTATTTGCACATCACCTTCTTCCAAAATATTGAACAAGGCAACTTGTATCCTGGCTTGTAAATCGGGTAACTCGTTTATAACAAAAATGCCGCGGTTGCTTTTTGGAATAATTCCATAATGTATTACTCTTTCATCGGCAAAACTTAATCGAAGATTGGCTGCTTTAATAGGATCAATATCACCAATCAAATCGGCAACGCTTACATCGGGTGTAGCCAACTTTTCACCATAGCGCTGGCTGCGGTGCATCCATTCAATAGGCGTACCATCGCCTTTTTCACTTATAAGATCTTTTGAAAATTTAGAAATGGGTTTAAGCGGATCATCATTGATTTCGCTTCCGGAAATTATTGGGATGTATTCATCCAACAACTCCGTCATTTGCCGGGCCATGCGGGTTTTAGCCTGGCCACGCAAGCCCAGGAAAAGAATGTTATGCTTACTTAACAGCGCTCTTTCCACATCGGGAATTACCGTATCCTCGTACCCAATAATTCCATTGAATGTATCTTCTTTCGCCTGAAGTTTTTTGATAAGATTGGCGCGGATTTCTTCTTTAATGCTTTTAGGTTTATAGCCTGCTTCTTTTAATTCGCCGAAGGTGTTAATGTGTTTGATGTCCATTTATCTTTTGTATTAAAGCTGGCTGGTTCTGCTATCTGCCAGCACGTACTTATCAATATAATTATTTGCCATTTCATCTAACATATCTACAGTTTCCTTACAAAAAGGTTCACCAACATAGATAACAACAGTAGTCTTTTTCCCAAACTACTTTTTGTGGTTGATAAGGAAATTCCGAAATGTATTAAAACCTTCCATTAGAATTTTCCTTTCGTGCTATCTGATGCGGTATAACAATAGATTTTATCTGATTTATATATAACTGCACTAATTGTGGCAGCATTCTTTTTAATTATGTATGATTCTGCATCCTCTATGGGTAAGATCATTTTATGTTTTACAACTTCACCCTCAGACTGGCCGGAAGCATTACTTTTTATGAAAAAGATGCTAGCTAATAATAAAAATTTGAGCATAAAAAATTAATAAACCGTCTTCCTCTTACCGCTTTCAAAATCTTTAAATATGAAAGCGCCTAATTTATCCAGCGATGCAAAGTAAGCCTTACCATTGTTGGTTTCTGTAAACTCCTGTACAAACCGTTGCAGGTATGGGTCGGTGGCAATCATAAATGTTGTGATGGGTATTTTCAATTTCTTGCATTGTGCAGCAAGATTTATACAACGGCTGGTAACTTTTCTATCCAGCCCAAAACTATTTTTATAATAACGCTTGCCTATTTTTAAACAGGTTGGCTTGCCATCAGTTATCATAAAAATTTGTTTGTTCGGATTCTTTCTGCGCCGTAAAGTATCCATCGCCAATTCTAAGCCAGCAACCGTGTTTGTATGATATGGTCCAACCTGCAAATAGGGGAGGTCTTTGATCTCTACAGGCCAGGCATCGTTACCAAAAACCACGATATCCAATGTATCTTTCGGATACTTGGTTGTGATCAACTCACTTAAAGCCATTGCAACTTTCTTGGCCGGCGTAATACGGTCTTCACCATACAAGATCATGGAGTGAGAGATATCTATCATTAGCACAGTTGACGTCTGCGATTTAAAATCTGTTTCCCTTATTTGCAGATCATCTTCGTTCATGGTGAACGAATCCAGTCCATGATTGATCTGCGCATTGCGGATAGATTCTGTAAAGTCGATTTGCTCAAGCATATCGCCAAATTGAAAGGGCCTCGTATCAGGACTGACTTCATCGCCAAGGCCGGGTTTGTAGGTTTGATGATCACCGCTCTTCGTCTTTTTGAGCTTACCAAAAATCTCTTCGAGGCTGCGTTTACGAATGCTTTGTTCTGTTTTTGGTGTGATCTTGATTTCGCCTTTTTGGGCATCGTCGGTAATGAAGCCTTTCTCTTTTAATTCATCAATAAAATCACCCATGCCGTATTCGTCATCAGTAAGCTCATATTTTTTATCAAGTTCGTTTAACCATTGCAAGGCTTCACTCACATCGCCGCTGGTGTAGGTAAGCAATTGTGTGAATAAATCAAGTAGCTGGTCAAATTTAGATTTGCCGCTTTGACGTGGATCGTAATGTGAAAAATGAAAACCAATCATGGTAGCTAATTAAGAGTTTCAAAATCGGGAGGGAGGTGAAACGTGAGAAGTGACGTGAAACGGAGAGACTTTTACATTAGTGAACTCCTGTCTCACATCTCACGTTTAACATCTCACGTTCTACCCTATCTACAAAAATTATGCGATTTTGTTCATTGACAGTAACCAAACAAAAAACCTCCCGGATTCGGAAGGTTTTTTGTTTTTTATTAGCGTCTTTGTGACGTATCGACTGAATCTCTCCTCGCCGGAATTTCCAACGTTACAGGCTTCTTGCCTTCGTATTGTTGTTCAAACTGGTTAATGTAATTCAAATAATCCTGTGCTTCCTTTTCTTCCGTTGCAAGGGGATAATAATATTCTTCTTTAAACTCACGCAGGTAGCTGTAGTACTTCAGTTGATCTTTAAAGTCTTTTACCAGCGCTGCTTTTACCTTACCAGCTAAATCAGTAAATCCTGCTTTGTAGGCCGCTTCCAGGTACAACATTCCAATTTGGTTATGCCCGTTGCGGCTGGTCATAGCATAAGGCATTGCCTTTGTATTAATCAGCGACTCAGCTCTTGCTAAAATATTTACAGCTTCCTGCTTGCGGCCTTCCTCGGCCAGGCTTGATGCAGCCATGGCATACGCGGAACGAATGGATAACAAATGCCTGCGGTTTTCTTCGTCGAAATAAACACCGGGATTCTGTGCATTACCAGACCGGAAAACATTCATCAGCAAACTGACAGTAGTATCTGTTTCCATACTGCGGCCACGGGTTAAGTTAGCAGTTGGTGTAAGCTGAAAGATCATTCCCTGCTGGCGCAGGTAGTTTCCAAAACCAAGGCTGCCATCTGGCGATGTAAAGCAGATAGGACGCTTCCAGGCATTGGCCGCAATAATGTTTAAAATGGTAAGCTGGTCAAGGGTATAATAACTTTTTCCTGAAGGAAGGTCAAAAACAATTTGTTGTAAAGCGGAATCTTTGCTGTTAACAACGCCATTTGCTTTTGCAACTGACACGTCAACCGGTATGCTTACTGTTTTTACAGCCGGGAAGAAAGAAATCTTAGGCTGGTTTTTACCAATAGAATTTTTCATGATGTCCAGTAAGTCAAACACACCTTCCCGCGGCTGGCGGTCCTCAACCTGTATGTATGCTAAGCCACGCACCTGGTCTTCTGTCCAAAGAATATCAATCGGGGCACTTTCATTTATTTTATACCGAAGCTGGTTAACATACCAGTCAATCCCTAACAGGCTTGTATTAATAATGCGTATATCAGGGCGAACATTTTCAACCTCCTGGGCGTACCATAGCGGGTAGGTATCATTATCGCCGTAAGTAAATAAAATAGCGTTTTTGGGACAACTGTTTAAATAGTTTTTAGCGAGATCAGGGGCTAATAACTTTTGGCTGCGGTCATGGTCGTCCCATTCCTGCGAAGCCATAATTACTGGGACCAAAGCGCATATTGCAGTGGCGGTAAGCGCCGCAGTTCTTAAATTAGTTTTGCCTACGGCACGAACAATCAATGTAATGGCTAAAGTAACGATGCCGAATAAAATTGCACCCAACAATGCAGCAGTAAATGTTCCGCCGTTAGAGTGGTTCATATCGCTTAAGAATAAAATTATAAAGCTGGCAATACTTCCATAAATCAAAGTATTCATGAGGCTTACTTTATCAGCAACGTCGCGGGCCATCCTTACAAAAGCCACCACCGACAAACCTATCCATATTGCAAAGGCATAATACGAACCCGCAAAAGCATAATCTCTTTCACGTGGCTGTCCACCGGCCTGGTTTAAATAAATAACAACAGCGATACCGGTAAAAAAGAACAATAGAAAAGTTACAATCCAGTCTTTTCTTGCCTTAAAAAATTGATAAACACAACCTACGATACCAAGGATAAACGGCAGCAGGAATAAATTATTTTTTGCCTTGCTTTGCTTGAGACTATCCGGCATTGTTTTCTGATCGCCTAAACGCAGATCATCTAAAAACGAAATGCCCGTCATCCAATTACCATCCCGCACATTGCCGAAACCCTGAACGTCGTTTTGCTTTCCGGCAAAATTCCACATAAAATAGCGCCAGTACATAAAACCCATTTGGTAAGTAAAGAACCATTCAATGTTGTTGGCAATTTTTGGTATTTGAACCGCGATCGGCTGTCCGGGTTGCACCACCTGCCCACGTTGAACCCTGGGTGCATAACCATTGGAAAGCGGGTAGGTGTACTGTGTTTGACCTTCTTCCATTACCTGCACCCCTTCTTCCGAAACACCCATTACCATAGCTTGCTTTCTCGCGGCAATAGAATTCATGTTTAGCCATTGTATATAAAAGTTTGCGTGGTTAGGATCGTTACCATCCCATATCCGCGGGAAGAGTTGAATATCTTTGCTGGCATATTCATAATCAGGACTCGGTCCTTCATAGCTGATATACTCACCCTTACCTGTTTCCGCATTTTTACCCTTTGAATAAACTGTTTTTTTAGTTACCCCGGTAGGTTGTGCAGCAAAATGAGGCCCCATAAAAATTGGCTGCGAACCGTATTGGTCGCGTCCTAAATAATAAACCAGGTTCATCGGGTTATCAACATTGTTCATATCAATAGCCGTGTTAGCATTAGACCGCTCTAAAGGTGTTACATAAGAAGAGTATCCAAGCATCATAAAGATGAAACACCACACGCCGAGGCGCATCAGCGGCAAGTTCTTTTTATTAGCATAGTACAATCCGCCCCAAAGAATGGCTGCCAGTAACACGAAGAAGAAAATAAAGCCCGAAAAGAATGGAAAGCCAAAAGAGTTGACAAATAATATATCGAAACGTCCTGCTATTTTAACCGACCATTGAATAATTACTACCTGCACCAAACCTGTAATAGCGCAACCGATAAGAAAAGCCCAGATAGCTCCCCAACGGGTATAATTGTACCGGCGGAAATAATAGATCATTACAATTGCCGGGATCGTAAGCAACCCCAAAAGATGCACACCAATAGAAAGTCCCATGGAGAAAAAGATAAACACGATCCAACGGTCGGCACGGCTCCTTAACGTTGCATTATTACCTGCTATTTCATCGGCTCTTTCCCATTTCAATATCGCCCAAAACGCCAGCGCAGTAAAAAAAGAAGAGAAGGCATATACCTCACCTTCCACAGC
>MWVX01000541.1_pt1 | contig 12066 bp, 15 predicted proteins | sample 1047311 | NCBI WGS metagenome assembly MWVX01 (sample SAMN06349984, study PRJNA376086) | soil metagenome | isolation source: MtG-4 sample Antarctic (ecotone) soil | place: Antarctica | collected 2015-01-13
AACCTTTCTTCCCTTCTTACGATTTTTTTCAGTCTCGCGAATTGAGTGAACGAGTTCCAGTTCATCAAGAAGCTTTGGAGGAACGGGAACAGAACGATAGACCCCCTTCTTTCGTTTTTTGAGCGATTCGAAAGTGATCACACCTTCTAAGGCATCGATCCGATCAGCGGTAAGCTCCAGCCCTTCCGAAATCCGGCAACCCGTATAGAGAAGAACAGAGAGAAAGGTACGCACTTCCCTCTCCCCTTTTTCAGCAGCCTTTAGAATAAGATCACGCTCTTTCTGGGTTAGGTATTTGCGGTTTCCGCGATTATCAAACAGTTGTCGTGACATTTGTTTCAGAATCGGACAAAGAAGAGCCCCGAACAAGCGCTTTTCTGCTCGAAGGGGCTCATTTCTGCAACAGAATTACCAATTCTGTTGCAAGGTCTATGGAAGAAATAGGATCAAGGAACAAGCGTATCTCTTCGTGGCTTCTTTAGAGTTCAATTTGAGTCTTAAATGCGATTACCGCTTGCCCAGCAACTCGTACCTTAGCGGGCTCGTTGTTAATCGAATCCACAATTACCTCCACCACGCCTGGCCTGCCAATTGCCTCCCCCTGTTTTGCTTTAAAAACAAATGCTCCATCCGTAGGTCCGACAAGTCGATGTTTTACTAGGTAGGCCCCAAGCGGACCGTTTGCATTCCCGGTTACCGGATCCTCGGCGATTCCAATCGCCGGTGCAAACATTCGACCGTGAGCAAGAAACTCTTCAGATTCAGAATCAAGGGTAAAGACGAAGTACCCGTTACAGCAAATTTCGTTGCTGAGCTGTTTTAGTCGCATCAGATCGGGTTGCAATTTATGAAGGGTGCTTCGAGCGCTAATCCCTATTAGCACTTTCGAATGACCGGTAGACACAATCTGAACCGGGCAGCGCCCGTCTAGGTCTTGTAAAGTAAGGCCCAGTGCCTGGACAATTTCGTCGCGCTTGCCCAAAGCAAAAGGTTCCTCGAATTCGATTTTGCCCTGCGTCATGACTATTTTGTAATTGTCAGCTTCTCGCACAACGTCAACGGGTAACACCCCTAACCCAATCTTCTGAAAAACTGTGCCGGAGGCAAGTGTCAGCTCTGTCGCCCGAACAAAATGCGCCGCTATAGTAGCATAACCGCAGGACGGTACTTCCGTTGTGGGAGTAAAGAAACGGATCCAAACTTCGTGATCGCTGGCTTGCGGCGAACATATGAAAGCCGTCTCTGAGTTATTTAACTCACGCGCAAGGGCCTGCATTTGTAATTCGCTTAATCCGTCTGCGTTGTATACGACACCAGCTGGATTACCCTTAAATCTTTCTGTAGTGAATGAGTCGACCTGGTAGACTTGTCGCTGCACCATAATAAGCCTACTCGTGCGTCCCTGTTTTCTTCTGCGGAATACGCTTTATCGGAAGCTGGACCACCTCGAAGCCCTGAGCTTTATACTCCTCTTCCTTTTGACGAAGGTCTTCAAATATTGCAGGGATGTCGTAGTTGAGTTCCGCAGCTTCTGGAGAGGTCTGGATAAGTTTTGCCGCGCCGCGAATCAGATCAAGCCGTTTAGTACTTTCAGCGGGATCCCCGGCGCTAATCTTCGATTACAATAGATGAGACATAAATCTCGAATTAATCTTTGTGCAGCTCCCACCAGGTCCGGGTTACTTGCTGATGACCTGCTACTACAAGATCTCTACTCATCCTACTTGTAAGGTAACTAATAACACTTGTTTCAAGGTAAACGCTCGGCTTGCTCATACCCTACCCTCTTGGCCTTCCCGTCGCCTTAATCGCATCAAAGAGAAGTTGCGCGAGGCGCTGTTCATACAGCGCGGTCGCAAGCGAATCGGTTTTTGGAGGATTTTTCAGCCTCTGCATTTCGGGAGAGACTCTTTTCAGTTGCTCGTAAGAGTTCTCAACAAGAATCAGCGTCGCTCTAATTATGTGACTAAGCTGATTGTGCTCACCCGTAATTTCTTGCGTAATTTCATGCCATTTTTTTCGCTCACTCGGCGTGCATCGAAACTTTACTGAGGCGTCCTTTAGCTCCTTATCCGTTGGGATTTCAGGAATTATTTCTTTTTCCTCAACAAGCGCTTGTGGCGGAGATAGTTCAGGTACAGCAGCGGCAACCGCTGCGACTATTGGCCGAGTAAGCTCAATTACCTTTTCGTCTATGTTTGCTGGTGTCTCAGGTGTTGGCTCAACAACTCGCTTTAGGCGTTCTCCAACTGGATTGTAGTTCTCAGGAAGTATCGGTGCCCTCTTAGCCATTTGCTACCTCTGCAACTGAAGTAGGCTCGATCGTTGAAGAAGCTGTGCTCGGCACACCTAAAAATTTTTCGACATTTTTTTCGAAATTCACTGCAAGTTCTCTAAATAGATTGCAAATCGGATGATTGGGCTCAACTTGGAAAATAGTTTTGTATTGAGTCTGTGCCGTTGGAACAATCGTCGAACGCGGAATAATAGGTAAAAGTTGATATTCTTTGAAAGCACTCGCGACGTAGGCAATGAGCTCACGGCTCAAACGAGTACGGCTTTCGACAGCTCCGATTGTTATTCCAATCAATTTTAAGTTTTCATTTCCATATTTCTTTACCTCTTCGATATCGTGGAGAGCCTCTTTTAGACCGTCGATGGCTAAGCCTTCTGGAATTGCGACGAGTAGAAAGCCGTCAGCGGCCTTATAAGCGGCAACGATTGGAAGGGGTGCGCTTGGTGGAGTATCAAGAAAAACGTAGTCGTAGTGACCACGCAGCTTCTCTACAACTGATTTTAGGCAATCATGTGGTGGAGAGGTATCGAACTTCGATTTTTTCATTCGAAGACGTTCTTCTAGATGTTCGAGCTTTCGACCTCCGCAAATAAGGTCCACATTCTCAACGAGATTGTTTTCACCTTCGAGCAACGGATCACTTGTTACGTCATCTTTGCTCAAAATAACGTCAAACGGGTCCTCCTCCCCTAATAGAACTTCGAACGTTCCTAGAAATGCCTCAGGCTTGATACCAAGATGCTTAGTACTCCCTGCGTTAACGTCGAGATCGATGATGAGAACCTTCTTCCCCATCTGACCGAGGGCACAAGCCAGCTGAACCGTTACGGTGGTCTTCCCTACCCCACCCTTTTGATTTCCAATTCCAATTACAGTTGTTTGCATACCCTCTCCCTTTATCGTGGCCACATGCGCACGTAGGCACGTGCCTATGTGGCCACAACGAAGAAAATCATCACAGTCCGATGGAGTTCTGGCAATCCATTAATTACGTTGAGGCAGTTCAAAAACTTTTTTTGGCGCTCATTGTGCGCACGTGCCTACGTGCGCACATGCGCACAACGAGCACATTTATTTTCAATCTCAAGCAAATATAAAATCACGCAAATCAACACAACTTACCGATATAATTACATTACTTCTCTTCGTTGTGCGCACGTGCGCACATGCCCATATTCCCACGTGCCTACGTGCGCATGTTCCCACGTGCCTACGTGCGCACGTGCGCACAGCGACACTACGATCGCAAATTCTACCTTTCAGTGAGTTAAAGTGATTGATAAACCTGCTGTCAGAATAAAGCAGGAGAGTTCTATCGAGTTAGATTAGAGCCCAGAAAAAGAAAAACCCCGCACTAAGGCGAGGTCATTCGAGAGATTTCATCACCTTCAGAATGACACCCTCCTAACATGCGCGTCAATGGTCACTTTCATAGTGACGCTGGATTTCTATTGTCTCGATATGGCTTCCTCACGTGGAGGACTATGTCAAAGAAGGAACTTGTAGACGCACTCGAATTTCGGGGCGGCTACGCACTCGTTACTGAAAGCGCGATTGATTCGCTAATCACTGGCTATCGAGACGGAGTAATCAACAAAGATTCGATCCGAGTCTTTGCGGCACGAGCTGAAAAATCAGCGCTCCATTCTAAAAGCAAAGTCGATCTATCGAGGATCCTGAACTGTAAGGCATCCCTCGAAGGCGTTAAACGGCTAAGGAGCGGCGTTATCGAAAGGGTAGGGGTTTCCGTAGACTCAGCCCTTAAAGACGCACAGTGCGGCAGCCAGCGGCGCAAATGTGTCTCTAGAAGAGTCCTTCGAACTATCGCGCAAGGAAAACTCTCATGTACGGAGTCCATAGTGCTTCTCATGTACTGCCGTAAACGCATCACTCAAGTCAAAGCGATGAAGCGACTTGAGACGAGGGAGCGGTACGCGCGTTTTACGTATCGAGAGCTTGAAGAGCTGTCCGGTATTTCGCGCGCGAACATCTCGCGGGCGGTATCGTCGCTAAAGGCGAAAGGCTTTCTCTCAACTGTGTGGGTAGTAAAACCCAACGAGAATGAGTTCGGGTTACTCTTTGTTGACGGTCCGGCGTTGACGCTTATAAAGACGGCCCCTAAGAACCGTGAAAATCCACCGGTGATCGAAAAAGCAACGCCCCCCGCACAAAAGAGCAACGCCCCCGTGATCGTTTTAACAACTCTAAAAAAGGAAGATCCTAAAAGAGAGATCCAAAGAGAGAGAACCGGGGGTTCTTCTTTTGAAAAACGTTCGGATTGGGAACGAATTCTAGCGAGGGGAAGGGAGATGAAGGAAAACTTGGAGGCGCAGGCGGCATAAGGTAATTGTTTATTCTCAACCAGAGACAACTTTGTAGACTAAGCGCCGATTTAGCTTGTAGGTAAATTACTACTGCTTTTTGGTAAGGATTTTCATGTCATTTTCTGTCTCTTCAAGCACGCAATTTTCGAGCATTAACTGGAGTAATCTTGAAAATCGTCCACCAGTGAAACAAGGAATGCCTATCTGTGAAGAAAAGGATTGGTATGAGGATTCAAAGTGCTGCATGGACGGCTACTCAATTGAACATGTCATTGATGTAGCTAATGACTATGGCCTCTCTGATACGCCCGAGGTGAAATTTTTGGACGAGTCCCCATGTGTTAATGGCTTAGAACTTGATCACTTCGTCGATGAGATTGAGGGCATGGAACCTAAAAGTACGCCCGAAGAGGAAACTCAGACATGGCCATCATTCGAGTGTATTACAAAACCAATTTTCGAAGGACTTACAAGAATCCTGCCCAAATCCTTGATCGATTCAATTAAGGGTTACGTATGTCGGGAGTAAGAGGGTAGGGAGCACTCAAATCAAATTTAGGATTTAGCCCTACACCATCCCAGAAAACACCGTAGCCAAGTTGAATGAGATAAAGTCCGAGAGAGGTGTCTTCCCAAGCTATTTCAGCTAACCAGCGACCATATTTGTCGGTCTTTTTGCTATTCATCAGCACTACTTTTCCTATCGAGTTCTTCGAGGTTTTTCTTGGCTATGAGACCAAGAGGACTTTCTACTCCGCGGATCTCGGGGGCGGCATAGTGTGCTACTCTCATTTGTTCACGAAAATAGATGTGGAATCCAAGATCAATAGAAAACTCAATAGTGTCACCATCAATAATTTTCTCGACCCTTGCCTCTGGTACATTAGAACACCTTCAACAACCCGTTTGGTCCATCCATATCGAAATGAAAGTGCTTGATGAGATCCCAACCAAGAAGTCCCTCTATTCCCGATCGTGCCCATTTGCTGAAGTCGACACCGGCGATCTCAGCCCCTTTAAAGCGAGTTCCCAGTACTCTTAGCTCAGTTAATGGGACAATAAATGCCGGATCGCCTGGGCCGGTGACCCCGACTATGGAAATAGATTTTGATTTTTCTTCCTCTCCACATCCAATGAGTGAAAGGATCTGATGATGTACCTGTGTAAGGGCGCAACCAGAATCGAAAACTAGAGTGACCTGTTTTTGACCCTTTGGACCTTTCAGAAGAGCGCGGACAACGGGCAGTTCGCCGCCTGGATCAAAACGATATTCACGCATGGTCTACAACCACGCGCCGCATACCTGGACTAAAAATTTGATCCTTGGGCAGTTTCTGCTTTCCCACAAAAACTATGGCCGAGTCGACCGGCGAATTGGTTGCAGCGAGTCGATAGAACTCCTCTCGGTTCGAAGAGTGTATCCGAACTATTCCGGTCCGAGGGCTCTCGTCCTCCTCTGGCCAATCATAATCAACTAGCTCGACCCATTCTTGATCGTAGTTTTTTTTGATCTCTTCCCAAGACAGTTTTTCACCCATACGACCTCCAGCTGACTCAAGTTTCGAGCATAGCACAGAAGGGCTAATAAGCGGATCTGAGCGATTTGAGCAGCAACTTGCATAAAGTAGGCAACTTTGCAGCGTTGTGAACGATTAAGAGGTGGCAGCATTTGAGATCGCAAGGAGTGTCATGTCATTTACCATTTCATCATCAACCCCTTTTTCGAGTATTAATTGGAACGACTTCGAGAACCGTCCACCGATCGATGCGTCTATGATGTTCTGTGAAGATGGGAATCGCTCGAGCGAATCGAAGTGTTGTATGGAAACAGACGCCATCGATAGTGTGCGTCGCGTCGCGCACAAGAACAATCTATGGGAAGAGGAAGAGGTTAAATTTCTTGAAGAATATCCATGTATTAATTGGGCAGAACTCGATTCTATAGCGGATAAAATAGATGAAATGATACCTACCCCAGAATCAGCAATCCAAGAGGTCAAGCAAACCCCATTAGGCGCATTATTTGATCACCTCAAGAAGCTTGTATGTTCGAAATAAGTGGGTAGGGGAGAGCTGGATCGAAGGTGATTTTATCGCTTTTCTTCTTGTTGGGGCGCAGGACCCCATAGCCTAGATCGCTTAGGATTTTAGATAGAGATACGCCGTCATAATCGACGTCGGCTAGCCAACGACCAAAGCTGTCAGTTTTCTCTGTTCTAATCGAGATCTCTTTTCCGACCGGTAAGTATTCTCGAAGCTTTGTGGTCCCGATGATACCGAGAGGTGCCTCCCGACCGTCTGATTCGGGTGCATAGTAATGACGCAGTCTGAAATGCTGGCGACTATAGGTGTAAAAACCGAGATCAACAGATGCTAAAAACGTATCCGCGTCGATAACTTCGATGATAACGGCGCGATACTGGTATGATGTGCAAAGACTTTCAGCCATGAAGTTACGCCGCTTCCTGTTGGTTCTTAGAAGCCTTTCGTTCCTTCTCACGTTCGGCGAGCAGTTTATCCCCGGCGACCTTCATTTTTGAGTAAAGAAGTTTGTTGTTAAGCATCCTTGAGACTTCGAGAAGTGCACCAAGCAAAGCCCCCTTATCGGTATCAGCAACCCCAGCAATATCAGCGAGCCCACCAATCTCAATGAGGCGTCGAGTGCGCTGCTTTCTCTCACGCTCCTTTATCCGGCCTTGAGCGAGCTGAAGGGCGAGTTGTTTCTTCTTTATCTGCTCTTCAAGCTTTTTGATTCGTGCAGTGGCCTTGTCGTCATTGGCAGGCATCTGATCTCTCCGTAACTACATCGCGAGCCATTGTATCAGGTAGCTGGTGCTACTCAATTTGGTTGAAGGCGAGGCGGCATCGTGGTATGGATGTTATCATTTATTACATAAATGCGCGCTTCCTCGTTTCTACTTCGTAGAAACGCGCTTGAAGACCCAGGGCAAAGCCCCGGACTCCGACTGATGGGAAAGAAAAAATGAGCGGTCGAGTTGTTACATGTCGAAATTGCAATGAGCCGATGGAGGCGGGGTACTTGCCCGATATGTCTTACGGGGCAACGTATTCAACTAGCTGGATGCCCGGCAAACTCCACAAATATTTACCAGCGTGGCTGACCGAAAGATCGAAGGTTGGCCACGCAGTTATCGCCTACCGTTGTCCAACTTGCGCGCTGGTGGAACTTTACGCTTCAGCAGGTGAGGCCACGAGGTCTTAACGTGGCCATCTATCACCTGAGTTTTAAGACCGCAGCGAAGGGCCAAGGCCGCTCAGCGAAGGCACACGCTCAGTACATCGAGCGCGAAGGAAAGTACGCTCTCTCTCGCGTGAACGAGGAGCTTGAATACAAGGCATCCGGCAACATGCCGGCATGGGCAGAAGGTAAAGAACTCGACTTTTGGAATGCGTCGGACCTTAACGAGCGGGCTAACGGAAGAGTGTACTCAGAGTTTGAGATAGCCCTTCCCCGAGAGTTCTCGAAAGAGCAGCGCCAAGAGCTCGTCAATGAATTCATAGGCCAGGAGTTAAAAGGCCAGCCGTACACGGTGGCCATTCACAACAAACGAGCCCTTGATGGCGGTGAGCAGCCGCATGCACACATCATGTTTTCTGAGCGGCAGTTAGACGGAATTGAGCGAAGTCCTGAGCAGTTTTTTAAGCGAGCCAATGACAAAAGCCCCGAGAAGGGGGGCACCAAAAAGAACCGGGATTGGAACCGGCGAGAGAAGATCGACGAAGTTCGATTGTCCTGGGAGACTACCGTTAACAAGGCTTTGGAGCGTTACGGAATCCCACAGCGCGTAGACCGACGGACCCTCAAGGAGCAGGGAATAGACCGCACCCCAGAGCCAAAGATGGGACCGGAGAGAACGCAGATGATGAAGGCGGGAAAGTCCACTGAGATATCCGATCAAGTCATCGAGCTTCGACACTATCGAACCGAGGAACGCGAGGTCAAAAAACTCGAGGAGCAGCTTAAGCAAGAGAAGGCTCGGGTATACGATTTTGGAGAACGAACCCCTGAAGAGCGCCAAGGCCAGCCGTTTAGCATCGAGAGAAAGGGGGAAGCTCGCGAGGTTTCCGAGGCAGAAAAGCAGCGCTATCAGCGAGTTTTGGATCTCGTTTTTACCAAGACTGAAACCCAACAGGGGCATACCGAGTACAGTTGGGAGAGGTCGGGACGGGTCGCTTTTGTCGACGAAGGTGACCGAATCACGTTCAATAATAGTAATCAGACAGCCATCAAAGCTGGGTTACAATTAGCCAAGCAAAAGGGGTGGACTGAAACGCAGGCCACTGGAAGCGAAGAATTTAGACGAGAAGCATGGGTTCAAGGTCAGGTTCTTGGGCTAAAAGTTACGGGTTACGAGCACACAAAGGCTGACGAACTCGAAGTGGAACGGCGCCAAAATGAACTCGAAAAGAAGAAGGCTCAGGATAAGGAGCAGGATAAAGCGAAGGAGAAGGGCCGCAATCTTTCAGGCTCCGATACCGGTGATCGCGCTCAAAAAACCGACACCATAAAGGCATCCGACGCGATAAAAGCGTGCCGCGAAAGGGTAAAGGATGACCTCGTAGCCTACCAAAATGTCACACGAGAGCTCTCGGAACTTCCTCCAAGTCGGGACCCTGTGACCGAAGTATCTGCCCGAAGAATGGCAGAAAATGAGTTCTCAAACGGTCAAAGCGATGTGCTGGACGCCGAAATAAAGGCGGCCTTAATTGCGCGGGAGAAAGCACAAAATCGACAGCAAGAGTTTGCAAAAGAGAAGGGCTTTAAGTCGTGGCTACCGCAAAACCTCAAAGAAGGGCGAAAGCTGCAGAAGGATTCAGAGGCAGCGGATGCCACCTATAATGGTAAAGTAGAGGCTGGGGATGCACTCAAACGTAAGATGGACGAGCCCAAAAACAAGCGGCAAATCGACAGGAGAGCTGCGGAGATACTAAAGGCAGATAAAGCACAGCAGGAACGCCGCAAGGATTTGGAGAAGCAAAAGACGGCACTAAATCGAAAACTCACGCCGTATCGCGACGCGATTGAGAAGCTAAAGAAGCTTGGCGATCGCGAGATCAAGGGGCCGCTCAACGAGCGCGGAGAACGTAGGATCGATATGCAATCGATCGAGAACGAGCTTCGAAAGCTCGAACAGGAGCAGGATAAGAAGCGCGCTAAGGGTAGAGGGTTAGGGTTGTAAGTGATTGCGCTTACCCGTAAAGCGGCGACAGTTAACGCGCACATTTACTTGAGAGTCCTTATACGAAAAATGCGGAATAAGCTATTACGATAAGAGCCTTGGTGAAGATCAAGAAGCAATATTCTAAACTGAAGTGAATGATATGTGTCCTTAAGTGTGTGGCATATGAAATTTTTGCACAAAATCTGCTTCCTTCTGATAGTTGGGCTCGTCTCGTGCTCTGAATCTCCTAACCCGTCAGATGCTGCAAAAGCGGAAAGAGCTTATACCGCAGGTCTTACGAAAGTTCGGGTTGTACCATATTTTTCTAATGGTACGTCGGTTGGCGTGCGCATATCGAACCTTAAAGACAAGTTTCTCCTAGATCGTGGTCTCGTGAATGGAGACGTTATTTTTAGTATTGCTGGAGCTGCTGTTCGTGACGCTTCAGACCTGAAACCCTTATGGAATGAGAAGGCTGTAAGTATTAGGGGTCAACGTAATGAAAAAATGCTGGATATAATACTACCTCAAATCAACTACGTTTCTGAAAAGTATGAGAGCAAAAACGAGCCACAACGAATTGCGAAGGAAACACTTAAATCCTTATCAAATCTTGATCAGATCTCATCATCAACAAAAGCAGTTCCCTACTACAAGAACGGAGAGGCTATCGGTGTTCGCCTTTTTGCTATGCAGGATCAAAGTCCCTTGAAAGTAATTGGATTGCAAAGCGGAGATATCGTAATTGCAATAGGAGATTCACACGTCGTAGATCCCGAAAGCTACTTCCAAAAGCTTTTGCAAGCTTTGCACCAATCTCACCCGACTGAACTACAGCTTGAAAGAGATCGAGAGCGGCTAACGATTATTCTAGAATAACCAGAGATACAGCTAATGCCGCCGCCAATGCAATATTGCCGTATCTTAGGTACCAGACGCCTTCGCATGCTGCTAATTCGATACATGCTCGGAATTTTGCTCCTACCCTTAGTCTTCAGCTTCGCGGCTTGTTCATCACCACCAGTAGATTTGACTAAAGATCTAGACCCTCCACCGACTATATTAGCCGGATTATACAGTTCCCTTGAACAGCAACTTCAGGAAAGAGCTCAGAAGGATGAGGCTATTGAACCGTATTTTGGAATCTTGGTGGTAAATGGCAAAATTCGAGCAGCCGTGGAGCAGCTAGAGCGCATGAAAGCAACCGAACCAGATAGCCCAGTGACAAAAATCTGCGAAAAATTTCTGGAAGACTCAATTAAAGCTCCAGATTTTCAAGCCAGAAATGATCTGTTTGTCAAAGTAAGTGCTCAAATAACGACTGCGTTAGGAGATGAAGTCCAGAAAATACATGAACAACTTCAGAAGGATTTTAAGGAATTCGATGACATCGCTAGTTCGAAAAGTCCCAAACCGACTTCTTTGCCTCAACCAGTTCATATCGAACCGAATTTTTCTTTGATGTGGGAAAAAGCAAAGGAAGCGGTGTCTGAGGCAATCAAGCAGCGAGAATTGCAATTTCCAAAACCAGGTGATTACACAATTGAGCATCGAGGTTCCAATCGCTATGTCGCAAAAGGAAAGGTGTTTGGTATGGACAGTAATGGACAAAGAGTGGGGACACTGTTTTTTGTCGAATTAGAGCAGCTTCCTAGAGACGACAAACACGATGATGTAAAAGTTATAAGAGCTAACTTTGATAAAGCTCGTGCGCCGCAAGATAGGGACCCAAAAGCGGATAATGAAATTCGTAAAAGATTTATCGAGGCACTTCATCAAGCCAACAAGAGTCGTGAGGAGGAGCGTCTTAGATAACGGCACACAGCGAGAGATTGTCGGCCGATTTGCGATTCGTGTCCTGCTTGAGCAAAGAAAAATTCCCGATCACCACATCCTAGCAGCAATATTCTTCTCTTCCGCTCCAACGGCATCCGCATAGATTGCGGTAGTCGATAGTTGTGCGTGACCTAGCCACTTCTGAACGAGATTAAGAGGAATTCCCGCAGAGACAGCCGCAACCCCAAAACCGTGACGCAGTCCTTTCGCTGATGCTGCGGGTCCCTCTCCCACTCCAGCATCCTCAAGCACTTTTTTCACACGACGCCAGGCTGTCGCTCTAGACCATTTCCAGAGCCTAACCTTTCTTCCCTTCTTACGATTTTTTTCAGTCTCGCGAATTGAGTGAACGAGTTCCAGTTCATCAAGAAGCTTTGGAGGAACGGGAACAGAACGATAGACCCCCTTCTTTCGTTTTTTGAGCGAT
>MWVX01000542.1_pt1 | contig 12061 bp, 11 predicted proteins | sample 1047311 | NCBI WGS metagenome assembly MWVX01 (sample SAMN06349984, study PRJNA376086) | soil metagenome | isolation source: MtG-4 sample Antarctic (ecotone) soil | place: Antarctica | collected 2015-01-13
AGGGATTGCCGGCACGCATTTGCTGGTTAGGACAAGGCGAACGTGAAAAAGCAGGTTTAGCTTTTAATGAATTAGTACGCAGCGGCAAAGTAAAAGCACCTATTGTAATAGGCCGCGATCATTTGGATACAGGTTCTGTGGCTTCGCCAAACAGGGAAACAGAAGCCATGCGGGACGGTAGTGATGCTGTCGCAGATTGGCCAATTCTAAATGCCATGGTAAACACAGCCGGTGGCGCCAGTTGGGTAAGCCTGCATCATGGCGGTGGCGTAGGGATGGGTTACAGCATTCATGCGGGAATGGTAATAGTGGCTGATGGCACTGACGAAGCCGCTGCAAGATTAAGCCGTGTATTGCGCAATGATCCAGGAATAGGAGTCATTCGTCATGCGGATGCGGGATATGAAACTGCAATTGAAACCGGGAAAAATTATGATTTGTTGCTGGATAAAAGATTGGAGTAATGATTTATAAAAGAATGCAATCATGGTAGTTTAAATTATTCTAAAATCTGTGACACTAGATAGTAATCATTAGATTCTTTAAAAACCAACACAACGACAATATCTTTTAAAAAATGAAACAGCGGATTGCACATATTTCAGTCTTGGTTAAAGATTACGACGAAGCAATAAATTTTTATACAGAAAAGCTGAATTTCACAATTATCGAAAACACCATTATAAGTAAGACTAAACGTTGGGTTTTAATTTCTCCAAATGGCTCGCCAGAATGTTGTTTGCTATTGGCTAAGGCTGATAATGAAGAACAAAAAAATAAGGTTGGTAATCAAACCGGCGGGCGGGTTTTTTTATTTCTTTATACAGATGATTTTTGGGGAGATTATAAAAGCATGATGGAAAAAGGGATCTTATTTGTAAGAAAGCCTGCAGTTGAAAGATGGGGAACAGTAGCAGTCTTTGCAGATTTGTATGGAAATCTTTGGGATCTAATACAACCGCAAAATAAAAACGAAAACTAATAACTACAGTTTAATAAATTTTTCCTGCTGCTTAGTTTTTCCGTTATCAATACTTAGCGTATAATTTCCTTTAGGCAGTTGTTGTATACTAATAATAATGGCATTCAAGCCTGCAAAAACTTTCTTAGTTTCTTTCCGCACTGTTTGGCCTAGCTTATTAATAATTAAAATTGTTATTACAGCTTCTTCATTTGCAATGTAGCTAACGTTTATATTGTTATTAGCAGGAACAGGATAAATCTTTAAAGCCTTGTTCAAAAATCTTACAGGCCTTGTTTCTGAATAATTACAGGAACCATCAATATCACATTGCTTAATACGATAATACAAAACAGCGGAAGAAGGTAGTTGCTTGTCAACAAAATTGAACGAATGACTTGTGCCATTACCTAATTGCTGGTTGTTCCGGTGAATTTCTTCAAAATTAATTCCATCAAACGATCGTTCCACTACAAAAAATGAGTGGTTCTGTACCTCGCTAACGTTCCACTTAATTTCTACTTCTTTATTAATATTGTTTACACTGAAATCTGTAAACCTTACGGGCAGTGTTGCTAATGGGCCCAAATTTTCTTTTCGGGCCACCACGACAGTTGTATGTGTGTTGAATACAACTGATGCACCTGCAGCATCAGTTTGCGCAACAGTGTTAGAGGTAGAGGGGTGCTGAAAAGATATGAACATGAACTTATAGTCGGGTGTAAATGTGATTCCTGTAGGTTCGCTGCCAAATGGAGTTGTGGCAAACAATCTTACTTGAGGCGAGGCGGCAGTGTGAGTAGGGCCTACCACCCAAATATGATTGCGGTCTCCATCCTGTAATACCCATAAATTTCCTTCTCCATCAAATGCAAGGTTATCATTACCAACGCCCCATGGTTCATTTACGATTGGTGCACCAGGATCCACATCATAAATTGTATTTTCTACAAAAACTTCAAGATTAATAACGTTAGTGCCATTATCGGAAAAGCGATATACTCTTCCAGGGCCTTTTGCAGCAAAATAAACCTTTCCATCTAACGGGCTGATCTCTACGTCCTCAACCCCTTGAAAATTGTACGCACCCAAAGATGCACTGTTACTTACGGTTGCATTTAGTAGTGCCGGGGTGCTGTTTGGAACCAGTTCCCATGTACCTGTACCTAAAGCCGCTGTCGTTTTTAGAAGATATAAGGTGCCCGATGAATAATTACCAGCTACAGTTGGAACAAACTTATATACAAAGCCATTAGCTAAATCATCGGCGCCCCAGTACATTATTGATTCATCATTTGTTACCACCAAATTTTCATGCCTGCCTCTTCCCGCTGCCCATAATTTATCTTGCTTGCCATCACTATTATAATCCAGCACCTGTTTTGTTGCAGGATTTATTTCAATCAACCAACCAAGATCTTCATAAGCATCAATACTACTGTTAACATTGCCAGCAGTTGTATTTTCTTCTCCAATAATAACAGTTCCACGGGGGGTTACAGTACCTGAACAAAATGTACGTACTGTTCCTAAATCTGATCCGGGTCCAGTGGAAAAAACCACATTGCCGCTATTAGTTTTATCCCACCGTTTTCCTGCAAAATTATAAGCAACATTCATGATGCCAACCTGGCCAGGGTCAGCTTCACTGTTAATAGAAAGATAGCCACTAAGGCTACTACCACCAATAGGTACATAGCCAGTAAAGTCAAGGTTAGGGCCTAAGGTTGTAGCATCATCTAAGGCATCTCCTGTCTTAATAATTCTTTGAAAAGTATGTGTTGATGGAAGAACAAGGCCTTGTGTCTGCGCTGTCGGTGTTACAGATGAAAATGTTCCTATGGTTTGCGACTTAGATTCAGAAAGCGTTGGGAGTAGTAAAAAGCATAAAATAAACCTGCGTGTAAAATATTTCATCGAATAATAGGATAAGTGTGATTAGAGGTAATTAACAAATGATGTCAAAAATACTGTCTATACCTACGCAAAAATTGGTTTACAAAAGAATGACATAAATTTTATTTTCTGGAGGCTATAATGCGCTAAAAACAATTTTAATTATTTTAGTTCAATGCCTGCAACATTAATTGGTAATATTAAACTACTGGTAAATGCCACTGAAAATTTTTCTCTGTTAAAAGGAAAAGATTTGTCTGTACTTCCATGTATTGAAAATGCCTACCTCATTATAGAAGGTTCTGTAATTGCGGAATACGGATTAATAAGACATTTAAAACATAAGGTTGAAGACTTTGCATTCCATATAAATGCAGCGGGTAAGATTGTTCTTCCTTCATGGTGCGATAGTCATACGCATATTGTATTTGCGGGTAGCAGGGAAGGAGAATTTACAGACAAGATCAAGGGGCTAACTTATGAAGAAATAGCAGCAAAAGGTGGGGGAATTTTACAATCTGCTAACCAATTGAATGACATTTCGGAGAACCAGCTTTTTACCGACGCTTATGGCCGTTTGCAGAATGTCATGAAGTTGGGAACGGGCGCAATAGAAATAAAAAGCGGTTATGGTTTAACTGTTGAAGGAGAGCTTAAAATGTTAAGGGTTATCAACAGATTAAAGAATGCTGTAAACATTCCCATCAAAGCCACTTTTTTAGGTGCACATACTTTTCCATTATTATATAAAGAAGATAGAAAGGGTTATATTAAATTAATTATTGAGGAAATGTTGCCTGTCATTGCGAAAAATAATTTAGCAGACTACATAGATGTATTTTGTGAAAAAGGATTTTATACCCCCGAAGAAACAGAACTGCTTTGTAAAGCCGGTTTGCAATATGGATTAAAGCCTAAAATTCATGCTAATCAATTACATATTTCTGGCGGTGTTCAGACAGGGATAAAATTAAATGCCATCTCTGTTGATCATCTCGAAAATATGGACAATGAAGCCATTTATTCATTAGCTCATTCATCTACTGTTGGAACCTTGTTACCAACAGCCGCTTTTTTTTTACGCATGCCTTTTCAACCTGCCCGCCAAATGATTGATGCAGGTTGTGCCATTGCACTTGCTTCAGATTTTAATCCCGGTTCTTCACCATCGGGCAATATGAATTTTGTAGTGGCTTTAAGTTGTATTCAAATGCGCATGTTGCCGGAAGAAGCTATTAATGCAGCAACTATCAATGGAGCTTATGCAATGGAATTACAAAATGAGGTCGGTAGTATAACTATTGGTAAAAAAGCTAACCTGGTACTTACCAGGGCAATTCCATCTTTACATTATATTCCCTACTCATTTGGAGATAATTTAATTGACAGGGTAATGTTGAATGGAGAATGGATCAGTTGAGTATAGTTTAGATAACAATCGACAGTTGGTACTTAGAAGCAGGACGTTGATAGTTGGCGATTGGCATCAGGTGGTGACTGTTTATAATGGCATATTGTTTTTTGTAATACTTTCAATATATAATACAACGGGATGACACACGAGCAACAATTAGCGCCAGAGAAAAAAAAGATATTGAACCTGCCACATTTTAAATTTTACAGCAAAGCAGATTTATTGTCCTTGACCAGGCTACGTAAGTTTGAGACCAAGCTGGGAGAGGGCTTACAAGTATTGCACGAAGATCATACCCATGATTCATTTGAAAGATTAGATGTGAAGTATGTAATTTTTGGTATACCGGAAGATATTGGCGTACAGGCAAATTTAGGCGTACCCGGTACCAGCACAGCATGGCTTTCTTTTCTTCAATCATTTTTAAATATTCAGAGCAATGATTTTTTAATAGCGGATGAAATTGCCCTGATAGGACATTTTGATTTTGGCGACATTCAGTTTGTTATTGATAAAAATGCCAGCAACGAGGAAGAAAAAATAGCGGCATATAGACATGCTGTTAATACCGTAGATGAAGAGGTGGAAAAGCTTACTAAAATAATTGTCGCAAATGGCAAAATCCCTATTGTTATTGGTGGTGGACACAACAATGCCTACCCATTAATAAAAGGTGCTGCAAAGGGTTTAAATCAATTACAAAAAATACCGTTGCCACAAATTAATTGCATCAATCTTGATGCACATGCAGATTATCGCCCGATTGAAGGAAGACATAGTGGCAATGCTTTTCGCTATGCAGAAGAAGATGGCTTTTTACAAAAATATTGTGTAGTAGGCTTGCACGAAAATTACCTGCAACAGAATGTCTGGCTGGATATTGTAAACAATCCTTTTATAGACTGCATCACTTTTGAAGATATTTTCATCCACGAAAAAAAGAATTTCAGGCAATCTGTTTCACATGCTATTGGATATACCGATGATAATTTTTGCGGTATAGAATTAGACCTTGATTGTATAGAAGATCAATTAAGCAGTGCTATAACACCCAGTGGTATAAGTCCTTTGCATGCGCGACAATATATTAATTTATGTGCGGCACACGCCAAAGCAGCCTACTTACATATTTGCGAAGGAGCAACCCGGCTGGCTAATGGTAAAACAAACGAGGCAACCGGAAAATTGATCAGTTACCTCGTTAGTGATTTTATAAAAATGAATGCGGATTAGCAATGTGAAACCTGAGAAGTGAAACGTGAAAACATTAATGTTTGATGTCTCACATCTGACGTCTCACCTGTTCAGGCCTTTGGAATTTTTAATTTCCAGCCCGGTTGGATTAAATCAGGGTCTTTTATTTTATCACGATTGGCTTCATAAATTTCCTTCCAGCCTACACCATATCGTTGACCGATTTTTGACAGGCTGTCGCCGGATACTACTTCATACTCCTCTTCCTGCGCTCCGCCTGCAGCAATATTTAAATTCAACACCAAATCACCGGAACGGTAATCCGGATCAAGCCGATTGTATTCGTCCCATAATTGTTTTTTTACAGATTCTGATGGAACCTGCCCGTCTATATAAAGAACATTGTCCTGCTCGCGAACCTCCAGGTTGGTAGTGCCCGCTGTCTTAGCTGAATTAATTAATGATTGATATTTATTTTGTAGTGCCATGATTTTTTCCTCCTATTATTTTACAGTAAGTTGATTGTTTACATTTTTAATATTTGATTCCTGCAATGCCATCATTAGTTTTTGAAGATCATCGCGACTTTTGATGGTGCCTCGTAATGTAACCGTGCCATTCTGCACATCGGCAGTTACACCGGGATATTTAGCCAAAATCGGATTTACAGACGATGTGATGGTTGCGTCATCATTAATTACAACAGGTGCTGGGGTGTCAACCACAATATTATTCACAACTGATTTTACACCTTTTACATCACGGGCATTTTGTTCCGCACTTGTCTTGCACGCCTCATCAGGACATTGGCCCGTCAAAGTAATAACCCCATCAGTAACAGAAGCAGCGATGTTAGCCATTGAAGGAATGGTTTTCGATTTTTCATTAAAAGAGGCTTGAATATCACTGTCTTTTGGCTTACATGCCGGTAAGCCAATGGTGGCAAAAAGCACAATTGCCAGGCTCATTTGAACTACGATTTTTTTCATTGTTGATCTTTTTAGTTGATTGATTTGTATACTATGCAAGTCTTATACCAGTCTTAAAATTTATACATTTTGTTTTCCTTCCAACTCAATGATTTTTTCAAACATTTCTTCGTAAATTTTATTAAGCTGAAGAATTTTATTTTGAAGATTTTTATATTTTTTTTCTGTTTCTGAAAACTTTTGATTGTCTGTATAAATTTCTGGTGATGACAAAATGCTTTCAATTATTATTTTCTCATTGTTGTATTTTGCCAATTCTTCCTCTGTGTTTTTAAAAAGTTTTTGTTGTTTCTGTAAATCCTTTTGTAATTCTTTATTAATAGCAGGCCTCGCATTTCGTAATTCAATCTTAAGACTTTCAACCTGTGACTTCTTACTTCCAACTTCTAACTTCTGACTTCGTACTTCGGACTTTTTACCTGCCTCTGCCATTCTTTCTTTCCATTCCGTCCATTCTTCGTAACCGCCTTTAAATTCTTTTATCCCGTAGTCAACTATTTCCCAAATTTTATTAGCTGTTTTTGAAATGAAATAACGGTCATGGCTTACCAAAATAATAGTGCCTTGATAGCGATTCAATGCATCTACCAATAATTCGGTTGAATGAATGTCGAGGTGATTGGTAGGCTCATCTAATAATAAAAAATTTGCCTTACTGACGATGGTTTTAGCCAGGGCGACTCTTGCTTTTTCGCCACCACTCAAAATTTTTATTTTTTTGTCTGAATCATCACCGCTAAATAAAAAGCAGCCAAGCAATGTCCGCAATTCCAATTCCGTCTTGTTCGAGCCGGCGGTTTTCATTTCATCTAAAATGGTTTGATTTAAATTCAATGCTTCCAACTGGTGTTGTGCATAGAATGCATCATCGACATTGTGGCCCCATTTACGTTCGCCTTCGAAACTTTCTGTTCCGGCAATAATTCGTAAGAGGGTCGATTTTCCTTTTCCATTGGCCCCAATCAAAGCTATTTTATCATCCCGGTCAATTTCTGCCGAAGTGTTTTTTAAAATCTCAACGTCTTTATATTTTTTAGAAATGTTTTTTAATTCAACAAGCACTCTTCCTGGAGCCTTATCTATGCTGAAGCTGATACGTATGTTGGGTCGTTCCAGTTCTACGTTTTCAATACGGTCTAACTTGTCTAAACGTTTTACTATACTTTGAGCTTGTGCGGCTTTGGAAGCCTTTGCTTTAAACCGTTCCACAAAACGCTCCTGCTGGCGTATATAATCCTGTTGATTTTCAAAAGCTCTTTGCTGCAGATCTATGCGTTGCGCTTTTTCTGTTTCATAAAAACTATAATTTCCATTGTAGAAATGAAGCTCTTTCTGATAAAGTTCTATCGTTTTTTTTACCATACGGTTTAAAAAAAACTTATCGTGGCTAACCATTACAACCGCACCTTTATAATGGACCAGGTATTTTTCCAGCCATTCAATAGAAGGCAGGTCAAGGTGGTTGGTCGGTTCATCTAATAATAAAAGATCAGGCTGCTGCAATATCATTTTTGCCAACAATACCCGCATACGCCAGCCACCACTAAATTCTTTATAAGGTCTTTTTAAATCGGCATTTGCAAAACCAAGACCCTGCAATACTTCTTCTGTCTGGTGTTCAATATTATATCCTCCTGCTTCTTCAAACTGGTGCAATTTATCGCTGTACAAATGCAATAGCTCTTCTGTTTCCGTTTTTTCCAGTTGGGCGGTTATAACAGCTAATTCCTTTTCAATCTGCTTGGCCTTATCAAAAGCATGCATAGCCACCTGCAATATTGATTCTTGGGAACTGAAGCTCAAAAGATCCTGGTGTAAATAACCGATGCTTGTATTGCGGCTGCGTTCTACTGTTCCTTCAGAAGGTAAATACTCACCAACAAAAAGCTTTAACAGGGTGGATTTTCCTGTACCGTTATAGCCTATCAACCCTATTCGTTCATTAGGATGAATATGCCAGGTAGCATCTTTCACTATAACACGGGCACCAAATTCAAACGTAACATTCTGTAATCCTGCGAGCATAAATATTTATAACCGGCAAAGATAACTATCAAGAAAAGGTTCAGTGAATTTTTATGATATAACAATTGCTTGAGAACCTGGTTCTTTCTCCACGAACCAGCCATTCTTAGAGTTACACAAAAAAAAATTTCATTCGACACCTTCATTACATAATTAAGCCTTATCCAGACATTAGTTTTATTATATTGGAAAATATTTTTGAATTATTTGAACCAAATTGTAGTTATCATCGTTAGTTGTTAAATACAAAAAATTATCATCATGGAAAAATTTGCATTGTTAGCCAGGGTAGAAGCGAAACCTGGTAAAGAAAATGAAGTATTGAATTTTTTAAAAAGCGCATTGCCCCTGGCGGAAGCTGAGCCGGATACTATAAGATGGTACGCCCTAAAAATAGGTCCTTCTACCTTTGGTATATTTGACACTTTTGAAACAGAGGATGGTAGAGAAGCGCACCTTTCTGGTAAAATTGCGGAAGCGCTGATGGCGAATGCGTCGGAACTTTTAGCAAAAGACCCGGTTATTGAAAAGGTAGATCTATTAGCAATCAAATAAAAAATATGCACATTACTTTAGCTCAGGCGGAAGTTGCTATAATTGCAGCTAAAAAAAAGGCAGTGGAATTAAATACTAAAATGAATATCTGCGTAGTTGATGCAGGGAGTAATATGGTAGCTTTTGTACGCATGGATGGGGCCTGGAAGGGCCCTGTTGACATCTCAAATAAAAAGGCAAAAACCGCAGCCTGGTTCACAAGGGATACGGCAGACCTTAGCTCCCTGGTACAGCCTGGTACTTCATTATATAATATTGAACATTCTAACGGAGGCCTAATTACTTTGCCTCGAGGTGTACGAGGTGTAGTCGTTAAAAATGCAGAAGGTAAAGTGATTGGAGCTATTGGTGTATCAGGCAGCAATGTAGAAAACGACCATGCAGTAGCTACAGCGGGCGCAATAGTAAAATAGCATTGCATTTAAGTATACAAGTAACTGGTTGAGATAAATATTTATTTTTATATTGAGCGAGTGTATTGTGGGTTGTCCCAATTTATACTCATTTGTAAAGTAAATTATTAGTAATTAGTTTTTATCCTGCTGTTAGAAATCTCAAATTTAAAAATAGAGCGGGCCTGTTTTAGATAATCTAAAAAATAAGCTGCGATAATTAAACATTTAAAATTGCGTGCTTGTGTTTGTTTAATAAATCTTAAAAATTCAAGCTGGCGTAATTATTACATACGTAAATTTGAATATTAAATAAAAACAATGAAAACACTTTCACTATTAAGAAAAATTGTTTCTTTAGTCATCCTTTCATTCGTGTTTACAGCATGTGTAAAAGATCGTGACCCAAAGAATAAACAGGCTGGTATTACTTTCTACGCATTAGCCGGAAGTAAATTAGATAAATTTTCAACATCCAACCCCGAAAAAATAATAAACTCTGCAAACATTACAGGATTGAAGTCCGGGGAAAAGATTGCAGGTATTGACTTCCGTCCTGCAACCGGAGAACTGTATGGCCTTGGAAGCAATAGCCGTTTGTATGTTATCAATCCTTCCAGCGGTGTGGCGACATTCGTAGCAGCATTAACTACCGTTCCGGCGGGGGGCGCAACTCCAGTTCCTTTGGCACTTTCAGGAACATCTTTTGGATTTGATTTTAACCCTGTTGTTGACCGCATACGTATAGTTAGTAATACAGGACAAAACCTGCGTGCTAATCCAACAACAGGCGTAACAATAGTTGATGGCTCTATTAATCCTCAGCCTGCTTCTGTTAATGGAGTAGCGTATGATGAAAATTTTCCAGGGACAACAGCTACTGAAATATATGCCCTTAGTACTACCACTGATCAGCTATTTGAAATAGACCCTCCTAATAACGGTACATTGATTGAACCTCTTTCTATTGGACTTAATATTTCAGGCGACGGCGGCTTTGATATTGCTCCAAGAAATGCTTTTGTAACTATGGATATTGGTTTAGGTCTTTATCAGGTAGATAATAAGTCTACCTTGTTTGAAATAGATGTAGAAACCGGCAAAACAAAAGTATTGGCCAGGTATGATAAGTCTGTATATTCAGGCATAGCAATTAGTCCTGTTGCTGAAACAAAAAAATATAAATAAGAGTTTCATTTTTTATCAAAAGCTTCGGTTACAGCCGGAGCTTTTGATTTTTTAAACCCCATGTATAAGCATCTCATGTAATGTCTCATCTTAAATTCAAGAATTTATTTCTTTGTTAACTCAAAGGGAATTATTTTTCCGTGGCATCTGAGTGCATTGACTCACCCGTTGCTATTTTTCTTCTAAAGCTTACTTCTTTAAAGTGCGTATTCTTTTTTATCCATTCGGTGCCTTCCTCCGTATCAGACAATAATCGCTTTACTTTAAAAGAGACGTGATAATCATTGTATTTGAGGATTTTCAATTCCTTCACAAGGTCAAGAGTGAAGGTAGGAGATGAAGTGTACGCCTCTGAGGGATTTTGTATTGCAAATTCTGTAGTACTGTTAATGAAGGTTGCGTTATTATTGGTTTTTTGTGTTGGAATAAGAATGATAGATATAAGCGAAATCCGAAATCTGTAATTCGTTTTTTTATTGAGAAAAATAATACGAAGCAAATCGCCATCTTCAATATTTGTGAAAGCGGAATCCTCAATATTGCTTCCATTAATGTAAAACCTGAACTCCTGCGAAAGCAATTTTTGGCTTATGAAATTCAATAAAATAAAAAGGATGTAAAATTTCATCGTTGTTATTAATAGTTGAGATGATAATTTACACCAGTTTCTTATTTGCCTGAAGAAATATCCTTAAGCGTTTAAATAGGTACAGGAGTGGTGAATAATGAAATATATACCGGTAGTCAGGAGTAGCGACTGAGGCAAATTTCCCATTTGCGGCCAATGGGAAGAGTTGTTTCTAAAATCTGATAATTTGAATCTTATTGTTACTAAAGTTGTTTCTGCACTTCAAACTTTTTATTTTTTTTACAGAAATCGCATCACCTTAATAGTTTCTCACTTATTCATTAATATCTTCAGAATTTAAGACGCTCCTTTTGTACGCTGCGCACGTTATCCTTTCTGCACCACTTTTTAGGGAAGAAGCCTTCTATATACTTTGCCAGATATAAAGGCACCTAATTTCTATTTAAGTCTTTGATAAACTTCTATTTGTTTGCCCTCAGGAGTCAAAATCGTCTGCTGATATACATCTTTCCCTACGAATTCCAGTTGCAACATTACCGGCTTACCAACCAGGTCTGTAACAAAAGAGGAATTGCTATTTATTTCCTTCGATTTATTTTTCCCTTCCATCGTAAAACTGCCATACCCAAAAAAAGAAACTGGTTTATTAGTTGCGGAATCTTGCGTAGTACTCGCCCAAATGAAATGACCAGATTGATAGACCTTAAATTGAGTAGGATTTTCGTCAGTGATTGTACTTCCGTTTTTAGGTGTATACATAACTTTTGTTTGCTTCCATGCTCCATCTAACGGAGTTGGGGCGGCCTTTCCTACTTTTTTATAGTCTTCAGTTAATACAAATTTTCTTCCCAGTGAGTC
>MWVX01000543.1_pt1 | contig 12050 bp, 14 predicted proteins | sample 1047311 | NCBI WGS metagenome assembly MWVX01 (sample SAMN06349984, study PRJNA376086) | soil metagenome | isolation source: MtG-4 sample Antarctic (ecotone) soil | place: Antarctica | collected 2015-01-13
GATCGCCCCTGAGCGCAGATTTTACAAATGAAAATATAGTATATACCTTATTGGTAGAAATTGTTGGTTGCGACATGAGTGAAATAAATAGAAATTAAAAAATAGAAATACGAAAATAGAAATGGCTTACCATTTAAAACAACTTATAAGTGTTGGCCCGAAATTAAAAAGGACCGTAAGCGATTTTCATATTCTTTAATTTGAAGAAGTCAAAAGTAAAAATTTTTAACTACCCGGCATTTTTTATTTGACCTAATTCCATCAAATATTGGTCAATATATTTTTGTAAATGTTTTCGCCGGTATTGCATTATAAATCTTGGGTGTGGCAGGGGAATAATCTTTTCAAACCAATTGTATTGATCATTTAGCTTTGACAAGTAACGAAAATTTTTTTCGCCGCCAATGCAAAAGCAACGATCTTTCTTAAAACGAAATTTAAGCAATTGTTCCAGGCTTTTGATTATAAAAGGCTCAACTGTTTTTGCCAATTCTTTATCGTCGTAATAATTAATATTTTTTCCGTTTTTTATAAACCCTAACGGGCATACAGAGCCGATAAAAAAGGTCCTATAAAAGGAATTAACACCCCCATATTGAGAAATCATTTCGTAAATAAAATCAGCGGACAATTCTGATTGAAATTTTAAATTTGACACAATACCACAATTTTCCTGTAACTGTTTGGTTGCAGTAAAGTTTACACCGGTAACTCCACCGCCAAAGCGTCCGGGGTTAATGCCTAATAATAAGGTTCTTGGTTCAGTGTCGTTGTAAAATTTTTGGAAGAACTGCTGTACAATCCCCATCAGTTTTTCATCTTGCTGCGGGTATAACCATTTAATCGAATCAGGTAAATTGCCAGGTGGCTCCAGGTATTTGTAAAAGCCATATAATTCTTTTGCCCATGTTGCCATTAAAAATGGTTAGTCAAATGTATTAGAGAATAAAATTAGGGCATCTCTAAACTATTTATAAATAAACGACTTGTCATTAGCAGCTTGCCTAAGCCTTAGGGGACAATGGGTTATTAAATTTAGCCTTCGTCATGTTCAGGCTGACATGGTTTTTAGAGACCCCATTAAGAAGTAAAAAAAGTAATCCGGTCTACCTGCAAAGAGTAAACGGTAAACGCACAACCATCAAAAGCTCACGATCACTACCAACGATTAACTGCTAAAGTTTAATGACTTCTTTCGGGATTTTTAGGAGTGGGAGCGGGTCCAACCTTTGCTCTTTTTTGGGATTAAGATGCGCTTCAACTACATGCACCAGTATATCAGTATGCAGCGGTTTTGGTAATAAATTGTCGGCGCCAAATAATGTAGCACGGCTGGTGCTAAAATCATAGCCAGACATGATAAGCACTTTTATTTCTTTGTATATTTCTGATTTTTTTAGTCTCCAGCAGAGTTGTCTGCCGTCTTCTCCATTAACATTAATATCAAGCAACAATAAGTGGGGAGAAAAAGTGGCTATGATCTCTTCGGCTTCCGGCAAGCTTGCTGCCGTCTCAATTTCATAGCCCTCTTTTTGCAACCGTCTGTCAAGTAGCATTAGCAGGTCAAGGTCATCATCAACGATGAGGATTCTTTTTGGGTTTTCTTGGTACTGGTACATAGTCTTTCAATTAATAGTTTATCAATGCATTGCCCATTCTGTAAAACGCGAAAATGAACAACATGATTAATATTCTAAAAAACAGCAGTACGGTCGCCAGGATTTTACTGGCCGTTTTTCATAGGGTTGGGGCTGGTTTTGGGATAAAGACTCACACGAGGCTAAAAAAGAAGTTGACTGATTTCAAATTCGTTCTTATCAGTTTTGGATTAGTAAGGTTAGGGACGGTTTGGGTATTTAATAGATTGATTATTTATCAATCAACTTCTATTACAAAACTAATCCTGGCTTAAGTCCTTAACAAGAGCGGTTTTGACTGATTTTTGGTCTATGGATTTTACAGAATATATAGGAACAATACGGACATGATGAGGTATAAACACGTGATAAAATGATGAGTTGAGTTTAAAAGTTTCTGTGTACGAAATACAAAATATTGTTAATACAGTAATTGACCTGTTTTTATTTCTAAAAAAAATTCGTCATAACATGCATCTAAAGAATCATTTTTTCAATATTTTTTTGAATTAAATTCTATGAAATATCTTTTATGGGGATTGTTTTTACCTTTTAGTTCTATTGCTCAACAGGTAACACTCAATGAAATAGATAGATTCACAAAGCAAAGGGTTATAGAAACATCCATTGTGCGGGTAAAGTCTACTTCACCTGATGAACTTGCTTTTCAATTAAGATCGGAAGGAGCTAAAATTTATGTACTACTTACAGGCTATGGCTGGGGTACCGGAGTAATTGGAATAAATGACAAGGCGCTTCTTTTGTTAGTAAATGATAGTGTATTGACATTACAGTCTACAGGTATCCAATCTTTTAAAATAGATGATAATAAAAATTCTCATAAACATCAATATAGTTTATCATCAGCTTCGCTGGAGCAACTGACTAAATCATCTATTAAGAGCTTAAGAATTTATTATTACAATGGCCATAAAGATTTTGACATAGTTGCCGGAAAGGCAAATGAATTAAAAAAAGGAAGCCTTCTTTTTTATAATACCCTGGTAAAAGAAAAAATTATCTTAAAGCTCACACCCATCGCACTGGCAGAAGCTTTAAAACATATTGGAGATAGCGTTTCTCTTAGTGGTAAAGTAACCGGTGTTGATTATGCATGGGATGGAATGTCAAAGGTTGCGTTGCTTTATCTTGGTCTCCCCTTTCCAAATCAATATATTACATTATCCATCCCCGCAACGACAGATAATCTCTCAGGAACAAGCACGGAAGAATTTTATATCAATAAAGAAATTAGTGTAAAAGGTACTTTAATGCTAAGGAATAATCGTCCACAGATGCAGATCAATTCAAAAGACCAGTTGTTCATAAACACACCTGTAAAACTTGATGAAATAAGCAATTTTGTTGGTGACAGTGTGTTGGTTTATGGAGAGGTAATTAGTGAAATGCAATCAAAAGAAAAAGAGAATGAATTCAGGGTATTAAATATTGGGGAAGACTATCCTGATCAATTGTTAACGGTGTTCATTAATGACACTGCAAAAAATAATTTTCCTCAAGCGCTTAATTTTTTTGAAGGAAAAGTGGTTCGTGTAAGAGGCAGGGTGTTATTGTATAATGGTAAACCAGGCATAACGGTCAGTAAACCAGATCAAATAGATTGACCCCTCGCAAACTTTAAATTAGAAAAATTCTGTTAGCTTACCTTTATCAAATCCTTAATCATTCCTGGCATTTTTAATGTCGCTGGTTGAATCGTTCTAAAATTTAAATCCTCATCAAATGAGTACAAGAACTTCGAAGGAACAAGTGAAAGCAAAGGCGGCTGAATTAGGTATGCCGGAAGATGCCATGTTTTGTGCATTGGATATTCTGTCGCAAAACCGGCTTATGGTAAATGCGCTTGACAACACCAATGAAATGGACGAGTATATTTATCATGCAATAATTAAAGCCGCAACAGATAGTAAAAGGCAACAAGCGGAAAAAGATTTTGAAAGTGCTGATGAAGTGGTAAGATTGCAGGCCGAAAAAGATTTAACTACGCTAAGCCGTGAAGAATTAATTACTGATCCTCATTACAGAGCTGTATTGCCCATACTTGCTAAGATAGTGGTAAATGGGCCCATGTTGCGCCTTCATGCTGAAGAGGCTTCCCGCATTGTATTTACGCTGGCAGATTTTAAACGCAAACACCGGACAACTTCTCTTACACAGGTGATTGTTACAAAATGTAGTGCTGAATTAGAAAATTTTCACCAGGCAGATTCAAAATTGGCGGGTTAGTTTTTTAAGTATTAGTAGGTTACATTGACGTGTATCAGGAAGCTTTAATTTTATATTTATTGGAAATGCTTAATTGAACTTTCTGAAGTTCAGCGGGCTTTTATAACGTTAAAAATCAATACCGGTTGCCCCGGTTATCGTTTCTTTTATTATAACCACCACCACTATTGCCGCCGCTGCGATAGCCACCCCCGGAAGAGCCAGGTTTTGAAGGAGCACGATCGTCAGCTTGTTTTACCACAAGCGGTTTTTTACCGAGTGAAATATCATTGAGATGCTCAATAGCTTCCTTGCCATCTTCATCGTTTTTCATATCCACAAAACCAAAACCCCTGCTTTCGCCGGTTTCCTTGTCAATAGCCACTTTAGCAGAATTAATGGGGCCAAATTTTTCGAAAATTTCCACTAATTCATTATCATCAAGATCATAGGGAAGGCCGGCTACAAAAAGTTTCATATTGATAGTTATCTTGCGAATGTACACAACGTTTTACAAAGCTGTTATGGTATAACATGTTAGAAATTAAGAATCGTGTTTTAATATTATTAAAATATCATAACTCTATACTTTAATTCATTGGTAAAAATCATAGAGGGTATATGAACGGGTTTAAAAATATTATCATTTCAGGCGCTGAAGGCAAGCCCATTACGGTGGACATTTTTTATGAAGTTTCTACTTCGCGGCCTGCCATCATCTATGTACATGGTTTTAACGGCTTTAAAGACTGGGGAAATTTCGATGCAATTGCGGAACAATTTGTATTGGCAGGTTTTGTGTTCATAAAATTTAATTTTTCGCATAATGGCACAACATCTGTTGAACCTGAAAATTTTGTTGACCTGGAAGCTTTTGGAAATAATAACTATACAAAGCAATTAGATGATCTTGAAAAAATAATAGATTGGACACTTGATAAAAATAACACGCATATTGAAGCTATCGATACCAATAATTTGTTTTTAATTGGCCACAGCCTCGGGGGTGGTATTGCTTTGTTAAAAGCTGCAGAAGATCTTCGTGTTACCGGAATTACAACCTGGGCTTCTATTGATCAATGTAAAACGCCATGGTCAAGCTGGCCTGCAGAAAAATTAGAAAATTGGAAGCAAACCGGTGTTGAATATTATACTAACAGCAGGACAGGTCAACAACTTCCCTTATACTACCAATTATACCAGGATTTTCAGAATAATCATGAAAGACTAAATATTATACAGGCTGTTCAGCAATTAAATATACCGCTACTCATTTGCCATGGCAGTAACGATGAAGCGGTGCACATTTCGAGTGCACACAAAATACACGAAGCGGCCAAAGGATCAAGATTATTTATTACAGCCTCAGATCATGTATTTGGAAGAAAACATCCCTGGCCGCAAAAAGAAATGCCTAAACCAATGCAAGAAGTAATTAATGAGACTATCATGTTTATTAAAGAGAATAGTATAAAGTAAAACTTAAAACCTCAAAAATCCGACACTACTTTTACACAGCAATAATCAAAAGTTGACTTATATTAGTTTTTACAGAAACAGAGTTTAATTGACTTGATCAAAATTTCTAATGCGGTGTGTATGTATTTAAATTTTTCCTTTTAAACATTGAACATTGTTTGTTTAGCGTTGATCATTATTGAGTTTTAATTGTAGAATTCTCAATATTCAATAACAACAACCGCTTAACTTAACGACATTTCATTAAGGCACTTCTACCACCGTCCAGCTATTGGTTCTTCTGCTCCAGATGATAGCATAATCTTTACCGTGGGTTAACCTGTAAGTTTTTCCCCGGCTGTCATTGCTAAACCTTAACCAACCATAATTATACACGTCAAATTTAAATACAAAAGGCTGTGTGGTACTTAAAGGGGCTTGTGTGTATTTTTTACCATCATCAGATAAATAAACGTTCATTTCACTGTTACCATACAATGAAAGATAAATCCAACTTGCATCGGGCGCAGAGGGCGGCGGGTTTTGCTGTGGTTGCGGAGCAGGAGAAGGAGCTGGCGTACCAGAAGAGTTATTTGATATCCCTTTAGCATAATTCCATCCTTGTAAAATGGACTTTAACCTGTCAGCTTTCGCGGGGTGAGATGAACTTGCCCTGGCAGAAGCAATTTTTTCCATTCCTGCTACTGCTTCGTTAGCAGTGGCACCCAGCTTTGCCATTACATAGCCCGAAAAATAATCAGCTTCAATTTCTTTGGGTGGTGTACTGCCTCCCCTGTCAACAACATGATTGCGATAATGATGTCCCATTTCATGTGCGAGTACACTGATAGATGCCCACTTTGTGCCTGCATATCCATCAAGGTTTTCTAAAAAAATATTATCATAAATAATATAACGCTTGTTTCTGATTATAGTAGCGTAAGCATTGTTAATGCCATTTTGCTCCTGTATGCTAAAATTTTCCTGCCAGTTAATACTTTCCAGCATTGTATTAACATAATCTCTTGCTTCATACACCGATTGAAAATTTGATGCTACGGAACGGGGAGGTATGATGATACCGCACTGGTTTACACTTTGAGCACTGGCTGTATGATAAATAAATAAACCAGCTAACAGTAATAGTTGTTTCATGTTTTAAAGGGTTTAATTCTAACTCATGCTTATAGTTCAATAAACAAGCCAAGCGGGTAGTGCGAATTGTTGGTGTTTAGTGAAAACCTGTTTTGAAGATATTGTACGATAAGATAATGTAGCCACTAAGACCGAAAGGCGCTAAGTTGTACTAAGGCCTTATGTTTCTTTGAGCCTTCGCGTCTTAGTGGCAAAAAATATTTAAAAAAGTTCTGCCTCATCATACCGCAATTCGTCATTTACAATTCTCGCTGCAGTGGTGTAGGGATGTTCGGTTGCTTTACCAATATTCATTATGTGCATTACCTTCCAGTTCCGAATTTTTAGATAATCGGAAACCAATGAGCGATGACAGCTCCACCACACCGCTTCTGCGCACATATACACAGTGTTTTCTTTTGAGGCAATACTTTCTAATTCAATAATTGCTTTTTTAAAGTCAGATGTGTCCATATAATCGGCATAACCCCTAAAGGCAGTATTCCGCCATCTTGTATTTATAGAGCCGGTAATAGGGCTCCTTCTTCCGCCTAATTCTTTTAAATGAATATATCTTATGTTGTTTTGGGGTAAAGAAATTTCTAATGCTTCTTTATTAAAATGTGGGAACCGTTTCGAGCCGGGGTAATTCCTGATATCAGCAATTAGTGAAATATTAAAAGATGTGAGTAATGAAATAAATTGATCTATTGTATGTGTTGAATGTCCTATCGTCCAGATGATCTTTTCCATTTCTTCTTTCATGGCGAAACAATACGTTTTAAAAATAGTAAGAGCCAAATTCATTCAAATGACATACCATTAAGCAGAACGCTAGGCTAAGCAGTAGAGATTTCCCAAAACCTGAAACGGCTTTACATTTTTACGGGGATCTTTTGCTGATTTTATCTAAAATGATTTACTGCATCCGCCAATCATCAAAAAAAATCTGTCCCTCGCCATCGAATATTCTGAAAATATAATTATTTTAAATTACCAAAACCAGACACATGACAAAGAATACATTATTAGCGCTTTTACTGATGATGATGACCGGTATCATACTTGTCAACTGCACAAACGATAAAATAACTACTACAGGCAATACAAAGGATGACGATTCTCTGCAACAAAGCATTGGCCGTGGTAATTATTTGGCAAACAATGTAGCCGCGTGTTTCGATTGTCACAGTAACCGCGATTTTAAATATTTTGCAGGCCCTGTAATACCCGGCACCGAAGGTATGGGTGGCACCTTGCTTGACAACAAACTAACACCAATTATTCCCGGTGAGCTTTATCCCAAAAACATCACACCCGATAGTGCAACGGGCATTGGCAGTTGGACTGATGAGGAGTTATTTAGAGCTATTACCATGGGTATAAGAAAAAACGGTGACACACTGTTTCCATTAATGCCATACCCGCATTACAACAAGCTACCAAAGCAGGATATACAGGACATTATTGCTTACCTGCGTACGATAAAAGCTATAAATAATACTGTGCCGGAACGAAAATTATTTATCCCTATAAGCATGGCATATCCTCCGAATCTTCAATCAACATTAGATAAAAATGTGCGACCTGCAGAAACCGACAGGGTAAAATATGGAGAGTATTTAGTAACGATGGCTGATTGCATTACCTGCCACACTCCTATGAATGAAAAGGGCGAGCAGGGGCAGGCTTTTACAGGCGGAGTAACATTTACTACCCCGGAATTTACGGTAACAACCGCTAATATTACTCCCGATTCTGTTAATGGCATTGGCGCCTGGACTGAACAAATGTTTGTTGAGAAATTTAAGACCTACAGAGATCCAAAGGGCTATCAGTACGATCCGGGTAAACAAAATAGTATGATGCCTTGGAGCTTATTTGCCAAAATGAATGACAATGATCTGAAGGCTATATATGCTTACCTGCGAACGGTAAAACCGTCAAATAATAAAATTGAAAAATGGAAGATGTAGGTAAGTAGTGTAATAATAAAATCTGCACAATAAATTCACAGCTGGCTACTTAACAAGTTGGAAATTTCTTACTTCCTGAAGCATATGCTCATTGCTAAAGAATAGTTTGTTTTTCTAAAGTTTGACATGTACCAAAATCACAAACTTAAAATCATCTTTAGCTCTGCTTCATTAACCGTAAGCAAGTTTACTTTTGGTAACCGTCGTGTAAGTTCTTTCCAGTTGCCGTTTTTACTAAATACGGTTTTTAAAATGGGTAAGGCTTTCGCCACCTGTTTATTGTTAGCGAGTGTAATAGCAGTCCAGTATTGCATTTCAAGGTTTTGAGGAAACAACTTCATGGCTGCTTTGTATTCATTCATGGCGGTTACCATGTCATTCTTTTCTACAGCAAGGTCGCCATTGTTCATGTGCTGGTAGGCTATATGTACAGTATATAAGCGGCGGAGTTCTTTCAAAGGAGCAGGGTTGTCATCAACGCGTAGGTCAACAGTACGTTCATCCCATGGCTTGCCTGCAGATTTTGCGGGCACCAATATCAAGGCTGCAGATTGTTGCCCTCTAATATCACCACCTGCTTTTTGTGCAGCTTCTAATACAATTATCATTCTTTCTGCCAACGGTGTGTTTTTGCTTTTTTGAAAAGCGTCTGCCATAGCTTTGGAAACACCGCTGGTCAACATCATATTGGATTGCACAGAAAAATTTTCACCTTGAATATGACCGGCATGATCAATACAATTTTTACCGGTATGCGTTGCAACATTTCCTTTGCTGTCAATAATAGCCAACTGCCTCACTTCACGGCCTTCATCATCTTTTAATAAACTGTCCACTACCTGTTGTGCTGTTAAACCAGTACGCAATAAGTTCAACCCAAGAATACCAAAAGATTTGTTTACAAACGATTGTGTAGCTACGGCCCCCGCCCCCGCTTCCGCCCAGCTAACGGCAGTCCCTACCGAAAACCAATGGCTTTGCACAGCTACACCCATTTCGCCGGTTTTTTCATCCCGGCAAACAATTGAGTAAGTATGTGCTAAAGGCTCGTTGGTTTTATATATCTGTGCAGACGTTTGAGACATTATAAAAAAAGAAAAAATTAAGGTGAAAAATTTCATATAGATCTCATTATAGCTAAATTAATTGAATATACCAGGTGCGTGTACAGAGTTATTATGTAGCTGCCATTTGTTTTTCAAATAAAAAAAGCAGCCTTTTGAGGCCGCCCCAATTTTTCTTGAGATTTAAATCATATTATGCGTCGCGATTTTCCGGTGCGACGTTTATATTCTTCATCAGTTTCTACCCGGCCAGTCAAATCATCTTCTGATCGCAAATCACCTGCTCGTCCTGTAGAACCATCGGCTGATAAATTGGTTTCATTTTCTCTACGTCTGTAATCTTCATCCTCGCTTCTCCTTTCTGAGCCGGACCCGGACCAGGTACTATCAGCTGTGGTAGATGCATGCTTATCAGTACCGGAAATCTCCCTGTCAGTACGATACATGTCATCTTCTTTAAAATGATCATGATTATAAAAATCTGGCTCAACGTCAGCATCTGAAGCACCGCCTTTCACATCGGTTCTTCCAAATACAGTACTGATATCTTTTTCGGCTTTTGTACCCAGGTGATCTTTATTATAAAGAGGTAGGGCACGTAGTTGGAAAGGAGTTATATTTTTTAAGATCACATCATCGTCTTTTGGTTGGAGCAAAGCCATGCCGATTGGTATCATCACTGTACGTTTTTCCAATTCAAGTTCTTTGCTATCCAGCACACTCACTACTATGTACCGTACTTTATTAGCACGGGAATCAAAGATCAGTTCGTTTACCTTGCCAATTTTCCGGCCGCTTGTATCTCTCACTTCCCATCCACGAATGTCAGGCTGTCCTTTTGCTATTTCAAAATCAGAGCCGCCTAATTCCTGCAGGCGCCTGTTTTTATCTGTTGCCATAATTAATTGTTTTTAGAAAGCGCATGCCTTCGGTTATGTATTTAATAATCATTAAGTATGTGGTTATTGACGCTGTACCGTATCAACCCCAGTTTGGTTTACAGAATCATAAGTTGCAGGAGCCATATTGTTCTCCCTGTTCCTGTTCCATAAGAAGTATGCAAGTACGGCTAATAATAATAGCCCTATTAATATCCATGGTAAGGGAGATTTTTTCTTGCGTTGCACATCAAGATCTGCCATAAGTAAAAATTTATTTTGTAAGTTAATTCAATCAGCATAAAATCTATGCCACCTTATTGATTAAAAATAATGAGCAAGAACACCTGAAAGAATTAAATACCTGTTTAATCCAAAATACTGCCAAGGCTTAAACACAAAAATTTGACTAAATCGTAAACAGTTTTTACCTTTCAGTTAACCAAAAAAAAATCATGAGAAATATTTTATTTGCTGTATTTGCAGGTTTGCTTTGCATTTGCACTTCATGTAACGGCGAAACTGCGGGTACTTTAGACAATAACGACAACACAGAGGAACAAAAAAATCTGGCCGCCTCAAATGTTATCACCAAGGCTTTTCAAACAGGTGATGTAAGTGGCATTGACAGCGTGGTAGCCGATAATTTTGTTGACCATACTGACAGGGGAGACAAGATAGGCAGGGATAGTCTCAAGGCCGCGGTAATATGGGTACATTCTAATATGAAGGACGCGAAAATGGAAAAGATACATGAAGTGGCCGAGGGGGACTATGTATATAGCTGGATACGTTATACCGGTACAAGCGATGGTACCATGGGAATGCCAAATGGACCGTATGATATGAGTGCTATTGAATTGGCAAAATTTAAAGATGGCAAGGCCGTTGAGCACTGGAATTTTATGGAGATAAGGGATGTAATGAAAATGATGAGGCCGCAACCAGGTATCGACAATATAAATAAGATGGATACGACTAAAATGAAATAACAATAAAATCTTATTTGCTAGAGCCGGGCTGCTTAGCCCGGCTTTTTTGTAACTATAATTTAAAAATCCTATGCCATGAAAATTCCGGGAATTGAAGCATCACCTTTGCGAAACAAATTAAAAAGCAGAAATATTTTAAATCTTGAATTTAGTCTCTGTAAAAAAACTGCACATGAATTACTTTATAAAATTCACACGCTTGCTTTCATGCTCGTAGAAAAGTTGGTGAGCCTTCCGGTGGAGGCTTGCATATGTGTATGTAGGACTAAAACCAAATAATGCAAAATCCATTGACAAGATTGCATTAAATAAAAAGATTGATAGCCTTTTACATGCCGGCAAGGCAGCCCCTGTTGTGCTGTTACCGAATAGAGAATGGTAAAAGTGATCGCAATATTGTCCTTCGTAAAGATCAGGAAAAACTTGCCACTGAAGTTGAATATAGATGTATAGCAGATAACAAAAAAGATCAATCTCTTTTTACTGCATTTGGTTTTCTTTCCAGGTAATCAACATATTCTTTATTACCTAAACGAAAAAATATATTAAGCCCGGTGACTTTTTGAATTTGTAATTCTTTTTTACAAAAGAAACTTAAATGCGGTGTATAGTAATTGGCAGGAACAGTTTTTATATTAATAAGAGTAAGTGTGTCTTTTAATGGTAAGGATGTGTTTTGAGAATA
>MWVX01000544.1_pt1 | contig 12049 bp, 3 predicted proteins | sample 1047311 | NCBI WGS metagenome assembly MWVX01 (sample SAMN06349984, study PRJNA376086) | soil metagenome | isolation source: MtG-4 sample Antarctic (ecotone) soil | place: Antarctica | collected 2015-01-13
GTTTATTGTACGCATAGACGCTATGTCTGCACGAATACGATCCAATGCCGCTTGCTTAGCTGTTTCTCTTGCACTGGCTTCTGCCATTTGCAAATCATTGAAACGGGTGTACGCCAATGAAAAAACCGTGGTTGCTCTTTTTAACAGATCCCAGCTTTCTGTTGAAAGTTCCTTGGGTGATGCAGCGCCCATATAACCGTTGGAGAATTTTACTAAATGATAGGTGCGTTCAGGTATCTCATGTCCATAATATCCTTGTAATACTTTTGACTGTTGGGCACAATAGTTAATCCATTCTATCCTGTTGTTTCCCTGCATTATGATTGAAGTTTGGTTTTCTTTTGAGAAATAGAACTTCAACATTTCTCTTCCAACCCATGTATCCTTTAAACGGATGGTCATGTGATCTGTAACAAGATGCTTTTCTGCACCCCTGATATCTTGTATGGCATACCAACATTCTGTTTTTTCCACATCATCATCATGAATATATATAGAGCTTGTCTCAAGTGCTTCTACACCTAACGAACCCATTTCCCTACGTAGCAGTTGGGCTACTTCCATTAACTCATCCGGCTTTTGCATAGCCGTTGCTCTTGACCGTACCTTTTCCATTACCGCTTCAATCTTTGCCTCTCTTGTTCTAGCCTCTGCTTTTTTCAGGTCAAGAAATCTTGTGTAAGTCTGTTCGAAAACTTTGGTGAACCGTTTAAAAAGATCATGTGCGTCGGGTACCTGCTCATAAGTGATGAACAACAAAAATCCAGAGGCAAATTTGCAAAGATGATTGATCTGGTAAGTTGGTAATGAAATCCCTGCATCTTCCAGCTTCTTAATTACTTCTCCCAGCTTTGGGATGTTGCGCATATAATTATAGTGGTCTTCAAGGTCTTTTCCGCCCAATTCCTGCACATAAAAACTATCTCCGCTTAGCAAGAAATTATACCATTCTATAAAAGACGCTTCTTCGGTAAAGTACAAAGTAAACGGAGCCTGTATAGCACCTTCGCTGCTCATCCAGCAGTCACTTGTTTTTTTATCGTCTGCCAGCACATTGTATCCGCAACTCCATGCCGGAATACCCAATGCCTGTACTTCGAGGAATAATAAATTAGCCGCTTCGGGTAGTTCATCACTATGCTGCATGGCCATGGTTCTGGAACGTATTTTTTCCAACGCCATTTCAATCTTTGCCTCCCTTGTCTGTGCTTCTGCTTTCTCCAGATCGAGGAACCGGGTATAGGTTTGCTGGAATACTTTTCCAAAGCGCATCAACGTGGCATTCTCTTCGTCTGAATAAGGAATACCGAAAAAATTCTCGATGTACAAGCCAACGTTCTCTAACAATACAGTTGATATGGCAAGACCGGGGCAACTAAAATAATATTCCAGTGTTTCCTCCGGCAGTCCAGGGATTAACTTAAAAAGATCCTGATAAAATTTGTTTTTTTCTTCAAAAGTCAGATGGTTGGCAAAGAAGTCTCTCCCTTTTTCTTTCGCTTCATTAAAACTATTCCAATGTGCACAATCAAAATAAGGGATTGTTACTTCAGAGGGAACCTCATGCTTGTCAGCCAGCCAGATATGCATATCATCCCTGGCTTTATAATCCATAATAAACCCTGTATGTTCAATATTTATCTTTAAGTGAACGAATTGTTCATATACAACCTGGATTACTTCTTTGAGCTCTTCACTTTTTTGCATGCCCATTGTTCTGCTTCTCACTCTCTCCAATGCAGCTTCAATCTGCGCTTCTCTTGCCTGTGCTTCGGCTTTCTTCAAATCGTTGAAACGAGTATAAGTTTGATCGAATACGTTAGCAAACCGTATAAAAATATCGTGATATTGAGGACAGGCATCATAAGTAATGAACAGGAGATTGCCGTGTGAAAAATTAGCAACATTATGTACTTGTCTTGACGGTATAGTAAAACCTGCTGCAAGAGATGTTTTAAATGCTTCATCCAATAAAGGATATGAACGCAGATAGCGATAATGTTCCTGCATGGTTTTACCAGACATATCTTCTACATGAAATGCCTCGCCCGATTTCCATGATTGATACATTTGTACATGCCTGATATCTCCATTTACCGGCATTATAAAGGGCGGGTTTATGGAACCATCGGCATTACACATCCATGAAACAAGGTCTTTATCATCATTCTCCCAAACGGTATAACCACTGCTGAAAGTTTCAATACCCAACGACTTTACCTGTTGAAATAATAATGAAGCGGCTTCCGCTAATTCAGTGGAATGCTGCATTGCCATGGTTCTTGCCCGTACCCGTTCTAATGCCAATTGAATTTGTGCTTCTCTTGCCTGTTCTTCTGCCTTTTGCAGATCTTCAAATCGTTTATAAGCCAGGTCGAATGCGGCACCGATTTTTGTAAGAATGGTTTCTATCTCTGCTGCAGGCGGCTCCATCAAATCAAGGCACAGTCTGCCATTGTTTAGTGGGATAGTGGGGTGATACGCCTTTTGTATTCCGGTTGCTTTAATAAACTCGTCAGCCTCATCAGCTTCTTTTACTTTATTGTTTTCCCGAAGCCAGTTGGTTGAAATTTGTAAAGAAGCCGAATCCTGTTCTACCACGGTATATTTATCTCCTTTGCTCCATACATTTCTCATATAAAAATCAGGATGCGTTTTATACAAGTCGAAAATAATATCCGATGTAATGTGCATGCTTTCACCCTGCATTTCATACGAAGTGAGATCCCAGTTGCGGAACAGTCCGTTTTTCTCTTTTAGTAAAATAGTAGCTGCCGCAACACCGGGAATATCGAGGTTCATTATTTCTTCTTTCAGCTTAAATACCACGTCCATAATTTCTGTTGACTTGAACATGGCTAATGCCCTTGCCCTTACTCTTTCAACAGCCAGGTTTATCTGTGCTTCTCTGGTTTGAGCCTCTGCTTTTTGCAAATCGAGAAAACGGGTATAGGCCTGGTCGAAAACTCTTGCAAAACGCTTAATAATATCAAGTTCATTTTCAGATAAAATCTTCCCTTCAAAATCATTGATAAAAAACCATGCATTATTAACCGCCAGCATGGAAACAGTATAGGACGGACTTTCAAATGTCATACTCTTGATATCATCCGGCAATTGCTTTAATTCAGGAGTGTGTTCAAAAACATATTTATAAAAGGAATTTTTTTCTTCTTTTGAATAATGTCCAATAAAAAAATCCAATTGCCTTTCACGGGTGCTTATGATATCACCCCATATTTTATGTTTGAAAAAAGGTAGGCGATAATTGCTTAGGACTAAGCCATCTTTATTCTCGCCGCACACATAACTATTCAAGTCTTTGGAGCCATCAATATAAATACCGATGCCAACTGCTGTAACAGGAATTTCCAGGTCTTTTAATCTTTCAAAAAGAATAGTTACCACCTCGTTTAGCTCACTACTTTTTTGCATTCCAAGAGATCGGCTTCTCACTCTTTCCAATGCAGCTTCTATCTGTGCTTCTCTTGCCGAGGCTTCTGCTTTTTGCAGATCGAGGAAACGTTGGTAAGCTATTCCAAATTCATTGGCAAATTTTATTACAATCTGCTCTTCTTCTTCAGTTGCTTTACGTGTTTGATTCATTCCAATATAGCCAAACGGATGTTTACCGGCCGTATGATAAATACCATCCGGATAATCATCCGGTGTAATACGTGAGCCTTCAGGCATTGAAGCAAATGATTCATGAAAAACCTCCCACACCTGCGGCAATATTTCTTTAGGAAAATGAAGCCTGTTTATCGAAAGTGCTTTACTTTCTTTCCATTGATCAACGGTTTCTTTCCAGGTATCCATAGCGTCAAGGTCAACTGTTTGTTCACCAAAACTCCTGTCTCCAAATTTTCCGGTTTCCCGAAAAGTAAACGTGTTGTTTTCAAGATCCATAACAGTCATGTGTGTCGACATAGGGAGAATACCCAACACATCAAACTGATCGCACAAAACAGCCAGCACTTCATCCAATTCATCAGAATGATGCATTGCCATAGCTTTACTACGCACCCTCTCCAATGCCAGTTGAATCTGTGCTTCCCTTGCCTGTGCTTCGGCTTTTTGAAGATCAAGGAAACGTATGTAGGTTTGTTCAAAAACTTTGGCGAAACGTGGCAAAATATCTGCATCGGCAAAAGGTTGAAGTGCCGATACCAGAATATACCCATGTTTGAACGAGGCACCATAATCTATTTCCCAGGATGGTGTTTCGGGCATTGGGATATTCTTTGCTGCGAAATCATCCAAAACTGCTTTTACTGTTGGCAGCTTAAACATTGCGTCAAAATGTTGTGCAATAAAGTCTTCCGGTATTTCAACTGAAAACAATTCTGTACCCATTTTCCATTGGTCATACCGGTATCGGTGAATGCGATCCAAATCAACAGGTACAATAAATGGAGATAACATGCCTGCCCCCGGTACGCTGTGCCATTGCTCAACATGGTTCTCATGCTTATCACAAAACACAATACCGGTAGCATATAATTCGCCCCCCAACAATCTCAACTGCTCGAACATTGCTGTGGTAACGTGGCTCAAATCCTTGCTGGTTTGCATTCCCATAGATTGAGAACGAACTCTTTCCAACGCCGCTTCGATCTGCGCTTCTCTTGCCTGTGCTTCTGCTTTTTGAAGATCGAGGAAACGGATAAAAGCCTGCTCGAAAACTTTGGCAAAACGAACCAGTATTTCCTTTTCTTCTTCGGAAGGTAGTTTACCTTGAATGGAAGGAATCATAATGGCAGAGTTTTTAGCCCATGCCCAGGCAATACCATGGTTGTTACTCTGTAAAATCGCTTGTTTGTAATCATCGGGAAGTTGGCGGTAATCAGAATGCTCAAAGGCATGATTGAAAAAAGCGTTTTTCACATCAAATGAAAACACTTTCGCAAAGTAACTATCGCCCCTGTTTTTTGAGGCCCATGCTTCATCATACAATTCATCTTTGAAATAGGGTAATAAAAAAGCAATAGAAGGGTTAGCAGAATCTTCGGCTGCCGTCCAGTGCAATACATCTTTGCTATCCTGAAAATAGGTGCAAATCACTGCTCCCCATGTATCAAGAATAACACCTGTGTTCTTCAACTCTTCGGCTAACACACGCACTACTTCCTGCAATTCATCGGTTTTATGCATGGCCAGAGAACGTGAACGCACCCTTTCCAAAGCCGCTTCTATCAGTGCTTCCCTTGCTTGTGCCTCTGCTTTTTGCAGATCCATAAAGCGTACATAGGCCTGCTCAAAAACTTTTGCAAAACGTTTTATTATCTCAATATCACTTTCCGTTAATGGCTTACCCGAAAAATCTGCAATTCCAACACTTGAATTTTTTTCGAATGCCGGGGAATAGGCATAAAATGATTGTTCGAAAAGCCATTTTTTCTGTTCTTCAAGTCCCTCTACATTTTCATAATTGGAATTTTCAAAAAAGTATTTGAAATAACTGTTTTTTACTTCCAGCGAATATGCCTTGCTATAAAAGTCAACACCTCCTTCTTTGGCAGTCCAAAAATCATCTAATATCGGGTTTTGAAAGTAGGGTGTGGAAATGTAAATATTGGAAAAGTCAGGGGAAGCCACCCATTGGTTAAAATCTCTTGATTGTTTATCAAAGACTACGACCACTGCTACCCTGGCCTCCATAGAAATATCCAGTTCCTGGAATTTGTTTTGTATTTCCATAATCACTTCACTCAATTCATCACTTTTATGCATAGCAAGCGAACGGCTCCTTACTTTTTCTAAAGCAGCTTCAATCTTTGCTTCTCTTGCCTGTGCCTCTGCTTTTTGGAGATCAAGAAAACGCCGGTAGGTCATTTCAAATACTGAAGTAAAACGGGAAACGATTTGTTCTGCCTCTTTACTTAATTTTTCTGTTGCCAGTAAATGCAGATAACCCACAGAAAAATTTCCGCAATAAAAAAAAGTCGGATCAGGAAGAGTAATGTTTTCTGCGCCCCCGGAAGATTTGATATGACTTGAGACGAATTGCAGATGATTCTTCAGTTGTTTCCCGCCCAGTTTCTGACAGAAAACTGCAACTTTTCTTTTCCACTTATCATATCGCTCATTCATTACCCGGTCGCCGGTCAGCGGCATCTGGTGTGCATCGCGGATAGTACCGTCAGCATGCGTCATCCATGCACGCTGCAAGTTCGCTGTTTCATCAATAAGTACATATCCACAGTTAATGAATTGCGTAACTCCCAATGCTTTTAGCTCTTGATACAGTAGAATAGCGGCATCTTTCAGCTCTTCACTGTAATGCATTGCCATTGCTCTTGCCCTTACTCTCTCCAACCCCAATTCTATTTGCGCTTCTCTTGCCTGTGCTTCGGCTTTTTGCAGATCAAGAAAGCGGGTATAGGTTTGGTCAACCACGTTACCAAATCGCATGAGAATGGCATTATCTGAATCTGAATAAGGGGTGCCGGCATAATTCAGCAGGTAAAGTGCAACATTATTCATAAACACACATGAAGTTGCCATTCCGGGATAGCTATACACTAAGTTTTTTGTGGCCTCTGATACGCCTCCAATATTTTGATATATATGGTCAAACCATTTATTCTTATCCGCGAATGTCAAGGTATTAGTAAACAAATCCAGGCCCTGCTCTTTTGCATACTTGTAGCTATTAAATTGCGGATGGTCAACAAAAGGAATGTACACTTTCACAGGAAATTCTTCGTAAGAGTCTGCCATCCACAGGTCAAAATCATCATTGTCTTTATAATTCAACATGATTCCTGAATTGGAAATCTCAAAACCCAATTGAATTAACTGGTTATGGATCACCTGAATTACTTCGCGGAGTTCTTCACTTCTATGCATTGCCATAGCACGGCTTCTTACTCTTTCCAATGCTGCTTCAATCTTTGCTTCTCTTGCCTGTGCTTCTGCTTTTTGCAGGTCGAGGAAACGGGTATAGGTTTGATGAAATTCTTTGGTAAAACGTTTGAATATGTCCCAGGCTTCGGGATGGGGTTCCAGTGTGATAAACATCAAATGACCCTGCGGGAAGAAACCACAATGAGTAACCTGGTATTTTGGCAATTCAAATCCTGAGGCCACAATACTTTGCATGAAATCTCCGACCACCGGAAGGGTATCCATATAACGGTATGTTTGGACCAGTGATTCGCCTTCTGATTCGAACACAAAAAAATCTTCGCCCCTTTTTTTAGCATCATAAATCGTTTTGAAAAACACATCTTCTGTGAGTGGTAAAGGAAGCGGGTCACCAATTTTCCCATCCGGCCCGGTATTATATCCAAGAAAATACGTGTCATTTTCCTGCCAAATATTAAAACCGCTGGACCAGGCCTGAATACCTAAATCTACTATTTGATTAAATAATAATGTTGCTGTTTCGGACAATTCATTACTATGCTGCATAGCCATTGTCCTGGCTCGCACCCTTTCCAGTGCCAATTGTATCTTTGCTTCTCTTGCCTGTGCTTCTGCTTTTTGCAGGTCGAGGAAACGGGTATAGGTTTGTTCAAATACTTTTCCAAAGCGTTTGAGTATATCATTATCATCCGCTGAAAACTTTTCACCAAAATGGTTAACAATAAAAATGCTGGTATGTTGAGATACACAACACGACCGAGTATATCCTCCCCCACTTGAAAGGGTTTGTTTTTTCTGTTTAGCATCTAGTTTTGACCACGGCTCATGCTTAAATAAAAACTTGAAGAATTCCTTTTTTTCCTTCTGGGTATATTCTTCTGTAAAAAATTGGGGGCCTTTTTTTATGTTATTTATTAGGTTGGTACAAAATGGTTTTTTGTAGAGCGGAATATGTACCTGTTCTGTAGTATCAGCAGTGCCACCCGATCCCCAGCAACAGAGTTCTGTTTCAATGTCGCTATTGATAACAATAAATGACCCTCCGCTAATTGCAATATTTAAATTGAGCAATTCTTTATGCACCGTGTGGATGACATCTTGTAATTCGGAAGTATTGTGCATGGCCAGACTCCGGGAACGTACTCTTTCCAAACCTGCTTCTATTTGTGCTTCTCTTGCCTGCGCTTCGGCTTTTTGCAGATCGAGAAAGCGGGTGTAGGTAAATTCAAAAACTTTAGCGAACCGGGTCAATGTGATTTGCGCTTCTTCAGTTATCGGTTCAAATGCCATGATACCTACTGTGCCATATAAATGGGTGGCATCAGTAAAAACAAGTCTATGGGGAGGATTGGTAATGAGTCGTTTCAGTGCCTCATCATATTGAACGTGAGGAAGTGTAGACAAAAATTGCAAGTAGTCAGCTAAAACATCCCCTGTCATATCGCGTATATGAATTGATTTTCTTTGTTCTATTGCTTCATACAATTCAATCAGTGGTTTATGAGTGTTAAAAGGAACAGAATGACTTCCGGGCCTTACTGTACCATCCGCTCCAGTGAGCCAGACAATCCCTGCTTTTGTTTCTTTATCTATAATAGAAAAATAAGTTCTTGCATTTAGTGGTAATAACCCCAATTGCTTGAATTGATCGAAAAGAATGGCAGCCGCATCCGCTAGCTCATTACTATCCTTCATTTCAAGTGTTCGCCTACGGATCCTTTCCAGCGCTGCTTCAATTGCTAATTCCCTATTCTTATTTTCCAGTTCGATAGTTCTGTCTTTGATTGCATTTTGCAATTTTAGGTTTTCGCTTTTCAACGTATCAAATGCAAATGCTTCTCCTTCGGTTGTTTTAGAATCAGGGTAGGAGCCATGCTGGTGCAATACTTTCCAGCCCTCAGCAGTTTTTTGTATCAATGATGACAGCCTGAATTTTTGGTAGAATGTCCATTCGTCTTCAATTTTTATATAAATGTCCAAAAGCTCATGCACCATTATATAAGGATCATAAGGTATTATTTGCGTTTGCTTGTTTCTTAATTCGGTTGCTCCTTCCATTTGATCAATAACCCTATAGGTATAATCAAGTATTTCTTTTTTACTATTCCAGATTTCTTCTTCAGTTCCGCCAATATTCCGGTAGTCGTCTACAAGGTAATTTGCCCAATGTTCCAGGTTCCCATCAAAATAGGAAGCCCAGTAATCGTCCATCATCTTTGTTATTTCTGCTTCTAATTTTTTTGTCAGTTTCATTGGCTGTTATTTACCGGTAATGAAATAATAAAAGTTGTTCCCACACCTTCTTTCGTTTCAACTTTTAACTCACCCCCGTGTCCTTTAGTAATAATGTCATAGCTCAAGGACAAGCCCAATCCTGTTCCCTGTCCTGTTGGTTTGGTAGTGAAGAAAGGCTGAAAGATTTTATCCAATACTTTTGATGGGATGCCGGTGCCGTTATCAGCAACTTTTATTTCTATTTTGCCCCCATCTCCGCCGGTTGGCGGAGAGTCAAGTCTTTTGGTTGTAACAGTCACTACTGGTTCGTATTCCATACCCCCCTTTAAGGTATGGGGGCTTTTGTTTTTTTCAGCAACCGCATAAAAAGCATTCGTAAGCAAATTCAGGAGTACCCTTCCAATATCCTGCGGAATGACTTCGATGTTGTCGACACTTCCGTCAAAATCTGTTTTAATGGTGGCGTTGAACGAGGGGTCTTTTGCCTTTAGGCCATGATAGGTAAGCCGGACGTATTCTTCCGTCAAAGCATTAATATTGGTTGGTTCTTTTTGTGAGCTGCCGCTTCTTGAATGTTGCAACATTCCTTTTACAATGGCATCAGCTCTTTTACCGTGATGAGCAATTTTCTCTAAGTTTTGAATTACATCTTCCGCTATTCCTTTTGCCTCATCTGTGTTACCAAGGTCTAATTCCGTTTTCATTTCAGCTAACAACTCTTTACTGACATCGGAAAAATTGTTGACGAAATTTAAAGGGTTCTGAATTTCGTGGGCAATACCTGCGGTGAGTTCACCGAGTGAAGCCATTTTTTCTGATTGGATAAGTTGCTGTTGTGCTGCTTTTAATTCTTTTAAAGATTTATGTAAAGCCACATTAGTTTCTTCAATTGCTTTTCTTTTTTGCTCCAGTTCTTCAATAGTTTCTTCTAATAAAATTGCGGTGGTTCTTTTTACTTTTTCCGTGCGGTCGAGTTTGAAGGCAGTTATTTCTAATTCTTTATCAGCGTCTTTTAATGATTTGGAAATAGCATTTTTTTGTTCAGCAGTTAAACTATCAGATTGTTGAAGAAGATTTAATATTGATTGCAGATGTTGGTTCACTTTTAATTTATTTTTCTTTCAATACCACTACGCAGCATGTGTTATTATGAAATTCATGCTTCCCGTTTTTGGATTTTCCGAATTCACCATAACTAAAAAACCCGACCAGCGGGGCATTCCATACTTTTTCTACCCGTTCAATTTCTTCACTGGTCATTACACCAAATGATAAATACCGGCTGATGCAGGAAAACATAATCATCGCATCAGCTTCATGCTGCTTTTCATTTTTCAGGTCAGTGCATTCTGCCACTACCGTGTCAATTACATCAAAATCGGGCGGAAGTGAAAAGCGGATTTTTGAACCCTGCGGCACATTGCCGGCACATATCAGCGAACGGTCTTCCTTATTACCCAACATAGCAGTTCGCATTACCGGTACCGCATTTTCCCTTTCCAATTGCAGAGGATAATAGGCCCCGATATTTGTAACTACATCTGTGTTTGAATCAGTATCAATATCCAATCCCAGGTATTTAATAACAAGGTCGAGTGCCGGCTTGTCGTCAATAGTGTACACAATGTTGCCGCTGCTGTGGGTTACTGTTTTAGTTGTTCCGATTGGCTTCCAGCCGCAAGTGGCAATACCTTTAATGTCAATTTTATCTTCATCAATAAGAATGGCTACCAGCCCGGTGATACTGTGTTTGCCATAGGTAAAAACAAGTGGCTCCCTCAAAGCAAGGTCGTCACCTGCCATACCGCCAAATATTGTTACTTCTCTACCAAAGCCTTCTTCAATGCCTTTTACAATCTGTTCGCCATCTGTATGCAGCCAGCCGGAAGCAATAATGAACGCCGGATTATGAAAAATTTTCATCCCTTCAATTCCGAGTTGTTTTGAAATTTCAAGAGCCGAACTGTCTGCGGTTTCAAAGAATAATACTTTGAAAAAAGCAGGATTTATATCAAGCAGCATGATAGCAATACCACCTTCCGAAATTTCGCTGCTGATAAATTCGCCGGATGTGGTAGCTCCAAAAATGCTGAGGCCTTCTTCATGAAGCAAATTGCAAACGGCATCCCGGTCTTGTTTTATGGAAATGAAAACAATGGCAAGCGTTGGCTTAAAACCATCCGCTAAACTTTCTTTTAAAGCAGATTGAATTTCGCCTGTTGATTTTCCTTTGATTGTTCTTGCTTTCATGAAAGAATCTATTTTGAAAATTAATTTTCAACAGTCCCTATAATTACTGTAACACCCCCGGTTGCAAAATTGGGCAGATCAGCAACAGCAGCCTGCCCCTCCGGTGAACCAAGTGCTTGCGCCATTTCGGACGGACCTGAAAAATAAAATTCAAACATTCGATAAGAAGCAGCCTTTCCGCCGTCCGGAGCTGAGAGAAACTTTGTTATTTCCACTTTAGTTACACCTTTCATCTTTGCTGCAATTGGAAGATGTGTTTCTTTATAATACTTTTCAAATGCATCGGGGTCTTTTGGATGCCCGTACAATACTGTTATTTTGTGCATATAGTTTTGGTTTTAGTTTTTGCAATTTGATTTTTGGTTACATCGGTTTTTATTTTTCTTTTAATACCACACAACAGGTAGTGAGGTTATGCATCTCCAGATTTCCGCCGGTGGCCCTCCCAAGTTCTCCATTTGAAAACATCCCAACCATGGGTACATTCCATACTTTTCTTACTCCCTCAATTTCCTGGTTCATCAGCGGACCGAGGGAAAGAATACGACCCGCACAACTGAATACAACCAATGCATCTGCCTCAGGCATTTCGGTTGCTTTTAATTCTTCCGCACCTTTTATTACTTTTTCCATCACATCAAAATCAGGAGGTAATGAGAATCTGACCTTGGAACCCTGGGGCACGGAGCCACTG
>MWVX01000545.1_pt1 | contig 12045 bp, 18 predicted proteins | sample 1047311 | NCBI WGS metagenome assembly MWVX01 (sample SAMN06349984, study PRJNA376086) | soil metagenome | isolation source: MtG-4 sample Antarctic (ecotone) soil | place: Antarctica | collected 2015-01-13
CCTTGAAGATCTGGCCCAGCTGACTGATGTGAACATTGTTTATCCTTCAAAGCTTTTTCATCCACAAGATACGGTTCATCTGGTTTTGAGTTCACCGGTATCAAAAGATGAGTTCAGAAAAATTGTTTACAATCTTCTTGCCAGCCGCGGGTACACTCCGATTGAGGAGTACGGTGCGGTCTGGATTTATAATGGCAGGGACATTAGATATATTTCTACTCCCGTATCTACGAAGCTGGATTTTCCGGCAGATTCCAGGTTCCGTACGATGGTTTATCGTCTGAAATATCCCATCTCGAGCAGCATTGCCCGAAATCTCCGTCCAGTGATGTCACGTTGGGGAAGAGTGATTGATTTCTCCGACGCCAGAACTATCATCATTAGTGATACGAGCGACAATATTATCCGCCTGGTAAAAACCGTTGAGTTTCTCGATAACGAATCCACTTTCAAGAATTATGTGGATGATGTTCCAAAGAAATCACCTGATGAAATTGATCCTGCTGCAGAGAAAATCGTTCAACTAGAGCTGGAAAAAAAGATCCTTGAGACAAAATACACCGAACTCAGAAATCAGAATGGGCCACAACAATGAAATATACATTACTAGTACTTTTCCTTATTTCTTCTGCTTCAGCTGCTATCCTCGAAAGGGATGGTGAAGGTTTTCGTCTCACTAAAAATTCAATAACCGGGAGAGAGCTACTGAATGATTATTCGGCCCTCATGAAAAAAAATCTTTCAGTCTATCAGGACTTTGATGACGGGGTTTTTGTAGTTCATGGCAGTCGCAGATTGTCGCGTCAGCAAATTGATGGTTTTGTCTCTCGTATCATGAGTATCAGCGGAAATTCATTAATTACTCAGGCACAATCACAATTTGTAGAAGTGATTGCAGAGCGGGACGCTCGCTACGCCACTGTTCCAGTCTATGAAGATGAAAAGAATCTTCCTGATACTGATAGTTTCATCCAGTTTAACTTTCGCTTAAAACATGCAGATCCTGCAGACTTTGCTCGCAATATGCGGCCATTTCTCTCGCGTTACGGAAGAATTATCGATGTCACTCATGCACGTTCGGTATACCTGACTGATACCGGGAGCAATGTTCGCCGTATGATTGAGATTTCAAAGATTATTGATATTGCTTCATTTGCTGAGGGTAAGAAAGAAATTGAAGCCATCAATGAGAAGCACCGGAAGATTCTTAAGAAGGAGAAAGACGTTCTCGCGATACTGCTTGAGAATAACGGAATTTTCCTCGTAGTCTTCCTGGTATTAGGAATGATCATGGGCTTTGGGATCCGTGGTTATGTCATCAAACGTATTGAAGGGGGTTGGTAATGTGGATTTTACTTTTCTTCTCACTTCTCAATGCCCACGCGCTTGAAGTGATAAAACATGTGAAGCACCGTAAGATTCAACTAAGGATTGTCCGTGCCGAGCCAGACAGTTTCGAGACTTATTCTCTGATGAACCATAACGGCAGAGAGATGATTCTTATTTGTGCTAACAATTATTTCTGGGACCATAACCCTAAAGCGATGATTGAATACCGGAATTACTATAACGAGATTGCCGGGTATTTTACGATTGAGGACAATAAGGTCTGTAAGGACATCGGAAAAACACTTGAAACTTCCAGCATGGGTATTGATAAGGAACACCCATTTCTGATTGATCTCGATACGAAGTCGCTCAAAGTGAGTAAGATCGTTTATCCCAATGTTGATCCTTTTATTGATGAAGGGGATATGAAAGACCTGATGTTGAAGCCGATAGTACCAGTGAAGGGAAATCTTCCTTCGCTACTACCACAGGTTCAGCACAACTAGATCAAAACGACGACCCGGGAGTTTTCAGGAACTCTGCTTCTTCCGGTGTCGTTTCTCTTCCCAGAATTTTGTTCCGGTGTGGGTATCGTCCGAATCTTTTCAGAATATTTTCGTGTGCCAGTTCAAACCTGTAATTCTCTTCCAGCCCAGGCCGGGAGAAGAGTCTTTTTGCTTCGGCATGAATGATCAAAGACTCAGAGTGCATGTAAGGCATATAAACAAATGCTCTCATCTCAACTGGAAGAGACTCATCTAACTTCTTTTTCACCATTTCCTGCGCGAGGACAAGTGCTAATGGATCCTGCGCGAAGGCCTTCGGAGAATTGCGAAAGATATTTCTCGAAAACTGATCAAGGATGATGATTTCAGCTAATCTTCCTTCTGCTGAATGCCTCCAGCTGAAAAGTTCACTGCGTGAAGCCTTTTCGTGAATTTCAGAAAACCAGCGCGAAATCTCCAGGTCAAAATCAACTCCACCTTGAAACCATTTTTTGGGATCCGTTTCCTTGAACCAGAAATGAATGACGTCATAAGCGTCCATTCTTCCTCCACGCAATTTTCCGGGATGATTCAGACTTTGGCTTTCTCAGATGATGAAGCCATTCATATAACCGGTAGTGAATTGGGACAGGAAGGCCCGAGTCTCTCAACATGTAAGCACGATCCTGAATCGGAACTTTAAAAGCAAATCGAAAGAGATGTGGTTCACCGCCATCCTGCCAGAGAGCATTCCGGTGAGAGTTTCTCATTCTCCACAGGGCCGCAATTGTTTTGAGGGGATTGAAACGGGGAAGTGGGTAAGGAGAAAAATTCCAGTTTTTTACTTTCAGAACCTTTACCGGCAAGAATCCCAGCCAGTACCATCCGAGAATCGTATCGCGCGAGGGTGGAGGATCGGCTTTACCAGGCAATCTTTCATAAGGGATAGGATGGCCACCCAGCTTCTCCCAATAGTTTGTCCGGATAAAATCGAGATCAACTTTTTCACCCAGCTTCTGCATGTAGCTTGTAAGGATGGGGCCATCATTACCGGAGGGTTCTTCGTCAATTAAAGGCCTTTCATTATAGAGACCATATTTGTCCCGATGCATACTTTGATACTAGATTGATTTTCCGGTGAAGAAAAGAATCTGAGTATTGGCGTTCGCAATAGATTGCGCTCTCCGTATTTCTCTCTGCCGGAGTGGGGCCGATAATTTTACCTGCTACAAAGGAAATTATTATGATTAATGATGAAGAGATCAAAGTATTAGTCACCGAACGTCTCGAGTATGATCCCACTGTGACTCCGGATACGATTGAAGTCGAGGTTATTGAAGGAATCGTGAGCCTTTCAGGCGAAGTAGAATCCCGCGATGACCGCAAATGGATTGAAGTTCTCGTTCGACAAATTCCTGAGATAAAAGATGTCGTGAATTATCTTGCTGTCAGTTATGATGATAGTAATTATGGGCCGGATGTTCATCACAGTAGTTTATAGTTTTCTTTTTATTGCACAGTTTGCGTCTGGCACTGATGATAATCTCGCAACATACTCCTCAAAGCTCAATAAGACCCTTCCGGAAGTTTATGATCATGCTACAAAGCTCATGCGAACAAGGGTGGAAAATAATCACCTGAATTTCGAATTTATCGTACGGGCAAATAAGGAAGAATTCGCCTTCGCCTTTCCCAAAGTACGCTCACAAATTCTGAGTACAATCTGTCACCAGTCACGTGAAGGAAAAGCTCTCAGGCAATACAAGGTCAATGTCGTTTACCTGTATGAGAGTGAGAAAGGGCAGGCGTTGGGAGAGTTTATGGTGAAACCAGATCATTGCACGAAGTAACTACTGTGCCTTCTCGGCGCTGACTTCCGCATCTCCCTCACGATCAAAACGCACCCTATATAAAATTGGATTACAGCAGACTTCGCAGTCGATTATCGTTTCCTGAGCTCGTCCTTCTTCAGGATAAAACTCCATCCAGATCATCTCGCCACAATACGGGCATTGGTTCTGAAATTCATGTTCCATAGGGGAAATTCTAATACATTAATACCCATGTGCAAAATCCCTATGAATTCCACTAAGAAGGACACGTTCTTGCGCCTGATCCTGAATAGTGATAAAATAGGGTTATATCGGACTGAGGAGTAGTCCATGAACGCACACAAAAAAATCCTTATCATCGAAGACAATCCCGATATTTCTCTGGCGCTGTCAGAAGTCCTTTCTGACTGCGGTCACATAATTGATACCGCCATAAATGGGAAAGAGGGTCTCGACCGCCTTATTAATCACGAACTCCCTGATCTCATTATTCTCGATATGTTTATGCCTGTGATTGGCGGCTTGGAATTCCGTAAGAGAATTCTCGAAATACCGGCATTCGCATTTATACCCATTATTGGTATGAGCGCAGATGCTTTCGGTAAGAAGCGTTGTTTATCCTGCGGTATAGAATTTTTTCTAAAGAAACCTTTTGAGTTACCGGAATTGATCAGTATTTTGGATCGACTCACTGAGCGATCGGACGAGATATACAATTACGTACGTTAATGACCTAAAGCCCATAATAAGAAATTTCAAAACAATTCCTGTCCATAGAAATAAGGAAGCAGCAGGGCTATTCTTAGCTCATGGGATTTAATAAAAAAATCAAAATACTTGCTGTCGATGATAACCAAAACAATCTGATTGCTCTGGAATCCGTTTTTTACGGGTCTGATTATCAGATTATTGAGGCAACCTCGGGTGCTGAAGCACTCGAACTTCTCAAGGTTCACGATGACATCGCCATCATTCTTCTGGATGTGCAGATGCCTGATATGGATGGATACGAGACAGCCACACTTATTAAAAAAAGCGATGAATCCCGGGATATTCCTATTATCTTTATTACTGCCTTCTACCGGGAAGATCCTTACGTGAGAAAGGGATATGAGGCCGGTGCGATCGATTACTTCGGAAAACCTTTCGACCCCGAACTTCTCAAAATGAAAGTCGATATCTATTCTTCTTTCCGTCAAAAAAGCTTTCTTTTGAAAGAGCGTGAAAAGCGTGTCGCAGAAACAGAAGAACTTCTGAAAGCGAGCCGTAAGCTCACAGGTGTCTTTGAAAATATGAGTGTCGGTGTTCTCATCAGTGATGCTGATGGAAAAATCTTTCAGTGCAATGATGTCACATCTTATTTATTGAACTCACGGAAAGCTGAAGGACAAGATCACTATGGAGAGCTTCTCGCCTGGTGGAATCATGATGGATCAGTCCTGAAAGAGCCGAAGAGCTTTTTGTGGGAAACACTGAAAAAGAAAAAAAGCATCCGTAATCGAAAAATCGATATCCGTTGTCCTGACGGAACTATGAAAACCCTCATCGCCTCATCGTCACCACTTCTTGAAAGTAATGATGAGCTCCGGGGCGCGGTGATTATCCTCAGTGATGCCAAAGAAACGCGTGAGCTTGAGCAAGAGTTCGAAGAGAAAATCTCGAAGCTCATCTCCATTGGAGTGGAGCTCGAGCACAATCAGGTCTAAATTTTCTTAAAATCTATTTTCAATCTTTATAGATTTCTACACATATCACTTTCATAGCCATTTGACACGGTGCTCTTTACCGGTTTCCCTTATTTTCGCATTAAGTCGTTTTCAAAGTCATTTTTCTTGCGCTATGTAGCACTCACTTATCTCTTGGAGGGACTAATGAAAAAGATTTTTTTGGCCGGTGTACTTTTACTTGGAGCTTTCAGCGTAAAAGCAGAAATCCTTCGCGAATGGGAAGATTACTCTGATCCTTCGATCAGAAGCAGATCTTACGAATACTCATTTGCAAAACTACCATTAAATGGAGCGCCGACAGACACAAGAAAGCTCTGGGCCAGTGATTACTGGTCGAGAAAGAAAGGCTTAATCAACCTTCGCTGGAATACACCTAAGCCGGTTGGTTTCAAGCTCGTTTCACCAGGCAGGGTTCAGGCCGTTTCTATGACTCAGGAACAGCTCGCAACTCTTGCTCCTACTGAGAAGCTTGATCTCTTAAATGGCGACTACGAATACACTCTCGTTAAAGAAGTAGATAAGATTGCAGATAAGGGTGCAGCTATCTGGCACGGTATCTGTAATGGATGGGCACCGGCCTCTGTCAATCACAATGAACCAACACCAAAGACACTCACAAGTCTTGATGGGATTCAAATTCCTTTCGGTTCATCGGATATCAAAGCTCTTCTCAGTTACTACTATGCTTATCACCATAGCGTAGAAAGCACTCGCCAGATGGGTAAGCGTTGTCTTCTTATCGGCCCAGGCTGTGATGAAGATCTGAACGCTGGTGCTTTTCATATTGTTCTCACGAACACTCTTGGTCTTCAGGGTCAAAGTATGATTGCTGACGTTGAAAGAGGTCGTCAGGTGTGGAATCACGCGGTTAATAAATATGAGACAACGATTGTGAATCCTAATCTTGCTCCAGGTGATAAATCTGCGAAAGGAACTTACCGCCGCATTCACGTGAAGACTGACATGACTTTTGTTTCGAAAATCAAAGCGAACAGCTGGATCCCGACGAACGGAACTGAGAATCACATCAACGACGTAAAAAATTACGAATACACACTCGATGTGGATTATAACGGAAGAATTATCGGTGGTGACTGGATCTCGAAAGCTCGCCCTGATTTTATCTGGAACATGGATAAAGCAACTTTCTTCACAGGTAAGTTTGCCCGTCTCTCTGAACTCCTGAACGACTAATTGATTCTCACTCTTCCACGCAGGTTTAACCGGCGTGGAAGCCATTCAAAACTAAAAATTCCTGGCCTGAATAGCAGAGAGAAAACGGTACTCTAATGTGTCGGTTTTCCCCTCAACCCGCAGTTGCACGAGGCGTTCTGTAATAAGATGATCGGATTCTGATTTTGACCGGAGTTTTACACCGCAGTTTTTATTGGTTTCTTTGATTTTTCGCATGAGATCGATGTTTTCACACTTCATCATGCCTTAAACAAAGCAAAATCAGGGCCAGTAAAGGCCTACGGATATTCTTTGATTGCAGCTTCCAGATAGCTTAAAGAAATAGTATCGGATGAAAACTTTTTCTTGAGGGCCTCAATATGCATCGGAAGCTTATCGCATCCTAGCTTCTTGATATTGCCAGCGATTTCATTTTTTCTCTTCTCGTCAGTCGGCTCTTCACCAGCCCAGTGATTACAATTTTCGAGCTTCATAACCGTGTTCTTCACTTCTTCAGCTGGCAGTGCACCTGACTTATAAACGGGAGCGTCGCCACTCAGATCGAGAGTCCCCATGGAAGTTGTCTGGAAAATAAAAATCTTTTTTCCAAGGGCCACCACAGATTCATCAACTGACTCTTCGAGATCGATGGATTTAAGGCAGCTTGCAATAAGTTCGTTCAGGACAATTTTTTTAGAAGGGAGGGCAGAGACCTGGAGGAAGATCTCCTTGTCAGCAGCACAGGGGCCTTTTTTCTTCTTTCCAGAAACACTATCCTTTTCTTCAATAGAGACCTCAAACTTCGAATCCTCAAAGATAGGAGTCTCCGAATAGGCAAAAGTAGTAAGGAAAAGGGTAGAGAGAAGTAGTGTTTTCATCCGGGCAGTTTAGCATATCTTTTTTAATCTGAGAGGGTTATAAGAAGCGAAATTTTTACCTCTGAGGCTTTTATGTCGGGCTCCGAACCAGTTAGACCGCCAAATTCTTTCCGCATAGCTCTTAATCTGGAGCAGCCGGAATCGCGCATGGATAATGTCCTTTTAAACGCGCTCCGTGAGCAGGATGAAAATCCAACGCTTAAGTCTATGTCACGCGGGGCCCTGAAGCAGCTGTTCAATGATAAAAAGATCATGATTAAAGGCCAGCGGGCAAAATCAAATTCCAGTCTCGCCGCTGGTACCACTTACGTGGACATCCTCGGCTTCTAAAACTTGAGAATAAATTGGGATGTCACTTCCTTCGGGCCCCATGATCATTAACGCATGGAAGGTCCTTCTCTCGTCATTCTCAAAGAAGAACTCAGAAAATTTAAAGGAAAGCGTGTCACGCGCATTTCCGGAAATTCTAAGCAGCCAATTGAGCTTCTCGAAGGCAAAACCTTAAAGAGAATTGAAACGTGGGGTAAAACCATATTTCTTATTTTCTCAGGTAATATCGTCACTAAAAATCATTTCATGCTTTTCGGCAGCTACCGGATCGATGACCCCAAGGAAGACAGAATTCCCCGGGTCCAGTTTGAATTCCCCAAAATGCCAGTGCCTTTTCCATGGACGCTAAAGAGCTCCTGGAAGGGCTTGATCTCCGGGTTGATGTCTTAGGGGAGGATTGGGATGAAAAGCATGTCCTGAAGCTTTTAAAGAAGAAAGACGACGGATACTTGTGCGATCTCTTCCTTGATCAGGCTCTTTTCGCGGGGTCGGGAAATATCGTAAAAAATGAGGTCCTCTTCAATCTCAGACGACATCCGCTGACAAAGCTCAGTGAAGTTGATCCCAGGGATTACAAAAAGCTCGTTCATTCGATCAGAGTTTATTGCGAGAATTTCTACGAATGGAAAAAACGCTTTGAATTAAGGAAGCATTGGCAGGTTTACAAGCGCTGGAAGTGCCGGGGCTGTGAGCGGAAACTTAAGCGCGAGAAAATGGGAAAAGGCCAGCGTTCGACTTTTCTGTGTCCGCACTGTCAGAAAAAAAAGAATACGAAATCACGAATTGAACTGCATGAGGTTCTTCCCATTCCCTCAGACGGCAAACGGGAAGAACGATTTGATCATTAGTTGTGGAGAGATGTCTCGAAGCTGTCCTTGCTTCCGATACCCGGGCCCATGATGGTCATGAGATCAAGGAGAAGATCCTGGGTAACATCAGGGAGTTCACCTGAAGTTATTCCCTGGACCTCGAACTGCTTGAGCTTCTTGATAACTTTTTTAAGTAATCCATCAAAATCCGAATATTCTTTCTGGCGAGGATCAACCGGAGTTTTCGAAATCGCGCGGTCAATGCCTTCGGCCTTCGCGAGCTTCACGAATTTCTTGATGTCTTTAACCGGCATGGTCTTAATATGCTCGATCGCCTCTGCCTGGTCTTTCTTGGAGAGTCTTACGATCTCATTGGTCTGAGTGACAGAGAGCTCGCCATTCTTCCGCGCTTCTTTCACAGCAGGGGCAGACATTTCATCGCGATTAATTGCCTCATGAATCTGCTTCGGAGAAAGTCCGGTTTTCTCAGACACCATCGTGAGAAATTCCTGTGCCGGAAGAACTTCTACCACTACACCATCCGGAGCTTCAGTTTTTTCAACTACCGGCTCAGGATGAAGTTCCTGATAAATCGATCTCGCTCGTCTCAGATGAGTTTCAATCTCCATCTTCGAGAGATCTTTTCTGACTAAGTTTTCATCAATAGAGATGAGCTCTTTTTCAAGTTCGGATTTGTCGACGACCATGACCTGGGCTTCGGTGCGACCGAGATTTAGTAGGGCCTGATAGCGACGGGCGCCTGCGAGGATCACATTGTCAGTGGAGATGACCAGGGGAGCGATGAGTCCCAGAGTCTGAATCGATTTTTCGAGATCAGTTACGTCGGTGCCAAGGCGAAGATAAGAGTTAGTTGCCTTGAGCTCTGAAAGCTTTCTTGTTTCCAAAAATGGACTCCTGCGGATGTGTTTTGAGAAACGCCATCCTGCGTGGAGAAGTGCCTTCTGTCAGGGAAAACGGTTTGAAATTTTCTGACATTAAATAAAGAAATACGAACGTAAACAGAATTAATCGTCGTTCAAACCTTCATCTACTGTAATATCGTCATCGATTGCATCGAGCTCAGGATCGAAATCATTATTGACTTTGCTTTCGTCTTTATCGCGCTTCACTTTGGCGTCTACATCCTCACGATCATACTTTTCGCTGTATTGCTGTTCTTCACGAGGATCGTGATTTTCATCAACGTATTGTTTGGGTTTGGAATCAGCGTAGACGAGGGCAATGTTTAAAAGAAGAGTGGCGAATATCCATTTCATAGAAACCTCCGTGAGAGGTTTATTATAAAAGAGGACGAGAGCATTCTTGGATGAAGAGTGTCTAAAGGTGATCTGACTATAAACGTCTGATGATGTGATAACCAAACTGTGTTCGTACGATTCCTGAGAGTTCACCGGGACCGATGGCAAGCAGAGCTTTCTCAAACGCGGGAATCATCCGGCCTTTCGGAAACTCACCCAGGTTTCCTCCCTGGCGTGATGAGGGGCAAATGGAAAAGTCACCGGCAAGCTTGTCAAAGCTCTCGCCCTGTTCCAGTTTTTTCAGGATGTCTTTTGCCTCATATTCGTGAGCGACAAGAATGTGCTGGGCCTTTAATTTTTCCATTGGAATAAAGTTATCCCATGGGAGGCGATTTTTTAAGAATTAATAAAATCCTCACACCTTTTTAGTGGTCAGGACTGTGCGTTTTTTGCTATATGTCGTGCCGTGAAACTCCGTTTATTCCACCGATTACTGGCCCTCGTGTTTATCGCAATCATTCCGATGGTTATCTTTGCCACCGGTCTCGTGGTGTATCTTGCTGACCAGCGGGCGCAAGCACTCGAGAATAATGTCATGGGAACAACCCGGGCACTTGTATCAGCAGTCGATGAAAACATTACTTCCATGGTTTCGAGTTTAAAGATTCTGTCTGAGTCAGAGGGATTTGAAGCCGATACCATTCAATATCTTCATAAACGGCTCCGAATCTTTGTAAAAAATCAGCCGGACTGGGATCATATTTCTTTTTCTGATACCCAGGGTGTCCAGATTTTTAATACCTCGCGGGCCTTCGGCAGTAAGCTCCCACGAATCAAGAATCAGGATTATTTCCGGACCATGATGAGAACTGGGGAGCCCGTTATCACTGGATTCCGTGTCGGGGAAAAAGCAATTACAGTTGCTGTCCCGGTGAAAAAGAATAATCACATCATCTATGCTCTGATTGGCTCCCTGAAACTGAGTTCTTTCGAAAGACTCCTTCAGACTCAGAATCTCCCGGGAAACTGGACGGCAGCCATTATCGATAGTGACCTGAATTACCTCGCCCATTCGCGAAATCAATTCACAGGAAGAAAGGCCAATCCATCACTCGTTGAAAAAACGAAAGGGAGTGGTGACTATGTATTCAACTACACCAATGGTGAAGGCTCTGAATCATTCGGTGCGATCGCCAATTCACGGATCACCAGCTGGAAAATTTTTCTTCGCATACCCGATGACGGACATCTTTTCACTTCCTGGAAGACCATCTTCTACATCATTGTAGGGGGAGCACTTCTTCTTGGGTTCAGTATTCTCTTTGCCCTTCTTCTTGCGCGGAACATTTCAAAACCACTTCTATCACTCACGAGATCTGCGAAGGCACTGGGCCGCGGACATGCTATCCGGGACATCAAGACGAGCCTCTCAGAAGTCACTGAAGTAAACGAAGCTCTGAAAGCTGCAGCCGCTACTCGAGACGAAAATGAAAAGAAGATCCAGGATGCAGTTAATATCCGCGACACCTTCCTCTCAGTAGCTTCCCACGAACTAAAATCTCCCATTACCACGATGAAGCTACAGTTTCAGATGCTCGAGAGACTCAGGAGTAAGCAGGAAATCTCCCGCGCAGACCTGGATAAGCCCATGCAGAGAATCCAGTCTCAGGTCATAAGACTTAATGGCCTGATTGATGATCTTCTCGATGCCACTAAGATCAGCGCAGGGAAACTGAATTACGAGCCGGAAATGTTTGATCTGGTTCTTCTGGTGGAAGAGATCATTCAGGGTCTCGAAGGCGGGCATCTGATTAAGCTGATCACTCCGGAAACAGTCATCGGTCTCTGGGATCGGCAGCGTATAGAGCAAGTTGTGGTGAACCTCGCCAGTAATGCCGTTAAGTACGGTAACGGACAACCGGTCACGATTACTATCAGTAAAGTTTCAGATGAGATAGTTCTCGAAGTAAAAGACAAGGGTCTTGGCATTTCTCCCCAGGATATTGGGAAAATTTTTGATCGTTACGAGCGAGTGGGGAACAACAGCGGAATTAGTGGATTGGGTCTCGGTCTCTGGATTGTGAAAAAAATTCTTCAGGGGATGAATGCAGATATTTCAGTAACAAGTTCAATGGGCGAAGGATCTACCTTCACCGTCAAGCTTCCGGATAATACTATCGCAGGAAGAAGCGGCATTCAGAATCCTGCGGCTCTCCATAGTAC
>MWVX01000546.1_pt1 | contig 12039 bp, 10 predicted proteins | sample 1047311 | NCBI WGS metagenome assembly MWVX01 (sample SAMN06349984, study PRJNA376086) | soil metagenome | isolation source: MtG-4 sample Antarctic (ecotone) soil | place: Antarctica | collected 2015-01-13
TTCTGAAGGTGGTACTCTTCGAATTGTTTTTTTGTAATCGGTCTGCCATTAACTGAAGCGACGACCTGATCTTTTTGCGCGAAAGCTGTTGCTGTCATCATGAGAGCAACTAGAACGAAGATAAGATTCTTCATACACATCCCTGGTTTTAATTGAATCTAATAAAAACGGTATCATGCACCCAGATTTGCTGCAATATGTTTCGCAAATTCCAGGAGCGTCTGGTGGTTCACCGGTTCTTTGAAGAGAGCAGTGACTGAACTGTCGGGGTTAAGCTTGTAGAGTTTGGGTTTGTTCATGAAGAATGTCAGTACTTTATCGCGTAGCTGATGATTGTGGTCGAGTATTTCCTGCTCAAAATACATATGCGTGTTCGATCCCGAGACCTTCACCAGGCGCAGGCCCACCGGCTGGAAGTGCAGTCTTGCCCGTAGAATGGAATAGAGTGCTTCGAGTTCGCGTGGAGTAATTCCGAAATTATCTGTTACCTCAGAAATAATTTCTTCGAGATGTGGAAGTGTTCGCGTGTTTGAGAGACGTTTGTAATATTTGAGCCTGAGGGCCGCATCCTCAATATATTTATTCGGAATGAAAGCAGAGAATGGCGCCTGAAGCTCCATGTTCTTCACAGATACTTTTTGCTCCCCTCTGATTTCCTCGATCGCCTCCTGCAGGAGATCCATATAAAACTCCAGACCAATGGATTCAATGTGGCCCGACTGCTCTCCACCCAGAATATCTCCCGCACCTCGCAGCTCCATATCACTCGAGGCCAGCGCAAATCCGGAACCCATTTCAGCATATGTCTGGAGCGCCTGAAGTCTTTTTTGCGAGAGATCAGAGAGCACACGATTTTCCGGCACCATGAAATAAGCATAGGCCTTACGATCAGAGCGCCCGATTCTTCCCCGTAGCTGATGCAGCTGCGCCAAACCATAAGTATCCGCGCGATCAATAATCATGGTGTTTGCATTGGGAATATCGATTCCTGATTCAATGATTGTGGTCGATAAAAGAATGTCACTTTTGTGATCATAGAAATCATTGATGCGCTTTTCGAGTTCGCGCTCATTCATCTGCCCATGGGTCACACTGATTCGAGCTTTTGGCACAAGTTGTTTCAGATAAAGCTCATGGTCTTCAATGTCATGCACTCGATTGTGTACGTAATAAACTTGCCCTCCCCTGCCGAGCTCTTTTTCAATAGCTGATTTCAGGGTGAGGTCATCATCTTTGATAATATAAGTCTTAATTGACTGTCTTCTTGGCGGTGCTGTCTGAATGAGAGACAGATCCCGGATACCGAGGAACGAAAGCTGAAGTGTGCGCGGAATCGGTGTCGCCGTCATAGTTAAAACATCGATCCCGGATCTCATGACTTTCAATTTTTCTTTGTGGGCCACTCCAAAACGATGTTCTTCATCAATCACCAGAAGTCCCAGGTCCAAAAACTCAAGTTTATCGGAAAGGACTGCGTGGGTACCAATCAGAATATCAACTTTTCCTTCGGATACTGCCTGCATGACTTCGGTTTTTTGTTTCGCTGTCTTAAAACGAGAAATGAAGTCAATATTGACCGGGAAGTTTTCGAATCTTCTTTTGAATGAATGATAATGCTGAAGAGCAAGCACTGTCGTCGGCACGAGAACCACGACTTGCTTCTTGTCGAGAACGGCTTTCATCGCGGCTCTCATCGCTACTTCCGTTTTACCAAAGCCCACATCCCCACATACCAGACGATCCATCGGATATTGGTGCTGCATATCTTCGAGAACATCGAGAATTGCCTTCTCCTGATCGGGAGTTTCTTCAAAAGGAAAAGCGAGCTCAAACTCTTTGAACAGATGATCGGGCGGTGAATAGGGAAAGCCACCGTGAAGCTTTCTTTCCGCCTGAAGCTTGAGTAAGTCAAAGGCGAGTTTTTTTACAGAACCGCGGGCCTTATTTTTAAGCTCCGAAAACTTCTTCGATTTGAGAGAAGCAACTTTGATTCCGGAAGATGCATCAGCATGTTTTTGGATAAGATTGAGCTTATAAACCGGAACATAGACCTTATCGCCATCTTCATAAAGTATGACCACAAAGTCATTCTTCTGATCCATGGCTTCAATCGTCTCAAGCCCTTTATATATACCGATTCCGTAATCTCGGTGGATAACGTAATCATTTATTTTCAGCGTTGCGAGCTGTTCAGCAAAAAGATCTTTGTTTGAACTTCTTACCGCCTTGGTTTTTTTCTTTTTTACTGAGAAGAAGTCCCCTTCAGCGAGAACAAAGACGCTTTCATTCTTGTAGAAAAAGCCTTCATCTAGTCTTCCTGAGACCCAATTGAGCCTGTCTCCAATTTCGGTGAGTCCATTTTCCTCGAGGAGAAATTGCATTTCCTGCCGGGCCTGTTCACTTCGATAGTTCACCACCAGGTGCCCGCGGACATTAAGTTCTTTTCTCAATGTCTTGAGGCTCGCCTTGATGTACTCAAAACGGTTATCCGTCGTCACGCCACTCGCACGGAGTTTGGTCTGAAGAAATGTTTTCAGGTTTTCAAACCCAAGATGGAGTTCTCCGGTAAATGGACTCGCGAGGTCGACGGTGATATCCAGTTGATCCACATAAAGTTTTTTTCTTTTGGGGATAACCAGGTCTTTTACATAGAAATTTGAAAGTTCAGGGATAACTGAGCTCGATTCCACATCTTCCGAAACGTGTTCAAAGTCTTCCCCTTGTTGCGCAAAAAATAGTTCAAGGTTCTTTTGTCCGTTTTCCGAGTTGATGAATGTGACTTTCGCGTTCTCAGGCAGGAAATCAATAATCGTTTTTGGCTTTTCAAAAAAGAGCGGAATAAAGAGTGGATAATTTTCAAACAGCTGACCTTCACTCAGTTTTTGGAAAAGTTGCTTTCTGGCCTCGTATTTATTTTTAAATGATGGTTGTGGCTGCGGGATTTTTTCTCTCAGCTGAGTTGTATACGGATCTTTCGCCAAGTAACCTGCACCAGGAACGAGACACACTTCATTGAATGTTTTCTCACGATTCGTTTTCTGGGTTTCGAGCTCAATTCCGAACATCTCTTCAATCAGATCATCGAAATACTGAATCCGGATTGGTGGATGGGAGACTGGAAAAATATCAAAAATTTCCCCACGTCTTGAAAAAGTTCCTGGCTCTTCAATCGTACTCGCCGGGTAGTAGCCCATCTTCGACAATTTCGCGGCAAGATCGAAAGGCGAGATGATGTCGTCCTTCTTCAGGGTAAAGGAATTCTCTTTAAAAAATTCCGCGGGAGGTCCAAGAAGGGTCGCCGCTTCCCATGTCGTGACAATAATCATTGAAGAATTATTTTGCAGCTTTTGGATGACCGCCCATCGCGCCAGCAGACTGGCCTCGGATGTGAGAATTGAAGAGTAGAGTGAATGATTGTGACCGGGATAAAAATGAGTATTTCCCAAATGCTTCAGGGCTTCATAAACATCTTCTGCCTCATCCTGATCAGAACAAACAATGAGATGGGTATCTTTGAAGAGGAGATCGCGAAAATAACTTCCCGCAAGAAGACACCACTGATTAGGCGAAGCACCTTTCAAAGAAAGGCTCTCCTGGTTTGCTAACCAGTACTGAAGTTTAGTTGCCACACCACCAAATAGGGCCACAAATTATTCCGACTTTTGAGTTTTCTGATTAATCCGGAAGGCCTCTTGTGCGGGGCTCCGGCCTTTGCAATTTCAAGCGTCTAGTAAAATAAAATCTTTCCTCTTTTCACTATCTTTTGTATCTTGGAACTACTTTTTTCGATCTTAAATTCGAGTGGAGACTTCCATGACCCCAGCATCGCTTGATGGCTTAATGCCAGTTGTTATCTTCATGGGACTTGCGGTGGCACTTTTTGTGGGAGGCCACTTCGCTTCCGTACTTCTCGCGCCCTCGAAACCATCGCATCTCAAATCTACTCCTTATGAGTGTGGTGAGCAACCAGTTGGTTCAGCTTGGTCTATGTTCAACGTACGTTTTTACGTCGTGGGACTCATCTTCATTATTTTCGATGTTGAATCAGTACTCATGTTTCCTGTCGCATCGATCTTCAGAGAGCTGAACGATATGGGTCAGGGAGCTTATGCTCTCATTGTTTTCCTGAGTTTCATTTCAGTTCTGATCGAAGGCATCGCTTATTGCTGGAAGAAAGGTGATCTCGACTGGGTGAAATCATTCCAGGTGAGTCATAAAAAAGGTACCAAGCCATGAATCAAACAGTTGTCTCTTACCTTTCGCAATATGAGTTTTATGATTCGCTACTTGCCGTCTTCGGTGGAAACCAAGGGCTTCTCGCTTTTGTAATCTACCTTTTATTTGCTGTTGCTATCGTCGGTATGTGCGCAACTATCGGTGGTCTTGGAACTTATGCAGAAAGAAAAATCTCTGCTGATATCCAGGCGCGTATTGGTCCAAACCGCGTAGGCCCTTACGGAATTCTCCAGTTCCTCGCAGACGGTGTGAAGATGATGACAAAAGAAGATGTCATGCCTTTCACTGCAGACAAGTTTCTCTTTTATCTCGCTCCCATGCTTTGCCTGGTTGGTGTGTTTGCCACTCTCGCAGTTCTTCCGTTCTCAACGGGTTTTATTCTCGCTGACATGAACGTTGGAATTTTTTATCTCGTCGCTATTTCTTCACTTGTCGGTCTGGGTGTGTTCCTCGGTGGATATGCTTCTAACTCAAAGTGGTCGATGCTCGGTGGGATGAGGGGAGCTTCTCAGATTATTTCTTATGAGATCCCGGTTACGATCTCAATTCTTTCCATCGTGCTTCTTGCTGGTGGAATGGGCTTCGGAACAATCAGCGCTCATCAGCGTGGTCTTCCGACGAACTGGTTTGTTTTTCATAATCCTTTCGCTTTCATTGCATTCTTTGTTTATTTCATCGGTGCTCTCGCAGAAACAAACCGCGCTCCTTTCGATCTTCCGGAAGCAGAGTCAGAACTCGTCTCTGGTTACCACACTGAGTACACCGGAATGAGATTCGGTTTTTTTGCACTCGCTGAGTATATCGAAGTCTTCGTTGTCTGTGGTGTTGGTGCTGCTCTCTTCCTCGGTGGATCCAATCTTCCGATTGATCTCAGCTTCGACATTATTCCGCTTCAGCTCGTTGAAGTTGGGATCTTCATGTCGAAAGCACTTCTTCTTTATTATGTAGTGATCTGGGTTCGCTGGACGCTTCCACGTATCCGTGTTGACCAGCTCATGACTGTTTGCTGGAAATACTTAACTCCGATTGCGATTTTCAACCTGGCCGGCAATGCAATCTGGCTCGTTGTATTTAATGGAAAATCAGTGGCGCAGCTCCTTATGGGCGGCGGACACTAATTTAAGGACCAATATGTTTCTTCAAGTTCTTTTCCTTTTGTCAGCTGCACTAACTATCGGTGGTGCTGTTGCTGTTCTTCTGACCAGAAACCTTATGCACTCGTGCGTGTTTCTTCTCGCATCTCTAATCGGAATCGCGGGCCTTTATGCAACACTGGGTGCCGACTTTGTCGCCGTTACTCAGATTATGGTTTATGTCGGCGGTGTCGTCATTCTCATGCTCTTCGCGGTCATGCTTACAGGTGGTAAGGATTTCGTATCGCGCGCCCAGAATCTTCTGGGTCTTGCTCCTTCAATGGGGAACAAGTGGACATTCGCGCTTGCCGGCCTGGTTGGACTCGTCTTTATTCTCACAAACGTGAATCTGATTTTGAATGTTGCGAACTCAGTGCCTGCAAAGGCAATTGGGAACGAGTATCCGTCTACGGTTAACGAAATCGGACATCTTCTCGTGAAGAATCACGTTCTGGCCTTTGAACTTTCATCCGTACTTTTATTAGGAGCTCTCGTGGGTGCTGCGATTATCGCCAGACCACGTAAGCAATAAGGTTTATATGGTCAGCCTGGCTTCTTATCTTATAATTTCTTTGATTCTTTTTGTGGCGGGTCTCACTGTGATGATCGCCAGAAAGAACGTCGTAGCAATCCTGCTCGGGATTGAACTTATTCTTAATGCAGCAGCATTGAACTTCGTAGCTTACTCCCGCTACGTTACCAATAATCTTGATGGCCACGTATTCAGTCTGTTTATCATTGTGATTGCAGCCGCTGAAGCAGCAGTTGGACTGGCCATTGTGATCCGTTTCTTCCAGATCAAAGAAACGACCCATATCGATGAAGCGACACAGTTAAGGAACTAGAATGCAATATACTATTGGAAGTATCGCGCCCATTTTTCTTGCCCCAGTAATAGCGTTTGTAATTAACGCTTTTTTTGGACGGAAGCTCCCTAGAAACGGAGACTGGCTCGCGGTTTTAAGTGTCTTTATCTCTTTTGTGTTTTCAGCACGAGTGTTCTCGGATTTTGTCTTTGGACAATTTGCGACTGATTATTACATCCACAAGACTTTCACCTGGTTCGACCTCTCTTACGGAACTCATATCTTTAAAGTTGATATGGGAATCTATGTCGATAACATGGCAGCGATCATGCTGCTTATGGTTTCGGGTGTAGCGTTTCTCATTCACCTGTTCTCTACCTGGTATATGGAACATGATGTGAGACATGGAAGATTCTTTACCTTCCTCCCACTCTTTACCTCAGCAATGCTTGGCCTCGTTCTTTCCGATAACCTTTTCTCTCTATTTATCTTCTGGGAGATCATGGGCTTTTGTTCATACTCACTGATCGGTATCTATTACGAGAAAGAAAAAGCCGGAGACGCGTCTCTGAAAGCTTTCATGACTACCCGGGTGGGTGACGTATTCCTTCTTCTCGGAATTGTCGCAATCTGGATGGTTATTGGTTCTGTTAGCTATGTAGATATATATGCAGCGATCGCGAATGGTGTTTTCGATGGCCAGATGGTTCTCGGAATTTCTTTTGCGACCTTCACGGCAATTTGTATTTTCCTTGGTGCCATGGGGAAATCAGCTCAGTTCCCGCTACACGTCTGGCTTCCGGACGCGATGATGGGTCCGACTCCGGGTTCTGCCCTCATTCACGCAGCGACGATGGTTACTGCGGGTGTTTGGGTTTCTCTTCGGATGTATCCACTGATGGTCCTCGGTGACATCACATGGTTTATTGCAGTCATTGGTGCCATCACTGCTTTTGGTGCGGCCACGATTGCTATGGTTCAGACAGACATCAAAGCCGTTCTCGCTTACTCAACTCTTTCGCAGCTCGGATACATGATTATCGGTGTGGGTGTTGGTTCATACAACGCTGCTTTCATGCATGTGATCACTCACGCATTTTTTAAGGCGTGTCTCTTCTTGTCTGCAGGGTCTATCATTCACTCTGTTCACGAACAGGAAATGCCGAAGCTTGGTGGTCTCAAGAAGTATCTTCCTTACACGCACTTTGCGATGATGTGCTGTACGCTCGCGATTGCAGGTATCCCGTTCTTCTCTGGATTTGTTTCTAAAGACAGAATTCTCGGTGATGCTCTTTATTATGGTTTCATGTCTGGTCAGAATCCGCTCCTCGCGATTGTTCCTATCTTAGGATTCGCCGGTGCAGGTCTTACTGCTTTCTATATGTTCCGGATGATGTTCCTTACATTCTACGGAGAAAATAAAATGCATCATGATGATCATGGCCACGGTCATGGACACAAAGATGCTCACGGACACGAATCACACGGACATGACATTCATCAAGAGCACCTCGATTTCCGCTCGAATGTTCCACTCCTTATCCTTGCTGTGTTTACACTTGGATTCTGGTTTGCCGGAAACGTAGTGGGCCAGGGTTTTGGAAATATGTTCGGAAAGAAAAACGAATGGTTTAAAGTCCTCGTTGAAGCCCCGAAAGTTGAACGCTTCAAAGATCACACGAAACAGCCATTCTCATCTGTTGATTCACGCGAGCAGACTGAACTCATGCATGCTCACTATCATCACCAGACTGGTTACGCTGGACCAAATCCGGATGAGCATAAGCTTCATACGGCACACGTTATCGGTGCCTGGGCCTCGATCTTCATCGCCTTTGCTGGTGTGCTTATCGCGTGGCTCATGTATATCCAGAAAAAGATCAAGCCACTCGCTGATACTTTCCCGGGAATTACTGCTCTTCTTAAAGCTAAATATAATTTCGATCACTTCTACATTGATGTTCTGATCAAGCAGGGCCTTCTCAACTTCAACCGAATGCTCGCCTGGTTTGATATGGGTATTTACGATCGCTATGCTGTTGATGGCATGGCCGCTGTTAACCGCGTTCTCTTCAAGGCATCTAAGTGGTTTGATAACGTTGTTATCGATGCCATTGGTGTTGATGGAACTGGAGTTGCAGTTAATCTCTTCAACTTAGTTCTTAGAATCGTGCAGTCAGGGAAGATCCAGTTCTATTTCATTATGCTTATTACGGTACTGGCTTCTTATATTTGGACATTAAACTTCTGATTTTTTCTTTATAGCGAGGTTCTTTGTGAACGGAATTTTGAACTGGATTTTATGGTTACCAATCATCGGTATGGTGGGAGTTCTTCTCACGCCAAAAACGAATGAAAAAGCAATCAAGCTGGTGACCCTCGTAACAACTGCGATCACGCTCATCCTGACTGTGGTTCTTTACATCAATTTTGATAATGCAAATCCTGGGATACAGTTTGCATTCAAAGTTCCGTGGATTCAGCAGTTCCACATCAATTACTCGCTCGGGATCGACGGAATCACTCTTCCGATGACATTCCTGAACGCACTCCTCTTCTTCATCTGTACGCTCTCAAGCTGGACGGTTGATAAGTCGCTCAAGGGTTACTTTGCGCTTCTGCTTTTTCTACAGTCGACTGTGTTCGGGGTATTCTTCGCGCTCGATTTCTTCCTCTTCTACGTTTATTGGGAAGTCATGCTTCTCCCGATGTTCTTTCTGATCGGAGTTTGGGGTGGCGAGAATCGTGAATACGCAGCGATCAAGTTCTTCCTCTATACTTTCTTCGGATCGATCTTCATGCTGGTTGGTATCGTTGCTCTCTACTATGCTGCAGGCAAAGGTCCGGATTCCTTCGATATCATCGCTCTCCAGGGCGGACGCTTCACTGAGCTCTCTCTCGATATCTTCGGAATGACAGTCTCTTTCGAAAAACTTTTCTTCTGGTTCATGTTCCTTGGTTTCGCGGTGAAAGTTCCGGTGTTCCCTTTCCATACCTGGCTCCCGCACGCTCACGTTCAGGCACCTACTGCAGTCTCAGTTATCCTCGCCGGAGTTCTGCTCAAGATGGGAACTTACGGATTTCTCCGTATAGCTTTCCCGATTTTCCCGGCAGCCGCTGTTCAATACTCTGAAGTTATCGCGTGGCTTGGACTCATATCCGTAATCTATGGCGCTTTCTGTGCCATGGCCCAGGATGATGTGAAAAAGCTCGTTGCATATTCTTCTGTTTCTCACATGGGCTTTGTGATGCTCGGCCTTTCTGCCATGACGATCCAGGGAATGAACGGAGCTGTTCTTCAGATGTTCAACCACGGAACTTCTACGGCGATGATGTTCTTACTTATCGGTATTCTTTACGAGCGCTCTCACCACCGCTGGATTGTTAAGCCGGACGGAACAAAAGGTTTCGGCGGTCTTTATACAAAACTTCCTAAGTACTCAGTCGTTTTCATCATCGGTATGTTTGCATCTCTCGGACTTCCTGGTCTTTCAGGGTTTATCTCTGAGGCCCTTATCTTCCTTGGAATCTACCAGCGCTTTACAACAATCACGGTGATTGCAGTTGTCGGACTTCTCATCGGTGCTGCTTACCTCCTCTGGATGTTCAAGCGTATGTTCTTCGGTGAAGTGAATCCTGAAGTAGAAGAGTATGAAGATATGAATGCTCGTGAAGTGTTCTACATGATGCCGCTTTGTATTTGTGTAGTCGTATTCGGAATTTTTCCGGCGCCGCTACTTAACGTAATGAAAGCATCTGTAGGCAAGCTGGTTGATCTTCTCGCGAAGTTCTCTTAAGAGAGGTTGTTTGTGTTACAAGAGTTAATTGGCTTTCTCAGCTACTACATTCCGGAACTCATGTGCGTAGTGCTCATGACGACGCTTCTCGTAGCTGAAGCCTCAGTTAAAAATGAAAATGGGCCACGCGATAAGATTTACGCTTATGCCCTCATAGTTCTCGGACTTACTTTGATTCCGCTTTGTCAGAACCTTGGTAAGGCTCCGCTTCATATTTTCCACAATGCTGTGACGATCGATCCTTTCTCAACATTGGTTAAGATCATCATGGTTCTCGGAACAATGGGTGCTATCTGGCTCAGCCGCTCTTCGCGCGACATTTATACTAATCTGAAGTCAGAGTTTGCGATTATGGCGGTTGGTGTTTTGATTGGTGGAATGCTTCTCGCATCTGCCAACAACATGCTCACGGTCTACCTGGGAATTGAAACTCTCTCGATTCTTTCTTATGTCATGAGTTCCTGAAGCTTCCGCATTTTACGAATTTCTTCCTGGGCAACCGGATTGATGAGAGTTTTGTCTTCACGCCCGGTGTTCTGGTGAGAGATATCCATCTCCTGCGAAATCGTAATAGCGCTGTTACCAGAAGATCCACCACTCACCTTCGTCGTCGAGATTTGCTGTGTCTTAGTGAGATGATCTGTTGGTGGAGGAGGATCCACTGCAAGTTCTTCAATTTCTTTTTCTGTTATTTTTTGTCTGATCTGACTGAGATCGATGACAAATGTTGAATCCTCATTTTTTTGATGAACGACTGTTTTATTTTCGTCCATCAGGTTTTCATAGAAATCAAAAGTCGACATCGCCTTCCACTCGCCGAGCGGAAAGACTTGCGCGTCCTCACTTCCATCAATGTGACCCTTCGATTTCAAATCATGAATTTGATTAAAATCGAACGGGCCTATCACCCGGCTGTTTTTAAGCCGCAGGCGGTATTTCGTCATGGATCAATTATAAGGGAGATTGGCGTTTTCACTCGGGAAGAGGAAATAAATGCCTAAAAAATTGGGGGGATAGATCCCCCCTGAGATTATCTGATGAAGACTGAAGCGTTACCTGAAAGAACCATAATCTGTTCCCAGAAAATTCCCAGGACGACGACCGGAATAAAAAGCGCAACGATGACGGCTTGATTCTGGAAATTAAATCCAAGAACACGCTCTTCACCATCTGCTTTTCCGAAGACCATGGTCTTCGCAAGCTTCATATAATAGTAGAGTGAAATAACCGAGTTAATGACCGCAACAACCGCCATACCATAGTATTTCTTTTCGATTACGACAGATAAGATATTGAATTTTGCAACGAACCCGGCAAACGGTGGCATACCCGCAAGAGAAAAGAGAACTGAGGCCATGATGATTGCCATCACCGGATGCTTGTAAACAAGTCCCTTGAAGACATCATAAGTATCCGTTCCGTACATATCCGAGAGATGCGAAGTTACGTAGAAAGCAACGAGAGTCATGAAGAGATAAGCAATACTGTAGAAAAGTAATGCCTGAACTCCGACCTCATTCAAAACAACCGCACCGAGAATAATCATCCCTACATGTCCGATAGATGAGAACGCCAGCATTCTCTTCACTGAACTTTGTCCGATCGCAGTCACATTACCCACAGTCATGGTCATGGCCGAGATCACGAGAATTAATCCAATCCACGAAGCCGTTAGTGCGGATCCTTCTGAGAAGAATACAAACGAAACGCGAACGAGACACGCGAGTCCCGCCATTTTTGGAACGATCGAGAAGAATGCCGTCACAGGAATTGGAGAGCCCTGATAAACATCAGGCGTCCACATATGGAATGGAAATACAGAAATTTTATAACCGATACCAACAAAGAACATCACAAAGGAGACAAGAACGATTGCAAGTTGAGCGCCCTGAAGTCCCGCCATCTTTGGCATCATCTCAACGAACTGAATCGACCCGAGAGCTCTCAAGCTGGACGGTTGATAAGTCGCTCAAGGGTTACTTTGCGCTTCTGCTTTTTCTACAGTCGACTGTGTTCGGGGTATTCTTCGCGCTCGATTTCTTCCTCTTCTACGTTTATTGGGAAGTC
>MWVX01000547.1_pt1 | contig 12029 bp, 7 predicted proteins | sample 1047311 | NCBI WGS metagenome assembly MWVX01 (sample SAMN06349984, study PRJNA376086) | soil metagenome | isolation source: MtG-4 sample Antarctic (ecotone) soil | place: Antarctica | collected 2015-01-13
CTCTTGCCATCAACGTCTTGCCTTTGCCATTTATTAATGCAGGCAGTGATACTACAATATGTAGCGGAGATTCACTTCAACTGAATGGTGAAGGAGGAATTGATTATCTCTGGCAACCTGATTCTTTCCTAAGCAACATACAGGTTGCCGATCCTATTGCCTTCCCTTCTTCATCTCTTGAATATACAGTTACTGCAATAGATGCAAACGGGTGCAGCAATTCTGATTCTGTTTTTATAACGGTTTTATTATCTGTAAATCTTGATGCAGGAACCGATCTTACAATATGTTCCGGGGATACGGCACTATTGCAAGCTACAGGCGGGTCGAATTATGTTTGGTCGCCCTCTGCAGGATTGAGTGATCCCACAATAGAAAATCCCAAGGCCTTTCCACTGCAAACCACAATGTATACCTTAACCGTGAACAGCGGCAGTGAATGCGCTGACATTGATTCCGTTCTGGTCACAGTGCTTCCGTTACCAGTTGTGAGCGCTGGCAACAATTCAACTTTATGTCTTGGTGACTCAGAGGGTTTGGTTGCCGATGGGGCAGCCACATATTTCTGGGAGCCTTCCGATTTTTTGAGCAACAATACAATTCCGGATCCTATAGCCTTTCCTTCTGTAACTACCATATTTACAGTTGTAGGAACAGATATGAATGGATGCTCCAATTCTGATTCTGTCATGCTAATGATCATTCCTCTCCCGACAATTCAGGCAAATGCGGATACTGCAATCTGCAGTGGTGATTCGCTTCAGCTCTTAGCTTCTGGTGGATTGAGCTATACATGGATTCCCGCTACCAGCTTAAGCAATAATTCTCTTCCTAATCCGATAGCCTTTCCCGATACTTCAACAGTCTACGTGGTAATGGGTACTGATGCTTTTGGATGTTCCAATACAGATTCAGTACAATTGGTTGTTTTATCAGTAAGTGTAATAGATGCGGGAAACGACACCTCCATATGTTTGGGCGATAGCATAATGCTGTTGGCTTCAGGTGGATTTAATTATTTATGGTCTCCTGCAGTAGGCTTGAGTGATGTTGACATAGAAAATCCAATGGCTTCTCCTCTTAACACAATTGTTTATACTGTGACCGTAGGAGTGGGTTCTCCTTGCCAGTTTAGTGATTCGATAGAAATTACGGTTCTAGAACTGCCAGATATAACCGCAACTGATGATTCTTTAGTGTGTCCTGGTGATTCCATTCAACTGTTGGCTACAGGTGCGTTAACCTATCAATGGAACCCCTCTGTGTACTTAAATAATTCACAGGTAGCCAATCCATTAGCTATACCTACATCTTCCACAACTTATACTGTAACCGGAACGGATGTTTATGGATGTAAAAACACCGCTTCGGTTACTCTGTCGTTGTTGTCGGCTCCTCCCGCGAATGCGGGAAGTGATACTTCAATATGTGCAGGAGATAGCCTCGTGCTGCATGCCACAGGGGGAAACAGCTTTATGTGGACACCTTCCGAGTCACTTGATAATCCTTTGATTCCTGATCCCATCGCATTTCCCTTATCTACCACCGAATATGTAGTTATGGTTACCGATGGTGGTATTTGTGCCGCATTTGATACATTAAAAGTTATTGTAAACGCGCTTCCTTCTGCTGATGCTGGCAACGATCAGTTGGTTTGCGGAGGCAGCACCGTACAGTTAAATTCATCAGGTGGAATTCAATACCTCTGGAGCCCTATTGAAGGACTATCGAGTGCCAGCATAAGTAACCCAACAGTAACTATAGATTCAGCAATTATTTATGTGGTTTTAGTTACAGATCAGAATTTTTGCTCCGCCTCAGATTCCGTTCATCTTGCAATAGCTCCCCCACTGTTAGCATCTATAAACGGTGACACGACCATTTGCTATGGAACCACTGCTCAATTAGGTGGAAACGGAGGCATAACATATTCGTGGAGCCCTGCGGAATTTCTTAATGATGCTGCAATCGGGGAGCCAGATGCATCACCAGATAGCACAACAACTTTCTCCCTTATTGTATCAGATAGCGTCTGTTATGCTGATACGCTTGTGGTAACAGTTTTTGTTTCGAAACCAACGGTAAATGCTGGCGGTGATGCAGTGTTATCCGATAGAGAATCTTATCAGTTGCTGGCAACCGCTTCAATGGGAACATATGAATGGTTTCCCGCAACAAGCTTAAGCTGCATAGAATGTCTTAATCCGATAGCTTCACCAGTTGAAACCACTACTTATACTATTACGGTGACAGATTCTATTGGCTGCATTGCAATTGATGAGGTAATCATTTCTGTTGGTTGTTCTGAAGAAAATCTATTTATTCCTAACGCATTTACTCCTGATAATAACGGACACAATGATTTGCTGCTTGTGAGAAGCAGTGGCACCTTCCATCTCAATTATTTTAAAATATTTGACCGCTGGGGTAAAATCATTTTTGAAACCAACGACATAGGTACTGGATGGGATGGTAGTTTTAAAAATAAACCATTGTCTCCCGGAGTGTTCTTGTATCTTCTTGAAGCGGAATGTGCAGGTGGTATTTTAGTACGTAAAGAAGGAAATATTACACTGCTGAGATAGCAGAATAGATTATTGATCCTATGAAGGAGATGAAAACATATATTATAGCATTTAAATTTGTCTGTCTTACCGGCATAATGAGTTTGCCATTGAAAGGGTATAGCCAGGACAGCCATTTTTCTCAGATCTATGAAATTCCAATATTACTAAATCCGGCTCGGACAGGATTTTTTAAGGATAATTATCGTCTTGCAGGAATCTATCGTAGCCAGTGGAAAGAGATTACTCAACCATTCAAGACAATATCAGGGACCATAGATTTAAACATTCCTGCAGGGAAAAACAGGACGAATTTTGTGGGAATTGGCCTGATGAATTTTGCCGACAAAGCCGGAGACGCCGACTATACTTCCAACTATCTTGAAGCAGTATTTTCCTTTCACAAAAATTTCGGTGATAATTTCTCACATTATTTGGGAATGGGAATGATGACAGGTTTCGCAACCACCTCATTCGATATCACCAAGTTGACCTTCGATGAAGATTTTGGTACGGGCATTAATTCCGATATTCCCGACATCACAAGCACTAACTTTTTCGATATGTCGGCAGGAATTGAATATAATTTTTTGAACGAGAAAATGCATTTTAATGCCGGTTTCTCAGTCTTTCACCTAAATGAGCCAGGCATAAGCTATTTCGGAAATGATGCATCGAGGATCAACCGGAAATGGGTTATAAGCACAGGTTTGGCTAAGAGCATTTCACCAATGGCAGAGTTACTGCCACGTGCGGCTTTCTTCATCCAGGGACCTTCAAGTGAGTTCGAGTTTGGGACTGATGTAAAGATTGTTCTTAGCAAAAATAGCAACACCAACTACGCGATTTTTTTAGGTGCCTATCTGAGGCTCGGTGATGCATTTATACCTAAATTCAAAATAGATATGGGGGACTTGTCATTCGGGCTTAGCTATGACATTCCGGTTTATGGCCTATCTGAGATAAGCAGGCTTGCAGGAGGGCCTGAGTTAAGCATTGCATTCCTGGGCACTGTAAAGGGTATCTCTGCAGGTCGTGTTTACAATCCCAGATTTTAAGTTGAAATAGATCTTGAACTTAATGCTTAGAGTCTGTTCCATTAAAAACGAAACCAGATGAACCTTCGCTTTTTCTTCTCTTTAAGAGATGTCGTGGGAGAATTTGTAGGAATATTTTTTGGGCGAAGAATGGGTGGGGAAACAAAGTCATTCAAGCCATAAGAACTTAACAGGAAATTTTCTTTCTGGCCTGCTGTAAATCTTAACTGCTTCTCTACATCAAGGTAAAACTTACCGATTTCCTCCATCAAATAATTTCCCTTATTTATTAAAGATTCGTGAATGTCCTTCACTAAATTCTCAATCATTTTTCTCGCTGTGTCCTCCGATATATGCTCTTCGGAGACAATGGATAAAATCAACTTCGCATCATTGATCTTTGAATCTTTATGAAAGGAAAGAGATTTGTAAGGCGGACTAAATAAATGCTGTGTTAGATGGATGCTTGCCGGAGCATACGTGGCTTTCAGAATACCAAAGGACGGAATCACTACATCATTGCCATATCTTAATATTTTACAGATGTGTTTTTCTACCATCATAACCGACTCTGTGTCCATGTCAAAAATTTAGCTGTTTGATCAGTAGCCCTTGCTACAAATATTTAAGATGCACCCCAGCTCACACTTTGCTGTATAAATAAAAAATATCAATCTGTCCTAAACAATTCCTTTTAACAATTTTAAAATTACCAGCCGGAAGCAAGAATATCGGCAATATGCCGAACCTGCATTGATACATTTCGCTTCTTCATATATCCATCCACATGCATCAGGCACGAGAGATCAGTGGAGATGATGTATTCAGCGCCTGTTGCAACGGCATTGTCCATTTTCTGATCTGCCATGGCGGCGGAAATATCCTCGAACTTAACTGCAAACGTGCCTCCGAAGCCACAACAGGTTTCACAGTCATTCATCTCTCTTAGCTCCAGACCCTTTACATTAGATAGAAGTGTGCGCGGTGGTGTTTTAATATTGCATTCTCGCAGCGCACCGCATGCATCGTGATAGGTTGCAACACCGTTAAATGTCGCGCCCAGATCTGTTACCTTCATCACGTTCACTAAAAATTCTGTAAGCTCGTATGTGTTTTTTTGCAGTTGGCGGCATTCATTGTGAAGCGCTGAGTTATCAAAGAGATCAGAATAAAAGTTGCGAACGAAACCGACGCAGCTTCCGCTCGGCGCTACCACATAATTGTAGTCTGAGAAATCGCGTATAAATTTCTCACACACCGTTCTTGACTCATTCCAGAATCCTGCGTTGAAGGCTGGCTGTCCACAGCATGTTTGTGAAGGATTATAATGCACCTCACATCCGACCCTCTCCAGTATTTTCACCATATTGAAACCTGTTTCAGGATAAACCTGGTCAACAAAACAAGGTATGAACAAACTTACTTTCACGAGTTCCTCCATTTGCGCGCTAAGTTATAAAGAACGGAGTTCTTCCTGAAAATCGAATTGGCATTTTTACACAGACTAAGGAAATAAATTATCACGGCTATTATTCTGGGGCAAGTACTTTCTCTTTTTTTATGGTGGAAATCAATAGCAGACCAACAATAAAAAATAGAATCAGCGCCAATACTGAATTGCGCATGGTTCCTGTAAGTTCAAGAATGATTCCATAAACGGCCGTTCCAAAAACGGTGGCAAGCTTTTCTGTTACATCATAAAAGCTGAAAAATGAGGCAGTATCTTTTGTTGGTGGCACAAGCTTGGCATAGGTAGAGCGTGACATGGATTGGATACCACCCATAACCATCCCTACTACGAAGGCAATTCCATAAAACTGATATTCTGTTGATACGAAATACGCGGCTATACATATTCCAATCCAGATAAATATTGCAACGGTGATGCTGAAAATGTTGCCGAAGCGTTTTGAGATTCGGGAAAAAAGTGTTGCACCTATTATTGCTACCAACTGAATGATTAGCACTGTTATAATAAGTCTCGTCTGATCGAGCTTCAGCTCGTCTGTGCCGAAGATTGTTGCCAGATACATCACTGTTTGTACGGCACTGTTGTAAAAAAAGAATGCAATCAGAAAATTTTTTAGCGACCTATAATGTTTTAGCTGGAACCAGACCTTTCGTAATTCAGAATATCCGCCTAAAAAAGAACTGCTTGTCACACTTCTGGGTGAATGAATCACATCATTCACTGGAGGAATATATCGAAACCTTTTTAACGCATAAAAAGGAATTTGGGCAAAGCCTGCCCACCACACTCCGACCATTAGAAAAGAAATGCGTGTGGGCATTGACTCATCGCTGAAACCAAAGGGCACATAAAAAATGATCATTGCGAGATTCAGAATGAGTAAGATTACGCTGCCGATATACCCCATGGAAAAACCTTTTGCACTAACGCGATCCTGGTCCTTTTCATCAACAATCTCTTTCAGATATGCATTGTAGTAGACAATGCTGCCTGCAAAACCAATGCTTGCAAGCACAAAAGTTATTATTCCAAAAGTAATGTTGGCCCCTGTAAACCAGTAAAGCGCAGCACAGCTTAAGGCGCCGAGGTAGCAGAAAAATTTCATAAAGGAGAGCTTATTTCCTTTGTAATCGGCAATAGAGGAAAGCATGGGAGAAATCAATGCAACTATAAGAAATGAGAATGAAAGGGCATAAGAGTACAATGCATTGTTGTTATATTCTCTGCCGAGGAAATGAACAGTGCCGTTGTTAATTGACCTGGTTACGGTTGAATAATAGATCGGAAAAATTGCAGTGGTGATGCTCAGTGAATACACTGAATTGGCCCAGTCGTACATAGCCCACCTGTTGATGAGTTTTTTATCATTGCGTAGATAGGAGGCTTTCATTTATATATGATGTCATGGCAATATCGTGGAAATTTCAGAAGAAATAAGTAAATAACCAATTGTCTACTTGCCCTACAGCCAAATGGGATGCACTTTAGTTTTTACTTCTTGTACATTTTTTCTTTTTCAAAATCTACCGGCTTAGGAAACACCGGTTCTCTCATAGTGGACGTAAATACATTCTCAATATAATTCCATTTGCCGCGCTTCCATTTGAATGCCTCATAAGAACCATCGGGCACATAAGTGAACAGCAGATCTTTCGACAAAGGATCCTGGGGAATAAGATGATCATAAACAATCATTTTCAGCTCAGCATCGTAATTCATTGATACCTGAGCATCTTCTTTATATTCAAGAATCAACCGCTTGATGTTGTTGCGGGGGCTTTCCGTTTCAAAATTGAAAATGGCCGCACCAAAAACAGGTTCTCCGCTTTTATTAAAGGTAAGCACATCAAGCACTTTTTTATTACTGCTTAAAGTGTTGCCATCCCATCCAAATAGCATGTAATAATTTTTTCCACGGCCTTTCACCTGCATGATCTTGTAATACAATGCGCCATACCATTTCTCATTATTTGTAACTGTGTCGGCAGAATTTTTCATATAATCAGAAAAATCATATAGCGGATAAATTTTTAACCCCTTCTTATCATGCATCTGTATCACTCCATAAAACCGCTGCTTGCCAGAAGTGAGCGGCAGTTGCCAGTTGAAGATGCGAAAAGATTTATTGTCGGGGTATAAAACAGATATGCGGGTAAGTGAATCGAAGGGGTAGCTGAACGAATCATTTTCCTTTAATGCCTGCACCAGCATTTTGATGAAATCGTAGCATGCCTGCTGACGGATACCCTGCTCTCTTCCATCGAGGATAGAATCACTCAGTGATTTAAGAGAGTCTTCAAAATGTTGTAGGATGGGCTGTGGCGCCGAAATATATTGTGCTTTTAATTCATATGTGTATACGGAAAATATAAGAGGGAGGCCAAAAAGAATGAGGCGGAGAAAATGAATTTGCAATGGGGCACCCAATTGAAGAATTAAGATAACGAGATTGTAAAAAAATTATTCTAATTTAATAAACCAACAATTAACAACGTCATTGCGAATCCCGATTTTCATCGGGTGAAGCAATCTCCTCAATTTTTCTTTATTCTCTACCTGATTCAAACAGATTGCTTCTTCGTGCTAAACTCATGCCTCCCCTGCGTCTCGCAATGACGGTCTTGGGAGGACCGCTGGATGAAGCAACTTGTAAGATATTTGTTTTTCACTCACACATTCTCTATTACTAATGCTGAGGCGCCTCCTCCCCCATTGCAGATGCCTGCCACACCTATACGTTTTCCTTTTTGCTTCAAAGCATTCAGGAGTGTAACGGTAATTCGTGCCCCCGATGCACCAATAGGGTGGCCTAAAGCAACCGCACCGCCATGGATATTTACGCTTTCAGGGTTTAGATTAAGCAACTGATTATTCACAATGTTTACTACCGCGAATGCTTCATTGATTTCTGCAAGGTCAGCATCTTTCATCTCCAGCCCTGCCCTATGCATCGCTTTAGGCATGGCCTTCGAAGGCGTGGTGGTAAACCATGCAGGATCCTGAGAAGCATCTGCGAAACCAATAATTTTTGCCAGAGGCTTTAAACCAAGCTCTCTAACTTTTTGTCCGCTCATGAGTATAACTGCTGCAGCACCATCGTTGATCTTAGAGGCGTTTGCCGCGGTGATGGTTCCATCCTTCTGAAAAGCGGGCTTCAATGATGGTATTTTATCAAACTTAACCTTTTTCACCTCTTCATCTTCTTTCACCCATACCTTCTCCTTTCCGACAGTTATCTCTACAGGAATGATCTCTTCACTGAAGGACCCATCCGCTGTTGCTTTGATGGCACGGTTGTATGATTCAACAGCATATTCATCTTGAGCCTCGCGGGTAACTTTGTATTCTTTAGCGCAAATCTCGCCAGCATTTCCCATCGCAAAATCGCTGTACGGATCCCAGAGTCCATCTCTGATAATGCCGTCAATCATTTGGGCGTGACCATAACGATATCCACCTCTTGCACGATCGAGATAGTAAGGAGTATTCGACATGCTTTCCATTCCGCCGGCCACTACAACGTCATTTACGCCCATCATGATGGATTGTGCGCCGAGCATGATAGACTTCATTCCCGAAGCACATACTTTATTAATGGTGGTGCAGGGAGTATTGGTTGGGATTCCTGCAGCAATAGAAGCCTGTTGAGCAGGGGCCTGGCCCACATTTGCACTAAGCACGTTGCCCATATAAACTTCCTGTACCTGGTCAAGATTAATTTTTGCGCGCTGCATCGCTGCTTTTATTGCTATCGCACCCAACTGCGGTGCAGTGATAGTGGAGATAACACCCCCTAAACTACCAATTGGTGTTCGGGCTATTGACATAATAAATACTTCATTCATCTAATTATTATTTTGTATAGAAATTATTCAGGCAGTGAAGGGCAAAATTAACTGAGTTATCGGGAACAAATGGTCTCTAAGATAAATTCCGCTTTTTGTAACTGAAAGAGAACCTGCCTCATGGTTTATCAACTTACAGCATTTTTCCTTACCGTGAATTGTTGATTTCCCACCGGTTGTCATCATGATTTATATCGGGAACATAGCTGCTCCCAAGTCTCACCTCTTTTAATTTTCCTGATAAGTACTTTTCTATTACAAATTCTGTTTTACCCTCTTGCCAAACTTCAGCAGTTGCATCAACTTCAATGGTGGAATCATTCTGAAAAATATAAGTAAGAAACACAGGCACGGGAATAATTCCTTTTCGCTCAACTATCACTTTCCATTTCGCATTTAGAAAACTCACTTCTTTAATAGCAAGATCGGGATAACCGGTTTCAAAAAACCAGGGTCTGATAAACCAATTCAGATCTTTACCTGAGACGTTGTTGAATGTGTTGAAGAAATCATAAGGTGTAGGATGTTTGCCATGCCATCGATTTATATATTCATGCAAAGCATTAAAGAAAAGTTCATCGCCAAGCAGATGCTGCAGCGCCCAATAAAAGATTCCAGCCTTACCATCGGAATTGGTGAAATATGTTCCACCATAAATTAATTGCGAATTTGTAATCATCGGCATCTCCTCATCAGTGCCGCTTATTCTCTCATAGCTGCTACGCATGTAGATGCCATCGTCTTCCGGCTCGCCGAGCATGGGGGAAATAACAGACTCTCCAATTGTAGCCCACCCCTCATCCATCCAAGCGTATTTGGTTTCATTTGTTCCTACATAAAAAGGAAAGTAGGCATGTATTATCTCATGTGATGTAAGCTGCACCATCTCCTCCCTGGTATCAGTTGAGTTATCGTTCACCATCATAGGGTATTCCATCTGATCAAGCCCGTTGAAAATGGTTTGTTTGGGAAATGGAAAGGGAACCGCTGGATACTTGTGGCTCATGATGTCAATACATTTCCTTGCTACATCAGCCACCTCAAAGAAATCTTTCGAATTTTTGTTGTAAGCAGCATCAATAAAAACCCTTCTGCCAATTGCAGAATCCACTGTGATGGAGCTTCCATCCCATAAATAATGGTTACTTAAAGCGAAAGCAAAATCGGTAACATCTTTTGCATTGAATTTCCATGTGAGTTGCGAGGCATCAGCCGTTACAATTCCTGATTTGTAATCGGAACTATCAATGATATGAACTATCTGATCTGAAATAAGTGCACGTTGATATCTGCTAAAACAATTCCTGCTAAGAACTTCTGCAGCATTTTGCAATTCACCTGTTGCCCAAACTATGAAGCCCCGTGGAACAGATATTTCAGCATCAAAAGATCCCCAGTCGTTATAAAATTCCTGCATACCCACATAATCCCATTCATTCCAACCATCAATGTCATCATATACAGCTATTCGCGGAAAAGTGTATGCGAGGAAAAAGGTGAATGAATCCACAAGACCTGTTCTAACGTGCGATCCCTTATTCACAGTATAATGCCAGCTGATATTAAAAACTGTTTTGCTTTTCGGTAAAATATAAGCATCTGGTAATACTGTAAGATTCGTGCCGCTGTAGCTCACCTTAGCGGTCTCTGTGATTTCGAATTGTTCTTTGCCTATGGACAATGATTCAAGGGTCACTCCCTCATTTTCATCTTCACGATTAATAGGATAGTTGCGTGCAAAGCCTTTTTTATAAAAATTAGGATAAAGATGAATGACAACTTTTTTCAGTGTGTCAGGGCTGTTATTGTAATAAGTAATCGTTTCTTTTCCATTCAGCAACAGTGATTCGGGGTCAAAGGAAATTTTTAATGCATAATCTCCACGGTTCTGCCAGTAATTTATTCCTGGATTTCCCTCTGGTGCCCGCGTTTTATTTTCAAAGGCTTCAGCCACGTTTCGTGGAATATATAAAGGTTGCGCCTGAACCCGATCAATTAAATTCTGCTGAATTATCAAATAAGAGATCAGAATTGGAAGAAAATTTTTCATTAACCATCTATAATTTAGAAAGTAGTTCTGGAGTGCTGCTCCCACAGGTTATTCAATTAATCCAATCTCTTTCGAATGCTTTATAGCATCTGCACTGTGATTAAAGAAAGAAAACTGTACGCCAGCCTTTTCAAGCTTAGCTAAGATCTTCTCTACTTTTTCCTTATTCGCATGATAAGTATCCCTGATGTATACCACGTGTATCTTTCCCGGAAAATGTTCCACAATAGAGGCATATATATCGGGATCGTGCTGTGAGCTGTCGCCCAGTAAAATAAATTTTTGATTTGGAAAAGCCTCCAGTATCCGAACAATGCGGGTAAATTTTGTACCATGGTTGTTCTGGCCTGTCTTCATCATCTGGCTAAAAACCTTTAAGGTGCTCAACAAGAACACTCCTTCCGGCAATTTATTTACCCTGGTAAATTCCACCAAGTAGTCATACAAGTTCCATTCGCTGCTTGATACATAAAAGAAAGGATTCGGCTCTGCTTCATTTGTCTGTGCATTCATCAGCAAACGGTAATGATTTACTACACCTTCAAATGGCCTTCTGCTGCGAGGATTGTTAGTAAATAAAACAAACAACCTCTTACGAAGGCTTGACGAATGAGAAATTAGAAAAGTGTCATCTATATCGGAGATAAATGCATACTGCGTAAGGTGCGGGATGAACACTGAACCACGACCTACTTTTATTACCTCACCGGCAGCATTTAGTAATTCTACTTCTACCTCCTGCCATCCGAATGCAGAAGGATCTTCAGTTTCCCATTCAAATTTAAAAAAGCCTCCTGCATCGGTGGTCGTCGTTATCAATGCTTTGCCGGATCTTAAACGTAACTGAGCCCCCTCTACAGGCCTTACAATAAACAGCCGGATTAATGCGAGTAGGTTGATAAGAAAATTTTTTCTGTAATTTTTTCGGGATAAGGGACGCAGAGAAAGGACATGGCCGAAAATAATAGAATGTTGAGCGTTGCCATATCCATGATAGAGTTTTACAGTTAGTTCGCTGCTCAGCCGAAGCCATTCCATAAACTTTTGCCACCATGTATGCAC
>MWVX01000548.1_pt1 | contig 12026 bp, 7 predicted proteins | sample 1047311 | NCBI WGS metagenome assembly MWVX01 (sample SAMN06349984, study PRJNA376086) | soil metagenome | isolation source: MtG-4 sample Antarctic (ecotone) soil | place: Antarctica | collected 2015-01-13
AAAACAAATTGATCATTGTTGTTGATTGTAACGGTAGAAAGAATTGTAACAGAATCTTCCGTTTTTGTTATAAAATCTATACGGCTTGTTGGAATACTGTTTTTGCCATTTAATTTTGTAATTCTCCCTTTAATTGAAATATCAGATTCAATAAAATATTTAACTACAGGGAACTGATGTGATAAAAGTTGCTGCCAGTTTAATCTGCGCCAGCCTTGTGTCATTAAAAGAAGATCAAGGTGCTTTATTGTTTCTGCATTTTTATCTTTAAAATAATATGCAGGATTATGAACATAGCCTTTTATGTCTGATGTTAAAAGTAAAGAAGTTAATAAATTTTCGTTGTATAGCGTACTATCAGCATTATAATTTGTTATTGACAGGGATGCAGATAGATTTTTAAAATTAGAAAGATTTATTTCAAATTGATTTTTCTTTCTTTTATCAGTGGAAAATGAATCTGTTTGTATTGTTATATCCGGTAGTTGGAAATTGCTGATAAAAACCAATCTTTCTGCTAATGGAATTCCCGCTTCACTAAATGCCGTTAGTTGTAAAATGCCCGTTGGGAATTTCTTTTTATTTATAGCGCCGGCTGCTTTGCCTTCATCAAAGTTTAAGTCTGCAGAGTAAATAATAGTATTGTTCATTCTGCCAACCAAAATTATTTTATTGTATGTATGGCTATTTTGCTCACTTCTCTGCAACTTAAAAAATATATTAGCCGCGCCTTCATTATTAATATGCAACACAATGCCTTCCCGTTTTGCCACGGGAATAGGCACACTTTTTTCTTTGCCATCGGAGGTAAAAAAAACTGCTCTGTAACTTTCATTGTTAACAGGTGTTAGATCAAACGATCCCATACCATCATGCAGGCTTTGTATGCCAGCCAGTTTATTGTTTTTACTATCAAATATATCTCCTGAAATACTAATGGGCAAACCATTTAGGGTAATTGCCTTAAAAGCAACGTTGCTTGTTAAGCCTTGTACCAGATTTCCCCCTTCGGGTAAAAACTGTACAAGAAAATCTGCTTTTTCTGCAACTGAAGTATTTTTAAATTCAGTATTATAAATAAAAATTTGTTTTCTAAATATATATTCCGGAAAATTCAACATCCATAAAGTATAGGCATTTAAAGAGTAAGTGCCGGAAGGAAATTCTTTATTGATAAAAATGTCGTTATAAGCGGTACCTGTAGCCGCATGCAACATTCTTTTTTCAACGACATCATTTTTTTCATTAACCAGTTCAACATAAATAATTTTACTTATATCAGATGGTAAGCCATCCAATGTACAATATGCTTTAAACCAGATTGTTTCTTCTATTGTATAGGTTGAGCGATCTGTATGCACAAACATTCTTTCCTGCGGATAATTATTCTCAAAGGAATCAAGCGCCTGGTTAAGCTTCACCGGTATTAATTGTGCAGATAATGTATTTGCAAAAGCAGCAATCAATAAAACAGTTAAGCAGAATTTCAATATAAATATCTTTTTTCAAATATAAAATCATAAAACCAAAAAGGCTCAGTTATTAAGCTGAACCTTTTAAAAAAACTTTTTGGATTTTTTAAAAATTAGTGTATGTATTTACAGTAGGTCCACTCGTATTTGATAAAGGTAATCTCATTAATCCTCTTGCATAAAAGGTGTACTTTTTTGTTTTAGAAGGAGTAAAATTAATAAGGGTAACAAGCGTTGCATTATTACTTGCTCTTTTCATCTCAATTTTATAAATCTGACCTGTGCCAGCACCGAGGCTATCAAAAGCTAACACTGTTTTTGGAGCCACATTGGTATATGTTTTTGAATAAGGGTAGTCACTGCTTGTTTTTGTGATTACTACATTTATAGCACTATCAGCTATAAAGTTAGCTACCCGCAGATATGATTTTGTTTCGTCCGGAATAGTTGGATCATCTTCCACTGCCACATAGCTAACCTTGGTAAAAGTATCGACTAATGCAAAAGTATAAAACTTGTTTGCAGCAAAGGTTTGAGTAGCCGTTAATAATACTGCGCCAGGCAATACGGTGGAAGAATCAGTTACTTTTGCTTCAATTTTCAATGAGCCTGGTGGCAAAGTTGCATAACCTATTGTTGAAGGGAATAAGCTTGAATAAGTTAAGCCCAAAACTTTAGTTGCTCCGGTAAGGGTTAACACTGCTGAGGTTTTGAGCCCATTTACATAAAAATTAAGTTCAGGAGCACCGGGGGATAGCTGTAAAAACTTTATGTTTGTATGCTCGCCTGTAACCGGTATATAATTGTCAGCTAATGTATTTTCTTTATTACAAGCCATTATGCCACATACTGTAATAATAATTAAACCGGATATCAATTTTTTCATATTTTATATTTGAGGTTGATTAAGGTAAATGTATCCACATTTTTTTAGTATGATAATCCAGATCAAATCCGCCTACAGCATTAAGTGCATCAATATTCCATAGATATTCAGAATTATATCTTGGCCTTACCCGGTGTGCTGGTTTACTATTATTATTAGGAGAAAAAGTGGTTGGGAAAGTAAACGAAGTAAATATATTTACGTCATAATCATATTTCCTCATGTCCGTCCATGTTTCAATTACGCCCCATCCCCAAAGAGCAATGTATTTTTGTAATAATATGTGATTAAGGGTTAATGTTGCGGATGAAGTTGGAATTACTGCCGGATTAGCTAAATATAATGCCCTATCAGCATTATAATTTGCAAGAGAAGCAATGGGAAGAGGATTCAATTCAGAACGAATGGTGGCATCTAAACTTGCATTAACTGCTATTTTGTAAGCCGATAAGGCAAGTTCTTTATTTCCCTTAACAAATGCTGCTTCAGCTTTTATAAATTGAAGTTCAGCATACGACATTAATGGAAATCCCGCTTTATCGTTGTAAAAGTATTTGCCTACTGTACCAGGCCCTGTTTGCCCAATTGTATTAGTTCCTAGGAGAGTACCAAACAATGATCTCACACCAACTGTTGATGAACTAACCGTAGAAGATTGGCCAGTCCCCGGTGATAAGCCTCTATACATTCCATCAACTGATGGGTTTAGCATTACAGCTTGCCTTGGGTCTTTTGCTCCACCAAAAACAGATCCATCTGTTAAACGAACAATAAATGCAGATTGGCCGTAGGTGCCTAAAGTATTTGTACCTACAGTTAATGGTCCATAGCCACTTGCATCATCAGCAATAGTACCTGTAAAAGGAACAATGGGATCGTCAGCATTACTTGTAAACGACTGATCAACGAAAGAAATCACATCATCGGGTTTATAAAATGATTTTTTAATAAGATGGTGTGCATTTATAGCAAGTAGGCCATAAACAAATTTTTTCCATTTAACTCTATCACCTTTATATATTTGGTCAAACCTTTTAAATAATGGAGAACCAACAGCATCGTCACTTCTATTAAGATACTCAATAGCCTCCCTACATTGTCTTTGTACATAAGCATATACCGTATCCTGTGGATCATAATCGAAAACATTCCGTGACGAATCGAAAGCCTGCTTTAAAATAATAGGTCCATGATAGTCTGTAAGCATTTGCCAACCATAAGCTTGTAACGCAATCCCTACACCTACCTGATCCCATTTTTTTTGAGCTGTTGCATTTTTTATTAAATCCAATGTATTAAATCCGCCTTTCCAATATACATTTCTCCACATACTGCCGCCAAAGTCGCTCCCTGAAAAATACCCGTGCCTGTCAACAGTAGCGCCTCCTGATGAGCTTAAAAAGTTTTGAATATAAGCGCCAATAAGCCTGGCATCAAATTGTATGCCCTGTGCATAGTTGGCTTGTATAGAAGGCAGGTATAATGCAGGGTCTGCCTGCGAAGGACCATTAGGGTTGTTATTTATATCCAGGTATTTTTTACATCCCAAAGATGCGGTTAGCAAAAAACCTATTATCAGAATATTTATTTTTTTCATTACTAAATAATTTTTTGAATAATTATAAGCCTATACGTATATTGAAATTAAAAGTCTTTCCTACCGGTAAGTTTCCATAATCAAAGCCAGAACTTCCGCTGCCCCCTGTTGCTACCGTAGTACCATTCACACCAGGGTCTCCACCGGTATAGTTGGTAATTAAAATTAAATCAGTACCTGTAACTCCTATAGAAGCACTTTTAAATAGTCTGGATTTTTTCAACCAGTTTGCAGGGATTTTGTAATTTAATGTTACATCTCTTAACCTTAGCCAGTTTACATCTCTTTCAATAAAATCCTGGTCAATAAAGGAAGAAGTGTAAAAATCATTGTTGAAATAAGGAATTACAGTTATATTATTCGCAGTTGGGTTTGCAGAGTTTTCTAAACCATCTTTTAGTACTCCATTGAAAATAAGCTGCGATTCCCTGTTCTCAATTGATTTAGGATGTAAACCTAAAAGATATAGATACAAACCGGTTGCATTATATACATCGCCACCCTTTTTTAAATCCCAAAGAAAATTAAGATTTAATCCTTTGTAAGTTAAATTATTGTATAATCCCATTTTAAAATCAGGATTTCTATCTCCTGCCACAGGCCAACTGGAATTATCCGTTTGAGACGGGAAGCCGGTAGTTGGATTGATCAATAGTTGTCCATTATTATTAGATTGATAGGTATACCGTCCTGTAAAGGTTGTCAACGTTCCGTCTTTTCTTGCACCGTTTCTAATATTAGCAAACAACCATGTATCTGAATTATAATATTCTGTAAGGCCTGAAGGGAGCTGCGTTAGCTTACTATTTGTTTTTGTATAATTAATATTGGCATCCCATGAAAAATTTTTTGTTTGAACAGGTGTACCACGTAATAATAATTCAACACCTGAATTTTCTAATTCTCCTCCATTAATATTTTTAAGAATGAAACCTGTTCCATAACTTATTCTTAAACCATTAATGATCTGGTCAACACTTTTACTTTCATAATAAGCGCCATCAAAAGCTAACCTATTTTTAAAGAACTGTAATTCAGTTCCTATTTCTCTGGAAGTTATTTTTTCTGGACGTAAAAGAGGATTGGGGGCATAAAAATCGTAAGCGAAGCCGCCGCCTGTTACAGTTTGTGATATCAATGCCGGATTCGTTTGATAAGGCTGTGCATCTTTACCTACCTGTGCAATTGAAACTCTTAACCTACCCAAAGTAAGAACTTTTCCGATAGCTGAATTTTTCAAAAATTCAGTAAATACGAAAGATGTACTTAAAGAAGGATAGAAGAAAGAATTATTTTCTTTTGGCAAAGTGGATGTCCAGTCATTTCTGCCGGTGGCTGTTACATATAAAATGCTGGCGTAGTTTAAATCCCACGTACCAAATACACCTATTACTCTTTTGTTTAAAATGGTATTCTTTACACGTTGGGTACTTACATCAGTATTGTTTATTGAATTGAAATTCGGTTCCAAAAAGTTACTGCCTCTGAATGAATTGGTATTATCCTGGTAATTATAAATAGCGCTGCCTAAACGCAGTGTGGAAGTTAATTTATTTTTTAATAGTTTTTGTTTATAAGTAGCATAGTATTGCCCCGTTATTACCCTATTGGTTTGATTTGACATATCCAGGCTACCGCCAGCAGTTGCAGCCCGATTGGATTCAGGGTGATATAAAACTGAGTATTCATTGTTGGAAACATCAATGCCTAATTTTCCGGTAAGAGATAGCCATTTTAAAGGATCGTATGTAAATCCTAAATTACTTATTACTCTGTTTCCTTTGTCGTTAAGATTATTTTTATTAATATCAAAATTAGGATTTTCAATTTCACTTCCCGTAAGTAATCTCTTTCTGGAGCCGGAAGAGTTAAGATAGTCACTCATATCCACATCTGCAGGAAAGCTTAATAATGCAAGATAAAAGCTGTTTTGACCTTTTGAAACCTTTTGGTTTTTAGTATTGATATATTGCAGAATGGTTTCTGCTTTTAAATTCTTAAGAATTTGAGCTGTGGCAGTTAAAGTAATATTTATTCGGTCATATTTTGTTGTTGGAACTACCCCTTGTCTTGTACTATAAGAAGTTCCTAAGCGGTAAGTATAGCCGCCAGAACCTCCATCAAAAGAAAGATTATGTTTTTGTACAATTCCATCCTGAAAGAAATTATTGATGTTATCGTATAAGGGAGTTCCTGCAGGAAACTTAGGGCCGAATGAAGTATAGGTATTAATATTAGTGACGCCATTAAAACCTCTTGAATATATTCTGTCAAATTGAGGGAGTTCTCCTACTTTTTCAATACCATAATTATAGCTGTAACTAACTGTACCTACTCCCGCTTTTCCTTTTTTAGTCGTTATTACAATAGCTCCGTTTCCTGCATCAATACCATATAACGCGGCGGCTTCGGGACCCTTTAATATAGTAAGGCTTTCAATATCTTCAGGGTTAAGATCGGAAATTCGGTTAGAAAAATCTACGGTACGGTTTTCAGTTTGATTAACCATTCTGTTTGCATTAAACGTTTGGTTATTTACCGGCAAACCATCAATTACAAACAAAGGCTGGTTACTTCCACTGATAGAATTGATACCTCTTAACACAATTGAGGTAGAACTTCCCGGAGCACCATTTGTACCACTGATAGTTACACCCGGAACACGGCCAGCTAATCCATTAATAAAATTATCTCTTTGTGTTTGGGCTAATTCTTCACCTTTTACATCATTGGCAGCATAACCCAGCGACCGTTTTGATTTATTTATACCGAGCGCAGTAACAATTACCTCACCCAATTGTTTATCTTCTGACTGCAGGGAGACGTTGATCGTTCCCTCATTACCAACTGTTTTAGTTTGTGTTCCTGAACCTACATAGGTAAAAACCAATTCCTGGCCGGGTCTGGCGAGGATGGTATAATATCCTACGGTATTTGTCTGGGTTCTGCGGTTTGTACCACGAACACTAACAGTTACACCTTCCAAAGGATTATTATCTTCGGAACGAACAGTACCGGAAACGTTTTTATCCTGAGCAAATGAAGGAAGGCTTAAAAAAAGCAAGCCAATAAAAGATAGGCTCAATTGCAAATTTTTTCTCATAATGCTTTATTGTTTATTTATTGGTTAATTCGATACATAGCAAAGACAATATATAAATATATATTGCTGCTTTGTGTTTTTAAGTTTTTACAACGTTTGATTGAGCTTTTTACAGTTAGTTCTAAAGAATAAAAAAGCATAAAATAAAAAGGGAAAATAATAAATATTATTGATACTTAAGGCTTTTGCTTTGTTTTTTTCTTTAGATGTGTGCCTTTATTTGTGGGATGGGAAGTGGTATTATTTTTATTAAGGAGAGTGTCTTCGGTTTCATTTGTTCCCATAGATTCTTTTATATCTGCTCTTTCTTCTTCATCAATTTCAAAGTATGGCGAAAAAAGATTTGCCATTTTTTTTGCTTCATATACATTGCGGTTATATTTATTGCCCAAAATAATTATTGTTGCCGAATCCTGAACAAGTCTCATAAGCATAGAATTGTTTCCATGCCACCATCCTCCATGAAAAATTATTTTTTTCCCGTTAGGGTAAATGTTCATCCTCCAACCGTATCCATAATTTTTTATGCCGGGTTTTTCATTGCTGTAGGGCGCAAAGGCTTCTTCCAGTGTTTTGGCAGAAAACAATTGATTATTATACAATGCCTGGTCCCACTTGAAAAGATCTTTTGGTGTACTGTAAATATTTTTATCCCCGTATGCAATATCTAAATATGTGAAATCCTCCCGCCTGCCTCTCCAGTTATAAGATGGCATTGCTCTCTGGCTATCTGCCAATGAAAACACATATGTGTCATTCATTTTAAGTGGGGTTAAAAAAGTCTGCTTAAGATATTCAGGATAAGTTTTGCCTGATGCTTTTTCTATGATTAAGGCTAATAAAACATAGTTGGTATTGCAATAGCTAAAACCGGTATTTGGCTGACTGGCTACCGGGGGCTGATGTTCAATTATATAATTCAATACGTCTTGGTTAGTGCAATAACTTTTTTTATCCCACCCAAGCTTTTCCATAAAATACAGGTAATTCGGCAAGCCGCTTCTGTGGTTTAAAAGTGATTTTACAGTTATTCCATTATAGGGAAGTGTTGGGAAGAACCAAATGATATCATCATCTAATTTTAATTTGCCCTGCTCGGCTAATTTCAAAATTGCCATAGCTGTAAATGTTTTGGTAACAGAAGCAATATGAAAAGGACTATGTTCGTTTAAAGTATCTTTTTTTTCAAAATCAGAATAGCCATGATATTTTTCAAAAACAATGCGCCCATTTTTTGCCACTAAAATAGCGCCATTAAAATTACGGGCAACAAGGTTATTTTCATAAAATCCGTTCACCCCATTGTGGTATCTTTCTAAATCGGCATTACTTAGATACCCGGGTTTATTTTCTAAATATAGTGCTGAATCTTTACTGGCATTTTTTGTTAACTCCTCCGAGCCGGAAGTACATGCGCTTAATAATATCGCAAAGCAAAAAAGTATTTGGATCTTTTTCAAACAGGACATTGCAGATCTGTAAAAAGTTATCTGTTTATATTTGCAATATACACAGTACAAAACTAATATGGCAGATAAAAAGTCAACCAGCTACCCTAAGGAAAAAATTAACATTCTTTTTTTAGAGAATATAAGTGAGGCTGCAATAAAAAAATTTAATGATGCAGGTTATGTATCAGTTAAAAAAATTAATTCTGCCTTAAGTGAAAATGAGTTGATAAAAGAAATTAAAAATGTTCATTTAATTGGCATCCGTTCCAAAACGCAACTAACAAAAAATATTTTATCTCATGCAGAAAAACTTCAGGCTATCGGATGTTTTTGTATAGGTGTTAACCAGGTTGATCTGCAGGCAGCCACCAAAAAAGGTGTTGTAGTATTTAATGCCCCCTATTCAAATACCCGTTCTGTGGCTGAATTAGTTATCGCTTCGGCTATAATGCTGATAAGAAAAATACCGCATAAAAATAAAGCCGCACATGAAGGGATCTGGTTAAAGAATGCACAAGGGAGTTATGAATTAAGAGGAAAAACGTTGGGTATAATCGGTTATGGTAACATTGGCTCACAGGTTAGTGTACTTGCAGAGGCATTGGGATTAAAAGTTATTTTTTATGATGCAGAAACTAAAATGCCTTTGGGAAATGCTGAGGATAAAAAATCTTTAAAAGATGTTCTCAACCAAGCAGATATTGTAACCCTGCATGTACCAGAATTAGATTCAACAAAAAACCTGATCAACAAAAACACGCTTAAATATTTTAAAAAAACAGCAATACTTATCAACTATGCAAGAGGGGAGGTGGTTGATCTGGATGCATTAAAAAAAACTTTGATTGATGAACAGTTATCAGGTGCTGCCATCGATGTATATCCTGTAGAGCCAGAAAAAAATGGCGATAAATTTACTACACCTTTGCAGGGTTTGCAAAACGTTATACTTACCCCTCACATTGGCGGCTCTACAGAAGAGGCACAACAAAATATTGGCGAAGATGTAAGTAATAAGCTTTTTAATTTTTTAGAAAAGGGAATAACCACCGGCTCTCATACGGTACCTGCCTTAAGCCTTCCTCCGCAGGAGGGAACACATCGCATTTTGCATATTCATAATAATGTTCCCGGTGTTTTATCAGAAATAAATACGCAGTTATCTAAACATAAAATAAATATTCTTGCTCAATATTTAAAAACAAATGATGAAATAGGTTATGTGGTTTTAGATGTTGATAAGGGCTTATCAAAAGAAGCATTAGGGCTTTTAAAAAATGTAAAGCATAGCATTAAAGTGAGGTTGCTTTATTAAAAGCCCCCTGTCCCCCGAAGGGGGAACTTAGATTGATAATTACTTTTTTATTTATTGAAACATTAATTTGAATCAGTTAAAAATCATTCCCAATAAAAAAATCCATTTCCTATAAATCCCATTAATCCCATAAATCATGGTTCAGACAATTAGAATTGTAATCATCGGCGGAGGTTTCGGGGGATTAAAACTTGCACGGGAATTAAATAACAAAGCTGGCTTCGAAATTTATTTATTGGATAAATATAATTATCACCAGTTTCAACCTTTGTTTTACCAGGTGGCAACCGCCAGTCTGGATCCCAGTAACATATCATTCCCATTGCGAAAAGTTTTTCATAAAAGTAATAATGTGCATTTCAGGATGGCAGAGGTGAAGGAAATAGGTTCTTCAGAAAATAAAGTGCTTACCGATATCGGTGAATTTATTTATGATGTTTTGGTTTTGGCAACAGGGGCAGATACAAACTTTTTTGGGAATGAACGTTTGATTGAAAATACTTTTCCTATGAAAAGTACGGTGGAGGCGGTGCAACTCCGCCATCGGTTAATAGAGAATTTCGAAGATGCATTATCAGCTAAAGATGAAAAAGAATTACAAAGATTAATGACAATTGTTGTAGTAGGTGGGGGTGCAACCGGTGTAGAGCTGAGTGGTGCCATTGCAGATATGAGAAGATTTGTATTACCCAAAGATTACCCCGAATTAGACTTTAGCAAAATGAAAATTTATTTGTTAGAAGGAGGAACGAAAACACTCGGAGCCATGAGTGAAAAATCCAGTGAAGATTCACTTAAATATTTACAAAAATTAAATGTTATTGTAGTTACCAATACTATTGTGAAAGATTATGATGGCAACATGGTAACCATGCAAAACGGAGAACCTATTGAAAGTGCATTGGTTATTTGGGCAGCAGGTATTCGGGGAAATATACCTAATGGAATTAATAAAGATTTCATTGTAAAAGGCAATAGAATCAAAGTGGACAGGATGAATAAAATTTTGGGATTTAATAATATTTATGCTATTGGTGATGTTGCCTATATGGAAACTGAAAAATATCCTAACGGACATCCGCAGGTGGCAGCTGTGGCCATTCAGCACGGGGCTTTGCTTGCGAAGAATTTAAGGAGATGGGAAATGAAAAGTCCTCACACAGAGGAATTTGAATATTATGATAAAGGAACAATGGCGACAGTAGGGCGCAATCTTGCTGTAGTTGATATCCCCAAACCTAAACTGCATGTAAAAGGTTTTTTAGCCTGGATGATGTGGATGGGATTGCATCTTGTATTATTACTCGGCGTAAAAAACAGGTTTGCTGTTTTTAGTAACTGGATTTATAATTACATCACTTACGATCAAAATTTGCGGTTGATATTTAAGGAATTCTATAGGCCGAAAACCACTTGACATTTAAGCCGTAATTTGATTGATCTTTTTTGCACGGCTTTTAAAGGCAGCTGTTTGATGAGGCAATTGTTCGTTGATCAACATTTTTATTTCAGGCATTATCTCCGGATATTGTTTGGCAAGATTACCTAAAACCGTAAGTGAAAAAGCTTTAATAGCAACAGGTTCTGTAGGTGAGGCAACATAACGAAAGCATATCTCCATAATTTCTCCCTGAAAGTTTTCAGGAATATCTACATACTGTAACAATCTGATCGAATTTCTTTTTATTGAATTATGAAGATTTGGTTTTCTTAAATTTGTAATCAGCCTTTCAAAATTTTTTTTGATGAATTTTGGATGATCAATAACGCAATTACTTATCGGCCATGATGCCCTTTGAACAACACGATACTCGTCGTGTAAAAAAAGGTAAAACAATTCTTCAAATCTTTTTTGAGAATTTCCAACCCATTGTACAATTTTATTACACTGATTTTTTGAATGTTCTTTTAATATTTCATCACGCAATTTCAATTGAAGCTAAAATTTCTCAAAGATTAATCTTTAGGATCAAATTGTAAAATAATTTCCGCTCAATAATCCTTCAAGGGATTTAAGGGATCTCATTCAAAAGGTCATTCAGATCAAGCGCTTTAATATACATTTCAATACTCCCGTCAGGTTTATGCGGCCATTCGTTTTTTGGCCTGTCCCAATAAAGTTCTACGCCATTTTCATCAGGGTCATTAAGGTATAATGCTTCCGATACTCCATGATCTGCAACACCTGTTAGCGGGTAATCT
>MWVX01000549.1_pt1 | contig 12022 bp, 13 predicted proteins | sample 1047311 | NCBI WGS metagenome assembly MWVX01 (sample SAMN06349984, study PRJNA376086) | soil metagenome | isolation source: MtG-4 sample Antarctic (ecotone) soil | place: Antarctica | collected 2015-01-13
CTCCAGAGAGCGCCAGATCTTTCCCTTATGATGAATCACAATTCCTTTCATGCTTTTCGCCCCACCGAAATAAACGTCCGCTGCCACCTACGGTGCAGTTCCAATCAAGCATGGGATTACGGAGGTTGACCCGTGCACTCCGTTCTTGGGTATCTTCCGGCCTCAAGCGGCAACCGTGCGGAGCGTTTCCATCTCTCGTAGCCAAGCAATAATTTGGTTTCAACTCGGAATGCTTTGGGACGCCAAAAGACCAGCCGAAGTTTCCCATTCTGTAAGCAAACCAACCTTGAAGAGGCGCAGGCATCCCACTAGGGCCTGGGGGACCACGACGCCCAAACAGACACTATATTGGTTCAAAGAAGGTGCCCCAAGAGGGGACGCGCGACGTTACGCGGAAGTAACCAAGAGGCAGATGTCCAAAGGGACCCTGTACGAAGTGTCGGGACTACCAACCATTCCGAACTGGTCATCAGATTGACCCAATCATTCTGAACATTCTTTACCCGCATCCTGCTCAAGAGGGATCAACACCTCCCAATTACCTAAGAAATCATATGCCGCTCTCTAAGCGTCTTGTGGCACAGGCCTTGAATCAGTCATAAGCCGCGCGGCTTTCCAGACTCGCTAAACGGACTAATCGCGCTGAACCCATACCGCCCACGCCATTTGGAATTTCTATTCGCCGGGGAGAAAAGCATGAAAGGAATTGTGATTCATCATAAGGGAAAGATCTGGCGCTCTCTGGAGGGTCGGGTTGGAATTGGCCGCCTGGCCGTCAAGGCCATTACTTCTGTGCCATCGAAACAGGAAGGAACCGGCCCCGGATGTGCCGTTCGCTGCCCTTTGTATTTCGTCTTTAGCGTCGGGGGGCGGACTCTTGCTGCCGCTCAAAATGTGAGGCTCAGAAAAGGACGAAGATACCCTGACGTTGAGCACTGGTTCGTACTGCCCGACTCCCGGCAACATCTCGAACTCAATGAGATGCAACAGGCTTCAGCCACGCCCGCGTAAGCGCAGCCTAGCAGGCCGCAATGTTAGCGGTATCGGCGAAATGAAAACGGGCGGCGTCTCTAGGGCTGCTGGTAATTTATTGAGTGGAACCTCTTACCATTGCCAGAGACAGTTCCCACCCACTCGCAACCAATGATCTGTTCAGACATGCTGATGTCACGTGAACCAAAGAGGAGCAGTTGCCAATGGAATATCTAGGAATCAATATTGTTGAGCACGCTTCCGTGCCCTTGGACGAGGTGTGGATTATCCATAAGAATGAAGCACCTCAGGTGCCGGCAGATTTACGTGGAAATTTGCCTGTACCATTCATTCTAACCGGCGACGCCACGCGTGCACACCGCCTCCTGTCACTCGTGCGTGCCATTGACTCTGAGTACGTTAACAGTGGAGCGAGTCGGTTTGTGCACAGAGTCCCGCGGCATAAATCGACTACCACCTAGCCACCAGCGACGCGTTCTCGTTCAATGAATGCGCGCCCCTTCCTGCTTCAACGCTGTGGCTCTGACAGACATCTTCGCGGTACGAAAAAAGATCGCGAAGAAATCTCGCGGGCTGCGGTGCGTCCCTCTCAACCCATATTGTGTACGGTAGTTATCGCATCTACCCGCAAGCAACCCTCGTCGTAGACCTCGGCGACCAAAGCTGGTTGAGCCTAATTCCACCAGAAATTATAGCCACGAAGTTGGCATCAGGCGCGTCGGTTGGATTACGGCGGAGGTAACCGAAATACTGCCTCAGCACGAACGCTCTGTTGAACCCTTGTTGGACCAAATGCCCAGTTCTCAGCAATCCGGCGCAACGAAACGCGCCCGCGCCGCTATGTCGCCGGTTGATCGCCCTCGCCAAAGTCTTAAACCGCCGTCCGCTGCCCGCTACGGATTGGCGTTAAGTTGACTGCCAATCCCTTTCACGGCCGCCCCACGGGTTCGACTCCCTTTACGGTAGGATTATTGGCCTGGATCAAGCGGATAAATCCTGAAATCGTATACACTTACTGCGTTCGGCCTAAGTTTTTTCGAAGTCCCATAGTTTCCAATGGTATGGGTTTGAGGGGAATGTCAGTTCTCAGCCTTAGAGGTATCAATTAAGGTTGAAGAACCTCGCCATCGGACGCCGCTCAGAGGGTTAACCGTGCTACAATGACTTGGCTAATCGGTGTCAGCCTTTGTCGGTTGCCGTTCGCTCGCCCTCGATTTCGTCTTGCCCGCGATCTCCCACTTTCAGCATAACCTTGTTCGAATCAGTAATTCGCTACATGGTTCAATTATGAATTATGTCACAATTAGCTGAGAAAACTCCGGGACAAGCTGGCTCTGACCGCGAAATAGCAGATGACGTATCGTCGATGGATCTTTGGCACGGATCTAAGGATGACGACGCAGATGACGCCGAAGTAAGAAGCATAGTAGCCGACGCTATTGACACCTGGTTGTCGAGCGCTACGACACCTTCTCTCGAGGAGACAGCAGAGGTCCTCGAAGCACGAGCTCTAGCCCAACTGTACCGCTATTCTTACGTTGATCTGTTCCCCTCTCAGGGAAGTTCGCCCATGCAAAAGGAGCTTTTGAGTGAGTTGCCTGTCGAGCTAATGCTACGTTATCAGTTCGTGCCTTTGCGCAGAGATGGAAAGCGACTCCATATTGCAATAGCCGACCCTTCAGATCTCCAGCGAATGGATGAGTTGGCTAGCGCACTACAGACGCGCCTTGTGCCCTATGTGACAACAGCAGGGGCGATTGAAGTTGTTCTGCGAAAAGGCGACACAACGCAGCGCGTGCTGCGAGAGGCGGCCTCAGAATTCCGTATCTCATTAGTCAAAGAGACCGAAAGCGGCGAAGAGGTGCTTGACCTTGGTCGGCTCGCTACTGACGCCGAGATGTCTCCGATCATCAAACTCGTCGACACTATTATCTTCAATGCACTAGAGTCTCGCGCTTCGGACATTCACATTGAGACGGGCGATACGGCAGTTTATATCAAGTTCCGCATCGACGGTGCACTCTATGAAAAGGTCGATCCGATTGATTTGGCTTATCATAGTAGGTTGATCTCGCGCATCAAGGTGATGTCGGAACTCGACATCGCTGAATGTCGCGTACCACAGGACGGTCGCTTCCGCGTCCGCTACAAGGGACGTAACGTTGACTTCCGCATCTCTATCATGCCGACCGGGTATGGCGAAGACGCCGTGATTCGTATCCTGGACAAGGAGCAGATTAACGAGGAATTCCGCAATTTGCGACTCGACGTGATCGGTTTTTCTGAAGAGGATCTACAAAAGTTCCGCCAGTATATTGCCGAGCCTTACGGAATGGTGCTGGTAACCGGCCCTACAGGGTCGGGCAAGACGACCACTTTGTACGCCGCACTCAACGAAATCAGAAATTCTGAAGACAAAATCGTAACGATTGAAGACCCGATCGAGTATCAGTTGCACGGCATCACGCAGATTCCGGTCAACGAAAAGAAGGGCTTGACGTTTGCGCGAGGTTTGCGCTCCATCCTGCGCCACGACCCCGATAAAATAATGATCGGCGAAATCCGCGACACCGAGACAGCGCAGATCGCCATTCAATCAGCGCTGACTGGCCACCTCGTCTTCACCACCGTGCATGCCAACAACGTCATCGATGTGATTGGACGCTTTTTAAACATGGGCGTCGAGCCTTACAACTTCGTCTCGTCACTCAACTGCGTACTGGCGCAGCGGCTAGTGCGCCTGATCTGTCCCGCCTGCAAGCGACCGCATCGCCCATCAAGTGAAGAACTCATTCAATCGGGATTACGCTCTGACGAATACCGTAACCACACTTATTACACGAGTATTGGGTGCGATCACTGCAATCATACTGGGTATCGAGGGCGGACATCGATTCACGAGTTGCTCGGTTTGACTGACAATATCCGGGATATGATCGTCGAACGCCGCCCTGCTTCGGAAATACGCCGTGCCGCCCAAGCAGAAGGGTTATCAAGCTTGCGTGCCTCAGCCTTACAAAAGCTCATCGCCGGCCTGACTAGCTTACGCGAAATAAACAGAGTGACATTTGCAGAGGAGACTAAACAATAACGAGAGTTTAGACCCTACCAGATGGTGAAGCGCACGGGCTGACTGATAGGCATTACACGAACCTAAGGAGGGAGCCACCATGGAAGAGCGAAGAAAATCACCGCGCAATGACCTGCATCTACCTGCTCAATGGGAAACAACATCCGGCGTCCATGAGGGCACCGTCATTAACTGCAGCGCGGGGGGGTGTTTCGTGGAAGCCCAGATTGAAGAACCGGGCGACGAACCGATGAAACTTGCGATTCAGTTGCCCGATGGAAGAGACATACAACTGTGGGGCAAAGTGGCTTACTATCTCCCTACCATGGGCTTCGGTCTGCATTTTACTCGTTCGGATGAAGGTAAGCTGATGTTCGATAGATGGCTTGAGTATCTTCAGGCCTTAAACTTTTCTCCCAATCCCCTAGGCGCTGATGCCAAATCCGTTACTCGATGAAAAAGTGATCGCTGGCATCCTCTTGATTCTATTTAGCCGCATAGATGAGTTCAGTGGTTTGAGCCGTCATAATTAGCCAAGGGAAGGGCAAGGCAGGAATGTGTTGGTGCTCCCTCAACTACGCATGAGAGTTGGTACGGATCATTCTTGCGAATCTAAAGTCTAGTTACTCCTATCGCTGGATGCCGAGGTGGGCTAAGCGCCTTCTATTATGCTTTACTCGGCAGGGACTCTTACCCCGCAAGAACACCAATCTTTCGCTTGGGCTCCCACGCCGGACTTCAGTGCTGTCCCCTATTAGCGCGAGCGATGCTTGATTTTTCTTGCTTTTTTGATCACTCGGGAACCCGCAATCGTCTTACCCAGGATCGACAGTGCCTATCAAAGAGCAAGTGTGGATCGGCGACGTTTGACCCAAAAACCGAAAGGCCTAATCAAAGGGTACGACGCGTTTGACGTTGGAGGTTTTGTTTCAACGTTGAGTCTAATCACGAACATCCTAAAACGATATGCTGTAACTCGCGCCTGGGTTCCGACCTCTTTCAAAAATGATTCCGAACTGATGTCTTCCACGCGTGTAGTTCACTAAAGGATGAACCCTCACACCGTCAAAGAGGATTGTCGAACTCCAGCGCTCGTTAACACTGAAGTTCAAGCCCCCAATTACCCTCGCACGGTCCTCGAACGTCCCATACGCGACGCCAAGATATGGAGCCAAAGGCAAGCCGGTCTGATGCTTCAAACTCTTGCTGAGAGTTGCATAGAACGACTGACCCGATGGGGTGCCGATGCGATCAGAACTGGTTCCGAGAATTAGCGCCGGTCGCTTGTGCGTTTCGGTTACCGCGACCAGGTTCGCAATTGGGCTGGCCTTTTGGGCGAGCGGGTTATACTCGACACCCGCGGTAAGCCTTGGATGAAATCTGTAGGTGAGCGTGTTTCGCCATTTCGCGCGATCGATCTGGTTGGCGATAACTCGAACGCCATAGGTCCACTTGAAGTTGTTTCCTTCTGCCCCGCTCACGGCGCGGCCTTCTCCCGGTCAAAGGGGTCAACTGGGAACTGAAGACACCTCGCTTGGTCGTTGTTTGGCGATTTTTTCCCGCACTTGCTTCCCATCCATCGCTGCCATCTTCTCAGCGGAAGCCAGCATAGTATCAATCTGCTTTTTTAGATCGGCTTGGTTCACGATGCCCGAGATCACCTTCATAATGCGGCCGTCTCTCCCGATGAGTACAGTTCCGGGCAGGGCCGCGCCCAGTCCAAACCGCATCATGTCGGATGTGGTTGCACCGGCCCAAATAGGAAAGTTAATTTTCGTTTCCTTGACGAACTGCAAAACTTTCGCCCGGTCACCCTGCTCGTCTGCCGACGCTCCAATAACTTGCACACCGAGCGCCGCGTATTCGTTTTGAATCGCCGCAAGGTCAGGCATTTCTTTCCGGCACGGTATGCAGTATGTCGCCCAGAAGTTTAAGACTACGATGCGCCCCTTGAGGGCACTCAAGCGTTGTTCTGTACCAAACGGGTCCTTGAGCGTTAGATCAATTTCCTTTCCGAGCACATTTGCAGCTTCCTGTTCCGCCAAACTTGGCGCCAACACTTCCAGAGCATCAACGCGAATCACACGCACCTCTTTCTTCTGTTTGATCGTGCCCGTTACTGCGACACGTTTCCCGATGAACTCGAGCCAATTCTTACCCGTCAGGCGGAACCTAGCTTGCTCTAACTGATAAAGCGTGAACTTATCGCCCTCACGCACCGCAATCAAAGTGGGATCGCCATTCGCGACACATGATTGCGATTTCAGTAGATCTTCCGCCGTGCCGAACTCAACCTTTGTGCGGTCAGCTTCCGCCCAACAATCAGCACAACAAACAACCTGGCCCTCAATCTTAACGCTAGTGTTTTGCGCTGCTGCGTTAGGTATAGATGTCGCTAAAATGAGAAACCAGCAAGCAGCAATGAAAAGAACCTTCATTAGTAACCCTCCATTTTCCAGACCAAAACGGCAAGGACATTCCGGCTTGCTCAAAGCCGTAAGACATCAACAAACGCTTAGTCGGAGTGTTGCTAAATACGAAGAGGAAGCGGGAGGGCGGATGGCGGGTCAGAAGTCGACCGCCCGAATGGTGTGTGATGAATTAGCGCGTGCGTTAATCGGGGTCGCGGAATTGAAGGTTGGTTTGCGGCCCGCTCGATTGTCACGCCGAATGCGAATCGCTCAAAAAGTACGCTGCGCTGACCACCGTCGATACAGCACTCAGATTCTTCAGGAAGAACACGATAGGCAGGCGTCGAATTCCCGATCGCCTCTGTCAGACCCTTTTCTCCAGTATCCATGGAGCATATGGTCATGCACGCTACAAATACCCATAAGAAACATACCGGCAATACTAGAGGCGTTAAGCGCCTAATGGTTGGAAGAGTCGAAACCATGTTGGCAGTATATTCAAATTAGCAGTTTCGAACAAAGTCTCCTAGGCACGACGTTGATTTGCTACCTCCAGGGGGCGCTGCGCGACCACTTTAGTAGATACAACTCCATAAGATTCAATTTTAGCCAACCTAACGCTCCTGCGTTTCCGGCAACATAAGCTGTTCATCTGCAGCCGAGGGACCGAGTGCGGACTTTGGCGAGTTTTCAGGAGATACCTTCTATTCATGAATACGGAGAGGCTCCTGCGCTAAGTCTGCAAGGATAGACCTGGCTCTCACCTGCGCGAGTAAAGTTTCCAGATAGCAGCCCATGCGATGCAACAGATCGTCTGGTGTTTCTCCATTCCTCACTGACGCAATAATCTCCTCCGAGAAAGCCTCATACTGCTGCCAATCCTTGTACATCAGGCATTGCATACTGCCTTCCCGAAATGACGTTAATCGTGCCTCCAGATGATTCAGGGACTGTTCCGGAAAACATTTGAGCGAATCCTTCCCGCGCGTCTGGATCAGCTCGATCAATTCCGAGAGATCGTGGTAAAGAGTTAGTGAGCTTTCTCGTCTGCACTGCCAATCCTGGAATAGCCGCGCATCAGTCAGACTCGCGTCGAAGACGCGCGCGAGATTAATCATGCATTGCTGGAAGCAATTGGTGAGTACGCCTTGCGCGTGAAGGAGTGCCCCCCTCGCGTCTTGATTATCCCGGTCGAGGCTAATTTGAGCAAGATCACAATCGAAGGTCCGACGGACTTCGTGGTTGATTGCGTAAGCAGAACTGTCGAGCGTTTCGCTCAAACGATCATCAAGCCCCTCCAACTGCATGGCATGGTTCTCGATGAACACAACCAGCGAGTAAGCTCCGGCGCGCACGGCGTTGAGAATCGAGGCCACTTCCTTAATACCAGCGGGATCTCGCGGGCCGGCTACCAGACTTAAATAGTCCAGAAGGAACACCAGATCGGTTAGGACCTTATCTACCGCTAACCGCACTGCTTCGTCACCGATTGAGTTGGTGAGGACGGTTACCTGAGAATGAAGGTTGGGGAACTCAGAATAAGAGGTTCCGACAAAGGCCTCGTTAGGGCTTGTCTTTGGTTCAAAGGCTCCGGTGAACTGAGTGTTCAATTGGAGGAATGCACTCACGCGTGTTGGTCTCCTATAGGTGGTGAATAAGGCGGAGTCGACCCAGCCTGACGCTTGCCTGGTTGATCTCCTGTGGAGTCGAGCTGTCCAGTAGTCAACCCTTTCGCCAGGCCCGTGTCCTTTCTGCACGGCATATGCCATAGGCTGGGGCGTCTTGAGGAAGCGAGTCTCCGATGGTTTCGCGAGTGGTGATTCCGAAAGGCGGTCACCTGTTCGGGCAGATTGAAGGCACTGACTCATTAATTTGACGGGCCATGGTGGCAAAGCTTGTGAAAGAATGGCTCACCCGGCCATATAAAGCTCATAAGCGAGGCGCAGATGATCGGTCGTCCAGTCCAGTTTCCTTACTACCAATTTGATTACCGAAAGAGTCCGGCATCATCTTACCCAGCACACCGCGTAGCTTTACTTAACTGCCTTGTTCGAATGCCGCCTTCTGACGTTGCTCGCTTTCTGCTAAAGTTCGGTAGTCCAGTGCGAGCATTGCATCGCGTGCGACACCTGCCACGAGCGACGGCTTAGCGCCATTAACTTAAGCATTTGGCTGACTTGCGGCGCACCGGACGATTGACCAACCGCCTGTATGACCGCGGCATCATACCCGCGGCAGATCCTCCGATTTGTTAAGGATTGTGAATTTCATGCGAACTACTTCCTTTAAAGAATTATTTCTGGCACCGGCACTTGCACTATTTTTAGGCCTATCGACGCTCCCGGCCTTCGGCCAGACGCACACCGGTGCCGATGTCGTGATGGTGCTCTCTTTCGAAAATACCTCTAATCGACCGGAATATAATTGGGTCGGAGAAAGCTTTGCGAACTCCGTGGCGGAACTGCTAAGCAAGCCCGGCCTCATCGTCGTCTCCAATGACGAACGTGAACTCGCCTATCGGCGTTTGCGCTTGCCTCCCACGGTGATCCCTTCGCGCGCTACCGCGATCAAGCTGGCCCGTGAGGCGAAAGCCACGATGATCGTGATTGGTACTTATTCCGTGACGCCCGCGCAAGAAGCCGGGCCAGGGGGTAACGCCAAAGCTGAGAATGATAAATCGCCTGCCGAAGCCTACGTACAGGTGACGGCTCGTGTGATCAAGGTTAATGAAGGACGGACGCTGGGCGAGGTTATGGATGGCGCCTGGGCCACCCGGCAGTTTGATTTTGGGGGCTTGCTTACCACACTCCAGAATATTCAGGGTCGAATTGCCTATCAGATTCTCTACCAACGCGATAAGGCGTTGCCCTTCTCTCAGAACCAACTGGTGCAGGAAGCCACGAAGATTCCTCAGCGAGCGTTTGAGTCTTATGTCAAAGGCGTGCAATTGAGCGAGCGCGATCCCAAGCGGGCAAATTATCTGAAAAACGCACTGCGTTTTTACGGTGATGCGAATGGTGGTGCGGTATATCCGCAGGCGGCCTTTGAGCTGGGCCGATTCTATATGATTGAGGGAAAGTGGAAAGAAGCCACCGAATACTTCACCAAGCTGCAGAAGAAAGATCCGCATTATACCGAGGCAGCATTCTACGCGGGACTGGGTTTCGCGAAACTGGGAGACCTGGGACGTGCGCTCGCCTCCCTGGTCCCGCTCTCAACGGAAATGCCTCTGATCGGAATCTATAACAACGCTGGGGCAGTCGCCGTTCAGGCTTCGCGCCAGGAGAAGAAAGACGCGGAACGCACACGACTACTCGAGCAAGGCACATCCTTTCTGGCTCGTGCAGCCGAGTCCGCTCCAGAAGACCAGATGGTGCACTTCAATTACGCCTACTCATTGTTTCTAACAGGAAAGTATGCCGAAGTCGCGGAGCAGCTGCGTCCGGTGATCACGGCTGACCCGAGAGACGGCCAGGCATACTTCCTTTTCGCAAAAGCCCTCGAGAAGATCGGGAAGACTGAAGCAGCTACGGCCGCGGACGATCAGGCCCGGCGTTATCTGCAAACATACGCGAAGTGGCAGACCGAATGGCAGAAGTCCCAAACCACCAGCAATGTCTCCCTTCGGATGCGAGATGTTTTGAGTAGGGACGATGTGTCTGACTTGATGCGCAAAAAGGCCGTCGCCGCTAATGTTGATGCGGGCTCAGCGACGCAAGACCTGCTCGTTAAAGCGCGTGACCTCTATCAGGCCGGACGTGACGATGAGGCGCTGCCCGAGCTGCATCGGGTTGTGATGATCGAACCGACGAACGCTGAGGCCTATCTCCTGAGTGGCCGGATCAACCAACGTCGCGGCGATCAGGAAGCGGCCATCGCCGCGCTTAAGACTGCCATTTTCTGGGATCCCAAACTCATCGATGCTCATATCTTGCTGGGCAGGATCTTCCTGGAGCGCGGCGATCGCGGCGAAGCGACGAAATATGCTTCCAGCGCGATGACCATCGATGCGAACAACCAGGAGGCAATTGCGCTGCAGCGGCAGGTAACCATGGGCAAGAACTAAAGGCAGGTCCTCAGAAGGTGGGGGCGATCACGGCTACGGTGGTCGCCTCGTTTTATTTTCAGTATGTGAGGTCGCGACGCGACGGCATGTGAACTATTCGCATTACTTCTTATGAGCTGGGTTTTAATCATTTTCATCGGCGGCGCCTGGCTCGCGCTGCTAGTCATCGTGGCCGCCATGTCCAGGCACAAAAAATCTGCAGCCAGCGAGATTCAGTTAGTTGGCTCCCGCGCTCAGGTGAATGCAGAGTTGGCACCGGAAGGCACTGTGTTCATTCAGGGCGAACTCTGGCGTGCTCGAACGGTTGACGGCGGTACTATCCCCGCCCACACGATGGTCCAGGTCGTGGAATTGAGAGGTCACCTTCTCATGGTTGAATGTCAGGACTAACTCAGGTCACTCGACGAACTTGAATCACTCAGCCTGACTAGATCGCGAAAGGTACCTTTTTAATCACGGAAGCGATCTGTACTCTGGTCGAGCTTCATTGGCCGAGCTTCACTAATACCCACTCCGCTCCTAACAACCAATAGCCTCCGACTTTCAGAAAGTCTTTTTCTGTGGCACAGCGAGTGCTCTAAGGAACCTCGGCAAGCACGGGAGACCAAAGTAAAGTTAAAACGTGCCCCCGCCGCCAACTTACCTCTGAGCGCCGCCTGCCGCTGCGCCAGCCACCCGCCGAGCATCCATATAGTTACTCCAACCGAAAATGAACCCAGTCAACGATGACTGGGTTTCCCTCATTTAGAGCTTAATTATTCGACGAGCATTTCCTTACTTTTGTAAAAGTTAGTTCCCTTTCACGCCAGCTCCACCCAATTCTTTCGCTAATGATGAATCTCGCGCATTTCCAGATAAGGCTCTTGTGGCATAAGAAGTGCTCTTAAGGAGCCTCGGCAAGCACGGGAGACCAAAGTAAAGTTAAAACGTGCCCCCGCCGCCAACTTCCTCTGAGCGCCGCCTGCCGCTGCGCCAGCCATCCCCCGAGCAACCCTGCAGTTAAGCCTCCCTAAATGTGAGCCCAGTCAGAAATGACTGGGTTCTCCCGCATCTAAAGCCTGATTATTCCGCGGCATTAGCTACTTCTTCATTTTAGGCCGAGCTGATGCAAATTCTGCCAAGCTCAGGGTCAAGCTCCCACCACTCTATTCCAACTACCCCGCCAAGACGGAATTTGTCACTTCGACGGTGACGTTTTCTGTCGTTTTCGCCCCGTTTTGAGTCGTAAGGCCTAGGCGAGGCCGAGACTTCAAAATTTATTTTCGATAATGATAATTCACCAAATAGCGGTCCTTTCTCGATGACCGCTCATCCCCGCAACTAAAAACTCGTTAGCCTGCCAATCTCGCCTTTGCTAAACTCGCGGGCGATGGAGAACGCGGTTTCGACAACGACGCGCGGAGGCAAAGACCGCGCGAACCAAGATGGCGATTCCTTCTCCGCCACGCCTGCCTGGTTGAGAGCATCCGCTCTCAGTGACGG
>MWVX01000550.1_pt1 | contig 12020 bp, 13 predicted proteins | sample 1047311 | NCBI WGS metagenome assembly MWVX01 (sample SAMN06349984, study PRJNA376086) | soil metagenome | isolation source: MtG-4 sample Antarctic (ecotone) soil | place: Antarctica | collected 2015-01-13
ACACGCCAATTTTTTTTCCATCATTAATTAGCAGCCCAATTAATGCATCTGTTAGTGTGCTTTTTCCTGCACCCGGAGGGCCTGTAATACCAATTATCTTAACTGTATTGTTAACAGGCAATTTTGCCTACTGCTATTCTGCCCAGAAATGATGAATAATCCAATGAGGTTATTTGTAATTGCAGATTACCTTCAGTAACTTTTGGTGGCGGTACTTTTTCCAGAATAACATCTAACAAAGGAAAAATATTATCTGTTTCGGTTAGGGAAGTATTCATCCAGCCATTTTTGCTTGAACCATAGATGGTGGGGAAATCAAGCTGTTCTTCTGTTGCATCTAAATTAAAGAACAATTCAAAAATTGCATCATGCACTTCATCAGGCCGGCAATTGGGTTTATCAACTTTATTAATAACAACAATCGGATGAAGATGTAGCTGCAATGCTTTTTGTAAAACAAAACGTGTTTGTGGCATCGGGCCTTCAAAAGCATCTACCAATAATACTACGCCATCAGCCATTTTTAAAACTCTTTCTACCTCACCGCCAAAATCAGCGTGACCAGGTGTATCAATAACATTTATTTTTACACCTTTATACATTACTGAAATATTTTTACTAAAAATAGTAATACCTCTTTCTCTTTCCAGGTCGTTGCTGTCCATTATCAACTCACCTGTTTCCTGGTTATCCCTGAAAATATTTGTGCTGTGTAAAATTTTATCAACCAGTGTTGTTTTGCCATGATCTACGTGTGCAATAATCGCAATGTTCCTAATATCCATAATTATTTTTAAGGCCGCAAAGGTAAGTTATTTCAACCGGGAAGGCAAGCGAACTGTCAATCTTAGTAAGATAATAACATCCCCGTAATATATAAATTGGTAACTGCAAAAGAAAACAGTTATTAAGATAACAACGAGTTTAACCTATGCATTGGTCAATTGCTCTGGCTTAATCACCAAGGCCTTTCAATATTCATTGTAGGAAATATTTACCCTGCTTCCCCATCTGTTATTTCACTGCCAGGTTTATCCGTTGCTTCAGGATCAGGTTTTGGATCTTCTGACGGATTGCGGATATTTTCATTTGCCCGGGGATTAGGATTTTGTGCAATGGGCTCTCCTGTACCAGGTGTAGGATTTTTACTTTCGTCTTTTTTATCTTTATCGTTCATAATTGAGATTTAGAAATCTGCATAAAATTTTATGCCAATAAACCCACTGGCACAATGCCAGGCTGTTATAGCTGCGTTTAATAACATATTAATAAACCGTACAACTACAGCCAAAGCCGAAACATAACAATTTTTCATTTCTTTGCCGTAAATATTTATTATGGATCAAACGCTTTTAGGCATAGGCACAAGACTGCAACATACCATACACGGCCCGGGGGTTATTGTTGGCATCCGGTACGCCACGTATCTTATCTCATTTATTCATAAGGGAATTATTGAAGTAGATAAAACAGATACCAACCTTGATGATATACAGCCAGAAAATGTTTCAGAAGAAATTGAAACCAACTCACAGGTAGAAAAGTCATTACTTAAAATATTACGTTTATGGGGTGATGTGAGTGAAGTAGTTAAACTTGGTGAAAAATGGATTGGAGGAACCCTGTTATTACAACCTAAAGACCATTTATTAAAGCCCAAAGAAATTCCTATTGATATTTTCTTTCATAAAATAGTAATGGCCCGTGACAGGCTGAGGGTTCTTGAACAAAACATAAACAGCCATAAAAAATTAACTGACGAAGAAAAGGTAAGTCTGCAACAATACATTACCCGTGTGTATGGATCATTCACTACATTTAATGTGTTGTTTAAAAATAAGGAGCATTGGTTTGCGGGAGATAAAGGGGAGTGAAATTTGTTGCTGCTACTCGATAACTATAATTATTTGTCTGGGGTAATTCATAAGTGCCGGTTTACCATCATCTATAGTGAGTCTACCAAAATACTTTTAAATCAAAATACACCAATTGGAGAATGTGATTTCAAGGTGAGTTTACATTTGCTAAAAACATGCCTGGCACAAACCGATTGTGGAGCTAGATGAAAAACTTTAATATAAACATTATTTCCGTCTGAAACAACAGTATTCCTATCTTCTTCCTTATACTCAGAAATTTAAAAGTGCTGATGTAGCAACGTTCATTAACACTCACAAAAGTAAATGATACTGTAAAGTTAGTCAGCAATAGAGTTATTAACGGGAAAAGTAATATTTTGCTAACTTCCGCCCCTATTTAGAAAATGGAAACAAATTATTTTAAACATCCCACTGCTTTCGTTGATGAGGGTTGTGAAATTGGCTCAGGAGTAAAAATCTGGCATTTTAGTCACATTATGTCTGGCTGTGTTATCGGGCCAAATTGTAATATTGGCCAAAATGTAGTAGTAGCTCCTAAAGTAATACTGGGTAAAAATGTGAGGGTGCAAAATAATGTATCCATATATGAGGGAGTTACCTGTGAAGATGATGTTTTCCTGGGGCCTTCTATGGTTTTTACAAATGTAATTAACCCAAGGAGTGCGGTGAGCCGAAAAGAAGAATTTAAAAAAACTATTGTAAAAAAAGGCGCTTCCATAGGTGCCAACTCAACAATAATATGCGGACATAATATTGGCGAGTATGCATTCATTGGCGCTGGTGCTGTTGTAACAAAAGAAGTAGCACCTTATTCACTTGTGGTTGGAAACCCTGCAAAACATGTAGGCTGGATGAGTGAACATGGACTAAAATTAAGGTTTGATAAAAATAATATAGCTGTTTGTGAGGAAAGCAAACAGGAATATCTGTTAGAAAACAACCAGGTAAAAAGAATAAAATAATTGAAGGGGATGAAAAATTTTGCATTAATAGGAGCAGGAGGTTATATAGCACCCCGGCATATGAAAGCGATAAAAGATACTGCTAATAATTTGATAGCCGCTTTAGACAAACACGATTCAGTGGGAATATTAGACAGTTATTTTCCTGATGCTGACTTCTTTACCGAATTTGAACGTTTTGACAGGCACCTTGAAAAACTAAAACGGCAGGGTAAGAAAATTGACTTTGTAAGTGTGTGTAGTCCCAATTATTTGCACGATGCGCATATACGTTTCGGATTGCGCATAGGGGCCAACGTTATATGCGAAAAACCGCTTGTATTAAATCCCTGGAATATAGACGCTTTGGAAGAAATTGAAAAGGAAACGGGAAACCAGGTATTTACGATCTTACAACTAAGACTGCATCCGGCTATTGTTGCTTTAAAAGAAAGAATTGCTAATACTTCGCCCGGTAAAAAGCATCACGTAGATTTAAAATATATTACTTCACGGGGAAATTGGTACCAGAACAGTTGGAAAGGAGATATTACAAAAAGTGGTGGGATAGCTACTAATATTGGTGTACATTTTTTTGATATGCTAATTTGGATTTTTGGGGATGTGAAAGAAAATAAAGTGACTCTGCATTCGAAAACAACAGCAGCAGGAAATTTGGATTTGGAAAAGGCAAGTGTAAACTGGATGTTGAGTATAGATGCAAATACATTACCGGCAGAAGTAAGGTCAGCAGGAAAACGAACTTTTAGAAGATTAATAATTGATGAAGATACTTTTGAATTTAGCGATGGCTTTAACGACCTGCATACACTGTCTTATGCAAATACAATTGCTGGTAACGGTTTCCCTTTGACGGAAACAAAAAAGTCAATCGATTTAGTACATAAAATAAGAAATTGGAACGAGATAAAAACTTAGACAAAAATATTTTTTGCTTTCTTTGTTAGCATGCTCAATAACCCATCAAACTAAATTTAAAACTGTATGAAAAACTTGATGAGAATGATATAGAAGTTGTGGTAAAAAATTTGAACAATTTAACTGTCAATGAGCATCTTCTTTAGAATGACCAATTCCTGTAAAAAATTTCTTTAGTTAATTATAGATAATTAACTTTAATATATCCGTCCGTCTATATATCAATGAAAATCATATTATTTATTAGAGGAGCAATTTAGAAGAAGGAGCTTTAATGAAAAAATATTTGATTAATATCACAAGATATTGGACAGCATTTATCTTTTTTTCCATCGCTAAGATTAATTATGCTCAAACAAGCTATAATGATAGCTTGTTCTTTACAACTGCTTTCCAAACACCTGTCTACCTGGATTATTATGCTTTTCCCGGGATATTTTATCTTCACCCTTTTGTACAAACAAGAGCAGGTTTATTTGATAGCCTGGATAATCAATTTAAGTTTAGGGGACAGGAATATTACGGTTCTTATGACGCTATGAAAGTAGGTGACCTTTACCCGGTTGATTCTATCAACAGTACACTTAATTATTATTACTCTTTGGATCCGCGGTTTGCTTATAAACAAACAGATCCTGTTTGGGGTTTACCATTTTCTTTAAATAATAAAAACTCAACTACTTATTGTACTTATACACCCGGCAATAATACCGGTAATGCATGCACAACAGCCGTATTATTCATAACAGGTTCAGGTGAAAATAACGGCACTCAGATGGTAAGGGGCGAAGGCTACCAGAACGTGTATGGATTTATGAGAGATTCCCTTGCCACGTTGGGTGACGTATACATAGCTATCAGGCCTTTAATTGATTTTAGAGCTCTGGTTTGGGATAGGCCAAATCATCCTGTAGGATTAAATAGTGAGTTTCCTATTCCAAATCAAATATCAGGTTATTTAAACGGCAGGGGAACCCCGTATGGTGTAAACTGCTTAATAGAAAGCATAGCTTTAGTAAAATATCTCAAAAGCAGGTACCAACGTGTTATCATAGCGGGGTTATCTTATGGAGGCATTTACACAACTTTAAATGCATTGGATGCCGCACCGGAGGGTGCACTAATTTCGGGTGGCTACTCTATATTGGCAGATCAAATACAGGAAAATGATTACCAGGTTGGAAGCTTTGGTCCATTATTTTATTCTCTTACCAGGGATTCTGTAAAGCAAAACATTAGTAAGTCTACCAGCGAGTTTTTATTTTCATGGGGACATGGTGGGGACATACCTGAAGAAACCGACTTGCACTATACACAAAACTATTTCTCAGGTCTTGCAAATACCCAATATTTTTACGATTATAACACTCACACATTCCCACCATTGCAGGCTTTTAAAAATTTATTTGATAGTGTGCGGATGTACACTTCTGTGCGTATAAAGGAAATTGAAAGAACATGTACATCCGCAAAAGTTATGATTACGTTTTGCGGGCAAAAGCCTTATCGCTTTAATATTTATAAAGATTCCGTCTTACATAGTTCCTATAATTCCCCAAATGATACTCTCACTATTAACCTCACCGGAACGGGTATTTACACCATTAAAAATTTATTTGATAAAAATAATGTACAAGGCTTCAATAGTGATAATTATATACTTCAACTGTGTATTAACACTGCAAATTTTAGTAATGTGAAGTTGGCTGTATTTCCAAACCCATTTTCAAAGCACTTTAGTTTGTTTATTGTGTTACCGGCAAGTACAACCTTAGATATTTATGATAACACAGGAAGAAAAGTAAAATCGGTAATAATTGGAAATGGTTTAAATGTTATAAATATGGAAGGAATGAATAAAGGTATTTATTTTGCAAAAGTAAGATACAAGGGCAAAGGATATAACTTTGATACGCTTAAAATGATAATGCTGTGAATGTGAAAAGTAAAATATTTCGAAGCAATTATTTATGATATATTTAAAGAATGCTACCTGCGCGACTTCCATTTTACTACCAATCTCATAACGAAAAGGGAATGGAGGATTCCCGGAAACATTACCATTTGATGTATTTTTTAACGAGGAGTTAAAAATGTATTGTCAGAGGACAACAAGTGAATTAAAAAAATTCTGCACCAGTGTGTCAAATAGGATCTTTAGTAGATGGCTCCATTTCTAATGAACCAGTGTTGTTGATAAATAACCCAGTTTATTAAAAACATATAACTGATGATCCCGGATTTTCAGTATTAGAAATAGGATAAGGTAACAGGGTAATATTAAAATCCTTAAAAAAATATACCAATGCAAATATCTTTGGATTAGAACCGGGCAAACACGCAAAAATAGATGATCTTGATAAGGATTTTTGGCGATGTAAAAGAAAATAAGGTTGTTCAGCATACCCAAACTACAGCATCTGGTTATCTGGAACTTGAAAAAGCAACTGTAAACTGGATGTTAAGTATAGTTGTAAACACATTGCCGGTGGAAGTAAAAGCAGCAGGAAAACGAACTTTTAAAGGATTGATAATTGATGGGGATTCTTTTGAATTTAGTGATGGCATCACTGAATTGCATACTCAATCTTATACCGAAATAATATCCGGAAAGGGTTTCCTATTTGTGAAACAAGAAAAGCGATAGAATTGGTACATAAAATAAGAAACTATAAAATCGGCCATTAAGATTGTCTATAAAAAAAAGCATATCATTTACATTTGGAGCACAAATAATTAATACAGTTATTGCATTTATTTCGTCAATAATTATTACACGACTTTTAGGAGCAGAGGGCAGAGGTGAATATGCAATTTTTACTAACTCCATTGCATTTGGAGTATTATTTTTTGGATTTAGTATAAGTTCTACAATTCCTTATTTTATCAATTCAGGTAAGGCTAAAGCTGAAGAACTATTAACTACAATTATTATTTTTAGCTTAATTAGTACGGTTTTGGTTTATTATACTCTTTTTTTATTAGAGAATACCGGAAAACTTCATTGGGTATTGCCTGAGAGTATTAAATCTTTTCAGTATAAACTAATATTTACGGGCATATATTTAAACACTTTATTATGTGGAGTATTATCAACATGTCTATTAACTTTTAAAAAATTTAAAGAGGTTAGTCTTTATAATGTGTCATTTCAGGTTCTGCCATTATTCATTTATCTATTGCTCTATTTTAAAATTCTTCCGGTAGATCATACAAATCCTTTTACCAACCTGGTAATTGTTACAGCAACCATTTCTTTTATTTCTATAATGGCAATACTGTTGTTATTTATAAAAATAATACCGATACGGCCGATGAAAAAAATAATCCCTTTTGGATTGATAAAGCAATTCATTTTTTTTTCATCTATGGCTTATGTAGGAAATGTATTCCAGTTTTTTTCTTATAAATTAGATTTTTGGATTGTAGATGCATACGATGGAAAAAAAATTTTAGGAATTTACTCTCTCGCAGTTCAGTTATCACAATTATTGTGGATATTACCTCAATCACTGGCAAATGTGCTTTATTCTTATGCCAGCAGTTGTAAAGAACAGGAGGCGTTACATGTTACATTGATTTTAAAGAAAATAGCTTTTTATGGTTCTTTGATGTTTGGTATTATTGGTTTGGTACTCTCCTATTTTTTTATACCTGTTTTATACGGAAAGGAATTTACGCCTGTTGTAAATTTAATGTTGATTTTCTTAATTGGCATTATACCATTTAGTATACCAACAATATTAGCCAGTTTTTTCGCCGCCAGAGGATTTTTCAAATCTAGTTTTTATGTAGCCATTAGTGTTTCCATAGTTACAATATGCTTTTATTTTATATTAATTCCAGGATATGGAGCTATGGGGGCTGCAGTTGCGTCTGTTTTTTCATATTTAACCAGCACAATAATTTTTGAATACCTGATGTATAAAAAATACGGCATTAATCCATTTTCCAGTTTAAAATTTAGTAAATCAACTTTATCTGATACAAAAAAGTTATTAAAACAAAAAGACCTGGATATACTATGAAAAAGATTTTAAGGATGCTCTTTAATAAAATGGGATATAATATAACCAAAAAAGATACACAAAACATGGGCTCAACGCTATTTGCCGGATATGATTATGCGGCAGAAGGAACTGTGGCTATTGATATTTGCGGGGATTACAGTATGATGCCGCGTATTAATCTTCAAACACTTTTTGAACAGGCAGTATATTGTGAAAAAAAAGACATAGAAGGAGATTTTGTAGAATGCGGCGTTTGGAAAGGTGGTGCAGTAGGTATGATGGCAATAGCTAATAAACAATTTGGCAAAAGGCCGAGAACTTTACATTTATTTGATTCGTTTGATGATATATGTGAACCTGATCCAAAAGTGGATGGGAAAAAGGCATTACAGGATATTAAAAAATTTACAGGGAGAAACGCTTCAGAGTTCACGGGAACACTAAAGGCTGTAAAAGGTATTTATAACTCTCATGGCGGACATGGCACTATAGATATTTGTAACAATTTACTAGTAAAAAAAATTGGTTACGATAGGGGGAGAATTAATTATCATAAAGGATGGTTTCAGGATACATTACCAACTAATGCAGAAAAAATAGAAAAAATAGCCATTTTACGCGTTGATGGCGATTGGTATGAGTCAATAAAAATTTGCCTGGAATATCTATACGATAAAGTGGAGAAAGGTGGTATTATAGTAATTGATGACTACGGCTATTATGAAGGTTGCACAAAAGCAGTAGATGAGTTTTTATTAAAAAGAGACATAAAAACATTTTTATCCTACTCTGATGTTGGATGCAGATATTTTGTGAAAAATTGATGAATAATAAAAAGTAATAAAGATTGTTTCTCATTTTAAAAATTTGATCACGGTTCTCATTTTGTAATATGTGTAAAACTGGTATTTAAATGATAATAGAAAAATTAAATTGGGACAGTAACTTTTTTGAAAAAAGAATTGGAAGAGTATTAATACATGATGAAAGAGAATTTGATCCGGCTAAATTTATAGCAGAAGCAAAAGAAGGTTATGATCTTGTTTATGTTTTTGGTATGGAAAAAATGCTTTCTTTTAATAAAGTAACAGCAGCTAATTTAGACCTGGTTGATATAATAATAACAATGTCAGTGCCATTTAGTAAAACTAATTATTCAAAGAATGATTACTACTTTAGAACTTCACTTACCAAAGAAGAACTTATTGGCTGCTATGAAATTGCAGAACAAACTTCCGTTGTTTCCAGGTTTTATACTGAGGCTTTAATTGGAGAAGAAAAAACCAAAGCGCTATATAAAAAATGGATAGATAATTCAATTAATCATTCATTTTCGGATGGTTTGTTTTTAGAGAAAGACGAAAATAAAGTTATTGGCATTCACCTGATCAAAACATTAGCTGAAGATAATACAGGGGTATTCACTTTAACCGGATTAAACACTAATTATAAGGGAAAAGGACTCGGAAGTAAGTTGTGGAAACAATCATATGCCTACTGGGCCGATATCGGAGGGGTGGAAATTATAAAAAGTCCATTCTCTTTTCAAAATAAAGAATCGTTAAACTTTCATCTTAAAATGGGATTTAATAAGATACAAGAGACAAGATACATTTATCATTACAGAAATTTGTGACTATTTGGTATTCAATATTAGTACAAAATGATTCCATTTAATAAACCCTATTTAACCGGTAATGAAACTAAGTATATTCATGAAGCAGTGGCCTCAGGAAAAATTTCCGGTGATGGGATTTTTAGTAAAAAATGTCATACTTTTTTTGAAAAAAAGTATGGATTTGAAAAATGTTTACTTACTACAAGTTGTACTGATGCTCTTGAACTTGTAGCATTGTTAATAAAAATACAACCAGGAGATGAGGTAATACTCCCTTCATTCACTTTTGTAAGTACAGCAAATGCATTTGTGCTTCGCGGGGCAAAATTGATATTTGCTGACAGCACAGCAGAAAATCCCAACATAGATGTAATTTTAATTGAATCATTAATAACACCACATACCAAAGCTATTGTGGTTGTACATTACGCTGGTATTGCATGCAATATGGATGTTATTATGGATTTGGCAAATAAGTATAACCTTTTTGTGATTGAAGACGGCGCACAGGCAATTGACAGTTATTATAAAAACAACCCATTAGGCAGCATAGGGCATTTGGCTGCTTTCAGTTTTCACGAAACCAAAAATGTAATAAGCGGCGAAGGCGGGATGCTTGTGATAAATGATAAACAATTTATTGAAAGGGCAGAAATTATAAGAGAAAAAGGAACCAACAGAACCAAATTTTTTAGAGGAGAAGTTGATAAATACGGTTGGATAGAACCAGGTTCATCCTTCTTACCAAGCGATATTATAGCCGCATTTTTGTATGCACAATTAGAAAATTTAGAAAGTATTCAACAAAAAAGAAAACAATTATGGCAATTTTATTATGAAATGCTTTTGCCCTTACAAAGAAAAATAAAATTACCTTTTCTACCAGATTATGCAACTAACAATGCACATATGTTTTATATTGTATGTAAAAATCTTGAAGAAAGAACAGCTTTAATCAATCATTTAAAATCACATGGTATTTTATCTGTATTTCATTATTTATCATTACACAACAGTGAATATTATTCATCAAAACATGATGGCAGAAAATTAAAATATTCGGATTGGTATACTGATTGTTTACTACGGCTGCCAATGTACTACGAATTAGAATTATCCGGGGTAGAAAAAATTTGTAACTTAATAATAAAATTTTATAATAGGTGAATTTGCATGTAACCAGTGATAGTTATGGATTATACCCTCTCGAAATAGCAAAAAGAATTAAAAGCTCTGCTAATAGCCATAACAACCAGATAGTTAATTTGTTAAACATATCGGTTTATAAAAATAGTACAATCACGTATATTCCTGCAACACCTATTGCTTTTAAAAACTATATCTCCAGATTTGTTCATTTGGATAAAATTATTTTTCATCCTTATAATTCAACGTGTTATAACTTTTTGAAAATTGTCCTCAAAAAATTTCCTGACATTAAGGTTTATTGGATGTGCTGGAGCTCTGAATTGTATAGACCTCACTTAATTGATAATTTTTATGAACCTTTTTCTGCAAATTATTTAAAAAGGAATAGTCTCTTTTTAAAATTTTTAAAAGACCTTTTAAAAAAAGTTGTTTATAAAATCCTCAATATAAGCGGCATTGGAACGGAATATAAAATGGGTTTACAGCGTGCACATTTGGTGGTACATTATTTTTGTTCCCCATTTTATTCGGATTTTTTATTTCTACAAAAATTCAACCCGAAAAATAAAATTAAATACCTGCCCGTTGCGTATCTCTCACTAAATAATATTATGCCTGATTTGCATAAATTCTATACTTTGGGAAATAAAATCATGATTGGCCACGCAGCTTCTGCTGACGGAAATCATTATGAAATATTATGTAAACTAAATGCAATTAATCCAGGGTATTCTATTTTTTTGCCACTATCTTATGGAGATAAAAAATATGGTGAAATTATCAAACTCAAAGCACAAAAGATGTTTATTAATGCTGAGGTTTTAGAAGAAAAATTAGATGCGGATAAATATTATCAAAAGCTTACCGAAGTTGGATGGGCTATAATAAATGTAAAAGTGCAGCAGGCTGTGGGTAATATTATTGCACTTATCTGGATGGGATCAAAAGTATTTTTAGATAAAAGCACAAGTACTTATAAAGATTTTTTAAGCTCGGGAATTGATATATTCAATATTCAGGATCATTTAAATGAATATGAATTAGCGAATAAACTCAGTCCTGAACAAATTAAAAATAACAGAAAACAAATTTTAGAAAAATTTAATGAAGAAACTGTTAGCAAAGGATGGAATGAATTTCTTTATTAGTACAACATTAAAATAGATAGATAAAATGTGCGGCATTGCAGGAATAATTAGTAAAAGTCCAAATGATGTAACTATAGAGCGGCTTAAAAAAATGACCGGTATAATTGATTACAGAGGTCCGGATGGTGAAGGCCAATGGATAAATTCCAGCAATAATGCAGGCTTGGGCCACCGCAGATTATCTATAATTGATTTAAGCCATGAAGCGGATCAGCCTATGCATTATCTGAACAGGTACTCCATAGTTTTTAATGGGGAAATTTATAATTACATTGAATTAAAAGAAATCTTAGCAAAGCAGGGATACTTGTTTAAAACTTCGTCTGACACAGAAG
>MWVX01000551.1_pt1 | contig 12018 bp, 11 predicted proteins | sample 1047311 | NCBI WGS metagenome assembly MWVX01 (sample SAMN06349984, study PRJNA376086) | soil metagenome | isolation source: MtG-4 sample Antarctic (ecotone) soil | place: Antarctica | collected 2015-01-13
GCTTCTACACGGTCTTTCGGCATATTAACCGCCTTGGCATTTATCATACAGCGGCGCAAAGCAGAATTATTATCAGGGTCGGCCCCGGCAATTTTTACTGCCATGTCTATCTCTTTACCTATACGGGTAAATTGTTTTGCCATTTTATCCCACCGGGCAAACATGGTTGATTTACGGACTTCAAAAATTCTTCCCATTATAAAAGGTTAATCGGTTAATGGTTTAAAAAGTTAATAGGTATACCGGGATTGATAAAGTCTGGCAAATCTAAATTCTAAAATCTAAATTCTAAAATCTATTACTCCTACATTTGCGTCATGCCAAAAAAATTCAGCTATCAGCAATTATTTACATTCTCTAAAAATATTTTTTTAAAGATGGGTTGCAGTAACAAAGAAGCTGAAACTGCTGCTACATCTTTACTCATTGCAGATCTGCGTGGAGTTGATAGCCATGGTGTGGCAAGGCTCAGCGGATATGTGCGGTTGTGGGAAGTGAAAAGAGTTAATGCAAGCCCCACAATAAAAATTATTCATGAAACCCCATCCACTGCAACAATAGATGGTGATGCAGGATTAGGATTGGTGGTAGCGCCATATGCAATGAGCGTGGCAATTGAAAAAGCGGAACAGGCGGGTACCGGATGGGTAAGCGTAAAGAACAGCAACCATTTTGGTATTGCGGGCTCACATGCAATGATGGCTTTGCAAAATGATATGATAGGTATTGCCATGACGAATGCATCGGCTTTGGTTGCTCCCACTTTTTCTGTTGAAAAAATGTTGGGTACAAACCCTATTGCTGTTGCCATACCCGCAGGTGAAGAACCGGCTTTTGTTGCTGACTTTGCCACAACTACTGCCGCCAATGGAAAGCTTGAAATTCTGCAGAGAAAAAATGCACCAATGCCCATCGGTTGGGCGCAAACAAAAGATGGAGAACCCTCAACCAATGCACATGCATTAAAAGAAGGCGGCGCATTATTGCCTTTGGGTGGCGATAGAGAACATGGCAGCCATAAGGGTTATGCCTTAGGTTCAATTGTAGATATTTTTTCTGCTGTTTTAAGCGGCGCTAATTATGGCCCGTGGGTACCGCCATTTCCGGCCTATATTGCTATGCCCGAAAATATGCCGGGAGAAGGTATTGGTCATTTTTTTGGAGCCATGAGGATAGATGCTTTTAGAAGCGCAACTGAATTTAAATTGCACATGGATAAATGGATACAAAGATTCAGGTCGGCAAAAACTATAAAAGGGGAGAAGCAGGTTTTAATACCGGGTGATATTGAAAGAGAGATGGAAGAAGTGAGAATGAAAGAAGGAATTCCTTTATTGCAGCAGGTAGTTGATGATATGAATTCACTGGCCGTAAAATTTGCAGTTGAAGCTGTAACATCTTTATAGCATTCTTTTTAATTCAGAAATTTGGTAAGTCTTTTTCATTCTGATACTTTTGCCTTCTTAATAATTTAAAATAAAATCTCTGCCGGAGGCGGATTGGCAATGAAAGTAATGAAGTTTGGAGGCACCAGTGTTGGCAAGCCTGAAAGAATGTTTGAGATAGCAAAGCTTATCACAAGTGATGAGGAAAATAAAATAGTTGTACTGAGTGCATTAAGCGGTACAACAAACTCATTAACTGAAATAAGCAATTGTTTATCTAAAGGAGAAAGAGCTGCAGCAAAACAACATATTGATGCCTTGGAGCAGCATTACCAGAATTTTATAATTCAATTAGTAAAAACAGAAGCAGCCTACAATAAAGCAAAAAGTGTTTTATCAGAACACTTTGAATTTCTTAATATTATTCTTAAAATTTCTTACAGTGAGGCGCTGAACAAAGATATTCTTGCGCAGGGAGAATTATTGAGCACAAAGCTTTTTGGTATTTATCTTGAAGAGCAGAAAATAGATCATGTATGGTTGCCTGCACTTGATTTTATGACGATCGACATGGTTGATGAGCCACAGATAGGCAGCATAAAAGTTAAGCTTACCCAACTGCTTAACCAGTATAAAGAAACAAAACTTTTTATTACGCAGGGTTACATTTGCCGCAATGCAAAGGGGGAAGTGGATAATTTAAAAAGAGGGGGGAGCGATTATTCGGCTTCGCTTATAGCCGCAGCAACAAACGCCTCGGTGTGTGAAATTTGGAGCGATATCGATGGAATGCATAACAGTGATCCTAGGATTGTACAAAACACTAAACCCATTGATCAATTAAGTTTTGAAGAAGCTGCAGAGCTTGCCTATTTCGGAGCAAAAATTTTACATCCTGCAAGTATATGGCCAGCGCAGTATTTTAATATCCCCGTTAAACTATTAAACACATTACAGCCCTCTGCCGCAGGCACAAGCATTAAAAGCGAGGCGGGCAGTGTTGGCGTAAAAGCAGTGGCAGCAAAGGATTATATTACTGCCATAAAAATTAAGAGCAGCCGTATGTTACTTGCCTATGGTTTTTTAAGAAAGATATTTGAAGTGTTTGAAAAATACCGCACTTCTATTGATATGGTAACTACTTCTGAAGTGGCAGTTTCATTAACTATTGACAACGATGCTTTCCTAAAAGAAATAATTAAAGAGCTTGAGCTTTTTGGAACAGTTGAAGTGGATGCCAATCAAACTATAGTTTCCATTGTGGGCAACCAGATAACAGAAACCAAAGATGTACTCAAAAGGATTTTTGAAACGCTTCCTGATGTTCCTGTGCGTATGGTTAGCTATGGTGGCAGCAGGCATAACATATCTTTGCTAATACCAAGGGAGCATAAAGAGCAAACCTTGCAGCAACTAAATGCAGGATTATTTAGTGAGTAGTTACACTTGATTGCGGGGAGGCCTACGAAAACATTTCGGGAAAGCAATCTTATAATTCTATCAATTTTAATTCTAATATCTCACTCCCATTTAATGGTTCATCCTAGTAACATTTGCCATACTCATTAAGCCATTGATCTATTGTTTTCATATTATGTTTTAGCTATTAACTAATATTTGCACTGTTTTTGATATAAAGGGGGTGAAAAAGCTCCTAATTACTCACAATTTAAAATAAAGATTATGAAACGCATTTTAATTTCAAGCTGTATCTTTTTTTGCATGCTTGTTACCAATCACGTAATAGCACAGGAAAAGGTAAAAGTAACCGATGATAAAACGAAAGTAAAAACAGATACTTCTGTAGTTAAAGTAAAAGATGATAAGACCAAAATAAAAGATAGCGATGGTAAAACCAAGATTACAGATGATAAGACCAAACTAAAAGATGGCGATGATAAAACCAAAGTAAAGGACGATAAGACCAAACTAAAAGATAGCGATGGTAAAACCAAGATTACAGATGATAAGACCAAACTAAAAGATGGCGATGATAAAACCAAAGTAAAGGACGATAAGACTAAAATAAAAGATGGCGATGATAAAACCAAGGTAAAGGACGATAAGACTAAAATAAAAGATGGCGATGATAAAACCAAAATGAAAGATGATAAGATTAAAATAAAAGATGATGGCGATGATAAAACCAAAGTAAAGGACGATAAAACTAAAATAAAAGATGGCGATGATAAAACCAAAATGAAAGATGATAAGATTAAAATAAAAGATGATGAGGGAAAGGTAAAGGTGAAGGGTGATGACGTGATAGTTACTCCTAATTCCTACACGCCCACTTATTCTTCTAATTATGTAATTGGTAATCCTGCACATTCAAAAATGATTGTTGACCTGTGGAAAGATTGGGATGATAATGCTTTTGACAGGCATGATTACTATGCTGATAACCTAATTATGGTCTTACCTGATGGCACTGTTACCAAAGGCAAAGCCGCAAATTTAGAGGCTGCTAAAACTTTCCGCAGCAGCCTTAAAAGCTCTAAGAGTACAATTGATGCATGGGTACCCCTAAAAAGTACAGATAGAAACGAGAATTGGGTTGCTATGTGGGGTACGGAAACAAATACATGGCCTGACGGGAGGGTTGAAATGAGAGATATACATGAAATATGGAGGATTAATGAAGATGGCAAGGTTGACCTTATGAGGCAATTTACTGCAAAACATACACCGCAGTAAGAAGATATTCATGAAAATAGAAAAGCCCTGGTTATTTACAGGGCTTTTCTATTAAGTGGATTTTTTTTTACCTAAATTATCATCATGGCATCGCCATAGCTAAAAAAGCGATACTTATCCTTAATGGCTTTTTTATAAGCTTCTGTCATAAGATCATACCCAGCAAAAGCACAAGCCATGATCAGCAAACTGGTTTTTGGCAAATGAAAATTGGTAACCAATGCATCAGCAATATTAAATTTATAAGGAGGATGAATAAAATGATTCGTCCATCCTTCTGATGGTTTTAATAATTTTTGTGCTGTAAAAGAAGATTCCATTGCCCTCATTGTGGTTGTTCCTATAGAACAAATTCTTCTACCGGTTTCCTTTGCTTTATTTACAATATTGCAGGCTTCTTCTTCAATTCGGTAATATTCTGCGTCCATTTTATGCTTGCTAAGGTCTTCCACTTCTATAGGGCGGAAAGTTCCAAGGCCTGTATGTAAAGTAACTTCTGCAAAGCGGATACCTTTTATTTCAAGGCGCTTTATCAATTCAGGGCTAAAATGCAAACCGGCAGTAGGGGCAGCCACCGCACCTTCATGCTTGGCATACACAGTTTGATAGCGTTCTTTATCTTCTTCTTCGGGCTTGCGTTTAATATATTTTGGTAAAGGCGTTTCTCCCATAAAATACAGCATCTTTCTAAATTCATCTTCTGTGCCATCCCATAAAAAACGAATGGTACGTCCGCGGCTTGTAGTGTTGTCAATAACTTCCGCTACAAGTTCATCATTTTCTCCAAAATATAATTTGTTACCCACTCTTATTTTTCTGGCGGGGTCTACAATCACATCCCACAGCCTGTTTTGCTTATGTAATTCTCTTAATAAAAAAACTTCGATTTTTGCACCTGTTTTTTCTTTGCGGCCATACATGCGTGCAGGAAAAACTTTAGTATTATTTACAACAAATACATCTTTGTCATCAAAATAATTAAGTATGTCTTTAAAGTGCTTGTTGTCAATTTTGCCGGTCTTTCTTTCAATTACCATCATACGGCTATCCTCTCTTTGTTTGGTAGGATTTTGAGCGATAAGATTTAAGGGAAGGTCAAATTTGAATTGTGATAATTTCATGTGCAATTATAAATTTAAAATTAATTGTCACATGCCATTTACTGTATTAAAACAGAGATATATGTACCCGGAGTTGGGGCCACTTATCATGTTACGGCATGATTTTTTAAGTGTGCAAATGTACGCTTTTCAGTTGTAATTTATTAATTGATTTTGTATGTCTAAACAACCATCCCTTTGGGAATAGAAGCAATCAGTTTTTTAGTGTAATCTTTTATAGGATGAAAGTATACTTCATCTGAAGTTCCGGTTTCAATTATTTTTCCTTTATTCATCACCATAATCCTGTCGCTGATATAGCGCACAACTGAAAGATCGTGTGATATAAATATTGAGGTGAAGCCGAATTCTTTTTTAAGATCATTTAATAGATTTAATACCTGCGCCTGCACACTTACGTCCAGTGCGGAAACACTTTCATCGCAAATTAAAAAATCCGGATTCAATCCTAATGCTCTTGCAATACAGATGCGCTGCCTTTGCCCTCCACTGAATTCATGAGGATAGCGGTTGAAATGCTCAGGTTTTAGATTAACTTTTTCCAACAACTCCATCACCTTATCTTTTCGATGCTTGTTGCTTTGCAATAGTCCGTGAATTTTCATGGGCTCCTGTATGGCACTACCAATTGTTATACGGGGATTAAGTGATCCGTATGGATCCTGGAAAATAATTTGAATATCTTTCCGCATCCTTCTCATTTCTCTTTTTTCGATATGTGCAATATCTTTTCCTTCGAATAAAATTTTTCCTGCCGTAGGTTCAATTAATCTTATTAAAGCTCTTCCTAATGTAGTTTTTCCGCAGCCACTCTCGCCGACAAGGCCAACAGTTTCTCCTTTCATTATTTCAAAGCTTACATCATCAACCGCTTTAAATTCCAAAAGAGTTTTGCCAAAGAAATTCTTTTGTATAGGAAAATAGACCTTAAGATTTTCCACCTTTAGCAGAACAGTTTGTAGTTCGGTGCTAAAAGTTGAGTTTTGAATATTGGGCGTTGAGTGTTGAATTTTTTCTGTTTCCTTATCACTTCTCACTGATAACTTATCAACTGATGCTCCATCCTCATGCAAAAAATCACTCACCACAGGCAATCGTTTTCCTTTTGAATGTAGTACAGGCCTGCAGGCTAAAAGCGCTTTTGTATAGGGATGTTGTGCATTTAAAAAAATTTCTTTTACACTCCCGGCTTCTACAACACTGCCTTTATACATTACAATTACTTTGTCGGCAATTTCTGCAACAAGGCTAAGATCATGGGTAATATAAATAACACCCATTTCATGTTGCTGCTGTAAATTTTTTATCAGTTGGAGAATTGTTTTTTGTACAGTTACATCCAAAGCTGTTGTTGGTTCATCTGCAATTAACAGTGATGGGTTACAACTCATTGCCATTGCGATCATCACTCTTTGCTTTTGTCCGCCGCTTAACTGATGTGGGTAGCGGTTTAAAATATTTACAGGATCGGGCAGTTGTACCTGCTCAAATAATTCTATCGTTTTTTTCTTTGCTGTAGTGCTATCTGTATTCTCATGCAATTGTATCGCTTCCATTACCTGGCTTCCGCAGTTTTGCACCGGGTTAAGTGATGTCATCGGTTCCTGAAATATCATAGCAATTTCATTTCCCCTGATATCCATAATTTTCTTCTCGGATAATTTAAGAAGATTGATTTGAGTATCCCCAATTTTGCTAAATAAGATTTCTCCTGTCGCGTATTTTGCAGGGGGGCTTTGGAGTAATTGCAATATTGATAAAGCCGTAACTGATTTGCCGGAACCGGATTCCCCTACGACAGCCACAATTTCTTTTCTATTAACTTCAAAGGAAACATTTTTAACAGCAGAAGTGCTGCCATACTCTGTTTCAAAATCAACAGAAAGATCTTTTATTTGAAGAAGTGGATGCAAGAAGTGATAATTGATCAAAATTTCAAATGCCTAACCGTTAGTCCATTATTCATTAATTGTTTTAATGAATCTACACCAATCTTTAAATGCCTTTCAACAAATTGTGCCGTAACACTAACATCGCTGGCCTCTGTTTTTACACCTTCAGGAACCATTGGAGAATCGCTTACCAGCAGTAATGCTCCTGTAGGTATCTTATTATAAAACCCAACCGTAAAAATAGTTGCAGTTTCCATATCAATCGCATAAGCCCGTATTTTTTGCAGATATGCTTTTAGTTCATCATCATGTTCCCATACACGGCGGTTGGTTGTATAAACAGTGCCTGTCCAATAATCATATTCGTATTCTCTAATTGTTGTAGAAATTGCTTTTTGTAGAGCGAAAGCCGGTAATGCCGGAACTTCAGGTGGGAAGTAGTCATTGGATGTTCCTTCGCCTCGTATGGCTGCAATAGGTAAAATCAAATCCCCAATTTTATTTCGCTTTTTTAACCCACCGCATTTGCCTAAAAATAATACAGCTTTGGGTTGTATAGCGCTAAGCAAATCCATTACTGTGGCAGCTGTGGGGCTTCCCATCCCAAAATTTATTACTGTGATATTATTGGCCGTAGCACACTGCATCGGCTTATCTATACCCGTAATTTTTACGGTATTCCACTCTGCAAACATTGTTACATAATTGCTGAAGTTGGTGAGCAAAATATATTCCCCAAAGTTTTCCAATTTCTCTCCAGTATATCGCGGCAGCCAATTCTCTACAATATCTTTTTTTGTTTTCATCTATGTTGATTAATGCAATAGTTGTTTATTTGTGATAGTTGTTCCGCATTTGCTGGAACCTGTCCCGAATTTTCGGGATTGATAAAAATACAAAATAATTATCGGGGTTCATTATGATTAAGATCGATTATCCAAAGCATAGTTTTAAAATAAAAAAGGAAAACGATATTGAATCAATATTTGATGCTTTTCGTAAACGTTGGATCGTACTAACAAAGGAAGAATGGGTAAGGCAAAACATATTGCAATATCTCACTGAAATAAAAAAATATCCTGCTGCACTAATTGCAATTGAAAAAGTGATTTATATTGGAGAATTGAAAAAACGCTGCGATGTGGTTATCTATGACAGAAATGCATTGCCATGGATGATAATTGAATGCAAGGAAATGAATACCCAAATTAATGCAAAGGTGCTGGAACAGATTCTTCGCTATCACATCACACTGTCAGCAAAATATCTTGTAATTACAAATGGCAGTTATTGCTTTGGATTTGAAAAAAGGGATGGGCAGTTCTATGAAATACATGACTTGCCTGAATTTTCGTAAAAAACTATTTTTTAATAAAGATTTAGTGTCAGAAAACCTGGAAATGCAGGTGCATCTGTGTTATGGAAATATTCCTAACTCCGCATAGCTCGTTGCAACCTTATTTATAGCACAAACATAAGCAGCAGTACGCATGTCAGGTATATTTGGATTTGTATGCCAGATATCCATTATTTCTTTTGTTGCTGTTATCATTGTTTCTTCTAATCCACTTCTTACCAGATCAACTTCATCAGCACCGTGCATTATAAATTCACGCTCTGCAGCGCTAACTTTTTTATTGGTAAGCTCTTCCATTTGCCCAAGAATATGATGATTCATATTTTCAGTAAAACGTTTTTCCATACGTCCGTAACGTACGTGACTGAGATTTTTTAACCACTCAAAATAACTAACCGTAACACCACCTGCATTCAAATACATGTCAGGCACCACAATTGAACCTTTCAACGCTAATATTTCATCTGCATCTGGTGTTAACGGGCCATTAGCACCTTCCCCGATTATTTTTGCCTTTATGCGTGAAGCGTTTTCTCCATTAATAACATTTTCCAGAGCAGCAGGAATTAAAATATCACAATCCATTTCCAATGCATCACCAGATTTTGTAAAATTTGTTGCACCCTTAAAATCAAGAATTGATCCGGTAGTTTTTCGGTGTAAAACAACAGCATCCACATCTATGCCCTCATCGCTCCAAATAGCACCTTCATATTCTGCCAGCCCCACAATTTTTGCACCTGCCTGTTGAAAAAATAATGCTGAATGGTATCCCACGTTTCCCAGCCCCTGTACACAAACACGCTTACCTTCTACACCTGTGTTTAAACCTAATTTATCCATAACAGACTTCATATTACAAACTTCACGTAAACCATAAAAAACACCTAAGCCTGTTGCCTCTGTACGCCCTCTTACGCCTCCCTGGGATACGGGCTTTCCTGTAACGCAGCCCGCAGCATCAATTTCACCCGGGTGCATTGCAACATACGTATCAAGTATCCATGCCATTTCTCTTGCTCCTGTTCCATAATCGGGAGCAGGCACATCAGTACCCGGTCCGATAAAATTTTTCTTAATTAATTCTGCTGTATAACGACGTGTAATTTTTTCAAGCTCATATGCTGAATATTTTTTTGGGTCAATTTTTATTCCGCCTTTGCCACCGCCAAAGGGAACATTTACAATAGCACATTTGTAAGTCATTAATGCTGCCAGTGCCATCACTTCATCCTGGTTTACTGCCATGCTAAAACGGATACCGCCTTTACAAGGTGTTTTGTGATGTGAATGTTGAACCCGATAAGCTTCAATAGTTTCCACCTTGTCGCCAATTTTTACAGGAAACCGCATTTGATAAACACTGTTGCATTGTTTTATCTGCTCTAAAATGCCGGCATCCCAATCAGTAAAAATGGCTGCTTTATCAAAGCTTCTTTCTACACTTTGAAAAAAACTATATGGCTTTTCTGATGACATAAAATGATGTTTTAATAATTAAACAATCGTTGTTTATCTTTTATAATATTAGGCCCGCTAAATTCTTATTCCCTGTTTTTTTCAAACCTGGTTATTTTTTTGTCTATCATAAATACATAAATAAACAGACCAATTAAAATAGTAAGACATACAGCTACCACTACATAAATCTTCCCATTGGCTCGCATGCTGTCTGCCATCTCAACTTTATCCTGTGCAAATGCTGCACAGCTTAAAAACAAACAGCCTGCCATAAAAATTAAACGTACAAATAAATTATGCATTAACTATTGTTTTATCTTTTAATAATTGCAACCTGATCTTTAGGGTTGCTATCCATACGCCAAGCAATGTCCAGCCTATTATAGCAGGGTAAAATATCATCCTTAGCCTGCTGTCAATATCATTAAAATTAAGTGCAGGATTTCCGCTGTCATTGCCAGGAGCGCCGGGATGCAGACTGCCTACCAACCTTGGAATTATCCAAATGCTTGGAAATAGCATGGCAAAAGCAAAAATATTATATACAGCACTTACACGAGCTTTTTTATCAATATCAGTAAGAGAGCCTCTTAAAACAAAGTATGCACCATAAATTAATAATGCAATGGCTGCGCCGATAAGTTTGGGTTCTTTTAAAACACTTGCAAGCGATTGATTCTGGTCTGTTATCCAGGTATAATTTGCCCAAATAGTTCCAGTGGCATATCCTAATATGCCAAAAAAAGTTCCTATAGCTGCAAAGTTACTTGCAAAAATATCATTACGATGGTTGGAAGTTCGGAGGTACTTGATGCTGTAAATAAAACTTACAATAAATAATATCATCATCCCAAACCACATGCAAACATGAAAATAAAGGTTGCGGATAGATTCATTTAAAATGGGCAACCGAGGCACGTCTAATAAAAAACCGCCAATTATTGTATAGGCAAGTAATATAAAGGATAATATTTTCCACCAGCTTTTCCTCACAAAGAAAGAAGTACTTTTTTCAGTGGCGAAGTTAGGGGAAATGGGTTCATGAAATAAGAAATAAAAAATAAGGAATTAAAAGTAGAAAGGACTTTTCTTTTACTTATTCTTTCCATAAATAAGGAAAAAGAATTACTGCCATCACAGCAACTAATGCATCAAGCCCGATAACTAATGCTGACAATTGTAACACCGCACCCTCTTTAAATACTTCGGCAAAAGCTGTTTTACTCAACCGCATCAATAATAATAATTGCGGTAATATAACCGGGAAGCCTAGAATGGCAATTAGAGCAGCATTTTGTTGAGCCTTCCCTGCAATGGCACTCATCAATGTAAAAACCATACTTATGCCGGCTCCACCTAATATCACAATTCCTGTAAACCGCAGACTGTCAATAACAGGGTTTTTTAGAAAAATAAAAAAAAGAAAAAGGCTGATAACACTCATTAAGATCATAAGTATGATGTTATATAACAGTTTGCTTATGATGAATTCTACCGGTGAGGCAACTGAATAAAAGTAAAGCATCCTGCCTTTGCTTTCCTGTAAAAAACTTTTTGCAACGGTATTAATACAAACAAATAACTGTATAACCCAAAATAATCCATTCCATATATCCGCTGTTGGCTCATCAATCGAAAGGTATAATACGAAAATGGTAGATGCTATATATAATAATACTCCGTAAAAAGTGTGTTGTTGCCTTAATTCTAGAATGAGATCTTTTTTAAGGAGGATGAAAATTCTTTTATACATATTATGGCAATTGTGCACAGTGCCTGCACCTCGGTTCGTAAATATCTTTTTCCCCCAAAACTACCTGTCCTTCCAAAGCAACTTTTCGGTAAGATACATTTGCAATATTCCCACATTGCATGCAGATTGCATGAAGCTTAGTTATATAATCTGCTATGGCAAGAAGTTTAGGCATTGGTCCAAAAGGATTACCCAGATAATCCATATCCAACCCGGCAACAATAACTCTTACGCCTTTTAACGCCAGTTGCTCACAAACTGATACAACCTCCTCATCAAAAAACTGTGCACAATTGCCATAATATGTATAAAAGAATTTTCATCCTCCTTAAAAAAGATCTCATTCTAGAAT
>MWVX01000553.1_pt1 | contig 12007 bp, 13 predicted proteins | sample 1047311 | NCBI WGS metagenome assembly MWVX01 (sample SAMN06349984, study PRJNA376086) | soil metagenome | isolation source: MtG-4 sample Antarctic (ecotone) soil | place: Antarctica | collected 2015-01-13
AAATTCAAACATTTATACGTTTACACAATTGCGCTTTTTATGTTTGCTGCATGTGAAAACACTGGCGGGAAAGATAGTAAAGATGTGGCAGAGGTTGTGAATGACGAAAAAATGGATACTCGTGCAGCTGAGAAGGATGCGGAATTCGCTGTTAATGCGGCAGTAACTGACATGAAAGAAATCCGCCTTGGCGAACTGGCTGTAAGTAAAGCAACTGTGGCTGAGACCAAAGAAATGGCGCAAATGATGATCACGGACCATACAAAAACCAGCGGCGAATTAAAAGCCCTTGCCGGCAGAAAGGGAATGACATTACCTTCCACTCCTTCAGATGAAATTCAACGGGCTTACGACCGGCTCAATGAAAAAACTGGTGCAGATTTCGACAAGGAATATGCTGATATGATGGTAAATGACCATCAGGAAGCGATCAGAAAGTTTGAAGATTGTGCGAACAACTGTAACGATGCGGACTTAAAAAGCTGGGCTGCATCAACATTACCTGCTTTAAGAACTCATCTTCAACATGCCGAACATTGCCAGGAAATGAACAAAGGTGACATGAATGATAAAAACGAGGGCAACAACACAGGCGACGCCACTAAATAGCAAATTAATTTCTATATAAATTATATATTGCGTCATTGCATATTGGTTGCATAATTCAGCACCGTAGCAATGACGCTATTTCTTTATAAACTTACAATGCAATACAATTTAATTCCGCTTCACAACAAAGACGGTGGCATAAATGTGATAATCGAAACCCCCAAAGGATTTCGCAATAAATACGCTTATGATGAAGAATTCGGATTAATAGCACTTACTAAAACATTACCTGCAGGAAGCTCTTTTCCTTTCGACTTTGGATTTATTCCGCAAACCAAGGGGGGTGATGGAGATCCGCTGGATGTGCTTGTAATTATGGAAGAGCCGGCATTTGCCGGGTGTCTTGTCAACTGCCGGATTTTAGGCGCCAGTAGCCGAACAGACTGAAGAAGGGAATACTGAAAGAAACGACAGATTAATTGCGGTGCCTGTAAAATCAATTACATATGAAGACACAAAAAGCCTTGAAGACTTAAGTAAAAATATTGTAGATGAAATAGAGCATTTTTTTGTTTCGTATAATGAACAGGCGGGTAAGAGGTTTAAAACTCTTAAAATTGCAAGCCCCGAAGAAGCGATGAACATAATTACGTCAGCAAACAATAAATAATTCGTGTTTATTTTCGTCTTGTGCGAAAAATTCTTTTACCGATATCATGGGTTTATCTTTTAATAACTGCAGGACGGAATTTTTTATACGACAAGAAATGGCTGCGCTCCTTTGAATTTGATTTTCCCGTAATCATAATCGGCAACTTAAGCACGGGTGGCACAGGCAAAACACCGCATATCGAATATTTGATTCGTCTGTTAAATGAAGATTACCATGTTGCAACTTTAAGCAGAGGATACAAAAGAAAAACAAAAGGCTTTATCCTGTCAACAGAGGATTCACTTGTTCAGGATATTGGTGATGAGCCGAAGCAGATTAAACAAAAATATCAGGACGTTGAAGTTGCGGTCTGTGAAGACAGATTTTTGGGAATTTCTGCACTGCTTCAAAACACGGAGGATGTTGATGTAATCTTAATGGATGATGGTTTTCAGCACCGCCACGTTAAAGCAGGTTTCAATATATTACTAACTAAATATGATCAACTTTTTTGCAATGATTATTTATTACCGGCGGGTAATTTGCGTGAACCAAAATCAGGGTATAAACGGGCACAGGTAATTATCGTAACCAAATGTCCACATAATTTGAGTAAAGAAATAAGAGAGAATCTTCAATTGCTCATCAATCCAGATCATGGCCAGCAATTATTTTTTACTTCTGTTTATTATGGAAATATGTATCCACTTTTTAATGGACAAAGTATAAGCACACCGGATAATATAGATCACGCTTTTATAGTTACAGGAATTGCCGGTAAAAGCGGATGGAGCACTTACCTGAAAGAAAAAAATATCGAAGCGCAGGAAATAACATTTGCTGACCATCATTATTTTGATGCAAACGACATATTTAAAATTAAGAGGAAAGCGAAACAATCAAGCACGTCAATAATCATTACCACTGAAAAGGATGCCGCACGCCTGAGCGAGCAAAAAAAAAGTATTTTAAATGCAGGGCTTTCAGTTTTTGTTCTGCCTGTTGAAATTCAATTCTTATTTAACGAGGCTGATAATTTTAATACATTAATTTCCTACTATATTGCTCAATATTAAATCTCTCTAAATACACCATGTTTTAATAATATATTTGCGCAACTCAATTAATTATGCGGAGCTTAATGGATCGTCTGAATGAAGCAATTGTATTTATTCGCATGCGAACAGATTTTGAGCCAGAGTTCGGTGTTATTTTAGGAACAGGACTTGGTAATCTCGTATCCCATATTTCAATAAATGCCGAAATAAATTATTCATTAATTCCAAATTTCCAGGTATCTACAGTAGAAAGCCACAGCGGTAAATTAATATTCGGTACCATAGGCACAAAAAGAGTGGTAGCAATGCAGGGAAGGTTTCATTACTATGAAGGTTATACAATGGAGGAAGTGGTTTTTCCAGTGCGTATTTTGAAAATGCTTGGTATAAAAAAGTTATTTATATCAAATGCCGCAGGCAGCCTTAATCCAAGTATTAATAAGGGCGATTTAATGATAATCCGCGATCACATTAATTTACAGCCATCAAATCCACTCATCGGCTACAATGAATATGAGTTAGGCCCCCGATTCCCCGACACCCTACTTGCTTACGATAAAGAGCTTTTGCAAAAGGCTCTTGAAATTGCTTCCGAAAATAATATCACATGCCATACAGGTGTATATGTAAGTGTGCCTGGTCCTATTCTTGAAACACCCGCTGAATATAATTATCTGCACATTATTGGCGGTGATGCCGTGGGAATGAGCACAGTTCCAGAAGTGATAGCTGCAGTGCATATGAGCATGCCCGTATTTGCAATTTCCGTTATTACTGACAAAGGATATCCAATTGAAGAATTAAAACCCGTAACAATTGAGGAGGTAATTGCAGTTGCCCGGGAAGCAGAGCCTAAAATGACATTAATTTTAAAAGAGCTTATTACGAAATCATAATGTGAATGCACAACATAAAGTAATTCGTTTAGCAGGCTTTCGTTAACTCATATCATGCAGAATCCATTTTTTCCATGTAAATATTCAAATCATACATTTTCTATTATAATTAATGCATTGATTTTATTAATTGCATTATTGTTTAAAAATAATCTGAATGCGCAAACTGATACAACCGCTATTGATTCAATTCAGGCTGATAAATGGTACGATGCTTCGGGAGCAAAATCAGAATATTTTAATGGCAGCGAACTAAATGCATTCACATCAGCCGACACCTCTCTTCTTCTTTTCCAGCAATATAACCCTGCTCGCAGGCAGTTGTTTCAGTATGCATACCTTGGAAACTTAGGTTCGCCAGGATATTCCCGATTTTTTGTTTATGAGAGAGAATTAGGGTTCGATTACGGGCGCCACGAACTGGATTTGTATTTATTTAATCTGAACGAAGCACGATTTTTTCGGACCAATATTCCACTTACAGATATTTTTTATGTTATAGGCACTAACAGCGAACAGGTATTCAGTGTAACCCATGCACGAAATATTGGCCGGGATTTTAACATCGCTCTCGATTTTAAAAGAGTTGCTTCAGATGGTGCTTATAATAATATGCAAACCCAGCATAATAATATTGCACTTACAAGCTGGTATAAAACAAAAAACAGCCGATATCTTGTTGCGGCTGCAGGGGTTTTTTACAATGCACGATATAGCGAAAATGGCGGCATAGCTACTGAAAATGTATTTGAAGCGGATCCACTTAATGTAGCCGTAAATTTAAACAGTGCCTTTACCGAACATGAAAGCTGGCAGGGGCAGATAATACAACAATTTAATTTTGGAATAAATGAAAATTACCAGCTTAACGATACAGTAACGAGCCTTTTTTTTATACCCAAGTTTTATGTTCAGCACGAGATCGGTTTAACCACAACTGATTATTTATTTGAAGATCCATCACTTGATTCAACCTTTTATCCTCAGATATATGAATCCGGATTAGACACGCTTAGGGATGTTGTTAAGGTGAAAGGATTTTATAATAAGCTTTCATTTGCCAATCCTATGCAGAAAGTTATTACAAAAGATTCATCCATTGCTACTGATTTTAGATGGGAAGTTTATGCTTTGCAGCAATACAACGAAGTAACTGATTTTGAAAGCGATTCAATTGTAAAAAATGTAATTCTAGGCATTAATTTAAGTGATACAAAAATTGGTAAAGGACCATTCAGCTATAAGCTTACGGGAGGTTATGATATTTTACAGGATGATTACTCTGCAAGTGCAACTGCAGGATATAAAAAACAAAACCTTGAACTGACAGCTTCTGCATTACATGGACGCTACTCGCCCACTTTTATTCAGGACTACTACTATGGATTTAGCTACAGATGGAACAATAATTTTAAAGATGTCAATTACACAAGCCTGCTTGCAGAAATCAATTTTAAAGGTTTAAAGATTAAACTAACAGCAGTCCACTCAATATTTAATAATTACATTTATTTTGATACACTTGCATCGTCCGGTCAGTCTGAAGACGTTATTACACTTTCGCAATTAATTCTAAATCGTTACTCAAAAATTTTTGGAATTAATATTAATAACCGTTTTGGCTTGCAGTTTACGAATTCACATCTTGTTAAAGTTCCTGTGTTTCAAATTAAGCATTCATTTTTTATTGAAAGACACCTTTTTAATAGCGCACTATTTATGCAGGCAGGTTTTGATTTAAGCTCAAATACAAATTATTATGCCTATGCTTTTAACCCGGTAACCGGACAATTTCATTTGCAAACAGATGACAAAATAAAATACCAACCGGTAATTGATCTGTTTGTAAACTTCGATATTAAAACCTTTCGTTTTTTTGTAAAATTAGAATATGCGAATCAGGGCATTATTTTTCAGAACGGCTACTTCGAAGCGCCTGGATACCCGGCTCAGCAACGTGGAGTTAAGTTAGGTGTTGACTGGTTGTTGTATTATTAAATCGCCAATAAACTTATTCCTCCTCAACATATAGCGTATCGTAGGTGGCACCATAGCCACACCAGATTCCTAATCCGCCATTAATGTTTGTTGATATAATCGTTGCTGATGCAAATGGTCCGTCGGTGCCAGAATCATATTCAAGAGTTCGCCAAAAGTCTAAGCTGGCATAATCAATAGTTGCCCATTTTAATATAATTGTATCTCCACGCCAAAAATATCCATACGTATCCTGATCAAAAGCTTCATTTGGGCTAATACCGCGGTCAAGTGTAAAATCGAATGATTGTCCATTTACAATGTTATCATCAAATACGCTTGCAAATCCTGTGTAAAAAGGTTCATCGTTCTTCTTGGTAAAATAACGGTAATAATTGCCAAGCTGCGGGGGATCAGTTAAATGAACATATAATCTTACAAGGGAATCGTTATTAGGGTCATCATGCGGCTCGGAATAAATCGAATCGAGGGGCACAAGTGGTGGAATTGTAGTGGATGACGTAAGTGTTTTTCCATCAGTATTAATATTTAATAAGTAAGATTTTCCTGCTTCACCGATAAATGCCGGCGCACCGGTAAAAATATCCGGCACAGTGTAAAGGCAAACATTAACCGGGAATTCCCCCAGCGAATCAAGATCAAGTCCTAAAAATTCACCTACTAATGGAATAATATCTTCAGGCAATTCATTTAAACAATATTCAGTTAATATAACTGAAGTTGCGCCATCACTTACGGTAATTTCTGCATCCGAAATATAATAACCTCCAAGCTCGTTGAAATTAATATTACCATAAAACGGAACGGTGCTGGTAAGAGTGATGATTGGTGGAACACCTGGTTCAATATATCCTTCAACAACAATTTTTTCCTCAGGCTGCGGCAGGTCAATTGTGATTTCTGTTTCGCACGATGAAAGAAACAGGGCTATTAAAACAAATTGAGTCAAATGCGGAAGGGAGAGGCAAATGTATTTACTAACTGATTTCATTGGTTATTGGAACTTGTTCAATTAATTGCTTTTAATTTTATACTCATTACTCGATAACTGATACCCTCGATTCATTAAAAACTAAAATTCCAGGTAATTGACGGTATAATTGGAAAAATTGAAACCTGCACCGCCCGCACATCAACCTGACCTAAAGCAAAATCACCCTCATAATCAGTATAAATAAAATATGGGTTTTTGCGTGAGTAAACATTATACACTGCAAAATTCCAGCTCGATTCGAATTTCTTTTCAGGTTTATTTTTTAAGGTTACAGACAGATCGAGGCGATGATAAGGCGCTAAACGATAACCATTTCGGGGGCCATAATCAGTTTGTAATTCACCTTCAATAACATAAAAGCTTTCAACAATTGTTGTTGCCTGTCCGGTTGCATACACAAAAGTGCTTGCAAAGCTCCACCGCTCACTTAAATTGTAGATGCCCACAATTTCGAGGTCGTGCACACGGTCATACTTTGTGGGAAACCAGCCATCGGCGGTTTTTAAATCATCGAATTGCCTCTCAGTTTTGGATAATGTGTATCCAACCCAGCCATTAATTTTTCCTTTTGATTTTTTTATAAAAAGCTCGGCGCCATAGCTTCTGCCAATTCCAAATACAAAGCCCTCTTCAATATCTGTTGAAATATCGGGGGTATATCCATCACTGAATTCAATCTGGTTATTTAAATCCTTATAATAAATTTCTATGCTTGTTTCATAAGTGTTGTTGTAAAAATTTCTAAAATATCCAAGTGAATACTGGACGCCAGTCTGAGGCTTTACTTTTTCGGAGCTCGGAATCCATAAATCGGTAGGCAAAGTGCTTGTAGAGCTGCTTACCAGATGAATATACTGATGATTATAAGTGATACCTGCTTTAATTGATGAATTTGCATCAACAATTACCCGTACATTTAAACGCGGCTCTAAGCCGTAATAATCGGCAATAGGATCGCCGTTATTATAGTTTATTGTGTCAATAGGCAAAGGCACTTCTGAGTCATAAATAATATCGTTATACGGGCCTACCTGTAAAAAATAACTTCCCCTGATACCTGCGTTCACACGAAGCCAGGGAAAAATATCAAATTCATCCTGCACGAAAACCGCTACTTCATGTGCATATTTATTACTTAATGTATCGGTCGAAAATTCAACATCGCCTGCATTGCCTTCTGCAGAGTAAGGCGTAAATCGGTGAAAAACATAATTGCCGCCAAACTTAATTTTATGGTTAGAACCTGGATAATAATCGAAATCAATTTTTGCATTCCAGTCGCGGATACCACTAAATAAGTTGAAATTAAAATCCTGAAAGCTTGATGAAACACCAAAATTATAATCATTATAAATTGCGCTTATATTCATAAATAATTGATTGTTGAATAAATGATTCCATCGCAGAGTTGCTGTAGAATTTCCCCATGGAATTTCAACATTCAATGTGTTGTCGGGTGCGCTGTAAGTAAATACATCACGCCCGAAATAGCCACTTAAAAACAGGCGGTTGAGATCGTTGAATTTGTAGTTAATCTTTGTATTTAAATCATAAAAATAATAGCCGTTACCCTCGAAATCCCCTCCTTTTAATATTGGTTTAAGCAGCACATCAATGTAAGTTCTTCTGCCGGAAATAATAAATGATGATTTATCTTTTACAATGGGTCCCTGCACAGTTAAACGTGATGCAATTAACCCAATGCCTCCTTCAGCTTCAAAGGTTTGATTATTTCCTTCCTTCATTTGAATATCGAGGACTGATGATAATCTGCCTCCATATTGTGCCGGCATCCCACCTTTAATGAGTGTTGTATTTTTAATCGCATCAGAATTAAACACGCTGAAAAAGCCGAATAAATGCCCCGTGTTATAAACCACAGCTTCATCGAGCATAATTAAGTTTTGATCCGGCCCGCCGCCTCGCACATAAAACCCTGAATTACCCTCACCGGCACCACCTACACCAGGCAGAAGCTGAATTGTTTTTAATATATCCACCTCGCCAAAAAGCACAGGAATAGTTTTTATCTGTTCCACATTTAATTCAATCCGTCCCATATCAGTGCTTTGCACATTCTCATCTTCGCTCTCAGCTTTAATGACAACTTCTTCAATAATTTGCCCTGGTTGTAAATTAATGTTAAGGCGAACATGGTTATGCAGAGATACATTTTCAAGCTTGGCTTCATAGCCGATAAACGAAATCAATACCGGATAATCACCTTCAGGAAGCGTTAAAGAAAAGAATCCATAAACATTTGTGGTTGTTCCTGCAGACCGATCGTTTTGAAGGTAAACATTTGCGCCAATCAGATCTTCACCGTTTTCAGCATCTTTTACATAGCCGCTGAGAGTGTATTTATTTTGGGCTGCGGTGCTAAAGGATTGGAGCAATATCACTGCGCAAATAAAAAGGTGGTGACGTACAGGCACAAGAAAAGATAACGCTGAATTTTTCATAATTTGACGGTGCAAAGTAAACGAGTGTTTGGCGATGTAGGTATTTGCAAATAAAGAAATGTCCGAAACATGGTATCAAGTAACTTTATGCGATGTTTTTACGGGAATTAATCAAAAACGACTTTGGAGTTGACCTTCCTATTAAAGGTGGAATGGGAAATTCAATAGACAATCCGATTATTATTGAAAAATCTGGATTTATTAACGATTATGTTGCTACTGAATATGCAATTCTTAAATATCTTGGTATAGGGAGAAGAATCGAATGGAAAAAATTAGGGCAACAATTATTAACACATAATAACAGGACGATAGATAAGATAAAAATTGAAACAAAACAAGTTACTGAAGAAGAAATAATTACCCAAATAGAAAATTATTATTTTGACATAACAGAATGTTTCGGAAGTCGAAAAACAATCAAACCATCCGAGAAATAAAGGTGTTAAGTGAATTAAGCGATGAATTGAAAATCAAGGAGGAAAAGTTACGAGAATTAAACTCCTACTTAGAAAGTTCCGGAAAAGATTATGAAAAAAGAAAAGCTGAAATTGAGAAGAAAGTTATCGAGTTCTCTGAAAACAAAAGGAAGGAAAAAAGCGAACAGATAGAAACCTATACAAATTTGGCAAATGAAAAAATGAATGAGGTTCAAGTGGAAGGAGTAGCAGCTTTTATCTTTAATCGTTGAACTAAAACAAAACAATATTGAAAAATCCAAAATGGAAAAATTACTTTCAGACAGACCTCCAACATTTGATTTTTAACGTGATTTAAAATTGTAAATAGCATGAAATCCTACCTTATCATTATAGAACTCAATACTACAGGCTATATCATTGGCACTGAAGAAACATTAGTTGAGGCAGAAATAAGAGTGGATAAAATGTGCAACGAATCCACTATTTATTCATTCCACGATCTTGAAAAATATCATTCACACTTAAAGGAATACAAAAGCTATTCTATAAATGGTAACCTGAACAATATTGAAAAAGTAAAGCAACAACTTACAAACGGCATTTTATCTTATTATATTCTTGAAATAGATGAGAAGACATTTTCATTCGAACAATTTATAAGAGAGCGGGAAAACTGCTCGAATATTTATGATATGGATGGCATGGAAAAATTATATGAATTGTTTGATGATAAAATGATTAATATGAAAGCAAATTAAAGCACCTTCCATAAGCTGCGGATTATGCCGGAATCACTTTTCCATGCGTGCGCTTTAAAAGCCATCGTTCAAGTGGGGGCAGTGAGTGAACTACCTGCAAGCCAATTCCGGTAAATGCAGGCAGCGCAAACATATTCTGTAAAAAACGTCCCCATTGCAGGCGGCTGCTGAATGTTTGCTTCCATATATTTTCGTATTGCTGCTCCAACTGCACCCTGTGAGCCGGCAATATTGTCGGTTTATTTAATACATTGCTTTTTAATATGATGTCGCATAACAGTTTTGCGCCATGTATTGCCATGCTCATGCCATTGCCGCAAAGCGGTGTAATTAAACCTGCGCTATCGCCGCACATCATTATATGATTTTCTACCGGTAGTTTTGGGGCAAAAGATATTTCATTTATTACTTCCGGCTCTTTAAAGATAAATTCAGCTTCGTTAAATATTTTCTTAATCACAGGATTTTTGAAAAGAACTTTTTCCTCTAATTCATGCACAGATTTAAAATTGAAGTTGTTGCTGCGTTGGTATAAGTAACATAAGTTATACACCTGATTTTCAATCTTTACAATCCCACAGTAACCACTATTAAAATTATCCAATCCGATTTCATCTTCAGCATAATTTATTTCGATATGATATTTTACGCCCATGTAGCCGGTGTGCGAACGGATAAAATTGCGGTTCAGCTTTTTGTCGAGCACATCCCGCTTGCCATAGCTGCCGATTACAAATTTTGAAGTAAACGTTTCGTTGGCTGAAGTGTGAACAATAAAATTATTATCAATAAATTCAATATTTGTTACACGGCTGGATGTAAGAATTTCAGCGCCAGAATATTCAGCAAACTTGCTCAGCTCATGATCAATTGTATAACGGCTTATTCCAAATCCGCCTAAATCAAGATTTGCAAATATATTTTTTCCTGATAGCGACGATACACGCAGCTTTGTTATTTTGCTCGCTCCATAATTGAACGGATCGAAGCCAAGATGTTGTAAAAAGGGGAGAACCTCATTGCTGATATATTCGCCGCACACTTTGTGAAACGGATATGATTTTTTTTCAATTACGAGCACTTTTTTTATTTGCTCGTGCAAGTAAAATTGCTGCCGTTAATCCCGCTAAGCCACCGCCGGCAATTATTACATCGAATTGATTTTGGGGTGAATCTTTTAAAGTAAGTTTTTTGGGTGATGTGCTTGCGACAATCATTAGTAGTTACTTTCCATACTCACTTATTATTTGCCATCGCCATGCCCACATCCATTTTATTCTATAATTTTCTATGCCTGCTGTTGTTAAAATATTCTGCCATTCGCTTAGTATAAGCGAGCGTGCAACAGACACCGGCGCATCATATTTAACAAGATAAGTTTTTGAAAACAGCGCAGTTAACATCTTTACTGAGAGATACGCAAACCAATGCCGGTGAATATCGTTGATAATAATTGCCTGTGAAGCGATCTGCTTCATGCGCATAGTTAATTTAATAAGATCATCATCATCAAAGTGGTGCGAAAAGAGGCTGTTCATTGCGATGTCTGCTTTTAATTTGAGAAGTGAATCATCAAACACATCTAATGTTTTAAAGCTAATGTTTTTATATGCTGATGATTTTTTTGCCGAATATTCCGTCATCACCGAATTTCTATCAACACCAATAAGACGAACATTTTTATTATTATTTTCCGCCCATTTTGCAATTGCACGCAGCATGTCGCCACCGCCACAACCTAAGTCAATAATTGTAATTGTGCGCTGCGGCAACCGAAGCTGACTCAGCGCATTTAAAATTACTTTATATCCCCCAAGCGTATTATTTAATATTTCCAGCTCCCGCAACGCCTGGTGCAGCTCGTGATGTGCAATACCGGGCTCATCCATTTTTTCTGGTAAAACACTTCGTGCGGATAAATCGGGCATCGTCAATTTATTTGTGCAATAAATGCTTCCATTGTTAGTCCGGGTCCAAATGCGCAGCTTAGAATATTTTTCCCTTTGTCATCTTCTGATAGTTGCTCCATGTAATTCATTAGCACAAAAAAGATAGTTACGGACGACATGTTTCCAAATTTGCGGAGCACTTCGTATGAGATTTCATTCTGCTTCTTTGTGATGTTAAGTGCCTGCTCGCATGCTTCAAGTATTTTTACCCCTCCTGGGTGAATTGCATAATAATCAATTTCATTTTTACTAATTCCTGAGTGCTGGAA
>MWVX01000554.1_pt1 | contig 11990 bp, 20 predicted proteins | sample 1047311 | NCBI WGS metagenome assembly MWVX01 (sample SAMN06349984, study PRJNA376086) | soil metagenome | isolation source: MtG-4 sample Antarctic (ecotone) soil | place: Antarctica | collected 2015-01-13
AGGTATTGTTCATATTACCTCTGAGAAAGAAAGATCTCAGAAGGCCAACATCGATGATTGCATTAAGAAGCTTCATGAGATGATCGACAAAGTCGCCGTTCCTCCGAAGCCGAGGAAGAAAACCAAGCCGACTAAAAGTTCAGTAAAAAAACGCCTCGATTCCAAAAAACTTAATTCTAGTAAGAAGGAATCGAGACGGAAAATTTCAGACTAAGGTTTCTTACTTACGCATTCCATGGGCCGTAATTCAAACCACAGTCGGGGCATTCCTTGAGACTTGGCTGGAACTTTGTTCCACATGCCTGGCAAATAACAGATTCTTGAGAGGGATCAAATACCTGAGAAAGGATTTCAAGATCGGGGACATGACCCTTCACGTGTTTCATATAATCATTCTTAAAATAAGTCGCAAGCTTATCACTGTCTTCTTCTTTTCCCCAAACTTCAACTGTCACTGTACAACCCGTGGTGCACGTATGTCCGTTGGTTTTAAATTCAACGAAAACGCCAGCATCTTTAAGTTTCTGCTGATGTGTTCTTGCTTCGTTAATGTTCATGACACCCAGAAATATTCCTTCCACTTTTAACTCCTGAACTTTTTATCAAGATACGACAGATAATCTTTAACCTGAATCTTACCCACTACATCGCTGGCAGAAATACTCCGGCCGTGCTGGTGGATATTCTCTTTGAGCCAGGAACGTATGGGAGCAAAATCCCCCTTCCTGATGAGAGCATCGAAGTTTTTCATTTCTTCTTTCATAATCCGGGAAAGACTTCCTGAGATAAGATTTCCCAATGTATAAGTTGGAAAGTATCCAAAGGCGGCACTGGCCCAATGGGAGTCCTGAAGTATACCTTCGGCATAAGACTTTGGTCGAAGTCCCAGATACGACTCATACTTGTCATTCCAGAGTTCAGGAAGATCATGAACATCGATATTTCCGTTGAATATTGCTTCTTCAATTTCAAAACGGATAATGACGTGCAGATTGTAATAGAGTTCCGGACTTTCAACACGTATCAGTCCGGGAACGGATTTATTAAAAACCTTATATAGAGTCGCTTCATCAATTCCCTTCATCGCATGAGGAAAGGTCTTCACCATTTCAGGATGAATGAATTCTGAGAACTCACGTGAACGGCCAACTACGTTTTCCCAGAACCGCGACTGTGACTCATGGACAGAAAGAGAAATTGCTTCCTGGAAAGGTGTTCCTTCCCATTCTGACGGCAGCTGATGCTCATAAAGCGCGTGCCCAACTTCATGCATGGTACTTGATAGGGAATCAATATTCTCTGTTACGTAGCGGGTAGTGATCCTCTGATCCTTCGGAGAAATATTGATACTGAATGGATGTGTGGATATATCAAGACGGGAAAATTCCGGTGGAAGTCCAAAGAGAGCTGCCACTTTTTCGGAAATCGCTTTCTGGGCATCTATTGCAAAGGGACCTTTAAGGTCTTTCACCCGTACGAAGCTCCCCTCTTTTTCAACCTTATTCCTAAGTTTGATAAGACCAGTTTTCAATTCATCAAAGAGACCAGTTATCCTGGCCGAATCAAATTCACGATCATGAAGTTTTATCAGGGCATCGTAAGGTTTTTTCGCCTTATAAAATTTTGTCTCCGTCTTTTTTAGATTGATGAGCTTTTCAAGATGTGGGGCAAAGCTCTTCCAGTCATTATTCTTTCTCGCCTCTGCCCATTCATGATTGGCGATGGCCGTCGCATGAGAAAGTTCCACTACATGTTTAAGCGGAAGGACAGCCTGGATTTCGTAATCATAGAGAAGTTCTTTAGCTAGCTTCTTCTCCAAAGGTTTTAGTTTTTGATTTTTCAGATCATCAAGAAGAGATTTGTATTTCTTGCCGGTGATATGAGAATGAAGTTTACCCTGAATGTAAGAGAGTCTTTTTGCCCGGTCTTCGATAGCACCTTTGGGCATCATTGTTTCCATGTCCCAGTATAGGAGTGAGTGGATGGATTTCAGCTGGGAGTATTCTTCGAGATATTTCCGGATTTTATCGATGCTCATCCGGAGATTATAACTTATTTAAGGAGAGCTTTGTATTGATCTTCGTCAAAACCGAAGGCGAGAACCTTTCCGTTTTTCTCCAGAATGGGACGCTTAATCATTGAGCTATTACTGCAGATGAAATCAATCTTTGCTTTATCGGAGAGGCCTTCAAATACATCTTTATGCTTCTTGTAAGTGAGACCCGACTTATTTACCGGGAGACCATTAAAGGTCTCTGACCAGCGCTTGATGTCTTCTGCTTTGGGAGCAGTCTTCTTAAAATCTACAAATTCAAAAGCAATTTTTTTCTTCTCGAGAAAAGTCCGTGCTTTCTTAACTGTGTCGCAATTGGGGATTCCGAAGAGTTTCATAGATTTTTTAGATGAAGCGGGAAACGGTTTTAAGAATTGTTTCAAGCTCAACTGGCTTACTGAGAAAAGCGGAGATATTAAAACTTCTCATCTTTTCTTTCGCGTTGGCCTCGGCCGACATAACTACAGTAGGGATCTTGGACCAGATTTCATGCTTTAATTGCTCAGTACGGAAAGCATATCCATCCATCACCGGCATCATGAGATCAATAAGTATGAGGTCAGGAGAAGGGTTGGCCTGAAGATAGCGGATACCCTCCAGCCCATTAACCGCAGAGGCCACGCCATACCCTTCGCTCTCCAGAAGCTCAACGAGCAACTCCCGGATCGAAGTATCGTCCTCTACAACTAATATTTTTTTGGTCATTAATGTATAAGTACATTTTTATGTTAAGAAAGTCAATAACCCCTGAAAATTATAGAACAATGTAATCATGTTACAGCGCATTAGCGACTTCGGATTTCTACCATAAGAATTCTTAATTGAGACGTCCTAGAAAGGCCTTCTGATAGGTTTTCAGGATGTATTGATAGGTTGGAGTTAGGGGATTTTTCTTTCTCCATTCTTTAAAGATTTCGCTGCCTCCCAAGGCCCTTGCGCTCTGCGCCGAAGGAGAGATAAGTGTGAATGATTCAATATCGCGAGCATCTGGAAAAAGTCGGTAGAACCATTTTTCCACTCCGGTAGATGTGAAATAGAGTCTCTGAATTTTATTCTTCCTGATTAATTTCAGTAAATCAGTGTTCCATTCAATCTCGAGAAGGTCTTTGTCTGAAGCTCGTCCTTCATGCCGGACACATGAGGAAATCACATCACCGACACCAATACGTTTTTCAGTGAGCAATTTAACAATGTCTTTTTTGCTTTTTAATTTTACGCCGAAGGTATCACCGATCAAACGCCACAGAAGATTCTTCTCACCGCCGAAGAAAAAATCAATCTCATTTTCCTTGATCTCGTTTTTTCTCGATGGATCACTGAATTTACCAATTGGAAATGAGCCGATTAGTAGATAACGACAATCTTTCGGGATGAAAGTTCCGTAGGGATGAAACTCTCTCAAGGCCGGCAGTGACCGCTGAGTTTTTTGCCATCACGGGAGAGAACGGCTTCATGATTAAGTTCAGAATTTAAAGTGACAGTTAGTTCACCGTTCTTAGTGCGGAATACAAGTGGAGTTGGGCCTTCTTCCACTTCCAGGTGATAGGCCATCTCGACTGCTTCGCTATTCAGAAGATATGTCCCATTACTGCAACTGAGAACGATCTTCTCTCTTTGAAAAGTACATTTGAGGGCCTGTGGCGAATCAGAGATACCGTAAACTTCGCAGAGGTTAGCTGCGTAGGTATTAAATGAAAGAAATGAAAGAACAAAAAGAATTTTCATTATCGTCCCATTCCAATCAGGCTCAGGAATTCGCCTCTTAGTTTGTTGTCTTCGCGGAATTTTCCATCAAGAGCAGATGTGATCATGGAAGCATTTGCCTTCTTTGCACTTCGGCAGGTGAGGCAGCCATGAGAACCTTCAACAACAACCATTACACCCGCGGGCTTCAATTCTTCCTTGATCGATTCCATGATCCCATAACACATTCTTTCCTGAAGCTGAGGTCTCTGGGCATGGCAATCAACAATATGAGCAAGTTTTGAAAGGCCAACCACACGCGAGTCATTTCCTTTCGTTGTGTCTGGAAGGTAACCGACGTGAGCAACGCCCTTAAACGGGAAGAAGTGATGGCTACAAAGTGAAGTGTAATCGATATCTTTCAGGATGATTACTTCATTATAGTTATCGGCCGGGAAAGTAGTGCTGAAAATTTCTTTCTGATCAGTTCCGAGTCCTGAGCAGATTTCAATTAGTGAGCGGGCCATGCGATTTGGTGAGCCAATAAGGTTTTTATCGTTCAAATCGACTTGCGGAAATGCGAGCTTGAGTCCCTGGAGAACTTTTTCATAACCTTCGGCCATCATTTCACGGGCAGCATTCAACTGAAGAGCACGCTCTTTAATTTTTCCCAGTTCAATGTCCAGAAACTGACCGGGGTCTTTTGACCGGGCCAATGAACGGGCAAGATCTTTATTGAAAGTCGTTTCGAAGGGCATAAATCCACCTGGTTGATGACTGCAATATAGCGGAACCGGGACAGCTTGAACATCCGGACAGGGTAGATTTTCCATGGTTCAGGATGCCTTTTCTTGCTTTTTAATGACTGAAAACTTCCCATTGGGTTCGATGATGCCCCACTCGACCTCTTCCGGCTCCATTACACCCTGTTGTCTAAGGGCCGAATGGAGCTCCTGCATAGTCATAGCTTCCTCTTTCAGCATCTTGTGATCGAGCTTCCCATCCCGGATGAGAAACTTGGGAGTTCCATCAATTATCTTCTCTGCTGTTCTTGAATGAGTTGTGAGTTTGTTAAAAATGGTATTAAGAACAATTAATGTTCCCATTGAAAGAAAACCACCGAAGATACTCTTGTCATCAGCTACAAGTGCATTTTGAAGTGACTCAGACATAATAAGCATCAGCACAAGATCGAATGGATTGAGTTCAGAAAGATGCTTCTTTCCCCAAAATCGCATGACAACCATTACGAAAAAAAAGATCGCCACACCACGTACAATGATTTCATATTCAGGTTTGTCCATTAACCACATAGGCGCTCCTCTTACTGATAAGATCCTAGCACGCAGATGCGTAGTGATTCACGGCACGCAGATGCGTAGTGATTCACGGAGCAGAGAGAACTGATTTTTTTTAATTATTATTAATGTAGTGACTGGGATAAAAAAAAAAGGGGCCTCTTCTTGAGGGAACCCCTTTTTTAATTTTCTCTTTCGAGAAAACTTCCGGTAATCACTGCTGGATCTTTGAACAGAATCACCCGTATCGCCGATCCTTTCCGTGAGGGAGAGACCATATGATGGGGGTCTCGTCCGGAAAATCATTTTTTTAAGATTTAAGAAGGCCACCATCTGTGGCCTTCCTATACATCCAGTTCTTCATCGGTCTCTTTTTTCATTTGGTCGAGACCAACGCCCCCGGATAAAAACATTTTATCAAAGTGAGCGATGCGGGTGAAGATTTTCATTCCAAAAGTTCCCGCAAGAATCCTGAGAACAATACTTCACTCACGATTCAGTGTTCTCTGACTCTTTAAAGCTCAGAGGAGAAGATCAGTTCATGATTGAGATCGGTATATCCGGCTGGACTTATGATGGCTGGAGAGGAACATTCTATCCCCCCAAATTACCCCATAGTAAAGAGCTGGAATTTGCTTCTCGTAAGCTCCCCTCAATTGAAATTAACGGTACATTTTATACTCTTCAACGTCCGACCAGTTATGAGAACTGGTATGAAAAAACACCGGACGACTTCATCTTCAGTGTGAAAGCAAACCGCTATATATCTCATGTAAAAAAACTTAAAGATGTCGAAAGGCCAATGGCAAATTTTTTTGCTTCCGGAGTTCTTAATCTTAAAGAGAAGCTGGGACCATTTCTATGGCAGTTTCCTCCTGGAATGGGGTTTCACCCCGAACGATGGAAACAGTTTCTCGAACTTTTACCGAAGGATTTCAAGGAAGCATCAAAACTTGCAAGAAAAACGGAATTACCCAAAGACAGAACTAGTTTCAAGGTAGATGAAAATCGTTCCCTTCGTCACGCTGTTGAAGTAAGGCACATGAGTTTTCTCGATCCTTTGTTTGTAGATCTTCTACGGGAACACCATGTCGCGATCGTATTTGCAGACACTGCAGGAAAATGGCCATACCTCGAAGATGTGACAAGTGACTTTATCTATATACGCCTTCATGGTGATAGCGAATTGTATGTGAGTGGTTATGATGACCCCACACTGGATTTCTGGTCGGATCGGATTGAAGCGTGGAAAAATGGCCGGCAACCAGAAAACGCACTTACCATTTCTGACGATGTTCCTCGGCTGAGAAAGCGCGACATCTTTGTGTATTTTGATAACGACGCTAAAGTCAGAGCACCAGTCGATGCGCAATCTCTGATCAGGAAAGTTTGTGGCCCTGAACTTGCTCATTGAGATGGCAACAGGAGTTTAGTATGAAACACATGACCTATCTACTTTTTCTCATGATGATGATGATCTCTTCTCTGCGTACAGTTGCCGGAACATTTGGTGATGAAGAAGAAGGTGGGGAAGAAGAAGTGGCAAGACTCTCCTGAAAAATCAAAAATCTCCCCAGTCACACTGAAGGCAAACAAGACCCGCATCTCTCCACATTTTTACAACCTTGGCCCGGTCATCAATAACAAATAAAACCTCATAGAAAGGCTTGATCTTCCCTTCGTAAATTTCTCTCTTCACCACCGTATCATCCCGACAGTCTTTATCACTTCTCATGAGGAGATCAGTATAAGGAACATCATGCTTCTTCAGCCATTCCATGGTTTCATTTTTTAATTCATCAGTGCGGCCGGAGACCAGAAGAACGTGATGATCATGGATCATTCTGCGGATGATCTCGCGGCACCAGCTGTTAATTTCATCTTTAATGATGTTCTTATTAAAATTTTTCCAATCTTTCTTTTGCCCTTCAACATATTTCCGCCGGTGCGTAATATCTGCAAGCGTCCCATCCAGGTCTACGATAATGGCCTTCTTCATCTTTTCACTCTCCACTCTTCATCCTATCCTGAAAAGGGAGATTGTCATGTCACTACGAATTTCAGAGCTCTTTGGTTTTCTTCTTGGTTATCCAGCAGGCCTGATACTGGCGGCCGGAAGTATCTTGAGAAATGCCAGGATTTTTCATCCACGAGGATTACTTTTCTGCGGAGAAGTTGAAATGTTGCCGGACTCTCCTATCAAGCTCAGACCTTATGCTCTTATCCGCTTTTCCGGTGGGTGGTGGAAAAATAAAGAATGGCCGGACGCCCTTGGAATCGCTGTTCGTATGAGTGATAGCATTATCAAATCTGTTCACCCCGGAAAATCAGATCGCGATCTTCTGTTTGCGAGTTTCAGACATCCCTGGGAACTTTTAATTTCCCCTTTCTTGACTGATCATCATGATTACCTGGCAAATAGCTATTACGCTGTCTCTCCATTTCTTCTTAGTGATGGAAAGAAAATCGATTTCATGATTGATCCCGTTCGCGGAAGCCGAATGGTTGGATCCCGGGAAGAAAAGCTTCTGGCCGACGCTTTTGGTGGAAAGATTATTCTGAGACTCATGGTGAAAGAAACTTCAATGAAGGCGTGGAAAATGGTGGGAAGAATTTACGTGAAGGAAGAATCAGGGATGGATCAGGAAGCTCTCAGATTTCATCCCTTCCACTCGGGCGCTGAAATGAGGCCTTATGGATTTATTCAACATCTGAGATTGGGAGCTTATAAGATGAGTCAATGGGTGAGGCCCGGGAGCGAACTTGCTCCCGGAGAACTTTCTACAGACTGAGATAATCTTCAGGACCGATAAAATGTTTTACCATTTTAACCACAGTTTCATAGTCCATGGGCTTAGACATATATCCACCGGCAGTTTCCACATTATCCATGACATTCATCAGATTTCCGTTCGCCGTCATCATCACAACCGGAATCGTAGAGAGCCTTGAATGCTTTTCCTTTTCATGGAAAAAATCTTTTCCATTCATTACAGGCATCATGTAGTCGAGAAGAACAAGATCAGGAAGTTCTGTATCAGGGATGGCCATCAGATAATCAATTGCAACCCTGCCATTCTTGGCCCAGACAGCTTCAAAACCTTCAAGCTCCAGCATGTCTGTCACTGACTGACGTATTGATTCATCATCGTCAACAGTAAGGATCTTTTTCGTTTTCATCAGAGGCCTCCGGAAGGGGAAAATAGAACTCTAAAGGCAGATGAGCAACTGTGAATGAGTTAATTTCCTTTTAACGTTTCGCAACCCTTCTTCTGCCTGAAGGCAGAGTAAATTCTCTCCCTGCGAATTGAGGACGGTTTCATGGAATGATAAAACCAGAAGAAGTAAAACCTAGGAGGAATTATGCAAATTTCTGAAGTTATGCACAAGGATGTTAAATTCGCCAATATCAACGACTCTATCCAGAAAGTCGCTGAGCTCATGAAAAATGAGGACGTCGGATCTGTTCCGGTTCTCGATGGTGAGAAAGCGGTAGGTTTCGTCACTGACCGCGATATCGTCATTCATTGTGTGGCCGCAGGTCATGATCTCAATGAATCGATCAGCGATGCCATGACGAAAAATGTTTTTTGCGTGAAAGAAGACCAGACGCTGGAAGAAACTTCCAAAATGATGGCAGACAAACAGATCTCCAGAATTGTGGTGGTCGACAAATCACAGAAGCCTGTAGGAATAGTAAGTCTCCAGGATCTGACTCAGGAATCGGAAGATCTCGCTGAAGAAACTCTTTCACGGATCAAACAATGAAATATGAAAATATTCCTCAGATAATCCGCGATAAAGTCGCAGATACATGGTTGAGAGAAAACCTCATTAAGCTTTACCTCAAGAGTCCGCACAAAGTGCAGTATCTCCTCGCTCGTTATGGCATCCGCATGCTGGTAAATAAAAAGCGCGCGGAGTTGCAGGAATTTATGCGTCACTAATCCTCAGGTGAGTCATTTAGACTCACCTGCTTTTTTTTCCTGAGACATTCTGACTCAAATAGCGACCTCAAATTCTCCGACACATTTTCTCTCTTTTAAAATTCTCCCTCTTACGTTGACTCCACAAATTTATCCGTGCAACCATAACTTAACCGCAAGATTTGTTCCGTGGAGGAAGGCCCTTGAAAAAGACCATGTGTTTTTTGTTCATCGTGCTGTTTTTTATTTCATGCTCCCGCGCTTTTGCTCAGGCATCTGCCGGGACATTTGATGTCCGGACTACCCTGATCGGGTTCTCTTCCAAACAGGAAAAGAAAGTGAATGCGGCTTCCCGTCTCATCAAAAAGATTGTCCGCTCCTATGAATTCAAAGAGCAAATCCTGAATCATTCCTGGAATGGTAAGAAACGTTTTGCCGACAATGCTGGTCTGACGAATGAAGAAATTTACAAGAAGATCCTCAAGGGTTCAGAAAGACAAACAGACATTGGTCCTAACAACACTATGGATCTGGAAATTGAGCTCTATACCGACATGGACTCGATCACGATTGGCTACACTTATCCCTCCATCGTTCGCATCTACATGAACCGGAAGTACTTCAACAAGTTCCGTCCGTTTCAAGTCGCAGACAATATGATGCATGAATGGCTTCACAAAATCGGTTTCGCACACGCTGTGAAGGACACTCCAGAGCGTCCTTATTCCGTTCCCTATGCTGTGGGATACATCGTGAAGAGAATTGCTCGCAGGATGCATCAGGAACGCGGCTTTAAGCTGGCGGGGCCACCATTGGCGGGGCCAACCCTGGCCGAGTAATCACCACCGGATAAATTTACCTCCATTGTTACTCATCTCACGAACTGTCAAAATTCCTTAGCGGTTTCCAGGATGGAAATCTCCTCTGCACCAGGATGGTTTCGTGAAGCGAACATGTACCGTTTTCTTCTTTCTACTTCTCTTCATCAGCTGTAACAGCTCTCACGCATCTATTCCCGCATGGGATGCCGATATTCGATTTTTAAATTTCAAGGAACATCAGGAAGACAAAGTCCGTATGGCGATCAAGCTCATCCGGAATGTCATCACCTCCCGGGAATTTAAAGAGAGAATTCTTAATCACACGTTTGAAGGAAAAAAAACTTTCAATGATAACAAAGGTCTCTCAAATGCCGAAATCTATCAGAAGATCATTGAAGGTGCAGAGAAGATGGGAAGTAACTCTCCAGACGGCATAATGAATGTGGAGCTCGAGCTCTATCATTCTCCCAACAACACTATCGGCTACACATATCCGGATACCAACAGGATCTGGATGAACACAAAGTATTTCAACCGCTATACGCCTGTGAAAGTCGCTGACAACCTCATGCATGAGTGGATGCATAAGCTGGGTTTTACTCATGAGATGAAATATTCCGTCAGTCGGAATTACTCTGTCCCCTATGCAGTTGGTTACCTTATTGAAGAACTGGTGGCAAAAATCAAATGAGAAACTTCTTCTTCATATTTGTTCTCTGCTTTCTCGCTTCCTGTGGAAAAACTAAGAACGACAGCTGCGAAACGATGGCGTGTGAAGTTTCAAATTTCGCTCTCTCCACTACGGACACCGGTCCTGTTCCGCCTGAGGCGCTTCTCTTTGATACCAATCTGAAGCTCATTCAATTTTCTGCAACCAATCAGGAAAAAATTGAACTCGCTGCTGATCTTGTGAAGAAAATTATCATGAGCCAGGAATTTAAGGATGCGGTTGTAGGATTCACTTACAATGGAAAAAACTCATTCGTAGATAATAACGGGCTCACAAATCTTCAGATCTATGACCGGATTATCATTGCGGCCGAGAGACTAACTCCTGCGAAAAACTACGTCCTCGATGCAGAGATCCAGCTTTACTTTGAGGAAAGCTCCACGATTGGTTACACCTATCCGTCCACTAACCGCATCTGGATGAATACAAAATTCTTTGATCGCTATACCCCTTATCAGATAGCAGGAAATCTTACACATGAGTGGCTCCATAAGATGGGCTTTACTCACGATGTTTCTGCCACTGCCACCCGACCCTATTCAGTACCTTACGCCGTGGGATACATGGTCCGGACACTGGCCGACGAACTTTACCCCTCACTATATTAAGCTGTGCTTAAGTATTTACGCGGCCCCGCCGTGAACCTCAAGAGATATTAACTCCAAGTTTAAACCGACTGGTGCAAAAATGGGCGCCGGTTGAAAACTGAAGGAGTAAATATGAAATTCGTGATCTGCCTGGTGGCCGGTTTTGTTCTGAGTCTCACTACTCTCTCTTCGAAATCCCACAATTCTTCGGTCGTGAAGTATTCAAATCTCGCGCGTATTAATCAGCACTAAGAGACTGCTCCAGGGTAAGGGGCTGAATACAGACTATTCAGCCAGAGTCCTTAAAGAAGAAGAAGATAATTAGCGCGTGTCATTCCCGCGTTAAAGAGCTATAGAGATCTCCATGAAGATCCTATTATTCGTCACTCTTTTCATCCCACTCACCTCATTTGGCGAAATCTTTGAGGTTCATTCTGTTGCCAGGAAAGAATCCACACCCGGTACCTGGATAGTTAAGCTCATCGATGGCCGCGTGGGATTCTGGAATCAGGAAGAGGATTCTGATGTTAATCCCCAAAATCTTCAGCGCTCAATCATTGATGCTCAGTTATCAGAAAACTCCGTTCTTTCAGGAATCCGCATCCTGGAAAAACTGATTGATGCTCCCGAACTTTCTGTTGAAAAATCACGACAAGAAAAATTCCTTATTCCGACAATCTATTCTTCTTATAATTACGCTACTGATGTTCTCACTGGAATGAAAAGAAACTGGACTAATACTTCCCAGTGCTACGATCGTTCACATGTCTGGGCCTATGAAGAAGCATACGCCGGAAGAAATCTTCAGAAGGCATTTCTCTTTTTCTCCGATGCCTATATCAGCCGGAATGCTTTTCCATGGTGGTTCCACACTGCACCTTATGCACTGGTG
>MWVX01000555.1_pt1 | contig 11981 bp, 9 predicted proteins | sample 1047311 | NCBI WGS metagenome assembly MWVX01 (sample SAMN06349984, study PRJNA376086) | soil metagenome | isolation source: MtG-4 sample Antarctic (ecotone) soil | place: Antarctica | collected 2015-01-13
ATAAAAGATGCACCGCTTTTTACTAATGAATTCTTTTTAAAAAAATCATATTTTGAAAATGGAATATAACGCCGGTAGCCGCCAAACAATTCGTCAGCTCCATCACCATTAATAATTACCGTAAGATATTTTTTTGCCTCATGGCTAACATAATAACTGGGTATGGCAGAGCTATCAAAAAATGGCTCCCCATAATTGCAAAGAATTTTTTCAAGATCATTTTTGAGATTGCTAAATGAAATATTTAATTCGGTATGATGAGTATTATATTTTTCTGCCACTAACTTTGCCAGTGGTGCTTCATTATATTCCCCATCAAATGAAACTGTAAAAGTTTTTAAATTGCTTTTGTATTTACTGGCTATTGCGGTAGCCAGACCACTGTCAATACCTCCACTTAAAAAGCAGCCTACCTCAAGATCTGATGATTCCAGTCTTCTTTTTATTGATGTATGTAGAAAGGCATCAACTTTATCAAGAGATCTTTCGAACGTATCATTATTTTCTTCCTGGTAAAAATCACAAATATTCCACCAGCGTGTTTGTTGTATTTGTAATGAAGAACAATTTATAACAAGAAAACTTCCAGCCTGTAATTCACTAATATTTTTATACGGAGTAAATTGGCGGTAAAAAGTACCAAGCCGCAGGTAATGATAAAAATTTGCATCTTCCATCTGTAGCGGAAGCATTTCTTTTAAACAATTTAACTCGCTGGCAAAAACTATTTTCTCGTTATCCTTATAATAGTACAATGGCTTTTTGCCGGCTCTGTCTCTTGCAATAAAAACTGTATTTTTTTCTTTATCATGAATTGCAAAGGCAAACATCCCGTCAAGATGTTTTAAAAATTCGGCACCAAATTTTTGATATAAAAGCAATAGAGTTTCTGTATCGGACGATGTTTTGCCTTCCAAATTAAACTGCCTGCGAAGTTCAATGTGGTTGTAAATTTCTCCGTTAAAAATAATTGTGTATTTATCATCAAGATGCATTGGTTGTTTACCTCGGGCAATATCTAAAATAGAAAGTCGTAAATGGAAAAAATTTACTTTGGTTGATGTATAATCACCCTGTTCATCAGGGCCCCGATGATGCATAGCAGCATTTATGGTATCGTAAGGGAGGTTAAAATTTACTGCTCCTGCAATTCCACACATGTATATATAATTTCACTTGGTAAAAATAACTGCATAATTCCAAAAAGGATCATGCTATAGATAATTGCGGAGCCGTTTGCTGTTCTGGGTTATACGAAAGTTCCTGCGTGCTGACAGCTGGCTGTTGTATAAGTTTGTTTATTGCCCTTTGCTTTACTTTTTCATAAATAAGAAATAATGAAATAAGGTAAAATGGCATACAGGGTATTTTATATCTCACAAGAGAGCCAAAGTTTAATGTGCTTGCCCCAACAAATAATGCAAACACGCAGGAAAACAAAAAGCAATACATTATTAAAGGGTCACGTGCTATTAATTTAAAGAAATTAAATATTCCTGCTTTAAATATTATATATATAGTAAACAGCATCAATAATAATGCTTCAATAGAAGAAAGAAAGGTTGAAGGTTTGTGAGATTCCCATAAAAAGGGGCGAAAGAATGTTGTAGAAATTGCAACAGGCGCTAGCTTTACAAGACCTACCATGGATCCGTCAAATTCTACTCCCAGAGAAAAATTTGAATTAGCAGAACCTGAATTAGCCTGATTTTCGTATGCTATATTTAATCTCTTAATGCTCTTAGTAACGTCTTTTACTGCAAATTGACCTAATTCATCACCATAAGATTTTAATGCCTTTGTAAAACCATACATACTTCCCAAAATTAATGCAGGCGCCAGTAGATATTTCAGGGCTATATTATTTACGTTTTGCACGTTTTTAAGAATTATGAATAAAATGAAAAAGGGCACGTAAGAAATAAGAATATAAACTTTAAGAATAATGAGCAGGTAGCTGAATACTATTACAATTAAAGAATTTTTGATTATCCCTTTTTTTCTATAAAATATCTCATAAAGACCATAAGTAATCCAGCCGATCGCTGCTACACAAATAGTGTCTTTTAAAATACCTGCGCTCCAAAAAACAAAGGTTGGTAAAAATAAAATTGCGATAGCGAATTTTTTATGCAGTTTGGGATATTGCTCGTAAAAAAATAAAAATAATTTCCATGCACCGGAAAATGAAATAAGCGCAAAAATCAGGTTTATTACCATGTATTTACCAAAGGTTACAAACGAAAGCATTGCCACCATTTTAGTAACTAAAAAATTATTGGGAGATCTAAAGTACCCCGCATTGTAAGGGTCTTTTAATAATGATTCATCAAAATTCTTGCCTTCGGAGAATAACAGTTTAAAATTATCAAAGTCATTCAGGATTAGATGATAAATATTTACTCCTTCTCTATGGTATAAGCCGGTAGAATCACCCGGGGAAAGGTAGACGTTAAAAATTGTGAATGCCAGGCAGCCAACTACTTTTACCCAAAATGCCTGTTTATGATATTTTTTAAGGAGAGGGTCTTTATAATTTTCCCTAAGCCTGCTAAATATAAATGCAAACAAAAAAAGGTAAAAAGGAAATGCTACAAATTCGCTATAGCCCATTACAATTTATATTTAGGCTTTTTAAATTGTTTTAAAGTTGGCGTTTGCCAGGTTACAAATAAATTTTTTAAACATTTTCGAATAAATGCCTATATCAGTTATTAATGCATGAGTCCTTTTTGTATTGAGTTGCTCTAAAATATATGCAGGTGAAGCATCAAAATTATTTTGCAAAGCATCTTTGGCAGGCCAAAATATAAAAGCCAGCTTTTTTCTCTTATCAGTTTTTTGAAAAGCCAATGTGATAAAAGCAAAAACTATTAAAAAACCGGTATACATCATATAAGCAAAAGGAACTACTGCAGGAAATTTACTGCGATGTACATGAAACCTGTTACGTATGTAATAATACATCTTCCATGCAGTTCTATAATCCCACTCCTGTTTATAAGAAAATGAGGTTGCGGGATGATAATGTATACTATCGGTAATTGTACAAAACGGGATAGCATTCTTTTTTATAATCCTGTAATAATATTCAGTTTCATCACCCCATAAAAACAATTTCGGATTTGGAAAACCCACCCTTTCTATAATTCTCCTGTGCAACAGCGTCCCGTTAAACGGGTGTGCAATATTTTGTATTACTTTACTTTTAACTTCTTCTACACTTTTATAGTTCAGCGTTTTCCAAACAAAGCTTTTTTTATCATCTTTATTTATTACAGCACAATTTCTAAGCATTAATTCTTCGCTGTCATCTTCTAAAAGTTTCTCCAATGCATCTTCTTTGGGAAATCCATCATCGTCCATTAACCACAGCCAGCTATAACCTCTCTCATATGCCGTTTTAATGCCTGTATAAAATCCGCCTGCTGAGCCTACATTTCCCTGCGAGATATAATCTATATCATTTTGTTTCTTTAGCCAGGTTAAAGTCCCGTCTGTGCTGCCATTGTTAATAACCAATATAGTATCAATTTTACGGGTTTGATTTTTTAAGGCAGAAATGCAATTAGAAAGTAATTGTTGGCGATTATAAGTAACAATCACAGCTATGACCTTGTCCATAGAACTTGCTTGGCTTTTGGGGATGATTGGATAAGCCATTAACGCTAAATAATCAACTGTTATTGTAAAACGCGATTATATATTCTAGACTTCTGTATTGGGGAAAACAGGAATTCGTTGTTTATTTAATATTGAATCTATAAAAATCTTTGAATAGTCCAGAGCTTCGCCAATTACATGATGCATATCCATATATCTATAAGTTGCCAACCTTCCAAGAAAAGAAACGCCATTAAGTTCCATAGCATCTTTGCGATATTTCATTAACAGGTCTTTATCTGCCTGAAGCCTTTTTGGATAGTAAGGAATATCATCTTCCCCGGTTTCTTTACTGTATTCTTTAAAATAAACGGTTTTATCAAAATTTTCCCAAGGCGTAAAATGCTTATGCTCTGCTATTCTTGTATAAGGTATCTCTTCATTGCAATAGTTTATCTGTGTTACTCCCTGGTGATCTCCATTCGCAGTAAATTTTTCAAAGGTTACAGTACGGTATCCCAACCTTCCATACTTAAATTTAAAATATGCATCAACCGGACCTGTATAAAAAATATGATGGTATGAAGAACTATCAGATGATGAATTAAATTTCCTGTTCAATTCCATTTTAATTTTTGGGTTGTCAATCAACTTTTCAAAAAGAGCGGTATATCCATTAACCGGTATGCCTGTATAAATATTGTTGTGATAATTATCATCATAATTAAACCGAACAGGAATTCTTTTTAAAATCGATGCCGGCAATTCTGCAGGCTCACAGCCCCATTGTTTTTTTGTATAACCGTAAAAAAAAGCATAATATAATTGCTTACCTATAAAACGTAATGCCTGTTCTTCAAAATTTGCGGGTTCAGTAATGGTTTTATCCCCAAGCGTTTCAAGAAAATCTTTTGCTTCGGAAGGAATAAAATTTTTATCAAAAATTTGATTGATAGTTTGCAGGTTTACAGGGAGTGAATACAATTTACCATTACTCATAGCTTTTACCCGGTGTACGTAGGGTCTAAATTCAATAAAGCTGTTTACAAAATCCCAGATCTTTTTTTTATCGGTATTAAAAATATGCGGTCCATACTTGTGAACTGTGATACCTGTCTCCTTATCCCTTTCGGTATAACAATTACCACCGATATGCTCTCTTTCATCCCAAATATCAATGGTACAATCTAATTTTTCAACAAGCCTGTTAGCCATAACAGATCCGGAAAAGCCTGCACCGATAATTAAAAATCGAAAGGGACTATTTGCGTTTAGTGTCAAAGTTGTTGCTTTAGTGAAAAGTAAAAAATATACTCATTTTTACCTTGACATGAAATTGGGTTTGAGTAGCGGTAAAAATAAAACAAATACAACAACGCTATCTTTTACATCAATGTTGTTTTAAACTATATTTTTGTCGTGATAGTAAATGAAAACTAATTATAATAAACAGCCCCTGCAAAGGATAACGTCAAACGGAAGGGAGATAAGCATTTTTGAAATTTCAGGAAGTAATATTGATGAAAAAGTTGTAGAAGAATTTGGTGAGGAATGGCTCAAATTTCATGAGTTTTCTGACGAGATGATAAGTAAAAGTGTTGGTGAATATTTTGATATTCTAAATGATAAGATAATAAATAAAAATACTTATGCCATTGACATTGGATGTGGCAGCGGGAGATGGACGAAAGTTATGGCTTTAAGGGCTGGGTTTATTGAAGCTGTTGATCCCAGTAATGCAATTTTTGCTGCTGACAGGCTTTTAAAAAATATTGAAAATGTAAGATTAACCAAAGCCTCAATAAATACACTGCCTTTTAATGATGAAACTTTTGATTTTGCAATGAGCGTAGGTGTTTTACATCATATCCCCGATACGCGGCAGGCAATGAAGGATTGCGTAAGAAAGATAAAACCCGGCGGTTATTTTTACACTTATATATATCATGATATTTCTCATAAAGGATTTATAACGAGAACGGCTTTTGCTATTTCAGATACTTTGCGCAGGATAATCAGCCGTTTACCTGCCGCTCTTAAAAAGTTTATTTGTGATATTATTGCCGCACTGGTTTACTTACCGTTGGTAAGTATATCCCGTTTTGTTAACTGGCTGGGTTTAAAGCGTATTGCCAAAAAAATTCCCCTGGCTGATTATAGTAACAAAGCTTTTTTTGTTATGAGGAATGATGCACTGGACAGATTTGGAACACGGCTGGAACAAAGATTTACCCGTGAGCAGGTTGAAGAAATGATGAAGTCTGCAGGTTTAGACGAGATTGTTATTAGTGATGGAACCCCTTATTGGCACGGGGTAGGGAAGAAGCTGTAAATGTTAGCCTAATATCTTTCTATAAACATAAAGATATTTTTGTATGGCATTTTCAAGATTATAATATTCTTTAGCTCCCTGTATTATTTCATCCTTATTAAATTTTTTCCCTTCAGCAATTACCGTTGCGGCTTTTTCATATTCCATAGTGTTTAAATTTTTCAGCACTATACCTGCATTATATTTGGTTGTAATTTCTTCAACATCCCCTACACCTCCATTGGTTATAACAGGTATGCCCATTGCCATTATTTCTCCATGCTTTGTAGGGGAAGAAGAAATTTTTGAATAGCATGGTTTAATAAAAAACAAAGAATAGCTGCTCAGGGACAATAATGCAGGTACTTCGTGACGCATTCCCTTTTTTACGATTATTTTATCGGCAGGAATATCATATTTTTTGGCAGCTTCTATAATTATCTCATGCCGATGTGGTGAGATGAATAAAAATTTTGTATTTGAAATTTTTGTAAGCAGTGTTTTACAAAATTGCATCATCTCATCTGTAAGGTACCAGCCGCCTATTGAGCCTAGATAGCTAACGATAAAATCATCATCGTTGATCTGAAGTTCTGTTTTAAGCCGTTGTTGTAAGATGTGATCAATATTGCCGGGGTCAAATAAATCCATATCCACACTGCATGGTATCACTTCAATTGGTATGGGCTGATTAGAAATATTTTTCCATGTGTGCATTTCAGTTTTCGCATGATAAGTAAGGCAGGTAGTATAATCTGATCTTTCAATGCATTCATATTCATGCTTTTTAAAAAAAGTATATATTTTATTAAAAACAGGGTTTTTTAAATTCCACATGCCGCCATCTACCCTCTCATCTGCCCAAAACCCTCTTACATCATTCAAAAATTTTATTCCATATTTTTTTTTCAACCGTAGTGCCACTAAAGTTGGAACGCCTGGCCTTGTATGCACCATATCAAACCTTTCTTTTTTTTGTAATTTTTTTGCTAGTTTTTTTAGTTGATAAAAATCAAAGACTGAAGATAACACAGGAGGATTTTTATGATATGGAACGGATAACCATTTAATAGGGTAAGGTGCAATAAGCTTTTCAACGTATTCTTTATTTTTTCGATAGAGATATGATTTGTCGCAGCTTAAGATCGTAAACTCATAATTGTATTTTGTTAATCCGGCGAGGTAAGGGATTATCTGGCTTTGGCCTAAGGGATCTGTTAACCCATCATATGAAATGAATAATACTTTTTTCTTTGTTTCACCCATTCCCACAGTCTTTAATTATTTGTAACTATTTCTGAATATATTTTTCTTAGTCCCTGCATGTGCCGTTCCAGGGTAAAATTATTTACCGCTCTTTCATTTGCTGCCTCTCCAAGTTTATTTAATAAGGAGGTATCTGACGAGAGGGTTTTAAGTTTTTCTGTAAAATCTTTTACAGTATCAAGATCAAAATATACTGCAGTGTTTTCACATTGTTCTCTGAAGGATTTTATATCACTTAACAGCAACGGCATTCGCATGGCCATTGCTTCAAGAACGCTTAATGAAAATCCTTCATAAGTTGATGACATTACAAACAGATCATATTGACTTAATATAGTTTCGATATTTTTTACTTCTCCTTTTAAATTCACATTAAGATCATTATCATTAATAATTGTTTCCAGCTGTGTACGCACGGGTCCTTCTCCATAAATATCCAGTTGAAATTTTTGGTTATTTAAAAGCTTGAATGCCTCTAATAAATAGTGATAATTTTTTGATTGTCGTAATGCGCCTACAGTAACTAATTTAAAAGTATCATCTTGTTGCTTGCCCTTTTTTTTACTGTTAAAGATTTTTATGTCTACAAAGGTGTATAATACGTACGTTTTATAAGGCTTTAATTTTAATAAAGTAAAGTACTCATGCAGCGCTAATTTAGATACAGTGACTATTATATTTTTATGAAACTGATACGTGATCTTATCTATTAAACCTATATACCATTTTTTATATTCAAGAGATGATGCAATTGAAGTATGAATTGTAGTTATTAAAGGCGTAGTTTTTGGTGTTCCTATTCTTGCTAAAATGGTAGGCCAAAATAAATGTGAATGAACAATATCAACATTATTATCTCTGATTATTTTTTTTAATTCCGCGGCGGCGAATGGTAAATGAAAAATAGATTTTAAATTAAGACAATAATACTTATCACATTTTAATTCATCCTTAAAATGATTTTGTGGGAATAAGGTTACGATAATATTATTATAATCTGTTAGTTCTTTTACAACAGTTACCAGCAAAGTTTCTGCTCCGCCGCGCCCAAGATTATAAATAATATGAAGTATAGTTTTTTTATTCAAAGGATATATAAAATTATGGTTGGTTTAAATAATTTCTTTTAACACGACCAGCCCAGGATTTTAGTTTATACAGAGGCACCAATAAAGATGTTGGCATAGGGTTGCTTGAGCTGTTAAATTCCGGTGGGTAATACAATTTTTTTAATTCTGCGATTGTTGGAAGTAAAACAGGCAGTGATACTTTATTATCGGCGTTTATGATTTTTAAAAAATTAAGCCATCGCTTGTTACATATCTCTTCTGAATATTCTTCAACAATTTTTTTTCTTGCTGCTTCAGAAAGTCTCTGCCAAAGGTTGTAATCTGATTTTAATTTTTTTATGGTATTTACAAAGTCGTCGTTTCTGTCATTAACTAAAAAACCTGTTTCATTTTGGGTAATTAACTCCGTCATTCCACTTCTGATGTTTGAACATACCGGAACTAAACCACATGCCATTGCTTCCATCAAGGCAATGGGTAAACCTTCATAATCTGAAAGCAAAACAAATATATGGTTCTGCATCAGATGCGCTTGCACTACTGTTGTTTCCAGGATGCCCTCATAGTGTACTGGCAATCCTTTGCCATTTGCTTTTAGAATATTCAAAACATTGGGCAGATCTTTTCCGCTGCCATATAAAACACATTCAGTACCAGGAATTTCTTTTGCAACACGGCAAAAGGCTTTGGTTACATCTGAAATCCTTTTTTGTGTTTCCATCATCCTGCCCATATAAACCAGTTTTAATGTATCGTTTGTTTTTAACACACTAATTTTTTCCGGAATAGGAGCACCATATGGGATACATTCTACTTTTACATTGACAGGGTGTTGGTTCATGATCATTTCAGTAAGTAGTTTTGAAACTCCGATTATAGCGGAAACTTTATAACCTTCATCACCTAAAGCAAATACATTTATAAGTTTATTATGCAAATCATTATCGTTGTGCAGAATGCAAATTGTAGGGATGCCATTTTGCTTTGCCCACTTTGCTGCATAACATGCTACCGGAAAATAATTTGGAATAAAAATATCCGGAGGATATCTATTAATATCATTTAAAATCTCAATGATCTTTTCTTCATTAAACAGCTCCCAATAAATGATTTTACATGTAAAGCCCAATTTTGTAAAGTATTGGTATGTGGGCAGATTTTTTGTGTGTGCCGCAAAGAAAATGATCCTTGTTTCAATACCATTATTACGCAGATAAGGAAGTAAGCGCTTCATCCAGGATGTGGGACCATCAATATTGCCGGGAGCATCGTATGCGCAAATTGTTATTTTCAGTTTATGCCGTTTTAATTTTTTGAATATAATTTTTTACAAAAAACAAGGTTAAAATAAATGTAATGCAATAGCTTAAAAATATACCTGTTGCAGTACCTGTTGCCCCCATCCGGTTAGTGAAAAAATAAATTGAGGGAACACTTATTACAATACTGAGCAATGAAAGCTGCAGCATTTTCCTTTTTTCTTTATAGAATAGCAAAAACGTATGAAAGAATGAAGTGATGGTCCATATAAAATACCCCAGCGCTATTAAATAAAAATAGCTTACCGCACTATAATACCTGTTATTAATTAAAAATTTATATACAAAAGGAATAACTGCTATTACCGAAAAAGTGACCACAGCCATAACTTTTACATAGTTAAAAAAATTCTTTTTAATTATTTTATAGTCAGGATTCGCTTGTGAAAGTGCTTCATAAACTGATGGTCCCAAATAGTTTAAATAGGCTGTAGAAAGCATGCTTATTACGCTGGCAAATATGCACGCTACACCATAAATTCCTACAATTTCATTGCTTTTAAAATGAGCAAGAAAAAATTTATCTGACGTATTCATGGCAAAAATACTCATCTGCATAACCACAATTGGAATTGCGTATACAAGCTCAGATTTTATATAATGTTTATATATTTTGCCGGATAAGTATCCCTTTTTATAGAAATAATAAAATGCATAAATACTTAATAAGCCATAAGAAACTCCAATGCCGGTTATACGCCCCTTCCAATGCATAGCAAAAAATACTACCAGCACAACAGATAGCCCAAACTCCAAAGCTATTTTTGCAATACCTGCAAGTGCAAACTTTTTAAGCTCACCATTAATTCTAATTAATAAAATCAGCTGCTCATTTATGTAAATTAAAAAAGTGAAAAGGGGAATTAGAATCGCAAAAATGTAAGGAAAGCCATAATTTATTTTAAAGTACTCTCTAAATAAACCAAAACCAATAAAAGATATCAGCAATATTAATATTGGAGGTATAAGATTGGTTGTAAAAAAATTTTTAAACTCATCTTTTTTAAGTTTATAATAATCTGTACTGGTAGACTGAAGAATGCCGAAGGATAAAAAAGGAGTTAGAAAAACAATTGAACCTGCAAATAAATTCAACAATCCATTTTCAGCAGGCTCAATAAATTTTGGATTGGTATAAATAAACAACAGCAAAAAAGAAATGCCTTTACTTAAAAACACAATTGATGTATAAACACCAACTGATTTTAGCACAGGATTTTTTTTAACCGAGTTTTTTAAAAAAGTGGTAAATGCCATCAACTAAGTTTAATGTTGAGAATAGCTACTATCATGGGTTTCAAATTGATGGTATAACTTATATTTTAATTCCTTTAACCATTGAAGCTTTACCATTATCATACATTATTTCTCCTGCCCAAACATCCTTCATATTATATTTCCTGAACCAGTTAACAACGGTGCTTATTTTTTGAGGCTGATCATATTCAGGTGAAAACATATCAAACGTATCAAGTACGCACATTTCTCTCAATTGTTTATAAGGTAAATTTTTAGGCAGGGTACCATCAATATCGCAAAGGGGTAAAAATCTGTTTAGTTTATTCAATTTTATTTTTGAGAAAAACTTCGATGTCTTTATAAGCCAATCAATATTTTTATCTATTTTCTGAAATAATTTTTCATTTCCCATTTTTTTAGTAAACCGGCGTAACAAATATTTTGCCTGCAGTTTAGTCCACCATCCTTTGATAGGGTAAAAATCAACAATTACTTCACTGCCCGGTTTAGCCATATCAATTAGTTCCTTTACCGATCTTTCTACATTTGGGGTATGCTGCAGAACTCCCAAACAAATTACTTTATCAAACTGTGCCGGTGCAAAGGGTAATTCATATATACTTGCCTGAAACAATTTTAACCTGTTATTTGGTCCATTGTTTTTGTAATTAGCTTCAACGGCGTTGGAATAATCAACACTATACAATTCCGCATCAGTAAAGTCTAATATTATTTGTGAAAACCTGCCTGCGCCGGAACCTACTTCAAGAATACATTTCCCAGTCAGATCTTCTTTATCCCATCGGGTTTCAGCGAAAAACCTATTTTTAGAAATATTAAAATTAGCTGTTTTATCAAGTTGTGTTTCCGCAAACCTATTCCACTGAAACCCAAAACTTTCAGTATAATTATTACCCGCAACAATACGGTAAGCACCATCCACTTTAGGAAATATAATATCCTCATTATTCTTTAATCCATCATCAGATATTGTAAGTGGATCTTGAGTAAAAGGATTTATGATTTCAATACTCATTATTTTCTTTGAGATAGATAAAAATACTGTATCATTTTGGATGTTTGATTGTTTACAATTGATATAGCCCTGATTACAGATACACCTATATTACGGGCTGCAAAGTAATTTATTGTATAACCAAATAAACAAGCTTA
>MWVX01000556.1_pt1 | contig 11964 bp, 10 predicted proteins | sample 1047311 | NCBI WGS metagenome assembly MWVX01 (sample SAMN06349984, study PRJNA376086) | soil metagenome | isolation source: MtG-4 sample Antarctic (ecotone) soil | place: Antarctica | collected 2015-01-13
TAATATAATGATAAAATCAAAATTCAAAGGTTATCAATTATATATATGTAACCGATATATATATAACCGGACTCATGTATTCGCAATATTTAATACAACTGGCTATAGCACTTTCTAAATACAATCATTTAACAATTAAAACTTTTATCATGAAAAAATTACATGTTTTTACACTTGCCTTTTTTGTGGTTTGCATTACGAATGCTTACTCACAAACCTTTTTAAAAGACGGAGGTAACGCCTTAGGTGCACCCGGAACTGTTGGCAATAACAGTAATCAGGACTTTGGTATCGAAACAGATGGTACTATACGTCTGAATGTACAAGCGGACGGAGATGTTGGAATCGGAACATTAACACCATCAGCCCAGTTGCAAGTCAAAACAAATGCTTCAGGGGAGGATGGCTTGCGGGTACAAATACTTGGCGTAACTAAATTACTGGTTGACGATGGTGGTGGTGTTTCAGTAGGAAGTCTTACCACACCTCCCGCTAATGGTTTATATGTTGCAGGAGATGTGGGAATCGCAACAAGTTTACCAACTTCCAGACTGCATGTAGAAGGTTCTACAACTTCAACAAGCCCTGTTGTGGATATAGATAATAATTACACATCTTCAAACAGTGATGTGGGAGGTATTGACGTAACCTCAACTGTAGCGCCGGGGTATGGATATGGTGTTTATGCTGAAGGTGGATGGAGGGGTGTTTACGGATTTGGTAATGGAACTACATATACAGGCAGCTCAACAGGGGTATATGGCATTGCTACAGGTACGGCAGGCACTCGCTATGGTGTTTACGGCTACGCTTCTGGAGGAACCACTAATTACGGCGTATATGCCGCCGGCAATATGGCGTACACAGGAAGCTTATTTGATGTATCAGACCGGAAATTTAAATCAAACATCAACTACAATGAAACGGCTCTTGATAAAATTATGATGCTAAAGCCTGCAACATATACCATGAAAACTGAAGAATTTAAGCGTATGAACTTAGCCGATGGCTTGCGCCATGGATTTATTGCGCAGGAATTAGCTGAAGTATTTCCAGAGCTCGTTGCAGAAAATGTTTTCCCCGAAGAACGTGATGAAAATGGCAAAATTACCGATGAAGAAATCCGTTATCAGGGTGTGAATTACATTGCGATGATACCTATTCTTACCAAAGCTATCCAGGAGCAACAGCAGATAATCGAAGACCTTGAAAGCAGGCTTGCTGCATTAGAAAGCACATCTAACAATAACTCAGGTAAGGCAGCTTCTTCTTTCACATCTGCATCGCTGGAGCAAAATGCCCCAAATCCGTTTAGCAGCACTACAGTTATTCGTTATAGCATTCCTTCCGGGGCGTCTGCTTTCCTGCAATTAAATGATGCACGTGGAAGTGTAATTAAAACAATTCCGTTGGATGAGAGCGGTCAATGCACAATTCAGGCATATGAGCTTGCAGCCGGTAATTATACCTATTCTTTATTGGTGAATAATTCCGTAGTTGATTCCAAACAAATGACTTTATTGAAATAATCCTTTCCGTCAAACTAAACAATAATTAAGTCTCATTAGTTGACGTTTTACGCCTGCTGTCCCGAAAGCATTCGGGACAGCAGGTTTTTTATATACTGCTTAAATTTATTATTAATTGCTCCACTATCTTTATCACCTCCACAGCTTCCTTTACATCGTGCACTCTTAAAATATTAGCTCCCTTAAGAAGTAAAATTGCATGAAGTGCAGTTGTGCCGTTTAGTGCTTTTTCGGAGTTCACTTTTAGCAGCTTGCAAATCATACTTTTTCTTGAAACGCCTACAACAACAGGAAAACCGATTTGTTGAAACACCTCAAGCTGGGCTGCTAACTGGTAATTATGTTCGAGCGTTTTACCAAACCCAAAGCCCGGATCAATTAAAATCTCATTAACACCTGATGCGTTTAATTGCTGACATTTATCCAAAAAAAACTTAAACACATCTTTCACCACATCATCATATTCGGGAGACTGCTGCATATTTTCAGGCTTACCCTGCATGTGCATTAAAACGTATGGAACCTTACATTGCGCAGCAGTTGAAAGTATTGAGCCATCAATGCTGCCAGCAGAAACATCATTTATCATAGCGGCACCATGCTGAATTGCCTCATAAGCAACTTTTCCATGCACAGTATCAATTGATAGCGGCATTTGCGGAAAAGTTTTTCGGAGGCTGTCAATTACCGGAATTACACGCTGCAACTCCTCATCAATGTTAATGATGTTCGCACCAGGTCTTGTGGACATACCCCCTACATCAATGATATCAACGCCCGCTTTAATCATGTTTTCCGATTGTTTCAATGCCTTTTCAATCGTATTAAAATTGCCGCCGTCAAAAAATGAATCAGGCGTTACATTAAGAATTCCCATTACTTTCGGAAATGATAAATCAAGTAATCTATCACCGAGCCGCAATGTTTTGTTCGGGTAGAAATAGGTAGTTTTGCGCACGTTGAAGCTACGGCGAAAATAATGAATCCACCACTTATAAAAACCCGCATACAATATGATGAAATCATTCAATCATGCAGGGAAATATTTTCGAAAAAAATACATGATTATGGCACAGCATGGCGTATACTGCGCTCACAATCTATAACCGATCAGATATTTATTAAAGCCCAGCGCATACGAACTATTGAACAGAACGGTGTAAAAAAAGTCAGCGATTCGGTTGCAGATGAATTTCGCGGCATAATAAATTATGCAGTAATTGCACTGATACAATTGGAAATGGAAGATACTGAATCAATCAATTTAAGTGTAGATCATTCACTGCGCTTATATGACGAGCAGATGAAAAAAATTAAATTACTGATGGAAAATAAAAACCACGATTATGGCGAAGCATGGCGTGATATGCGCATCAGCTCGTTTACTGATTTGATACTAATGAAGATTTTGCGTGTGAAGCAGATTGAAGAAAACGATGGAAAAACAATTATTTCAGAAGGAGTGGCGTTTCATTATATGGATATGGTGAATTATTCGGTTTTTGCATTAATTAAATTAAATGAGAACGGTAGCAAATAGCATTCTGTGGTTTTGCCGGATATTTGTTGGGGTTTTATTTATTTTCTCAGGATTAATAAAAGCCAATGACCCTGTGGGTTTCGGCATTAAGCTCGACGAGTATTACGAAGTATTTGCAGACAAGTGGCCCTGGACATCTTTTATATTCAGCAGTGAATGGCTGCTCAATACAACTGCAATCCAGGCAGCATTTCTTACAACACTCGAAGTAGCGCTCGGCATAGCACTAATTCTTGGTGTAATGCGTAATCTTGTTGCATGGCTATTGCTTTTGTTAACAATATTTTTTACATGGCTTACTGGTTTTTCTGCAATTACAAATACTGTTACTGATTGTGGTTGTTTTGGCGATGCAATCCCGCTTACCCCCTGGCAATCATTTTATAAAGACATTATTCTTTTACTGCTGATTTTGATAATTTTTGCAGCAAGAAGATTTATTAAACCATTATTTAATGCAGCCCCCTCATTTATAATTTTTATTCTTGTTTCAGGGTTTGCATTGTGGGTGGCAATGCGCTCAATCACACATGATGTATTTATTGATTTTCGTCCTTATGCTGTTGGCAATAATATACCTGAACTAATGCAAATTCCAGCGGATGCCAGGCAACCGGTAATTGAAATGGTGTATTTGTATCAGCATAAATCGAACAATAAAAAAAAAGAAATAAGGATTGGGAACACTGCAAACGATAAAAATGCAATGAATGAGCTTTCAGCAATTACGAACGACTCAATGTGGGAATTTATAGAGCGAAAAGATAAAATTGTCGAACAGGGTTTTGTGCCCGAAATTTCAGATTTTGCAATAATGGACGAAAATGGGAATGATATAACAACCGGTATTTTAACCAATGCTGATTACCAGTTAATGATAGTTGTGCCGGACTTTAAAAAAACGAAAAAGGAAGGTTGGGAGAAAGTCAATGTACTGCAAAAGGAAGCAGAGAATGAGGGGATATTCGCCTTTGCACTTGCAGGCGAATCAGGTGATGAAATTAATAAATTCCGTCATAATTATCAGGCTGCATTTCCCTTTTATACAGGTGATAAAAAAGTATGCTTGACCATTGTGCGCACAAATCCGGGAGTTGTGTTATTAAAAAATGGAACTGTAATAGATAAATGGAGCTGGCGTGATTTACCCAGTTATGCTGAAATTAAAAATGAGCACTTCGATAATCGTCAGCCCAAACAGTTAACCCCTATAACCAATGAATTTTTTGGCGAAGGAGCCAATGTTGCAGAAAAAATTTTAAATAGCGCAACTCCATATAATGAATTCTTTCTTGCAGATATGGATGGAAATGATGTTACAACACAACGCATTAATGATTCCATAACTACCTATATGGTGATTGTAAATGATATGACAAAGCTTACAATGGAAACATGGAATGTGCTGCTCCCGTTAATGCAGCAGCTCGACTCTGCTCAAGCTGATTATTTTGTAGTGAGCAGCTCAGAAGGCGAAATGGTGCAGGGAATGAAAGATGCCTCAAAGCTTTCATTTAATTACTATACTTCCGATGGCGAGGTTCTTTCAAAAATCATTAATGAAAATACTGGCATCGTTGTGATACAAAAGGGAGCAGTAGTGAAGAAGTATTCAGAAATCAACCTGCAGGAGGGGAGTAATTTGCTAATTCAATAATTATTAATAACCATACAATTAATGCGCATATATCTCATCGGTTTTATGGGTTGTGGCAAAACAACCTTTGGAAAAAAGCTTGCAAACAAGCTTGAATATAAATTCCTGGATTTAGATAAAAAAATTGAAAAGTTAGAAAAGCAGACCATAGCAAACATATTTTCCGAAAAAGGAGAAGAATACTTCCGGCAGCTCGAAGCAGATGTGCTGAGATCAACTATTTTGTATAAGAATGCAGTAATCTCCTGCGGCGGCGGAACACCCTGTCTTCATAATAATATGCAATGGATGAACAGCCGCGGCATTACCATTTATTTAAAAACTTCTGCAGAGCACTTAACCGGCAGGTTAAAAACCCGCAAAGAAAAGCGACCTCTTATTGCAACCATGAGTGATGATGAGCTTTGGGATTTCGTTTCAATTAAGCTTCCTGAAAGGGAAAAATATTATCTGCAGGCACAGATTATTGCAGATACAAAAGAAAAATTGTCGGCAAAAAAAATTGTTGATTTAATTGAAGGGAAAATTGAAAGCAGTACTGAAAGCGCTTAATAATACAAATGCATTAAAGCAGATATATTCCTTCTTCTTCCTTATTAGTAAGAACCACTTTTATGTGTTCCTGGAATGTTGTGCTCAATGATAATCCAACATAATCAGGTGAGATAGGAAACATTTTATGCTTTCGTTCTACAAGCACAGCAATACGAATTTTTTTTGGTGAATAATTTAAAAATGGCTTTATAGCATATAACAAAGTTCTGCCTGTATTGGCTACATCGTCAACCAGAATAATTACTTTGTTATCAATTTGCCCATTCAATAAATTTATTTCCACTGGTATATTGTCGGGGTTCAATTTATCCAACTCGATGCTGGTTAAAATAATTTCTGCCGATGAAATAGTTTTCAGTTCATAATGTATCCGTTCCGCCAGCTCATATCCTTCTGTGTTTTTGCAAATGCCGGCAATTATAAGCTCGCTTTCGTCGTAATTGTCCTCCGCAATTTCGTATGCAATACGTTTAATTTTCTGATGCACATTTTGCGCAGTTGATATTTGCGTAATCACTTGCTCCATCAAACCTTAATTTGAAATAAAAATTTTATAGTTATATACGGAGTCAGGCTTGTAAAGCACAAGCTGGTAGATTCCATCACTTAAGTAAGGCAAATAAATTACAGGTACTTTTTCAGAAACTATTCCATCAAACACATTTTTCCCTGTTATATCAATTATACTAAACGAATAATTACCGGCAATACCCCAAACATTTATGTAATGAGAAGTTGGATTTGGATATACTGAAATATCACTGTTGAAAAAGTTTGCATTTTCACGTAATGGCGGCGTATGAAACAAAATCCGATCCGACCATTTAGAAACGCCAGAGCTTTCACAGTATGCCCGCACTTTACAGGTATATACAGAACCTGGCTCAAGCTCAGTAATCAATTCATAATTATCATTTGAAAATACTTTATCAATTTCACCGGTTAGTGTATTCATGTAGTTAACCTGATACTTATCTGCATTAGGGATAATTTCCCAGTGTAACTTTGCTTCTGCAGGCATAATGGCAAACACTTCTAAATTTTCAGGTGCTTCTTCGTAATCGCCGGGCAAACAACCCCACGTACCCGTTAATGTCCTGAATGCGTCTGCCTTACCGTATCCCCAAAAATTATTGGGCAAATCATCGCCGGTAAATTCATCATGTCTTGCCTGGGATAATAATGCTCGTTTAATTTCTTCCTGGCCTGCATCAGGATTTTTCTGCAGATATAAGGCAGCAATGCCGGCCACTATTGGCGATGCAAACGATGTTCCTGAATATAAATAATGCTTGCCGTCAACAGAAATATAGTCTGCTGCATCAAGTGAGATAAGCCAATCAGTTAAAACAGAAGAAGCGGAACTCAAGATTCTGGCTCCCGATGCACAGATGTCGGGTTTGATCCTGCCCTCGCGTGTAGGCCCGTGGCTCGAGGTATAAAATAATTCACCAACAGTATCAATCAACGGCGGCATTTCATGGTAATAATTTGTCATTGTATCCCTGTTTACATAACTGCCAACAGTAATCACTTTATCGCTGCATTGCCAGCTGCTTACAGTTGTTTTATCGGTGTCGGGCATTTTATAATTCACAATTTCAGGCAGTGTGGATGCATCTGGTAACACAGTAACAAAATCTGAAAAGCCCGTATATATTTCGCCTGACCAAATATCAAAGTATCCATCTCCATGAGTTGTGAATCGCCAGTAATAATCCGGATCAGCAGGAAGTATGGTAAATTCCAGCAAATAAGTGCCGTTGATTAACTGGATATAGATATTTACCAATCCTGCACCTTCAATATTGAATTGCACCGAGTCAATTCCGCCACTGCTCAAATCGAAATCTAATAATGCATTATAATCCGGAGTTGTTCCAATAAAAGTATAACCGCTGAGAGGATCATCTGCCGCAACAGAAAAATATACATCATTAAAATCAGCACTATCTGCCCATGCCTGAAAATATACAAGACTCGTATCGCTTAAGCTTTTAAACCATGTAAAACCGGGAGCTACCGAAACATTATATCCTAAATGTATTAAAGCATTTCCGGCATTGCCAGCCGCAGCAACAATCGAGCGCCCGTCTTTTTCCGTAATTAAATTTTCAATGATCCTGGCTGTTAAGTCATTTGCGTCGTGGGAGCCCACATATGTGCCGAAGCTCGTATTAATAACACAAGGCTTATTCAATTCATCTGCTTTTTCGAAAATGTATTGAACAGCATCGGTTACGTTAGTTAAAAAATTGGTAGTAAAATCGAGGGATACGAAAATAAGATCAGCATTTGGCGCCACACCTCTATAACTATTTGAAGCATAACCGCTCGATGCTGCCACACCGGCAACACCAGTACCATGGCTATAATTTAATTCACTAAAATCGTTGCTCGGACACGTTCCGGTTGCAATAGACAAGCTATCACATTCAATGCCGTAGCTATATGGATCCGGTGATGTGCCGTCGGCTTCAAGGTTTTGATCCCATAGATATTTTATTCTTGTATTGCCATCAGCATCTTTAAAATCACCGTGATTAATATCAAAAGGCGCATCAATTATCCCCACAATTACCCCGGTGCCATCTTCGCCTTGTTCGAGAGGCCAATAACCGTAATAAGCTGAATCAACATTATTATTGATTAGCATTACATCGTTAAGCGGCTGCACTTTACCGACGGGACATTCAATAAATTCGACAAATTGCTGTGTGCTTAATTGATTGATTGTGTGCTTTGAAACTGTTGCAGAAACAATATCACCTGCGGAATACTTTACTATTCCATGCTCCATTGAAACAAAATTTTGAATTAAGATACCATCCCCTTTTATCAAAACCGGTAACATATCCGCTTCCTGGAATTTCTGTAAAAGGCGATAGGTTTGCAATGACAATTTGTTCTTAATGTTGTTTTGTCCAGGCAACTCCCTATGCATCCACATTATAGACAATAGAAAAAGCAGTTGTATGGTGAGGTAATTTTTTTTCTTCATAAAATAGGTTGCCACCATAAAATTACGGATTAATTTAGTGCCGTTTTACTTAAAGGCATGGCTTTTTTACCGCAGATTGTTTTTGCATTACTACTCGGGATCACCGTATTTTTTGCATGGCGAAAATATGCTGCAATAAGGCGCAATATATTACTCGGCAGAGATGAAAATTTATCCGATAACCCGGGATTGCGATGGAAAAATATGGTGCTGTATGCACTGGGTCAAAAAAAAATGTTTCGCAACCCACTGCCTGCAATTTTGCACCTGTTTATTTATGTGAGCTTTGTTATTTTAAATATCGAAGTGCTCGAAATTCTAATTGACGGCATTTCAGGGACTCACCGATTTTTTGCGCCTTACCTCGGCGGTTTTTATACATTTTTAATCAGCTTCATAGAATTATTATCTGCACTTGCCCTCATAGCAACCGTTATATTTTTAATCAGAAGAAATATTATTAAAGTAAAGCGATTTACACAACCTGAATTAAAAGGTTGGCCATGGCAGGATGCAAACCTGATTTTGTTGATGGAATTAATACTGGTTACCGCAATTCTTACAATGAATGCAACAGATTACCAGTTACAGAAATACTCAAACTCCCATTATCCGGGCACAGGCAACTTACTCGTGTCACAATTTACAGGCAATTTATTTTTAAGTCTGGGGTATGGAGACCTTGTAGCTGTTGAACGTGCCGCATGGTGGCTGCATATTATTGGCATTTTCTTTTTCATGAATTACATCCCGCATTCTAAGCATCTGCATATTTTTCTGTCCTTTCCAAATACATATTTTACACGGCTGAAAGCAAAAGGTAAAATTGATAACATGCCGGTAATTATGAATGAAGTGAAAACTATGCTCGATGCAAATGCTCAGGTTGCAACAATTGAAAATGCCCCGAAATCATTTGGTGCAAAAGATATAACAGATTTAACATGGAAGCATTTATTAGACGCCTATTCGTGTACGGAGTGCGGAAGGTGCACTGCAGCTTGTCCCGCTAATATTACAGGCAAAAAATTATCGCCCCGGAAAATAATGATGGATACCCGTGACAGAGCGGAGGAGGTGGGCAGAAATTTCCAACAAAATGGTAAAAATTTTACAGATGGGAAATCGCTGCTGCATGATTACATCTCTGCAGAAGAGCTTCTTGCCTGCACAACATGCACTGCATGCATTCAGGAGTGCCCTGTAAATATTGATCCGCTCTCGATAATTGTTGAATTAAGAAGATATATGATAATGGAGCAAAGCAATGCCCCCGCAGAATGGAATTTAATGTTTAACAACATGGAAAATAACCAGGCACCATGGCAATTTAATCCAGCCGACAGGTTAAAATGGGCGGAGGAGATAAAGGATAAGACATTGAAGTAATGAGATAAAAAATGGGGATATGAAAGAGGATCTTTGGAAGAAATGAATTAAATTAAATTGAAAAGAAATAAAATCGAGTAGTATTCGAATATTGAAGGAATTTGACCAATCTATTTAATAAGGCTCAAGAAATGAAATTGATAACATGCCCCCTAATTTAAATAACATGCAAACTGTTGCGGAAGTGACTGCCAACGGTGAGATACCTGAAATTTTATTCTGGGTTGGGTGTGCAGGAAGTTTTGATCAGCGTGCGCAGTCTATTACAGCAGCCTTCGTAAAAATTTTAAATAGCCTTGAAATTAAGTTTGCAGTATTAGGCACCGAAGAAAACTGCACAGGGGATCCGGCGAGAAGAGCCGGCAACGAATTTTTGTTCCAAATGCTGGCACAAAATAATATTGCCGTATTAAATGGATATGGTATTAAAAAGATTGTCACTGCATGCCCGCATTGCTTTAATATTCTTAAAAATGAGTACCCTGAATTAGGTGGTAATTATGATGTAATTCATCACACAACATTTTTACAGCAATTAATAAATGAAGGAAAATTAGTGGTACGTGAAGGGGGAAATTTTAAAGGAAAAAGAATTACTTATCACGACTCATGTTATTTAGGCAGAGTGAACGGAATCTATGAAGCACCACGGGAATTGCTGCAAAAGCTCGATGCGGAATTATTTGAAATGCGCAGTTGCCGCTCCCGAGGGCTCTGTTGCGGTGCAGGAGGTGCCCAAATGTGGAAAGAATCTGAGCCGGGCAATAAAGAAATTAATGTTGCACGAACCGAAGAAGCGCTTGAGATAAATGCAAGCATCATTTCAACCGCATGTCCATATTGTGCTACTATGATGACTGATGGCGTGAAAGCAAAAAATAAAGAAGAAGAAATTAAAGTGTATGATGTTGCAGAGCTGATTGCGATTGCAAACGAGTTATAATGTAAACAATTGCAGATCAAGCCGACTCATTACTAAAATATTAAAGCTCAAATAACAACCATATCAAATACACACTTGCAGCCACGCCAATTATTCCGATTACAAGGTAATTTAACACGGCAAGCTTTTCACCTTTATATTTTTTCGGCTCGTTTTTAATTCGCCTCCACCCTATTGCGGTAATAATTGCGCTTGCTGCAAGCAGCGCAACAGGTATCCAAATTGTGAACGGGTTACTCAGCAGCACAAGTGCAGATGTTGCCACGCCTCCCGCCATTAAAGCAGTTCCGGTTATAACAAGCGGCTCAAGCTTCGTGGTATCCTCTTCAGGAATTGTATCAATTACATTTATTTGATACAGTTGGACATTTTCATATGATTTCTTCAGCTTTTGGGCTGATGCAATTCCTTTGTTGGTGACACTATTTACTTCATTACTCTCAGCAGAAAAATAATCACTAATTGCTGAAGGCGCATTGCCAATACCAGTACTGGTATTGAAATCATATTTCTGATGTTCGGGAATATTGTAATTAGTTATTGTCAAGGCATCTTTCTGTTGCCTGCTGCAAGCTGCAAAAAAAACCATCATCACAAATAGAATAAGCAAATTTATCTTCATGAGAAATATTGAGTTAACGGCAAAAATATATATTTATAGTAAAGGCTGGTTTGGGTAACTATAATTCGAACTCGGATAAACTTATTCACATCTGATAAACTAACAGGAGGCTAGTTTATTTTTGAAGTGTGATAAACAAGGAAACCATTGATAGGATATATGAGGCCGTCCGCATAGAAGAAGTAGTGGGGGAATTCGTTAATCTAAAAAAACGGGGTGTAAATTATACCGGTTTATGTCCTTTTCACAATGAGAAAACCCCATCGTTTACCGTTTCGCCGGTTAAAGGAATTTATAAATGTTTTGGCTGCGGAAAATCGGGTAATTCAGTTTCGTTTGTAATGGAAAACGAACATTTTACTTACCGCGAAGCACTCAAATATATCGCTACAAAATACGGCATACAGGTTGAAGAAAAAATTCAAAGTGAAGAAGAAATTCAGCACGAGACCTTAAAAGAAAGTTTATACATCATCAACAGCTATGCAAAGAATTATTTTACTGATTACCTGCAAAAGTCAAACGAAGGCAAAACAATAGGGCTCAGCTATTTTAAAGAGAGAGGTTTAAGAAATGATCTGATTGAAAAGTTCGAGTTAGGATATTCCCCCGGCGAAGGCGACAGGTTTACAAAAACAGCAATTCAAGCAGGCTATAAGCTTGAATTATTGCAGCAGCTTGGATTGACATCACAACAGGAAAAAGATTTTTTCCGAGGGCGTGTGTTA
>MWVX01000557.1_pt1 | contig 11947 bp, 9 predicted proteins | sample 1047311 | NCBI WGS metagenome assembly MWVX01 (sample SAMN06349984, study PRJNA376086) | soil metagenome | isolation source: MtG-4 sample Antarctic (ecotone) soil | place: Antarctica | collected 2015-01-13
GTGGAATTAATTGATCTTGCAACAAGTCAAATTATTTCGAAAGTACAAACGGATGAAAGTGGAAATTATTTGATAACATTACCGGTTGGCAAGGACTATGCATTCAACGTGAACCGCCGTGGGTATTTGTTTTTTTCCGATAACTATTCTTTAAAAGGCAAATCCCCGGATTCTGTTTATCAAAAGAATATTCCCTTGCAACCTATTGAAGCGAATGCTGTTGTAGTGCTAAAAAATATTTTTTTTGATTTTAATAAATACGGGTTGAAAGAAGAATCTAAGGTTGAATTAGACCGGTTAGTTCAATTATTAAATGAAAACCTTTCTGTAAAAATTCAGATTGAAGGACATACCGACAACATTGGCAAACCTGCAGAAAATTTAAAATTATCGGAGAACCGTGCTAAATCCGTAGTAAGTTATTTAACAATTAAAGGCATTGCAGCCAACAGGCTAACTAGTAAAGGTTATGGCGCTACCAAACCATTAAACGATAACAATACCGAAGAAGGCCGTGCACAGAACCGGAGAACAGAGTTGAAAGTTATTTCTAAATAATTGAAGTTGACTATTGGCGAAAGATAGCAGGTTGTTTAACTTGGTGATTACTATCCCCAACTATCATCAAAAGTCAATGAATTCAGATCTTCTTCACCAACTTGCATTAACCCTTGTACCAAATATTGGCGATGTACATGCCAAAATTTTAATTCAACATTACGGTGATGCACAATCGGTTTTCAAAACAAAAAAAACGGACCTTGAAAAAATAGAAGGCATTGGTGGAGTGAGAGCAAAGTCAATAAAAGATTTCAACGATTTTGAAACAGCAGAAAAAGAAATTGAGTTCATTACTAAATACAAGATCAGATCATTATTCTTAACAGATAAAGACTACCCTCAACGTTTATTAAATTGTTACGACTCTCCTACTCTTTTATTTTATAAAGGCGCTGCCGATTTAAATACATCGAAAATTGTAGCTATTGTAGGCACCCGTAGCAATACAGATTATGGTAAAGCTTTTACTGAAAAACTGGTAAAAGATTTATCAGAACAAAATATTTTAATTGTAAGTGGTTTGGCTTTTGGTATTGATGCTTATGCGCATAAAGCCGCATTAAAAAACAATTTACTAACTGTGGGTGTTGTCGGCCATGGATTAGACACCATCTATCCTTCGGAGCATGCCGGTCTGGCAAAAGAAATATTAAAACAGAACGGTGGAATACTCACTGAATTTTTCAGCAAAACAAAACCAGATAAACATAATTTTCCATTACGCAACAGGCTGGTTGCGGGCTTGTGCGATGCTACCGTAATTATAGAAACAAATATTAAAGGTGGCAGCATGATTACCGGCAAACTTGCCGATGCGTACAACCGTGATGTTTTTGCTGTACCAGGCAGAACAATGGATAAAAACAGTAGCGGCTGCAATCACCTGATAAAAAACAATAAAGCAATTTTATTAACCGATGCCGATGAATTGCTGGAAGTGATGGGATGGAAAGAAAGAAAAATAAAAAGTAAAAATCAAAGAGAGTTATTTATTGAATTATCACCTGATGAAAAACAAATGGTGCAATTGCTTCAAAAAAAAGAAATGATGCACATAGATGAAATAAATATCGCAAGCGGATTAAGCAGCAGCGCTGTTGCAGCAGCTATATTAAGTTTGGAATTACAAAATGTTGTGGGCAGTATGCCGGGGAAGATGTATAAGCTATTATAGAATCATCATTAAATATTAATTAGCCCCGAAGTTCATATTGCCTAAAGCCAAAAATCTGAGATTTTTCATTTTCCTTCATCCCCTTATCTTTGCACATGGCTGCAAACAATTCCACTTCTACCAAAAATTTCATTGAAGGTTTAACGTTCGACGATGTATTGCTCGTTCCGGCTTTCTCTAATGTATTACCCCGCGATGTATCCATCAAAAGCAAACTGACCAAGGACATAACGCTTAATATTCCGATGCTTTCTGCAGCGATGGACACTGTTACAGAAGCTGCTATGGCTATTGCCTTAGCCCGCGAAGGAGGTATAGGCATACTGCATAAAAACATGACTATTGAAAAACAATCCGACCAGGTGCGAAAAGTAAAACGCAGTGAAAGCGGGATGATTGTTGACCCCATTACATTAACCGTGAATGCAACTATTGGTGACGCATTGAAATTAATGCGAGAAAATAAAATAGGTGGAATTCCTATTGTAGATGCTGGTGGCAAACTTGCAGGAATACTTACTAATCGCGATCTGCGGTTTGAGGAAGACATGAACCAAAAAGTAAGTGATGTAATGACGAAAGAAAACCTCATCACGGCACCAGAAGGAACCGATCTACAAAAAGCGGAATTAATCTTGCGTCAAACAAAAATTGAAAAACTTCCTGTTGTTGATAGCTCCGGCAAACTAATTGGCTTAATTACGTATAGAGATATTTTAAAATTAACCAGCTACCCCGAGGCGGTAAAAGATACCCGCGGTCGCTTACTGGTTGGAGCTGCAATAGGTGTTACAAAAGATATTTTAGACCGGGTAGCAGCATTGCAAAGCGTAGGTGTTGACCTTGTTTGTCTTGATAGTGCGCATGGTCATTCAGCAGGAATCATTGAATCTTTAAAAGGAGTAAAAAAGAATTTTAAAGATCTGAATGTAATTGCAGGGAATATTGCAACCGCTGCAGGCGCCGAAGCCTTGGCCGATGCCGGTGCCGATGCTGTGAAAGTCGGGATTGGCCCGGGGTCTATTTGCACCACCCGAATTGTTGCAGGTGCAGGTGTACCACAACTCACTGCAATAATGCAAGCCAGTTCTGTTTTGCATAAAAAAGGAATTCCAATAATAGCTGACGGGGGAATCCGCTACACCGGCGACATGGTAAAAGCACTTGCATCAGGTGCCAATTGTGTAATGATCGGGAGCATTTTTGCAGGCACGGAGGAAAGTCCCGGTGAAACTATTATTTACGAAGGACGCAAGTTTAAAGAATACCGCGGCATGGGTTCGTTGGGAGCAATGTCGGTTGGTAGCAGCGATCGTTATTTCCAGGATGCTGAAGCCGATGCAAAAAAGTATGTTCCTGAAGGCATTGAAGGCCGGGTTGCATATAAAGGTTATCTACGGGAGATTGTTTACCAGTTTGTTGGTGGTTTGCGTGCAGGCATGGGATATTGCGGAGCGGCTACCATAGCCGATCTGCAGCAGGCAAGCTTTGTAAAAATAACCAATGCAGGCATGCGTGAAAGCCATGCACACGACGTGGAAATAACAAGAGAAGCACCAAATTACAGCAGGAAATAAACTGGTTGGAGAGAAGTGGATTTTAGATTTTAAAATAGGTAGCGGAGCCAGGTTGTTCGGTTGTTTATAAATTAGTTCAAACTAACTTCTAATTCAACTATTCTTCCCGCAATTCAAACTGCTGCTGAGCCGCCTTGCGTGCGGGTATCCACGAAGCAATTACTGCAATTACCATTACAGTTACACCCACCAGCAGAAAATCGTAAGGGTTCAATACCACGGGAAAATAATCAATAAGGAAAGAGCCGCCCTGCAACGGAATTAATTTAAAATTTATTTGAGCCAGGGCTAATGCTAACGCCAGCAACATGCCTATACCGCCACCAATAAAAGCCAATAATAAACCCTCGCTTAAAAATATTTTTTGTATCAGGCTCCTGCTTCCACCCAGCGCATGCAATACACTAATGTCTCCTTTCTTTTCCAGCACCAGCATGGTTAAAGCGCCAATCATATTAAAAGCAGCTACAACCAAAATAAGCGAAAGGATTGCATAGATCACCCATTTTTCTGCCCGCATCACAGCATACAAACTGCGGTTCTGTTGGTACCTGTTTTGCACCAGGTAATTGTTGCCTAAGTTGTTTTGAATCCTTTCCTGTATTTCTTCCGCATCAGCATCTCCGCTAATTTTAAGTTCGGCTGCCGTGTAGTCATCTTCCTCCATTTCCAGCATCTGCTTTACAAAAGCCAGGTTGGTAATGGCATATTTATTATCAAAATCCTGTTGTATAATAAATGCTCCCGAAGTATTGGCTTCAACACTATTTACATTATTCAATGGATTTTGCAGATCAATATCACCCTTGCGTCCGCTGTAAATAAGCAATGGCGATAAGCTGCGATCACTCTGAACACCAACAGCGTTTTCAATGCCGGCACCTAATACTAATTTAGGATTAAGCGAATCGCCCAAATCGAAATTTCCTTTAACCATATAGTTTGCAACATCTGAAACAGCAGTATAGTTTTTATCAACACCCTTTATATAAGCATTCACTTTGTAATCGCCATTCAATAGCATTATCTTTTCTTCTACAACCAATGAAAGTGAATTTACGCCATTCACCGAACGCAGTTGTTGCAATTGGGCTTCGTTTAGTGTGACCTGTTTTCCGCTTACTGCAGATATTTTCATATCAGGATAAAAAGAAGAATACAGCGATTTTACCAACCCTTCAAAACCATTAAATACACTGAGCACCAAAATAAGCGAAGCCGTGCCTACTACTATTGCCACAACCGAAATCCATGCGATAATGTTAATGGCATTAGTAGATTTTTTTGCTTTAAAATAACGCCAGGCGAAGAGTAAGTTCACAAGTTTATAAGTTTAACAGTTTAACGTTTACTGTTCACCGTTTACCCAACTTTAAACCGTAAACGGCAAACTATTCTTCAGATGGTTTATCAGGCTGTTCATTGTTTTTGATGCCCTTCAATATTTCCTCCATCTTAAATACATGATCCAGGGTATCATCATGAAAAAACCTGATTTCCGGTATGCGGCGCAATTGGTGTTTTACTCTTGTGGCTAATTCTTTTTTTATTTCCCAGGAGCGGTCTTCAATTTTTTTCATGGTTGCTTTTACATCGTTCACCTGGAAAAGGCTTAGATATATTCTGCACTCCAGCAAGTCGGGAGTTATTTTCACAGATGTTACAGAGATCATTCCCCCATCCATCATATTCATTCCCAGCCGCTGAAAAATTCCGGTGATCTCCTCTTGTAATAAGCCGGCTATCTGTTTCTGACGTTTTCCTTCCTCCATATCCTTACCTTTTGTTGGCTGTAAAATTAGTTACTTTGCGCCTTTTAAGCGCCGCCATTACATGAAGCGATATTCCCGCATCTTTAAGTACATAGCACAATATAAAGGAGAGGTATTCTGGTATTGCTTTTTCATCCTGTTTTCAATTCTGTTTTCCATCATTTCTTTAGGCATGCTGATGCCTTTTTTAGACCTTATTTTTAAGGATGCATCAATAACGCCAAAATCCACAAACCCGGTGGTTGGGACATTGGAGAGTTTGTTAAAAGCAATGGTGAATACCAATAATAAAGTTGAAGCTTTAGGAGTAGTATGCATCATTATCATTTCATCTATATTCTTAAAAAATCTTTTTCTCGTTTTTGCTAATTATATTTTAAATCCTTTAAAAAATAAAGTCGTAAACCAGCTTCGCACAGAACTCTATAACAAAATACTACACCTGCCTATTGGTTATTTTACGGAACAAAAAAAAGGCGATCTCATCAGCCGCATCACTAATGATGTGAGTGAAGTGGAAAGCTCTGTGGTAAGTGCGTTGGAAGGCTGGATCAGAGATCCGCTGATGATCATCTTCAACTTTACCGTTTTGTTTTTGATCAGTCCGCAGTTGACAGGTTTTCTTCTTTTTTTTATTCCTGTAGTAGGTTTTATTATTGGTCGCATTACACGTTCTCTAAAAAAACAATCTATAGAAGTATCTCAAAAACAATCGGAATCGATTTCGGTATTAGACGAAACGCTGACAGGTTTGCGGGTGATTAAAGCTTTTAATGTTGAGCCCCTTTTGCGCAACAGGTTTTTTACAATCAACCAACAATTATTAACAGCAAAAAATCGCATTGGTTATAAAAGAGACCTCGCTTCGCCAATGTCCGAATTTATGGGTGTGGTTTTATTTTCTGGTATTTTATATTTTGGCGGAAGGTTGGTACTAAGTGGTGGAATTGCTTTGGAAGCATCTGCCTTTATTGGTTACCTGGCTTTGTTCTATAATATTATTAACCCCGCTAAAGCCTTATCTAATTCTTTCAGCAATATGCAAAAAGGTACTGCTGCAATTGGGCGTATTGAACAGGTTTTACAAACACCAAATACAGTTGATGATAATGTAAATGGTAAAAAATTAGAATTATTTACTAACAGTATTGAGTTGCGGAATGTTTCGTTTTCGTATGAAGGAGTGGATGTATTAAGAGGTATTAATCTAAAAATAAAAAAAGGCAAAACTGTTGCGCTTGTTGGCTCGTCGGGTGCGGGTAAATCTACCTTAGCCGATCTTATTCCCCGGTTTCATGATGTTACTGATGGTGAGTTATTAATTGATGGCATCAACATCAAAGAATACTCATTAAAGTCGGTTAGAGAACAGATCAGCATTGTAACCCAGGAACCGATTTTGTTTAATGATACCATTGCCAATAATATTTTAATTGGCAAGCAGGAAGCTAATTCTTCAGAGATAGAAGATGCTGCTACAGTAGCCAATGCACACCAGTTTATCAGCAGAAAAGAAAACAGTTACAACACCAATATTGGCGACAGGGGAACAAAATTAAGTGGGGGAGAACGCCAGCGTTTAACCATTGCAAGAGCAGTAATAAAAAACCCACCTATTTTAATTTTAGATGAAGCCACTTCTTCTTTAGATACCGAAAGCGAACGCCTGGTGCAGGACGCTATCAACAATATGATGCTGAACAGAACTTCCATTGTTATTGCCCACCGGCTTTCTACCATCCGCCATGCCGATGAAATTATTGTACTGCAAAAAGGAGCAATTGTGGAACGCGGCACCCACGACGAGTTATTAAAAAAACAGGGTTATTATTTTAAGCTGGTGCAGATGCAGGAAGTGAAGTAGCCCCCTGTCCCCCGGTGGGGGAACTTAGATCGAAAAACCTTTGTTTGTTTCATTTAGGTTTATAGTATGCGTTTTCTTTTATGTAGTCAGCAGTTTTGCTACTATTGAACTTCTGTTGCGGCGCTCCGTTTATCTTTAGGTTTACTATTGAACATTGGCAGGTGTCACTAAACTAAACAGACCCAACAGGTTTTAAAGCTGTTAGGTCTTTGTTTGATAGTTTCTTTCCGCCTAAAATTTGAGCTACAATGTCTTACTGCTTTCCTACTTCTTTCCCAAAGAATAATACGCCTTGAGCAAAATTGTGTCCTTGCAAACCTGTTGCAGGTAGCTCTTTATTTTCTTTTCTGTCAAAAATAATTTGATCTCTATACTGAACATGGCTTGGTCCGTAAGCAACGTCTCTAGGACCCATTCCTACCCGAGTAGTGACAATATTTAAACCAGATTGATTCTTTGTTAGCACGTAGCGATAAACATTTACATCCGCGTATTTACTATTAGTTTTTATCTCTTCAATAGTAGCTATCTCATACTTCCCATTGTAATGTTTATCCATTAAATTCTCCACTTGTCGGTTTTGCCGATTAGCAAGTCCAGATTCCGCTTCTCAACTAATAAAATGTATTTACTATCTTTCAAATCAATTGGAATAGAGCCTGCATAGGCAGTATTATTTTTATAGTTGAGCAATTGCAGAATAAGAATGTAGATAGGACTAGTGTGAATACTGTTTTCATAAAGTTTATTTGCTTGCAAAATAGTAGAAAAGAATCTCTTTGACTACTCATGGGTATTATTTCAACACTTCCCTGCTAATCACCAGCTTCTGTATCTCACTGGTTCCCTCTCCTATTGTACACAGTTTGGCATCGCGGTAAAATTTTTCTACAGGAAAATCTTTGGTATAACCATAGCCGCCAAAAACCTGCACGGCATCATTTGCCACCCGCACCGACACTTCGCTGGCATAATATTTTGCCATGGCAGATTCCTTTGTCATGGGCTTTTTTCTTTCTTTTAAATCGCAGGCTTGAAGGATCAACAGTTCAGCGGCTTCTATCTCTGTCGCCATATCGGCCAGCTTAAATGCAATACCCTGGAAAGAAGAAATTGGTTTATCAAACTGGTGTCGCTCCTGCGAATATTTCAATGCCGCTTCGTAGGCACCTTTTGCTATACCTAATGAAAGTGCGGCTATAGAAATGCGACCGCCATCTAAAACTTTCATAGATTGCTTAAATCCTTCACCAACTTCACCTAAGCGGTTCGCATCTGGAATGATGCAGTTTTCAAAGATCATTTCAGCAGTTTCGCTGGCACGCATACCGAGCTTATTTTCTTTTTTTCCTCCACTGAAACCTTCTGTCCCCCGTTCAACTACAAAAGCGGTTGCATTATTTTTTGCTCTTGGTTCACCCGTGCGACAAATAACAACGGCTACATCGCCGCTCTTGCCATGAGTGATCCAATTTTTTGTACCATTCAATATCCAGTTATCACCATCTTTAACAGCAGTTGTTTGCATATTACCGGCATCACTACCTGTGTTGGGTTCAGTTAATCCCCAGGCACCTATCCATTCAGCACTGGCAAGTTTGGGTAAATATTTTTGCTTTTGTTCTTCGTTTCCAAAACTTAAAATATGACCGGTACATAAAGAGTTATGTGCAGCCACACTCAAGCCAATAGAGCCACAAACTTTAGCTACTTCTTCTATCACTGCTTTATATTCAAAGTAGCTAAGTCCTGCTCCGCCGTATTGCTCGGGCACCAATACACCCATCATTCCAAGGGCGCCTAATTGTTTAAATATATGTACGGGAAATTCCTGGGTTTCATCCCACTCCATTACGTGTGGCTTAATATATTGCAAGGCAAAATCACGGGCAGTCTGTGCTACCTGGGTAGTAATTTCTGAGGTTTCGAAATTCATAAAGGGCAATCGTTAAGCCGGCAAAAATAGGGCAATTGCATGAAGGCAAAACTTTGAGTAAGTTAAATGATTGAGGATGCAGAACACATAAATTAAACTTCTACTATCAGCCCGTCGTAAGCCAGTTGTATTCCGTTTGGCAAAAACGTATTTACTTTTTTATGCAAACCCATCTGATGAGAAACATGAGTAAAGTAAGCTATTGGTATTTTTAATTCCTTTGCTAATTCCACTGCTTCTGGTAACGAAAAATGAGAGATATGTTTTGTTTGCCGTAGCGCATTTAGAACAATGACCCCGGTGCCTTTTATTTTTTCTTTTTCGGCTTCTTCAATTTTATTGGCATCGGTAATGTAGGTAAAGCTTCCAAATCTAAACCCATAAACCGGCATATTAAGATGCCACACCAATATGGGAATGATATTTATATCGCCAATTGTAAAAGGCTGCATGTCTATAGTATTTAACTGAATGTCGGGCACACCAGGATATTTTTTTTCAGCAAAAACATAAAAAAACTCACGCATTATTGCTTCAATGGTCATTTGGTTTGCATACACCTGCATGGCTTTGCGCTGAAAAAAATTGAAAGCCCTTACATCGTCCATACCGGCTATATGATCCTTATGCGAATGTGTAAACAGAACAGCATCCAGTTTTCTTACATTAGCCCTCAACATCTGGTAGCGAAAATCAGGTGTAGTATCAACAACAATAGTTGTAATAGCAGATTCAATTAATATACTTGTGCGTAAACGTTTATTTTCTTTTTCAGTTGAGGTGCAAACTTCGCAATTACAAGCAATCATGGGCACTCCGCTGCTTGTGCCTGTGCCGAGAAAAGTTATTTTAAGTGGAGGGTTCAAAAATTGCAAGTTTACAATTCACAAGTTTACGAGTTTACAAGTTAATCTGTTAATCGGTTTATCTGTTAAACTGTAATGAACTTAAGCAATTAAACAAAACCGATTAACCATTTAACTGATTAACTATTCTGCCCACCCTGTGCTGCATGATAACGACCCATAATATCATCAAACCCTTTCCTGCTTTCCGGCGTAAGTGTATCAGCGTCAAGTTTTAATTGTGGAATAAGATCAATCAAAGTATTAATGCGGCCTTCCAATGGAAGAAACTTATTAAGCACCACAACTTTCCGGTCCTCCAGAATGCAAAAGCCGCTTTGAAAAGTGCCGCGTTCGTAACGAACAATATAGCCGGTTTCGGCAATGATCTTTTCTATTTTATCAAGCGTTGTTTGTGTGTATTTCATAAAAAAAGCCTCCAGCCCCCTGTCCCCCGGTGAGGGAATTTAGGGCAATGTTTTCTTTTTTGTTTTGGAATATGTTTTAGATTATAATTTTTTTGACTGAAAGATATTTATACAGGTAGTGCGTTTCGCACAACGCTGAATAGAATTTCAAAAGTAAACTTGTGGACGCAACAAAAGCTGATAATAAAAAGCTAGCAACAAAAAATAAAAAAAATTTATAAAAAGTCCTAACTGCATTACAGAAAGACTTTCTGACCTAAGTTTCCCCCACCGGGGGACAGGGGGCTTATTTACTCACCATCTGCACCACCGGAATAATCATTTCTTCTAAACTAACACCTCCATGTTGAAAGGTGTTTTTATAATAATTCACGTAATGATTATAATTGTTCGGATAACATAAAAAAGTATCCTCGCCTGCAAAAATGTATGATGAATTTATGGTTGGTGAAGGAAGTCCGCCTTCTTTTGGATCTCTTATTACCAAAACTTCTTTTGGATTATAATTCAAATTACGCCCATGCTTATAACGAAGATTAGTTGTTGTTTGTTTGTCTCCGATTACTTTAGCAGGTGTTTTCACGCGAACGCTTCCATGATCGGTTGCCAATACTATTTTGATATTTTTATCAGCAATTTTTTTTAATGCCTGGTGCAGAGGCGAATGTTCGAACCAGGAAGTTGTAATGCTTCTGTAACTTACTTCATCACCAGCCAATTCTTTAAGCACTTCCATTTCTGTACGTGCATGGCTAAGCATATCTACAAAATTATAAACGATAACATTCAGGTCATTCGTAAGCAGGTTGTGAATATTTTGCACCAGGTCAAGTCCTGCATGATTGTTCAGCACTTTTGTATAAGAAGTACGTAAATTTTCCTCACCCAAACTTTTTAACTGTGCTTTAAAAAAATCTTCTTCAGCTGTATTTTTTCCACCTTCATCCTCATCGTTTTTCCAAAACTGCGGAAATTTTTTTTCAATATCAACAGGAAGCATTCCCGAGAAAATGGCATTACGTGCATACTGAGTAGCTGTTGGTAAAATGCTGTAAAAACTATCTTCTTCCACAATCCTAAAGCTTTCAGAAAAAATTGGTTGTATTGATTTCCATTGATCCCAACGCAGGTTATCTATTAACACAAAAAACACAGGAACGCCCTTTTCTACCTGCGGTAATACTTTTTCTCTGATCAGCGTATGTGAAAGTACCGGCTTGTTTTTTTCGTTGCCTTTTAACCAGGAAGTGTAATTTTTTGAAATGAATTTAAAGAACTCTGTATTTGCTTCATTCTTTTGCGATTGAAATACCTCCTGCATTTCGGGGCTGTCGCTTCGCTGCAAACTCAATTCCCAATATACCAACTCTTTATAAATGCCCATCCATTCACTATGGTTTGGATTGCTGTTAAGCGCCATAAACAAATTGCGAAATTGTTGTTGATAAGCAGTTGTAGTTTTTTCGGCTACCAAACGCCGGTTGTCAATAATTTTTTTTAATGAAAGCCATACCTGGTTTGGGTTTACCGGCTTTATCAAATAATCCGATATCTGGCTACCGATGGCTTCATCCATCAAATTTTCCGTTTCGTTTTTTGTGATCAGTACAACAGGGATTGAGGAGTTATGCTCTTTTATTTTGGCCAATGTTTCCAAACCGGTAATACCCGGCATTGTTTCATCAATCAATACAACATCTCGTATCAATTTTTTTTCAAGTGCATGCGAATAAGGCCCATGACCTATATCATGTAACAGTATAGCGATCCTGGCACCAATTTCTTCATCT
>MWVX01000558.1_pt1 | contig 11935 bp, 8 predicted proteins | sample 1047311 | NCBI WGS metagenome assembly MWVX01 (sample SAMN06349984, study PRJNA376086) | soil metagenome | isolation source: MtG-4 sample Antarctic (ecotone) soil | place: Antarctica | collected 2015-01-13
CTCCCACTCCTTCTTATATTCTACTTCCACTTCAAAAAGTTCATTTGTTTACGCATAGTTCAGTTGAAGTTCTTTCTTTTTAAAACTACACGGCAGGTCTGCAGTTGTCGTTGATTTATTGCAACCCACTTTTCCTGGCTTTATCAAAAATGCTCCTCAGGCATTTACTTTAAGCACATTAAGACCTTATCCATCAGATGTCCGCCATTTGCTTTCGCTTGCTGCCGCAGTAGAGATTAATTTATTGATCTTATTATTTCTTATTTTCCTGATTTGGCGAAAAAGGTTTACTCACTTTCACCCTTTTTTACTTTTTTGTATTTTTTTCTCCATTTCTGTCTTAATGATGATAGGCTATAGCGTAAACTTTTTAGGCGCTATCGTTCGTTACCGAAGCATTATTCTTCCATTTTTGATTGTTCCTATTGTAGCTCTTATCAACTGGCAAAGAATTATAAATATAGGAAATGATAAAATAGTAATAAATCATAATGTAAGTTTTTTAGAACAAAAACAGGCAAATAGATCGATTTTCATAAAAACATGAAATTTATAAAGAAGTTTTTAACAAATCCACTCCACATTTTTTTATTTTAAACATTAGGCTTTTCTTTGATTTAAATTTTGGCCAATGTCACAGCGATTTCATGCATTAAAAAATATTCAGTATTCACAAACAATCCCTCAGGATTCAAATACAAAAATTACAGCCATTTTTGCTGAAAATGTTTTTACGCATCAAATTGCGAGGCAATTTTTAAGTGATGAGGCTTATAAAAGCCTTATGGGTTCAGTAAAAGCGGGACAAAAAATAGACAGGGCAATGGCAAACCAGATTGGAAATGGTGTACGTGCCTGGGCTGAAAGTAAAGGAGTTACTCATTTTACCCATTGGTTCCAACCGCTTACAGGCAGTACTGCTGAAAAGCATGACTCATTTTTCACTTTAAAAAGCGATGGCACTCCTATTGAGCAATTTGAAGGAGATGCCTTAATTCAACAGGAACCTGATGCATCTTCGTTCCCAAGCGGAGGTTTACGTGCTACTTTCGAAGCTAGAGGTTATACAGCATGGGATCCGTCGTCACCTGCTTTTATCATGGATACCGGATATGGAAAAACTTTATGTATCCCCACCATATTTGTTTCATACACCGGCGAATCTCTTGATTATAAAGCTCCCCTCCTCAAGGCTTTATCTGCATTGAACCATGCAGCGGTGGATGTATGCAATTATTTTGACCGGAACATAGAAAAAGTAACTCCTACATTAGGATGGGAGCAGGAATATTTTGTAATCGATGAAGGTTTATTCAACGCACGGCCAGACCTGCTGATGTGTGGACGAACCGTTTTTGGCCATAGTCCTGCAAAAGGGCAACAATTAGAAGATCATTATTTTGGTTCGATTCCGGAGCGGGTTTATGCCTTCATGCGTGATTTTGAAACTGAATCTTATAGGTTAGGCATCCCATTACGCACCCGCCACAACGAAGTGGCGCCGGCCCAATTCGAATGTGCTCCTATTTATGAAGAAGTGAATATAGCAGTAGATCATAATACACTGTTGATGGACATTATGACAAGGGTAGCTGCCCGTCATAAATTAAGAGTACTGCTCCATGAAAAACCTTTTGCAGGCATCAACGGAAGCGGAAAGCATAATAACTGGAGCCTGGCTACTGACACAGGTATTAATCTTTTAGCCCCTGGGAAAACACCTAAGACTAATTTGATGTTTCTTACTTTTTTTGTGAATGCAATCAAAGCGGTGCATGACTATGCCGACATACTTCGGGCTTCAATTACCTCTGCCCAAAATGATCATCGCCTCGGAGCCAATGAAGCCCCACCTGCAATCATCTCAGTATTCATTGGTCAATACCTCTACAAAGTATTACAGGAAGTGAAAGAAAGAGTGGGTAATAAATTTGATGAGCAGGATGAAAGCATGCTTAAGATAGATATCCATAAGAGCATTCCTGAATTGCTAATGGACAACACAGACCGCAACCGTACGTCGCCCTTTGCATTTACCGGTAATAAATTTGAATTCAGGGCTGTTGGTTCATCGGCAAATTGTGCTAATCCAATGACTGTGCTCAACACAATCATGGCTCAAACGCTAAGAAACTTTAAAAAAGATGTAGATGGTTTGATAGAAAAAGGTGAGAAAAGGGAAATAGCAGTCATTCATACCATCCGTGAATACATAGTCGCCAGTGAAAAGGTTTTATTTGAGGGTGACGGATATAGCGAAGAGTGGGCTAAAGAAGCTGAAGAAAGGGGTTTGGCAAATGTGAAAACCACTCCACAAGCATTAGATGCGATGGTAACGGATAAGGCCAGGAAATTATTTGAAGAAAATAAAATTTACAGCCACTCTGAACTTGAAGCCCGTCATGAAATAGAATTAGAAAAATACATAAAAAAAGTACAGATTGAAGGACGCATGATGGCAGAAATTGCCACCAGTCATATACTGCCTGCTGCAGTTCGTTACCAGAATATATTGATTCAAAATGTAACAGGCTTGAAAGAGATAGGTTTAGGAGAAGAGAGTTGCCAGCAAAGAACAAATATGCTAAAAATCATTTCAGAACATATCAATCACTTAAGCACCGCAGTTGAAAAAATGATTGAAGCCCGTAAACAATCGAATGCTATTACAGATACCCGGGAGAAAGCAATCTCTTACTGTAATGAAGTAAAAGAAAAATATTTTGATGAGATCAGGTATCATGCGGATAAGCTGGAATTACTTGTAGATGATAAAGAATGGGATCTCCCCAAGTACCGCGAACTATTATTCTTACGATAAATTAAAAGGCCCCTCACTCCGATGAAACCTTCTTTTTTATTCCTCTTTAGCGCATTCAAAAAGATGTGTTCATAGCCAATCATAAAGCTATTATTAGAAAGCCGATAAATATCTCCATCTAATTGAAAACGAAAACCAAGGTTTAGTTGCCCTGTGCTTTTAAGAATAAATTGAAGCGACGGTGACAGATCAAGATAATATTGCTCCTGTCGCCAATTTATATTTTTACAAAAAGTATTTAAAAATAGCCTCCGCATAACTACGGAGGCTTGACAGCTATATAATTAAATGTTTAACGTTTTTAGGTTAAGCTTTTTTGCAACATGCGGCAGACTTTCCCGCCTTTGCTTCATGTTCCCCTTCATGTGTCGCATGAGATCCTTTGCTGCAACCCCCATCTTTACAACAATCCATTCCGTTTGTACACTTACCTTCTTTACAACAAGTCTTGCACTCTACCTTGGAACATTGGTTACCTGAACAGCAAGATTCAGAAATTGCTGTACGATCGTATTGACAACAAGCATGTAATTTTTCATAATCCACATCAGAAGCTTTTACTGCTTTCGTATCGTAACCTTGTTTAGCTATGGATTTTTGAATCTTTGCAGCATTCGAGGAAGTGCTGTAATAAGTTACTATCAACTCTTTAGATTGCACATCCCAAAGAGCTTCAGTAGCTCCGGCTTTTTTGGCCGCAGACTCAATTTTATTTTTACACATGCCGCATACTCCGGCAACTTTAAAAGTTTCTGTTGTGGATTGTGCAGATAAAGAAAATGAGAATGCCATCATGATCAATGAGGCAATTAGTATTTTAATTGTTTTCATTATTTAAATTTGAAATTAAAAAAATTAATAGGAAAATAGATACAAGTAACCGTGTAAATAATTCGTGTAATTCGTGGGAAAAAATCGTGTCCATGTAACAGGATTACACGAGGAAAATATTTTTAAATTCTGAAAACCCTGTTCCTGATATATGTGCTCTCTTCGATATAAAAAGAAAGAACTTCAACTGAACTATGCGTAAGCAAATGAACTTTTTGAAGTGGAAGTAGAATATAAGAAGGAGTGGGAGTAATAAACTGAGCTGATGAAAATGAGTAATATAAATTGCCTGAAGCCAATTGATCCTGCTGTAGTTTAACCACTTGTACCTCGTCCCGACAACACTCATCACTTTTTGGAATGTCCATTCCACAGCGTTCACAATCTTCATCGCTTTCCCCGATTTCCCACGAATAATATTCATCCATGCAGTAGTGCAGGTTCAGCGTAAAGCCTGTATTTACTACAAAATAGATAAGGATGAATATGAAAGAAAAAAGCCTTTTCATTAGATTATCAAAGATAAATATGAAAAGCAGAATTAAACGCTAATTCTATTAAACTGCAAAAGGCGGGTCTTCAATTAACAAAACTCCAGTAAATACCTAAACGGGTAACAAGGCCAGGATAAGGATATTGAGGAGCAGCGAAATTATGGCGCTTAAATTCTAAACCATCTTCAATTCGTAATGTATTCAGGTTTTCAAAACGAACATAAGCCTTAAAACTTCTGATACGGAAATTTACAAGCGCATGAATATCCGGACGGTTTTTTATTTGAAGAGTATCCTGAAAAGTGAATTGACCAATGAGTGGAGAGTAATGATCAGCTTTATAAGGTGTATGATAACGAAATTCAGTTCCGAATGCTATCCTTAGGTTTCTAAAGCCAAAGTTACCTTCATATAAAATACGGTTACGGGTAAAAAATAAGGGAAAATTCAAAGCTACATTCCCTGTTTTTTGCTGTGCAGTTAACTCAGAATACCAATTGATTCTTTTATTGAGACGAAAAGTTTTGGAAGCCTGGATGCGTAATACATTGAATAAATCATCTTCCTGGTTCATTTTATAAAAGTTGTCATAGTATAAATAATTAGCAAGGAGATAATAATGTACTCCGATCTCCATCCTCAATAAAGGATTATTGAATTGGGTAAACAAATGTGTGATATTTTCCTTTGCAAAGGATTTAGGTACATCCAGGTAAAAACTACTGCGTTCATCAAAATTGAAGGAAGGTGATCGATTAATGTTTTCAAAACCAGCTTGTAAGCTTCCAATTTTTTTGCTCAGTAATCTTTGCAGGCTGATGTATGCATGGTAATCTCCTGCATTATACCCGGTAAAATGCAATCTGCCGAAGGCTTGTAAGTCCCATTTTTTATTTCGGGTGAGATTTCGATATTCACCATGACCTATTATATTGAATAAATTCAATGATTCTCGTTTTACTGAGCCATTGATCAATTGATATTCTATACCTGCCTTTATGAACTGTTGTAAATTCCTCGCATCGGGATATTGGTAAATGGAAAAATCATTGCTCCATTCTGTCCAGTTATCGGTGAAAAGAATAGAGTCTGTTCTTCCTCTGAATGGAAATACAATATCATAATAATCATTATAATATTGAGAATCTGTGGCGGCATAATCCCTGAATTGGTAGCGATATTTCCCATAACGTAAGGTATGCTCAAATCTTAACCTTGGGTAAAACAAGGGAATGATCGTGGTGTCGGTAACAATAGAATCTTTTTTGCCAAAATCATATTGCTGCCTTAGCAGAATATTGAAAAGACGGTGTCGTGTTCCGGTTTGTAATTGTGTATTGAAAAAGTCGCGGGTGAAATCTTTATTCAATCCCAGTTGGGTCGGTACACCAAAACGATCGTCATAAACAGGATCGTTTAAATATTCTTTATCTGTTTTTATACCTCCATTTTCTTCAGACTGTAATTTGTTACCTAAGAAAACGAGAAAATTATTATATCGTTTTTTTTTCGATTGATACCAGGAAGAAAAAAGATAATTATTGTGATTTGTTCGCTGGTTTTTAAAGAAACCCGGACTGTTGATGAGGCGGTATTTAAGAGCAACATTCAAATTAGGCCTGTAATTTTGAGTATGCAAAACTTCTATGATCTGCTGTGTCTGGCTCCCCAGCAAATACCCGATTTCGGTGTAAGGTCTTGTTGAAGTAAAAAAGGCAGTAGTTGGCAATGACCATTTGTAAAGATCAAGAGTATGGAATCCTGGATCCCAACCAATCGTTTTCTGCGGCTGAAAGATAATTGATTTAGCTGCTGTGCCCGGATTACCAAGATAATGATACTCCGGAAGTATTGGAAACCGGGTTGAAAAATCATTTATAGAAGAATCCATTTTATAAACTGCAGAAGAATCTAAATAGCGAAACTGGATTGTAATGCTATCTTCAAAACGGTCCCGGCGCTTTAAACTATCGCCTGAACCTCCACCTGTAGATAATCTTCTATTGCCGAGATCTCTTAACCCACCTTGTGCGTCAACAAGCAAGACACAAATCAGGCTGAGCGTTGTACAAAAAAGTTTATGAAAAGAAAGGACTCTCAGAATGCTAATTAAGGCTGATGATTAATTCTCGAAACAAGCTTGAAAATTTGGGTTCTGCATCCTTTGCTGCACGCAATACATCGTCGTGTGTAATTATATTATCATCATCCCGAATGCCAATATCGGTAATCACGCTCATGGCGAAGATGTCGATCCCGATGTGCACAGCAGTTATTACTTCCTGCACAGTGCTCATGCCCACTGCATGGCCGCCCAAGGCATGGATCATTTTATATTCAGACCTCGTTTCGAAAGTAGGACCGGTAACACCAAAATACACTCCTTCTTTTACTTCAATATTCAAGCGCTGTGCGATCGCCTTGGCTTTGCTGATCAATGATTTTTTATATGGTTCGCTCATATCCGGAAATCGCGGACCCATCCGTTCATCATTTACACCAATTAGTGGATTAACAATGGCAAAAGAAATGTGATCTGTAATGATCATGAGATCACCGATCTTGAAAGAAGAATCTACGCCACCAGCTGCATTGGATATTAAAAGAGTCTGCACACCAAGCATTTTCAGAACCCGTATTGGAAAAACCACTTCTTCTGTGCTATAACCTTCGTAAAAATGGAACCTGCCAGCAAGCGCTATAATGGGTTTGTTATCAATTGTGCCGAATATCAGTTTCCCATGATGACCTTCTACAGTGGAAACAGGAAAATGAGGAATGAGGGAATAATCTATTTCTTCTTTTATGATAACATCCTTAATGAAATTACCCAGTCCGCTACCTAAAACAACCGCTATCTTAGCGCCATCTCTATTAAATTCCTGCAGGTATTCTGTGGCTTTCAGAAGCTTTTGATAACTATCCATGAAGGGGCAAAGATAGCCGCAGGTGTCAAGAACTGTATTTAAAAAATCACAATATTCTCATTACTAACAGGCCTTCGCAGAGATAAGAATGTCTCTAAAATAAATTTGCGAATGTATTTTTTAATAATCATTATCTTTTTTTGGTTTGTCTTTATCTTTTTTTCCAAAAATACCTTTAAACAGTCCTTTTTTATCTTTCTTTTCTTCCTGCTCTTTATTCATCTCACCAATCTTTGTTGACTTGCCAGCAGTGTCTTTCTTTGGTTTTTCTTTTGGTGTTAAGGGTTCATCAACTTCCGGGCGTTTTGACTCTGCACCTATAGTATCATAAGATTCATTAAGCCCATAATCATCAGCATTACCTACGCCTACATCTTCTCCTTCCGCACCCGGCTGGGGATCACTTTCGATGATACCAGAAATATCAGCGCTGTTTAATTCATTCAGCAAGTCTGCAGGTTTTTTAAAAATAGCTTTTTGATCTATACCCAGGGATTTGTCAGCATACACTTTTTTGAAAAATGATTCCCAGATAGGACGTGCGGCAGTACCACCATAAACGGATTCACTGCCAATCTGTATGAAACGGTCGTCGCAACCTACCCACGATCCGGCAAGCAATTGGGGAGTATAACCCATAAACCAAAAATCCGCATTGTTATTTGTGGTTCCTGTTTTTCCACCCATCTCCGAAGCACCCAACCGATACATTAACCCCCCCGCTGTTCCTTTGGTAACAGGACCTTCCATTAACTTAACCATATTATAAGCCGTAACCTCACTGATAGCTTCTTTGCGATTACTGATAAAATCTCTACGCTTAATTACATTCCCGTTTCTATCTTCAATGCGGCTTATGAAATATGGTTTTGTTGAAAATCCCCCACCAGGGAAAATAGTATAGCCCCACAGCATTTCAAACAAAGAAAGATCGCATGATCCTAAAGCAATTGAAGGAAAAGGATCTACTTTGGTTGGAATATTTATGCGTTCGAGGAAATTGGAAAATTGAGCAGGACCTACTTGTTTCATAATATAAGCTGTGGCACAGTTACGAGACCAGGCAAGTGCAGAAGCCATGGAAACTGTACGACCTGTGCATGTTTTACCTGTAGCAGGCACCAACATATCTTTTCCAAATGATTGTTGCACATCTACTACAGGTGTCTCTGCTGTAAATCCGCGTTCCTCCATTGCCTGTGCGTACAAGAATGGTTTTATAGCAGAACCAACCTGGCGCTTCGTTTTTAAATTTGCACGATCGAATTTAAAAGTTTTGAAATCTATTCCCCCGACCCAGGCTTTCACTTCCCCTGTCAATGGATCCATAGCCAGAAAAGAAGTTTGCAACATCTGGCGATGGTATTTTATAGAGTCGTAAGGTGTCATTACTGTATCCTTTTCCTTTCTTGCATTCCAGGCAAATATTTTCATTGGTGTTTTCTCATAAAATGATTTTTTTATATCGCTTTCTTCCCACCCTTCTTCTATGGCATGATCCCAGCGGTCACTATTTTTCATAGCAGCTTCCAGTACATTTTCATGGCCCTTCCAGATATTGCCTGATTTAATATTGCTTTGCCTGTTCAATATTTTTTGAAGAATCGGCATTTGTTGCACCACTGCTTCTTCAGCATAGGTTTGCATGCGTGGATTAATGGTTGTATATATTTTTAAACCATCATCATAAATATCATAAGGTTCACCGTCAGGCTTCTCCAGCGTTTTTAATACCTCTTTGATCTCTTCGCGCAATACTTCACGGAAATAAGGAGCATACCCGGTATTTTCATCCATTTTTTTATAATTCATAGGAATTGGGGATGCTTTGAATTTTGCTGCAATTACAGGCGTGATATATTTATTCTTTTCCATTTGATCCAACACCACATTGCGCCGGTCCCTGGAAGCTTTGGGGTTAACACGTGGATTATACAAGTAATTGGCCTTCAACATGCCCACTAAAACTGCAGATTCACCTTCATTCAAACGGTCAGGTTCTTTTTGAAAAAATGTTCTGGATGCATTACGAATTCCATAAACATTATCACCATAAGGCACTGCATTGAGATACAGGGATATTATTTCTTCTTTAGTGAAATTTCTTTCTAACCTTATAGCGATAATATATTCCTTCATTTTTTGAATACCCCGGGTTATGGGATTACTTGATCGTGCGCCATTGAATAGATTGAGTGCAAGTTGTTGTGTGATGGTAGAGCCTCCACCCTCTTTTCCCAACAAAAAAATAGCACGAAGGGTGGCCCTTATGTCAATACCGGAATGGTTATAAAATCTCTCATCCTCAGTAGCAACCAGGGCATTGATTACGTGCTTTGATATATCCCTGTAAGAAACATTACTCCTGTTGCCACGTTCACGATAATATTTTCCCATCAATGTTCCATCCGCAGCAAACACTTCCGAAGATTGTAATATAGTAGGGTTTTCAAGCTGTTTTAAGGAAGGCATTTTTCCAAAAACACCCAACATAGCGAATACTATAATCAATATAAAAACTCCAAATGCTCCAAAAAAAATCCGCCAGAATATCCTGACGCTTTGTTTAGTAGCGGGAGCTATTTTCTTCTTTTTTAGAATTGGGATTTGTTTTGCCATAGTTATTGAGTTGATACCATTGAGCGATTCGCAGGTATAAAATTTATCAAAGCTAAAAAATAGAAAACTACTGAAGATTTAAAATTTGACCGGCAGGTTTTGGTCTATAAATTTTTGATAAGATGCAAAATCTTTGTTATTCAATACGGCTTCTAAATTTTTTGAAGTAATTATTGAAAAGCTGAACTTATCCCTCTTCAGCCACGGAAGAATTTCTGACGCTGCCAGCGGCTTTGTTTTTTGAATATAATCTATAGCGCCAGCTGCATTCGTAAAATTCCCTATTAGCACCAATTTAATACTATCATTTGCTGACACAATTCTTGTATCTAAAGGTTGATTATAAAATTTTTCTTTATTGTGCCGGTTAAAAGCATTTTTGGCTTCATTTACAAATACTACATCCACTTTATTCAGTACCACCACCACTGAATGATTTGCATTGGCATCGAATGTGAATAAAGCATTGGTTTTTACTGGTGCCGGTGTTTTGAATGCACTATCTTGTACAGGTTTTTTAATTATGGGCTTATTCAATGGTATATCTTTTTTAGTGGCTACCACCGCATTATTTTTTTGGACCGTAGGCGCTATGGGCATGGGCTCTACAAATAAACTGTCTTCAGTAGGCCTGGTAATATGAAGCCTCTTTAACTCATCTTCGATTTGTGCACGTCTGTTGAGTACCTGCAATAGATTTTGTGCCCTATCGCCAAGGGGTGTGCCAGCATTCTGACTTATCAATGTTGCTAATAATTGCTTTGCAACACTATCTTCTCTTCTTTGAATGTGGTAAACAGATTCAATATATAAAAGCTGTGGTGACCAATAATTGGTTTTATACATACTATCAGCCCTGATCTTTGCTTCCTTAGCTTCGGGGAAACGTCCTTCAAGATAAAGATCATAAACTTCTTCATAGGTTTTAGTTACATCTGTAGCCGGTCGGTTCGATAGTGGATCTATCCCGGTGCGGATCAATGTTGCAAATCGATCAGCCGGAAATTTGTTCAGCAATAACTTTTTTGTTTCCTCAGCCTGGGCAACACTTCCCTTTTCCCTATAACTCAAATGAAGATTGTATAAAGCTTCAGCTGAAAGTGCATTATCTCCAAAACGACGTTTAATATCTTCATATACCTTTTGTGCCGCTTCATAGTCCTCCATATCATGTATATAGATATCACCCAATGTAAAAAGCGCTGTTTTTATACTATCGTTGGAAGCAATTATTTGCTCAGGAGAAACAGGCAGATTGTTCAGTAACACATCATAAGTAGGTGGTAGGTTCGCAGTGCTGATAACAGCTGTATTGTCACGACCACTATTTTGTAAGGTGTTTTTCAATTGAGCTGTTACATCTGAAAACCGGCGCCAATTATCAACATTCGGGCGATTACCCCATACTTGTTTAAATGAAGTAATGCCATTAGCTTTTAAATTATTATTGTAAAAATACCACTCCCCTTTTGACTGCCTGTCAGCAAAAGGATTGGGAAATGGATTACTTACGACAGAGCCTGATATCAAAGTGGTCTCATCTTTTAATCCCTGCTGCTTCCGCAGTTGTCGAACAAGTTTTTTTATGAAAGTTGTGCGTTCTTCTTCCGGCAAAGCTGCAATCCTTTGGAGGCTATCTTGCCGGGTGATCGAATTGATTTGTGTCAACACACGTTTTAATACCTCTTTACGTTCTGCAATTCTATCCCTTTCCACCGGAGACATATCTGATGCATTTAAGCTATCATAAAAAGAAGCCGATTGCTGGTACGCTTTTCTGGCAAATGCCAATTCTGCAAGTTGCAAGTATGCACGATTGCTGGCTAATGTATTTCCTGTTTTGTACCGGGATGCCAATACCAAAAAATCATTTGCATGTTGAACATTTCCTCTTTCCAATTCCATTTGAGCAGCCATGGAATAAATCACATCGCGGAATTCTTCATACTTATCCCTTTTTGCCATCTTTACGAGCTCAGCTATATTCCGATTTATATAATCTTCTGTACCATCTTTATTGATGCGGATCATATTGAGCCTTGCATATACTTCCAATACCGGATCATCAGTATGCCCAATTGCTTTTGCATAATATTCCCGTGCCTGATCGTTCAGACTTTTCCTCTCAAACATTTGTGCAGCAAGGTATTCCCAACGGCTTTTATCCTTTTTATTACTGACATCACCTAAAACCTTCTTTACACTGTTGGTTTAATCGTGTTCACGCCACTTAAGTATTACAT
>MWVX01000559.1_pt1 | contig 11927 bp, 8 predicted proteins | sample 1047311 | NCBI WGS metagenome assembly MWVX01 (sample SAMN06349984, study PRJNA376086) | soil metagenome | isolation source: MtG-4 sample Antarctic (ecotone) soil | place: Antarctica | collected 2015-01-13
CATGTTGAAGAAGAAGCCATATTGGGGGAACCATTTTTGGGCAAGAGGTTATTTTGTCAATACAGTTGGACTCAATGAAGATTTGATAAGGCGGTATGTAAAGTATCAGGAAGGTGAGGAACGCAAAAAGGAGAGTAACCAACAGGGCTTTGACTTCGATCTTGGAACTTAGCCTTTGGCTACACCTATAAATCCACCTGCTTTGCAGGTGGTAGTTTAATGTGCGGCTATCTTTGCAACAGATGGATATAAAATGCAGCAAAAAAGAATTAGAAATTTTAAAGAAAATAGCCATAGCAGCAGGCAGGTTGCAAATGCCCTGTTATTTAATTGGGGGGTTTGTAAGAGATAGAATATTGGGCCGTCCTTCAAAGGATGTAGATATTGTTTGTGTTGGAGATGGAATGCTATTAGCTAAAGAAGTAGCACAATCATTTTCACCGCCACTTAGAGTCAATTATTTTAAAAACTTTGGGACAGCACATTTTAAAACGCAAGAGGGTTTTGACCTTGAATTTGTTGGTGCCCGTAAGGAAAGTTATCAAACGCATTCACGCAACCCCGAGGTTGTGCCAGGTTCCATTATTGATGATCAGAACCGGAGGGATTTTACTATTAATGCTTTAGCTATAAGTTTAAATAAATCAGATTTTGGCAAACTCATAGATGCGTTTAATGGTATGGATGATATTAAACAACGCCTGGTAAAAACACCAACGGATCCGGAACAAACTTTTAAAGACGATCCTTTGCGGATGATGCGTGCCATACGTTTTGCTACGCAACTAAATTTTAGAGTAGAGACTGATACATTTGATGCAATTAAGAGAGCGGCAGCACGTATTAAAATTGTTTCACAGGAAAGAATAACAGATGAACTGAATAAAATATTAATGACAGACATGCCTTCTGTCGGTTTTAAACTTTTGTTTGACACAGAACTCCTGACCTTTATTTTTCCTCAAATGATGCAACTTTCGGGTGCAGAATATGTTGATGGCATCGGCCATAAAGATAATTTTTATCACACCTTGCAGGTGATTGATAATGTGGCTATAAGATCAGGTAATCTATGGTTGCGATGGGCTGCCGTTCTACATGATATTGGGAAACCTGCGACTAAACAATTTGAGGAAGACGGTGGATGGAGCTTTCACGGGCATGAAGTGGTTGGAGGACGAATGGTCCCCAAAATTTTTAACCAGTTAAAATTACCTTTAGGCTATCAATTAAAGTTTGTGAAAAAGCTAGTGGAATTACATATGCGTCCTATTAGCTTAACCAAAGATAATATAACAGATTCGGCCGTTAGGCGGTTACTTTTTGATGCTGATAATGATATAGACGAGTTGATGACCCTATGCGAAAGTGACATTACTTCAAAAAATAAATGGAAGGTTTCTCGCTATCTCGAGAATTTTGACGCGGTAAAAAACCGTTGCCGCGAGGTAGAAGAAAAGGACCGCATACGTAATTGGCAACCACCTATTACCGGACAAATGATAATGGAAACATTTGGCCTGTCACCTTCGCGTAAAGTAGGCGATTTAAAAGATGCCATTCGCAATGCAATATTGGATGGCGAAATTGAAAATAATTATGAAGCTGCATATCGGTTTATGCTGGAAAAAGGAAAAGCACTTAACCTGCTTCCAGTAAACTAATTTTATTTATTATTTCTGGGCCTATTCTTGTTTATAATAATATACATGGCTATACTTAGATTCAGGATTTATTTAGAGGAAGATGACAGTGTTTATCGCGATGTTGCCATCAGGCATTCGCAAAGCTTTTTTGAGTTGCACGGAGCAATTTTGAAAGCATTTGAATTCGATAATAAACATGAGGCTACCTTTTACCGGAGTAATGATAATGGGCAACGTGGTAGAGAAATCTCGCTGGGGGTTTACTCTCGGCAATATAAAATTCCCCCCTTGATCATGAAGGAAACAATAATTAGTTCCGAAATAAAAGAACCTTCTCAAAAATTTATTTATTTTTATGATTTTAAAAAAAACTGGAGTTTTCAGATAGTGCTGATTAATGTTTCGAAAGAAGAAAATCAAAAATTAACTTACCCTGTAACTGTACGCACTGAAGGCATTGCGCCCAGCCAATATGGCACGAAAAGCTTACTGGGTGAGCGTTTTGCAGATGTGGAGGAAAAATATGATTTATCAAAAGATACTGAGGGGTTTGGAGTGGAAGGAGAGAATAAAGAAAGCATTGATGATTTGGGAATCACTGGCGAGGAACATGCAACTGATACTAAAGAAGATTATTAGCTTCCTTTTATATTTCAAAACCCTGTGCCAGATACATGGAGCAGGGTATTTCTTTTTGTACGGTTACAATGCAAAAAAAACTAATCATTATTGCAGGTCCGACCGCAGTGGGTAAAACAGCCATTGCCATTGAGGTGGCAAAACATTTTGATACTCAAATTATTTCTGGAGACAGCAGGCAGTGTTATAAAGAGTTGAATATTGGCGTAGCTCGTCCTTCGCTTAAAGAACTGGCAGCAGTAAAACATCATTTTATCGCAACTCATTCCATATTTGAGAAAGTAACAGCAGCCGGTTTTGAAAAGTATGCCTTGGAAAAAACGCAACAAGTTTTTAAAACGAAAGATGTATTGGTAATGGTAGGGGGAACCGGGTTATATATAAAAGCGTTTTGTGAAGGGATGGATCCTATTCCTGAAATTCCTGAGAATATACATTTTGATATTATCCGGCTTTATAAACAACATGGACTTTCCTGGTTACAGTCAGAAATTGAAAGTCAGGATCCCGATTTTTTTACAAAGGGAGAAATGCAAAATCCTGTACGTATGATGCGGGCACTGGAAGTGGTAAAATCTACCGGACAGTCTATTTTAAATTATAGGAAAGCGGTCAAGACAAAAAGGAACTTCAGCACTATAAAAATAGGGTTGGAATTGCCAAGAGAAAATTTACTTCAAAATATTAATGCACGGGTAAATAATATGATAGAACGAGGATTAGTAAGCGAAGTAGAACCGCTGCTGGTACACCAGGAAATAAATACTTTACAAACGTTAGGATATAAAGAGCTATTTGCATATTTAGATAATAAAACTTCATTGAAGGCTGCTACTGAGACTATAAAACAAAATACAAGGCAATATGCCAAACGGCAGCTTACCTGGTTTAAAAAAGACAAAGAATTTATGTGGATGAAACCTGATGCCAATGAAATAATAAAAAAATTTTCAAATATTAGGGAATATGACAAAAATTATTAATTTTACCAACTAATAAATTATTTAAACCCTACAATATGAAACAAACTTTTTTTAGCCTTTTTGCTATTTCACTATTAGATTCTCAGCATACGTTAAAAAGGTGATCATACACATAAATCCTCGATGTTATTCCTATACAATAGATTTAGTTGATAGTTAAACCTTGCTAATAAAATCCGGATATAAAGGGAAAAATTTGGTTATTCAATGACAACTAATTAATTTTAAAACCTGGAATAATCAAAGACTTTTCTTCTAATAAACCCGAGTTTCTATTTATTCAGGGCTCCTTATATCCTTTTAAAAACCGTTGAACATCCCGATCTTAATTTGTTGAAAAGCTCAAGATTATTTTAATGTAATAAATTTATAAACATTTAAATATCCTTTATAGCTAAAAACTGATTATGTACCCTGTAAATAAATTGTCTTCAATAAGAAAATTAAGCCTATTCGTACTCCCTGTACTTCTTTTGGCTGTTTCCTGTGTCAATACTAAAAAAGCTACCTATTTTAATGATATTCAGGATTCAACTATTCCACTCAAGCTTGAAGATTTAGAACCTGTTATCCGAAAAAATGATTTATTAAGCATTTCGGTAAGTAGTATAAACGCTACAGCTACGGAGGTTTTTAACACGCCAAATATAACGGCAATACAATCTTCAACTGCAACTGGTGGCATCGTACAGGCGTCAGGGTATTTAGTTAATCAGGATGGGTATATAAAATTTCCAATTTTGGGAAGCTTGGAAGCGGCAGGTTTGACAAAAAAAGCATTATCAGATAATATTACCAAAAAGCTGATTGATTCAAAACAGTTGCTTGACCCTATAGTTAATATTCGCTACTTGAATTTTAGAATTACTGTTCTGGGAGAGGTCGCTAATCCAACAGTTGTGAATGTCCCTAGTGAAAAAATTACACTCCTAGAAGCCTTGGGTTTGGCAGGGGATTTAACCATTTATGCCAAAAGAGATAATATAATGGTGCTACGGGAAGAAGGTGGAAATAGAATTATCAAGCGTTTGAACTTGAATACCAATGAAATTTTAACTTCTCCGTATTTCTATTTAAAATCAAATGATATTGTATATGCCGAACCCAACAAGGCCAAAGTTGGCAGTACAAGCAGAACAAATCAATTACTTCCCGTAATATTAAGTGGTCTATCTGTTGTTGCAATTGTATTAGATAGGATAACCCGCTAATAATAGTTATAAAATGAAAGAAAACAATACAAACACAGTAAAAAAAGAAAGCAACATATTAAGTTCGCTTTTATTCCGGTTTTTACCTTATTGGCCCTTGTTCCTTTTATTATTCGCAATTAGTATGACAGCGACTTGGGTATATCTGCGCTATAAAACACCTATTTATGCGGCTTATGCAACTATTGTGATCAAAGATCAAAGAAAAGGAGTAGAGGAATCTAAAATCCTGGAGTCCCTCAATGCATACACAACAAATAAAATTGTAGAAAATGAGATAGAAGTAATTAGCTCTCGAGCCTTGGCAAAGGAAGTAATTGACAGCTTACATTTATATGCACCAATACGGGAAGAAGGAGGTGCCAGGTCACTTTCAGCATATAGTTCCTCACCTATTACTATAGAAGCAAAAGATCCGGAACATTTAACAGAGCCCTCAAAGATTTATTTTGCTTATGATACTGTTATTGGTAAAGTAACTCTTGCAAATCTTTCTTATTTATTGGATCAGTGGGTAGTTACGCCATACGGCATATTAAGATTTTCTAAAAATACTCATAAAGTCAGGGACGCTGAAACACCTCTTTATTTTTCTTTATATCCACCTAAAATAATGGTAGGAGCTTTTTTGGCTAATTTAGAAGTGAGCCCTGTAAGCAAACAATCAACTGTAATTAATTTAAAGTATAAAGATGAAGACCCACGTAGAGCCGAGGATTTTTTAAATGAGCTCGCTGCGGCGTACAATCGTGCGGCAATCAATGAGAAAAATAAGTTAGCAGCTAATACACTTGCTTTTCTGGAGGACCGGATAAAATTTGTACAAGTTGGTCTGGACTCTATAGAAAAAAAAATACAGCAGTACAGATCCCAAAATAGGGTAATTGATTTAAGCACCCAAGGCAGGTTGTATTTAGAAAATGTCGGTGATAATGATCGTAGAGTATCAGATATTAGTATGCAGTTGGCTGCATTAGACCAGGTTGAAAAATATGTGGTTCAAAAAGATGATAAAGCAGGAATTGTTCCCTCTACTTTAGGTGTTAGCGATCCGATTTTATCGCAATTACTGCAAAAGCTCTCCGAATCAGAACTGAAATATCAAAGCTTAAAGCAAACTACAGGAGATAATAATTCTGTATTAACATCCCTCAAATCTGAGATTGATCAAATTCGGCCACTTATATTAGAAAATATACTTAACCAACGCCAGAGTATGCTGGCGAGCAGGGGCAATTTAAGCGCTACCAATAATAGATTCTCATCGATGCTGCAAACGCTACCTCAAAAAGAAAAAGAGCTGGTTGAAATTAGCCGTCAACAATCTATAAAAAATAATGCATTCCAGTTCTTACTGCAAATGCGGGAAGAAACGGCCCTTTCTTATGCTTCTGCTGTAGCAGACAGCAGGATAGTGGATAAGGCTCAATCTTCTGTTATACCCGTGGGTCCACAAAGATCTCTTTTTTATTTAGGAGCTTTGGTTATTGCATTCGGATTAGGTATTGCTTTGATTGTTGGAAAAGAATTATTGTCAACTAAAATATTGTTTCGCTCCGATATTGAGAATTTCACAAAAGTTCCCATTGCTGCAGAAATTGCAAGCGTCAAGCATAAGTATGAATTGGTTGTTAATCAACCAAAAAAGACATTTATAGCTGAGCAGTTTCGACACATGCGGGCCGCTATTGGTTTATACGGGAGAACTGTTTTAAAGAAAAAACTTTTGATTACTTCGAGTATTGCAGGAGAAGGAAAAAGCTTTATAGCTTCTAACCTGGCTTTGAGCCTCGCAATTTCAGGAAAAAAAGTAGTGCTGGTAGATGCAGATATTCGCAGTCCTAAAACTTCATCAATATTTAAATTAGAAAAAGAAAAAGGAATGGCTGAATATCTTGAAGGCAAAGTAAAGGCGGATGAAATTGTTAAAGAAGGGGTTACTAAAAATTTATATATAATACCGGCGGGGCGCACATCTTTTAATGCTACAGAATTGTTACTTAATGGAAATTTAAGAGAATTATTTACTTATTTAGAAGGTGTATTTGATTATATAATTATCGATACATCTCCTGTAGACCCCGTAACGGATGCATATGTGCTTTCCGAGTATTGCGATAAAACTTTATTTGTAATACGCCACGGATATACACCCAAAACAATGATACAATTACTGGATGAGAACAATAAAGTGAAAGCATTGCGCAGCCTGGCTATTGTTTTTAATGGTGTAAGGAAGAGAGGATTTATAAAAGGAGGCTATGGCTTTGGATACGGCTACGGCTATGAATATGTATATAAAGAGCGCCAGAACATAAGAAGATAAGAAATCGGCATTAATTATAGAGTGTTATCCTAAAAAACCAATAAATATTATTGTCTTATTTACAATTGTAAGTGAGAAAGGCGAAGCCATATCCTTTTAAAAATCATTGTAGTCATATCATGAAAGCCACATTTAAAATTTATAAAAAAATTGTGCTATGGCTAATTGGTATGCAGTTTACACCCGTCCCCGCTGCGAGAAAAAAGTAGTAGAAATTCTAACCCGCAAAAACATTAAAAGCTACTGCCCGCTTGTGAAATCACTTAGAAAACTTAATGATAGTAGAAAAGCTCTTATGGAGCCTTTGTTCCCTACTTATGTTTATGTAAAAATGAATGAAAACGACCTCCATAAATTAAAAAATATAAACCGGATTATTAGCGTGGTTTACTGGTTGCAAAAACCAGTTATGATAAGAGATATAGAAATAGAAATGATTCAACGTTTTATTAACGAGCATAAAAATATCCAGATTGAAAAAACAGAAGTAAAAATAAATGAGATTGTAAGACTCTTAAGAGAGGAGCCTATTGTAGAGAAGGAAGGAAATAGTGTTTCTATAGTTTATAATAAAGTTAAGTTAGTATTGCCATCTCTTGGCTATTCAATGATTGCAATAATGGAAAATGAAAATTTAAAAGTTATAACAAGTACAAATTCATTTAAATCGGTAAACGAATTTTAAATAATCATACCACGTTTAAAATTGCGCACGTTTGAAAAATAAAAAATACTATCCCGTTAACTAATTAAAAAAGGGTTATGAAATCGTATTTGTAATGGATAACACTTTGCCATTTTAAAGTTTGCATAAATTATAATTGCTGATTTGCCTATACCTTTCTATAATTGATTTTGAATGAGTTTAATTATGATTTATCAATTACTTTATAGCAAGAATTTTATTTATTGAAGTCAAAAGTTTTGAAAGTGATAAGTTACTTTTTTAAGAGAACAGAGTTCTTTAACGATTTTTGGATGAATAATAATTTGAAAGACTTTTAAGCTATATAAAGTTTTTTATAAAATCAAAGAACTGTAAAGGGGAATAGCTTGTGATATGGATGAGATTATGTTATCCGCAAAAAAGTACGATTTATATATAATAGAAATGCAGCTCACTAAATAATCCGCACATTTTTTATATTATTGGTAAAACATCGTTGTAGAGATAAACTAGCGGGTTTTTAAAATAAAGGAGAATACGGGCAGTCTTTTATTGTTTATTATTTAATTCATCTCCTTCTAAATTTACCAACCTTCTTATTAGGCCAGGCATTCTTAAACGACTGTGATGGTAGGTTTATAAAAAAACAATTTAGTAAAGTTGTCCGCTTTTAATTTTTCCAGAAGGTTAGATCTTTGTTTCCTACCTTAATTATGAGACTGTTTACTTCCGCTTTAAAAAGATTTTTTTCAGAAGGTCATGAGCGATCTATTACTGCAAAGAAAAATATTATATACTCTTTTTTTATTAAAGGGGCCAGCATACTAATCGGATTGATCATGGTTCCTATGACAATTGATTACGTTAACCCTACGCAATACGGCATATGGCTCACCTTAAGTTCCGTAATTGTCTGGTTTAGTATTTTTGATGTTGGTTTAGGAAATGGGCTTAAAAATAAGCTCGCCGAAGCTGTTGCCCGAAACGATATTAAACTGGCAAAGGAATATATATCAACGGGATACGGTTTGCTAACCATCATTTCATTAGTGCTAATAGGGCTATATGTCGCTTTTAAATCTTTTATTAACTGGGCTAATATTCTGCATGTACCTCATTCCCTTAATCAAGAATTAAATACTCTGGCGTTTTATCTGGTGCTGCTTTTTGGCCTGCAGTTCGTTTTACACCTTGTTAATATTATTTTTTATGCCCTGCAGCAAACTGCTAAGGCAGCCATGGAATCCCTTCTTGGGAGTATATTTTCTTTAATAATGGTATTTATTTTAAAAGCTACCACCGAAGGAAGCTTATTATATTTAGGATTAAGTTTATTCTTTGGGAATTTGTTATCGATGGTTATCTACTCCATCTGGTTTTTTTATTTTGAAAGAAAGGAACTAAAACCGGCATTCCGTTTTTTTAAAATAAAACATGCAAAGCCTCTTTTAAACCTGGGTACAAAATTCTTTGTTATTAATGTCGCATTCATTGTACAATATCAATCAACAAATTTTATTATTAGCCGTTATTTTTCTCCTTTAGAAGTTACACAGTATAATATTCCTTTTAAACTTTTTAGTGCCTTTAGTATGGTATTTAATATTTTTATCACACCCCTCTGGTCCTCGGTGACCGAAGCTTACACAAAGCAGGATTTTAATTGGATCATCACTACAGAACGAAAGTTGCTATTGGTATGGCGCTACGGAATTGTGCTCTCTCTTTTAGTATTGTTATTTTCTGACACTATTTACAGGGTTTGGTTAAACAATAAGGTAGACATCCCCTTTGCTACTTCTTTCGGCATCATGTTATACATATTGACGATGTCGTATGGAAGTATATATGTAATCATTTTAAATGGCATTGGCGCATTAAAACAGCAGTTCAATTTAGGCATTATCTCAATGATTCTGTTTGTGCCGTTAACGTACCTGCTTGCCGTTACGTTTAAACTAGGGGTTATTGGCATTTTGATGTCTCTAATACTCAGTAATTTTAACGGGCTTATTTTTGCGCCTTTGCAATATAAAAAACTGATTGTTCGTTGGGCAAAATTAAACAATACGAATTCCTAATAGAAGATCGTTTTTAACTGTTGTTTACTTATGCAGTTTTATATAAAAGCGGGTTGACAATTCTTTTTCAAATGACTCATGAAAGCATTAAATAAATATTTTGTAATCCTGTTTTTGTTGTATCCTTTGCTCGGCTGGGTACTTAAGAGCTTTTTGGGGTTGAGTGTTGATTATGTGGTTGGCATTTTTTCAATTGTCTATGCGCTGCTTTTATTTGCTTATAAACAATATGCAAATGAAAAGATTTGTATTCCTTCCTATATAATATTTCTATTCCTGTTTTTTTTATATACGCTTTTCGTCAATTCAGCTTTGCAGACACTGGATACAGGCACTAAAGGATTTCTTATTTACTTATTAGTAAATGAACATTTTACACCTGTATTTTTGTTTTTTATTATAGAAAATATTAATATGGATATTTCTTTTTTTAAAATTGTAAAGCCTGTTGCATTGGTGCTTTTTGTTATTTCTGTTATTGTTATCGTTATTCAATATTATGTGCCTTTTTTCTGGATGGATATGTCATTTCTTACTTTCAATGATTACTTAGATTTTAGTCAACGTTTATTTTCCATTTATACATGGGTTTCTTCAAATGCGGTTGGCATTTCCTTTCCTTTTATTATAGCTTTTTTATATGTAAACTATAACGATAATAAATTCATGCAATTTTCAATTGCCATGGGGTCTTTGCTTTTTGCATTCTTTACACAATCAAGATATGTTATCATCTCGATCATAATCATCCTAACTTATCTGTATTTTAAAGCTAATAAATTTAAATTTTCAAAAATTTTAGTATTGGCTTTCATACCGGTGCTTTTTTATATTGTTTTATCCCTTTTTTCATTTGATTTTGACAGGTTTATTGATGAAAGAATTTTAGAAAAACAAGGGGCTGAGTACGATATGACTTCCGCAGGCGATAGAATAACATCCTATAAAGCTTTTATTAAAGTTTTCCCCGAAAATCCTGTTTTCGGAAATGGTGAAAAGATAACTACACATCTTCGTAAATTTTTAGGGCCTGATCTGCCTTTTATACACATTGGTTATTTACACTACCTATATGCTTTTGGCATTTTTGGCTGCTTCCTTTTTTTCACCTTTTGCGGTTTGTTAATGAGAAGAGTATACACTATGTCAAAATCACTTAAAGACTACTCTTTTTTTATAGGCCTCATTGCCTTATTTATTGCTAATACCACATTGGTTTGGTTTCGGTTCTTTGATTTTGGTTTGTTTATTTGTTATGTATCCTTAATAACAAAATATAATTATGCGCTTAATCCTATATCCAATCCCCGTTTTAATCCCCGTTTCAGAAGAGTGGAGTATAACGCTTAATGTATTCCGGTGGCAATCCTTTTTATTTTATCCGTCACGATAGAATCTAAAATTGTCCATTAACCTGCAATGCATTTATTGTATATTGCTCCCCGGCTAAAAAGAGGTGTTAATATAATAAATGAGGAATTATGATAAGAGAGGTGCAAGTATAATTGTGGTAAATTATACTTGCCTATAATCCTTAAAATCGATGTAAGCCTCTTCAATGTATAATGTAATTGTGCTGGGTTTTTCGTGTTTTGACGGCATGGCCTCCTCTATGCGGATTCGTAATTTAATTGAACCTTTAGTGGCAAAGGACCTCATCCGGGTATTTAACCTGATTTATGTAAGGGAATATAAAGATGAAAAAACTCCCAAAAGGGGCATAGCAAACGGAATACAGTATAGGGTGATCGGCTTTCGACCGTCAAATATATTTTCTGTTATAGCGTTCGTGTTTAAGGGCATGAGCTTAATAAAAAAAAATAAATCGAAACATTCTAAAAACATTGTTTACAACTACGATAATCCCGATGCGAAAAATATTTTCTTTTTGTTGTTTGCAAAGATGATTGGGTATAAAATTGTTCTTGATATAGCTGAGGATCACAGTTTCATTACTTTTTACAGTAGTTTATTATTTAGGTTTAGAATTATGACTTCGCGGTTCTTACTGAAAATTTCGCCCTACATTACTAATTCATATATAGCTATCTCATCTCACCTGTACGATAAAGTGCGAGCTCTTGCCGGAAGCAGGGTACCGGTATATTTCATTCCGATAACAGTGAATTTTAAATACTTTAATAATGGCTCACATATGTATAGCCGTAAAGAAGTGAAAATATTTTATGGTGGGTCATTCGGAAATAAGGACGGGCTTTCTTATCTAATAAATGCTTTTGATGAATTATGTACACGGCACGACAATCTACTTTTAATCCTCACCGGTAAGGGTCATCCCGCTGATATGGAAAATATTTTTACAAGGATTTCGCAATTAAAATGTAAAAACAAAATTTTATACAAAGGTTACCTG
>MWVX01000560.1_pt1 | contig 11916 bp, 12 predicted proteins | sample 1047311 | NCBI WGS metagenome assembly MWVX01 (sample SAMN06349984, study PRJNA376086) | soil metagenome | isolation source: MtG-4 sample Antarctic (ecotone) soil | place: Antarctica | collected 2015-01-13
GATGAACAGGCTGTTAGCCTGTTCATCTGTCCGCAACAAAGATAACCTATGATTTAGTTGGAACAGGCTGACAGCCTATTCCACCTGTTGAGAAAGTCCTATAGGATAGAAAATTATCAAAATTGTCAAAATAACTCTTTCAAATCTGCAAAAAATGGTTAGAATGATTATGGTAGTTCTACCAACTTATAAAACAAAGAGGAAAAATGTTGCCAAAAGAACCTGATAAAATGCTTGCGCCTTCGGAAAAACGGCAGTCAGACCGTAAAAAACTGATTGTTGACGTAAATTTTAACGGCGGCGACGCGACCGGTATCGCCAACACGCGGGACATTGGCATCGGCGGATTGTATATGACGACCAACGCCAAACTTGAAACGGGAACGCTGATTTTTTTGCGAATGACGATTGACGGCAAAGAAATCGGTATCAGCGGCGTAGTCGTTTATACCGACCCGGGACACGGCGTTGGTGTGCGCTTTCATAATCTTTCCGATGAACACCAATCTCTTTTGAATAATTTTGTCCGTAGTCCGTAGTCCTTTGTCCTTTGCAAAAACGCATTAGCAAAGAACAGAGGACAAAGTAAAAAATATATGTTTGAACAGTTCACACTTGGTATTGAAGAAGAATTTCAGATTGTTGATCCGGAAACGCGGGAATTAAAATCGCATGTTTCGGAGATTTTGGAAGAAGGCAAACTGCTTTTGGGCGAAAAAATCAAGCCTGAAATGATTCAATCAATGATTGAAGTCGGCACGGGCATTTGCCACGATATTCACGAGGCGCGGGAAGATTTGTCAAAACTGCGCTGCATAATTTCGGGTTTAGCACGAAAAAAAGGAATGGTCATTGTCGCGGCTTCGACACATCCGTTTTCAAAATGGTCGGAGCAGACAATTTATGACGATGAGCGTTACGAATTTCTCGTGCAGGAACTTCAAATGGTGGCGCGTTCACTGCTGATTTTCGGGCTTCACGTTCACGTCGGCATCGTAGATTTAGACCGCCGAATCCAAATTATGAACGCGGCGCGATATTTTCTGCCGCACGTTTTGGCACTGACGACATCTTCGCCGTTTTGGCTGGGTTTTAATACGGGACTCAAAAGTTATCGTTCGGAAGTTTTCAAAAAATTTCCGCGCACCGACATTCCCGACCATTTCGAGTCTTACCAACAATTTCAGAGCTATGTTGATTTGCTCGTGAAAATGAATTGCATTGACAACGCCAAAAAGATTTATTGGGATGTCCGCCCGCATCCGTTTTTCCCGACGCTCGAATTTCGCGTTTGCGACATTCCGACGCGGGTTGACGACACGATTGCCGTCGCCGCGCTTTTTCAGGCGATTGTCGCCAAACTTCATACTTTGACCGACAAAAATTTAGGCTTCCGACTTTATCATCGAAGACTGATTCAAGAAAACAAATGGCGGGCGATTCGTTACGGCTTAGATGGAAAACTGCTTGATTTAGGCAAACAAAAAGAAGTCCCGGTTAAAGATTTAATCCGCGAACTGCTTGAATTTGTTGATGATGTGGTGGACGAATTAGACTCGCGCACGGAAATCCAACATATTCACACGATTTTAGAGCGCGGAACTTCCGCTGATATGCAGTTGAAAGTTTATGAAGAAAATAATCAAGACTTCTTACCAGTCGTTGATATGCTGATAAAAAACACGCTGGAAAATGTGCCTGAAGATTGTTTTGTTTGATTTGAGGAAACAAACGAAACACGAAAATTTATTTACAAAAAGGTGGATTTTTACTGCCTTTTTATTTTTTGTGCTTTAAAGCCAACTGCAAAAAATTCTCGAACAAGATGCGTCCGTCGCGTGATTCGTTTGGATGTTCCCAGCGCGTCGGGTTTTTAGACCAGTCTTCAAACGATTTTTCGAGATGAAATTGGACGCTGTAAATCAATTGCCCGCCGGAGCGTTTGACCATCATTTGATTTTTGCACAAGTAAGCCGTCGCCAATAAATCAAAGCCTTCGGGAACGCCTTCGACCTTTAAGCCGTGATTTTGCCAGACGCGCAAGATGTCGTCTTCGAGCGTGTAATCCTGCCAGATTCCGCTTTCTTTGTCAGCAATGCCTTTGAAAATCGGGTCTGAAGTTTCAATAATTTTAATAAAGCGATATTGATATTCGACGACTCTGTTCGTGCGTTTTTCCGACGGTGCTAGATTGTCCAAAGTTTTCAAAGGTGCGCCGAAACTCATTCCGACGAGTTGATGTGCGCCGCAGATGGCGAGAACGGGAAGGCGCGTTTCTTTGATAAATTTTTCAAATTTGGCGAGATGCTCCTCGTTGTAATAATCAAAATCCGAGAGAGTTCCACTCATCACAATCGCGTCGGGCGCAAAACTCGCGGCGGCTTCGGCGACTTCCGAAAGATGAACGGTCAAAGTTTTCGGCTGACGCACAAGCCGCAGAACATTGTTGGCGATGTTGTTGCAAGCCATCGCGGAAATTTTGTTTTCAAACCGCACTTTGCTCTCCGTCGTGCCGTTCCAATCAATTTTGGCACGGGGCGACAAATCCGATTCGTAGCGCAAAAGATTGTTGACGATTAAAACTTTCGCGTGTTCAATCCGCTGTTCAATCGGCTCATACCGACAAAAAGGACGATTGTTATAGGGAAACGGAAGTTCCTGTAATTTAGGATTGGCTTTAATTGAAGGTGGCATTGAGTCTAACATAATTTCTTTGCTTATCTTAACATTTTTGAAAGTTGTAACCCAAATTAAGTTTCTAGTTTCTGGTTTCTAGTTTCTGGTTTCTAGTTTCTGGTTAAGAATGTTTTCAACCAGAAACTAGAAACCAGAAACTTAATTCCCGCGTTGTTTCGTGGTTTGTTTGAATTCGGGCATTAGCGAACCGGCACCGATTTCGGCAATTTCATCGCGCATTTCTTTTACCAATGCCGCCCGCATTCGACCTTTGACCGACGGCGTTTTAGCTTTGGCGGCGGCTTCCAACAGAAGCAGACTTTTATGCCACGAAGATTCGAGTTCGTCCGCCAATGTCGAAATTTTTGAAATATCATACAGCACGGCGACTTCTTGACAACCGAGACGGGCAAATACTTGCAAATATCGGGCGGTTGATAAATCAGGACAAGCAAAGCGTTTATTCCCGACTTTTAATTCAATGCCAAGCAAAGTGTGTTGAATAACGGCGCGGTTTTCGCGGCTGGCAATTTCAAGCCGATGAGCGCGAGTCCTTTGCGTTCGCACTTTTTCTCGATAAATAGCCGGCAACCATTCATCATCTAAGTTTTCTTTTATTTCCGCCGCAATCTCCATAACGCCCTTAACAGATTAACATATTCAAAAAGCAAGTTGAATAGACTTGGTTTCTATTTGGAGATTTAAGGAATATCAAAAAGGATTTTCAAACTTTTCCTGCAATCGGTTGAAATATTTTCCGACGTGAAAACCGTCAATCAAGGCGTGATGAACTTCAACCGAATGCGGCATTTTTCGTCGTCGGTTTTCTTCAAACACTTTGCCGAAAACCATTCGCGGCACGGTTTGTCGGTTGTCAAAACGTCCGGCGTGTTTGAAACTCGTGAACGAAACCCAAGGAATGACCGAATAGTAAATCAAATCAATCCGTCCGGTTTCGACATCGAAAGTTTTTAACTGCTTGTATTTTTCAACCCCCTTTTTGCCGGCTTCGTCAAACTCGAAAATATTTTCTTTTAGTTCAAAATAACAAAACGAAAATGTCTCGTCATCACATAGAATCGTCTGCGTGGCGTGAATTTTCGAACATTCGACTAATTTTTTGTCTTTTAAACGAAAACGAAACTCGCGTATTTCATTGGCGGTTTGCAATGAATAAAAAAGACTTGCGAGCGAAAATGATAAATTGTTTTCTTTGCAAAAAAGATAAAGATTGGTTACATCCAAATTTGCGGTGATATTAAAAAACGGGTCTTCATAATCTTTAAAAAACTCAAAAGTCGTTTTTCTGTTCCACGCTTCAACGTCAACTTCTTTGAACATTTTTGCTATTTTATCTGTGCTACGGGCGAATGTGAAAATCTTTCAATCACGCTGTCGCTGAAAATACCGAAATAAAACACTCCCAAAATAGTGATAATCAAAACGGCGGCAAGTGCCGTCGAAATGCGCGGCTCAAACCATTCGGTAGTGCGTTCGCGGAAGAACATAACGACAATCAGACGCAGATAATAATAAGCCGAAATTGCCGTATTGACGACGGCGACGACGACCAAAATCGTCAGCAGAGAACTGCCGGCTTCGAGTGCCGGGCGGAAAACCAAAACCTTGCCCATAAAGCCCGCCGTCAAAGGCAAACCGAGTAAAGAGAGCATAAACAGGGAGAGCGAAAATGCCAGGACGGGCGATTTGAAACCGATGCCGTTGTAATCTTCAAATTCGGTGCGTCGGTCATTTTTCTGCGCCAAAAGCGCGACAATCGCAAACGCGCCGAGATTTGTTATCGCATAAGTCAACATATAAAACGCGACCGCCGCAATTGCTTCGTCCCGCGCTTGCGTCGTTTTCGCCATTCCCGCACCGATAAATCCGACAAGCGCGTAACCGGCGTGAGCGATTGAAGAATAAGCAAGCATTCGTTTGACGTTATTTTGCACAATCGCCGCAAAGTTTCCGATGGTCATCGTCAAAATCGCCATCACGGTCAAAGCCGTAATCCAAGTTTCGTGCAAAATTGCGGCAGCCTGAACATTTGCAATAAGCGGAAAACCCAAAACAAAGACGCGCATAAACGAAGCAAACGCCGCCGATTTCACGCCCGCCGCCATAAACGCCGTAATCGGTGTTGGTGCGCCTTCGTAAACGTCGGGTGTCCATATATGAAAAGGAACGGCGGCAATCTTAAATCCAAAACCGATAACGAGCATCGCGCCGCCAATCAAAAGAAGTGCAGGAAAGTTTGGATTGGCGATTCGGGTGGCAATTTCCGTGATGTTGGTTGAACCTGTCGCGCCGTAAATTAAAGCCATTCCGTAAAGCAAAAAACCAGTGGCAAACGAACCGAGAATAAAATATTTCATCGCCGATTCGTTTGAGCGCAAATCGCCTTTTCGCAGACCCGCCATTACGTAAGTGGCGATTGAAAGAGTTTCCAAGCCGAGAAAAATAATCACGAGGTCATTGCCCGAAGCCATAAACATCATCCCGACGCTGGCGAACATTAACAACGAATGATATTCGCCGACGGGAACATTTTCGCGCTCAGTCCAAACGGACGAAATCAAAATCGTTATCGCCGTTACAAACAAAAAGACAAATGAAAAACTCATCCGCAAACCGTCGTTGGCAATCATTCCGCCCCAAGCGTTTGCCTGCGCGGGATTTCCCCACATTGCATAAAGAACAACCGCCGAGAGCGCAAGTCCGACCAGCGAAATCGCGCCCGTAACATAGCGTTGTTTCGGCGCGAAACTGTCGTAAAGCATAACGATTGTTCCCGCGATTGCCAAAATCATCTCCGGCAAAACTGCTGAAATATCGGCGTTTGGATTAATTAATTGAAATAAAAAAATGTTCATTTTTTCAAACTCTGAAAGTAGGCATATCGGGATGTTCCGGATTTGGCATAACCAACTGATTTTTGCAATCAACCACCAAATCCATTCTTTCCAATGGAATTTGACCGATTAAAACTTCATCGCCGATAATAAACGGCTCTTCGGGGCAGCGTCTGCCGAGAATTTCAAACACGACGGTTTCGGCAACATCGACTTTTTCGCCATAACCGTTGGCGTAACTGGCACGTTCTTGACGAAGAATCTCCAAGCCGAGTTGTTTTGCCACAGCTGACGGTAAAACGCTGGTTGTCGCGCCCGTGTCAACCACCGCTTCGATTTCTTCAAAACGAATCTGGTCTTTCGGCAGTTTTCCGCGCCGGAATAATCCTTCGTCTGTGGCATTGATTATTTTAACTTTAACTTTGACTTCGCCCATTCGATTTTTCATAGCAAAAACTCCTTACTCTTTAGCGTTGGGAACTTCTGCAATTATACCACCTTTTTGTGCGCCGATAATTCTGTCGCGGACGGCTAAGATGCTCGTTTTTGAAACATCCAAAAACGGTTTGGGATAAACGCCCATAAAAACCATCAGAAACACAAGCGGAGCAATTAAACCGATTTCGCGCCAACTTAAATCTTTCAAAGTTTTATTTTTCGCATTTGTAACTTTACCGAAGAAAACTCTTTGCACCATCCACAACAGATAAACCGCCGCGAAAATTACGCCTGTGCCGGCAAGCATCGTCGCAATATAATTCATGTTGAAGCCGCCCGTTGTGCCAAGTGCGGTTGATGTCCACATTCCAATCATAATCAGAAATTCGCCGACAAAACCGTTCAAAAACGGCAGACCGATGGAAGCCATTGTCGTAATGACAAAAATCGTCGCGTAAATCGGCATCACATTTGCCAGACCGCCGAATTCGGTAATTTCCCGTGTGTGCCGTCTTTCGTAGATAAATCCGACGAGAAGAAACAACGCGCCGGTCGAAACGCCGTGTGCCAGCATTTGGTAAAGCGCACCTTGCATTCCCATTTCGGTGAACGAAAATATGCCCAAAATGACAAAACCCATATGTGCGACGGACGAATAAGCGACCAATCTTTTGACATCGGGCTGAACCATTGCGACGAGTGCGCCGTAAATAATGCCGATAATCGCCAGAATAATAAACAGCCACGCGAGTTCGCGCGATACTTCAGGAAACAGGACGAGATTGAAACGCATCAAGCCGTAAGTTCCCATTTTCAAAAGCACGGCGGCAAGAATAACCGAACCCGCCGTCGGTGCTTCGGTGTGCGCGTCGGGCAGCCAAGTGTGAAACGGAAAAAGCGGAACTTTAATGGCAAACGCCAGCGCAAACGCGCCGAACAGAAGCAAACCGGCTTCTTGTGAAAAAACGAGCGTACCGGCTGTGAGCGAATTGACGAGCACTACATAATCGAATGTTCCAACGCCAGTCGCGTTGAAATGCAGATAATAAAGAGCGATTATCGCTACCAACATCAATAAACTTCCAAGTGCCGTATAAACAAAAAACTTGACCGCCGCATAAATCCGATTTTCGCCGCCCCAAATCCCGATAAGAAAAAACATGGGCACGAGCGAGGCTTCAAAAAACAGATAAAAGACGAGCAAATCCAAAGACACAAAAACGCCAATCATCGCGCTTTCGAGCAGCAGCAGAAAAACATAAAAAGCCGCTGCCCGTTTTTCAACTGCCCGCCACGTCGAAACAATCGCAATCGGCATAATAAACGTCGTCAAAAGCACCAACCAAACTGAAAGACCGTCAACGCCGACGTGATAATTTGTATTTATCGCTTTTATCCACGGGATATTTTTCTCGAAATAAAACCCGCTTGCCGAAACCGCGCCTTTGTCAAAAACCAAAAGCAAAGACAGCAAAAAAATCAAAACGGTAAAGCCGAGCGTTATCCATTTTAAACTGTTTTCCTGTTTCCAAAAAAGCGCATGTCCGAGCGTGAATAACGCGCCGAAAACGGGCAGCAAAATCAGAATCGTTAAAAGGTTTTCTGCTAAATAATCGAACATAATTATTCTTTTTCTTCAATCTTTTCCCAACCAAAAACATTGGAAGAATGGTCAAGAAATTTCCCGCCGTTTTCATCTTCGTAAAAAGATGCTAATTCGTCTGTGGCAATCGTTACGGAAATGTCATCGTGCAATAAATCGTAATCGTCAAACGCGCCGCCGCCGTGATAAATCCGAAAAAAGTATTGACCATCAATACTTCTGCATAACATTCCACTCACGCCAGCCGCATTTTTCTCGGTTAAAATTCTTCCTTTGCTGGTTTTTACTTTCATAAACAGTTAAAGAGAAATTTCACCAAAAGTCATCGCCCACAAAATACCGAAAATTTTGTCAATATCTGTTAGGGTAAGCAATCTTGGGTCAATTAAACCTTGATTATCACGCAAAACCAGAAAACGCCAGGCATCGCCCGTCGTAACCGTTCCATAAATTTCCGATTGCGGATTTCCTTTACGCTCATTAAAGATTCTTGCCCCAATCATTTCCGCGATACACTGTGTTGTTCCTTTATTAAAATCTTGTTGTTTGGCTTCGACGGCAACAACAATCGGGGCTTCCATATCGGCTTGATACGACGAACTGGAAATCAAAAAATCACAACGTCCCGTCAAACCTTTTTCAGCGTCAACATTTAATTCCCAACCCGAAAAAATACTGATACGCGCTTTAGCTTGTTTTCTCAATTCAGCAAAAATCGGGGCGATTATAAATTCGGAACGCGCTTTTTCAGTAGCTTGCATCAAGGCGAATTCAAAATTTTCTTCAAGAAAAATTTTTAATGCTTCACCAATCGGGCGCGGTGAAACGTTATCAAACATTTCGGCGCGAAAAACTTCTTCGACACCGAAACGGTCTTTCAAATCTGCCGTAGTAAAATTTGAATATGACATCTTAGCCCTTAGTCCTTTGCAAAAACAAACAGCAAAGGACTAAACAATTAATTTAAATCCGTAATAAATAAAATATCCAATGACAATCAACGCGCCGAACAGCATAAAGGCGGCGTAGCTTCGGACAAATCCGACCTGCGCCTGACGAATAACTCCGCCGAGTGCGGTGATGGAATGTCCGATGCCGTTGACGATGCCGTCAATTACGCCCAAATCGAAACCTTGCCACAAACCGTGACGCGAGATGTTGGTAATCGGGTCCACAATGTAGCCGTTGTAAAATTCGTCAATTCGCCATTTGTCTTCGAGAATTTTCGGCATCTGTTTAAGCGGTTCTTTTTGGAAAATAAACCAGCCGATAGTAATGCCGAGTAGTGCTAAGGCAAGCGAAATTAACGCCAAAATTCTTTCCGTGCTGATTTCTTCGGCGGAATGTTCTTTGTGTTCCGCGTTTTTGGTTTCAATCGGGACGGCTTTTCCGTTTTCGATTTTTTCGGTGGAGATGATTTTAAGATTCGGGTGTTCAGACACGTGTTTCACACCGACTTTGGCGATGACAGGTTCGAGCGTGTGTTCAAAAACATTGACATCGCCCGCACCCACTATCGAACTCAGCGCGGCAGGAATTCCGACCAATCCGCCGACGGTTGAAAGAATTGCCAAAACAATCAGCGGAACGGTCATTGTCCAAGGCGATTCGTGCGGTTTGAAATCGTGCGGCAAATGATGATGTTCTTCGTCATCGTCGTCATCTTCGGCTTGATGCGCTAAGGCGTGTGCGTCGCCGTGCGTAACTTTTGCATCGTGCGCGTCGCCCACAGCGAAAGCGTTTTCTTCGGCGCGTGAAGATTCCGTCGGATTTTCCAACACAGGCAATTCATCGTGAAATCTTTCCTTTCCCCAAAAGGTCATAACCATCATTCGCGTCATATAAACGGCAGTCAAAACGGCGGTAACGAGTCCGACAACCCACAAAGCCGTTGCCCAATTGCCCATTCCTTCGGCGGCAAAAGTCTTATATAAAATTTCGTCCTTCGAGAAAAACCCCGCAAACGGAATGATTCCCGCAATCGCCAACCAACCCGTCAACATCGTGGCGAAAGTTATCGGCATATATTTTTTCAGATTTCCCATCAACCGCATATCTTGTTCGTGGTGCATTCCGTGAATGACTGAACCCGAACCCAAAAACAAAAGGGCTTTGAAAAATGCGTGAGTCATTACATGAAAAATCGCCGCCGTGAACGCGCCGACACCACAAGCCAAAAACATATAACCGAGTTGCGAAACCGTCGAATAAGCGAGAACTTTTTTGATGTCGTTTTGCGCGAGTCCAATTGTCGCCGCAAAAATCGCCGTCGCCGCGCCGATGATTGCCACAATAAACATCGCCGTCGGCGCGTTTTGAAAAAGTCCGTTACAGCGCACAACCAAATAAACGCCCGCCGTAACCATTGTCGCCGCGTGAATCAAAGCCGAAACCGGAGTCGGTCCAGCCATCGCGTCCGGCAGCCAAGTGAGAAGCGGAATCTGCGCCGATTTTCCCGTCGCGCCGATAAAAAGCAGAATCGCGGCTGTTGTCAAACCGCCCGCAAAAAGTGCGCCCCAAGTGAACGGGTCAGCCGCCATTTGCGAAAGCAAATTTAACGAACTATTGACCTGTGCGCCGTCCACAACTTTGTCGTAAAACGAAATCGAGCCGGTCAAAGAGAAAATCAAAAACACGCCCATCAAAACGCCCCAATCGCCGATGCGGTTCATAACGAAGGCTTTTTTCGCCGCCCGCCGCGCTTCGTCGCGCTTGATGTAATAGCCGATGAGCAAATAAGAACACAGCCCGACACCTTCCCAACCGACAAACATCAGCAGAAAATTATCCGCCAGAATGAGCGTCAGCATCGAGAACATAAACAGATTTAAATACGCAAAAAAGCGATAAAAACCTTTGTCGCCGTGCATATAACCCGTCGCAAAAATGTGAATCAGCAAACCGACAAACGTAACAAAACAGGCATAAATTCCCGAAAGCCGATCCATTCCCAAACCGAAATCGGCGCGGAAATTTCCAACTTGAATCCACGTCCAAAGATGGTCAAGAATCGGCTTTTCCGAATGCAACGCGCCGTCGTGTCCAAACGCAATCATAAACGCGACAACGGTTGAAACGCCGATTGTCGCACAGGCAACCACGCCGCTAAAAAGTTCGCTGTTCATCTTCTTGCCGAACAGCCAATTGATAACCGCACCAAAAAGCGGCGCAAAAATTATTAGACTTAAAAAATTGTTTTCAGTCATTTTTGTAAAATTAAAAAATCAAATCTTCGTCTGTTTCCTCAAACTGAAAATCCTGATGCGCAATCTCCGCCCAAGTTTCCAAAACTGCTTTGCCGACATTTTTCCTTTGCAAATTTTCTGTAACTTTTTTTTTCAATTCGGGAAACTGCAAAAGCAAAACCGCCAAATCTCGCCTATCCGTCCAAGATTTCGGTTTGCCGTATCTCGATTGAAAAGAAATAACTTTACTGACAATCAATTCTAATGGCGATAATATTTGAATTTCCTCAATAATTTCTGTATCTGGAAATTCCTCCACAGTTCGCACATCAATCAAATGTCGATTGCCTTCTTTGCGAACTTGATAAATTCTCAAACCTTTATCGCCGATTTCCCGAATTCTGACGGCGATATGAAACTTTTCGCTCAAAAAACTTTTCAGCTCTTCGGCTAAATTTTTAGCATCAGTCGAAAGCAAATCAATGTCTTGCGTCATTCGCGGTTCGCTGACGTAAGCATTAACGGCAATTGCGCCGAACAAAACAACATCTTTGCGCCCGCGCAAAAAATCGAGTAACGCTTCGTGAATCGTCGCTAACGGCAAAGGTTCGCGCATCGCATATTCCTGAAATGTTAAAACGCCCGCGTTGAGCATAAAAATTACAATTCTTCAAACTTGCCGTTGCGAAAAAGATGAATTCCGCCCGCATCCGATTCACAAGGGCTGTCATAGAGCGCGTCGTTTTTCAAAATAATAGCCGAACTTTCTTCGCCGAGTTCGGTATAGTATTTCTCACCTTTTTGATAGATCAGCAAAGCTGTGTTCTTGGTATCTTCGGCAGTCATATTGTGAAAAAGAAAAGGCGTATAATTATCTTTTCGCGCCATAAAAGCGATAACGTAACCTTTCTTGCCTTTGAAAATTTTCGCCGCGTAATCACGTTTCTTATCGCCGTTGAAATCGCCCGACACAATACTTTTCCCGCCGCCGCAATAACTTGGAGTCGGCGATATTTTCCAGCCCTTGTAATTTTTGTCGAGATAGCTTTTGATTTTCGTCGGCAAAGTTTGCGCTTGCGCGAAATTCGCAAAACTGAAAATCAATACAAAAATTATGGCGAATTTTTTAATCATTTCTAATTCTTCAGAATACTTGCAT
>MWVX01000561.1_pt1 | contig 11902 bp, 9 predicted proteins | sample 1047311 | NCBI WGS metagenome assembly MWVX01 (sample SAMN06349984, study PRJNA376086) | soil metagenome | isolation source: MtG-4 sample Antarctic (ecotone) soil | place: Antarctica | collected 2015-01-13
TTTGCGTAACACCCAGTTTTTCTAGTGCAAAAGCAAAAGCAGTATTTGACTTTATAATTAACCGATTGCTATAATTATTATCAACCTTTCCAAATATTTGAGCACCCAACGCAAAAGCACTGGCAAACTTTGCCGCAGTAGAAGAAGTGCCGGTGGTATTGTTCATACACTTACCTCGCTGTTGCGGTTCACCGCTAACAAAATAAGCAGGCCGTGAATACCCTTTGCCATAAAACGAATCTTGCTTTGGAATTCTCATTCCCATGTGGTCACGGTCATCAGCTATTTGATTAAACATCCAATCTTTACGCGGATGCATTTTTAATAACCAATCGAGTCCCCATTTTGCTTCATCCAATACATCTGCCATTTCATTTTCACCTTCCAGTCCGTTTGCTAAATGTTTATTGGTAAAAACCTTTTTATAATCGCGGTAAGCCATCAACAAATGGTAAGTAGCATTTGCTGAAGTGGTAACATATTGCAGGTAATCACTTGCATCGTGCCAGCCCCCGACTACATCAATATAGCTGCTATCCTTAATGCCAGCTTTTGCGCCATAAAGTACGTATCCGTCCTGTGTATGGCAACTATCTTTTAAAAAAGGATTAAAGCCTGTCCGTTGTTGCCGCATGTAACGCAGGCAAAAATCAGCAGTGCCTTTGTACACATCTTTATCAATAGTAAATTCAGGAGATTTGGTTTTACCAACCTGCAAATAATATTTTCCCGATTTGGAAAAAGAAGAAAAATTTAACCGGTGTGATTGTGTAAATGGTCCGTAAGCGCCGAAAGGTTTTCCTGCGGAACCGCTGTATGCAATTTTTTTTGTAGTTGCATCGATTAACTGGAATGTTTTTACCGATTGACTGTCTTTAGCACACCATACTGCAATTTTTTTTGCGCCTGGCTGATAGCCTAACTGGTTTATGCGAATCCAGCTATTTGATTGTGCAATTAGCAGGTTGCAGAATAATGCAAATAATAAAAACAAAATAATCCTTTGCATAGTGTATCAATTTAAGAAAATTATTCTTTTTTTACTTCAAATGATTGAGCATTGGCAGGAAAACGTATTATCAAAAAAAGTATCAAGGCAGTACCAGCTTCCAGCAGCTCGGCACGTTTGCCATGTGGGATAAACTCTGTTATAAATAACAATAGAAAACCAATGACCTGGTAAAGTTTAGGAAGAGGTATGCCCCAGTTACGCACAAAGCTTTGCATCCATTTTTTTTTGCTGTATAAAATAGGGATCAATAAAAGATATATTGCTAAAACCCCAGTGAGTAAAAAAGAAAAGACCCACAAATTTATTTTAATGCCACCTAAAACAAGGTTGTGAAAATTTGTTTCGCCCTGGAGATTTTTTTCCTTGAAATATTCCGGGGATTCAATACCGAAAATTCGTTGTCCCCAGGAAACTTCTTCGCCTGCGGCAAAAAATAACACAAGCCCTAATAAAATTGAGGTGAATAAAAATACCCACGTTCTATGTTCACGTAAATTAAAAGCCCTTGCAAAACAAGTAAAGGACGCCAGTAACAATGCAATGACAGTGAACCATTCCACTAATAAATCCTCACCTGTATATTTTTCAAAAAGAGAAAGATTGGTAAAAACTAAAATAAATCCTATGACAAACATGAACAAAATAAAAGTAAGAATGCCCGTCTCTGTTTTAGATATATTATTTGATAACATCACGCTGGTAAAATTACATGCCAGACAAACATGCACATTTTTCATAAAAGATTTCAAAATATTATTTGGCTAACTTAGCCGCCTTCAAAAATTGCACTGTATGAAAATGGTTTCTAATGTAAAAGAGGGTCATGATCAATTAGCTGTTTTAGTAAATAATTATTTATATGATATGGAATTACTACATCCCGATTTACCCAATAGCATGAGTTTGTTTTTAAACTACTGGGATGATTTTTTCCCCTTTGCCCAGGAAGGTGTAAGAATGATTGAAGAAGCGAAGATTGCAGAAAACAAAGGTATTTCAGTTGATATTGTTGAACTAATGGCACCTGTTCCTTATCCCACATCCTGCCGTGATGGGTATGCCTTTCGGCAACATGTAGCTGCTGCCCGCAGAAACCGGAAAGTGGACATGATTGCTGAATTTGACCAGTTCCCGATTTTCTATTTCACTAATCACCACAGTGTATCAGGGCCCGGCGAGGTAGTGTGTATGCCCGATCATTTTGAAAAACTGGATTTTGAATTGGAAGCCGCCATCGTGATTTGTAAGGCAGGCCGAAATATTAAAGCAGCAGAAGCGGATGAATATATTGGAGGCTTGATGATTATGAATGACCTGAGCGCAAGGCGTTTACAAATGGAAGAAATGCTTTTAAATCTGGGCCCTGCAAAAGGGAAAGATTTTGCTACCACGATTGGACCCTGGCTGGTGACGCTCGATGAATTGGAAGAGTTTGAAGTTGCTCCGAAAGAAAATCATGTAGGTAAGGCCTGGAATTTAAATATGCGCTGTAAAGTAAACGGCGTGGAAGTAAGTGCAGGCAATTTGAGTGATATGGACTGGACCTTTGCAGAGATTATTGAACGGGCTTCTTATGGGGTTGATCTTTATCCCGGCGATGTAATAGGCAGCGGCACTGTTGGCACTGGTTGTTTTTTAGAATTAAATGGTACAGGAAAATTCAACGATCCGAATTATGTTGAGCAGTGGTTACAAAATGGCGACGTAGTTGAAATGGAAATTGATGCATTAGGAACATTAACCAACACTATTGTAATGGAAGAAACGGATTGGAGTATTTTGAAAAGGAAGAAAGGCTGAGAGGAGAAAAAGAGAAAAGAGTTTTGATATGATTAAGAGCTTTGAGGTAAAGGTATTAGCAGTTTTAAGTGCATTTATTATTACTTATGTTATAGCTGTATTGATATGCAATATTACTACTGAAGTTCATTTAGGTGATACGTACTTTGTTTTTTCTAAGCAACATTTTCTTATAGCTATAACGATATTGATATTATTTTTTATTTCTTTCTTCATGCCATTTTACAATTATCATTTAACTACAGCTCTATAAGATGGGTGGCGGTCATGGTAATAATCTTAAGCCTAATAGTTTGTGCCTTAAGTGGATATTCCCTTTTGCAGGGTTCTGTCTTTCATCATGGAGACCGGCCAATATTACCAAAAGATTATCCTGATTTTGGTTTATTAATTTCACCCTCCTGGTCATAATAGCAACACATCTGTTTAAGATATCGCAGATCATAAGCCTAAAAAAATAACGGTCCTGTATAAGCAAGACCGTCTTTTTAATTTTTTAAAATTCTTTCTTCCCATTGAATTCATCTATATCACCACCTTATTAGATTTCTTCACAGGGGCAGCGCCCTTGTTTGTTACTTTTCCCAGCATATTTTCATTTACTTTTAGTTCTTTTTCTGCGTTTACCTCTGCATTGCCTACGCCGGAATTATCTATATCCAGTGATTGTACAAGAAAATCGCCAGCACGCAAATTACCTACTCCTGAATTTTTGAAAACTGCGTTTTGTGCCTTGCCCTGCAGTTTTACATTCCCTACACTTGAGTTTTTCAGATCTAATTTATTAGCAGTAAAATTCAGGTCTACATTGCCGACACTTTTATTTTTTAAAGTAAGATCGGCAAAGGTTAATTGGTTTTCTGTTGAAACATTGCCTACCGTATTCAAATCAATGGATTTTAAATTACGGAAAGTAATATAGACTTTCACCCGCGTCATGCCCCTGATGTTAATATTCTTTTTCATTTCAATATTCAGTTGCGATCCATCGTTTTTAACAGTGAAAAGTTCCTGCAGGTTTTCATCTGCTTCTATTTTCACAGATTCCTTATCACCCTGCGTTAATTTTAGTTCGTACACGCCGCTGGCTTTTAATTCATCAAATGATTGCACTGCTATATCACGTGTAACTAATTTTCCATTGCCTTCTATGGCTTCATTTTGTTTATCCTGTGCGGAGGCTGTGCTAAGCAAACCCGCGATAGCAAATACTGATAACATCTTTCTCATTCTAAATGATTTTAAGGTTTAATTCTGACGAAATTATTCGTATAACGAAACTAAGCTTCTAAAGGTTACACTATTTCAAAAATTAAATATCAGCGGTAGGATGGCTATTTGAAAGGTTACGAGGGATGCATTAATAATTTGTATCCCTAAGGTGGAATCTAATCCTTATAACTGGTGCTCTCCGCCTGAGGCGGAATCGGGGCTTTTAATTCGTTTTCCTGACATTTGCTATTTACAATTTATGACATTTGATCTCAACAGCCTGAAGCCAGCAGAAAAGCAATACTACCTTCTGCACATAATTGCTCCCCGTCCCATTTGCTTTGCTTCCACAATTGATTCAACAGGCAATGTAAATCTTAGCCCTTTTAGTTTTTTTAATTTGTTTTCATCCAATCCTCCGGTTGTTATTTTTTCACCGTCACGCCGGGTAAGAGATAGTACTACTAAGCATACTTTGCAAAACCTATTGGAGGTCCCTGAAGTGGTAGTGAATATTGTTACATACGATATGGTACAACAAACTTCACTTGCAAGCTGTGAATTTCCGAAAGGGGTGAATGAATTTGAAAAAGCCGGATTTACTATGGAGAAAGCCTTACATGTCAGGCCTCCCTTGGTAAAAGAAAGTAAGGCTAAATTAGAATGTAAAGTTTTGGAAATTAAATCGCTTGGAGAAAATGGCGGTGCAGGACAGTTAGTGATCTGTGAAGTGATATGCATCCATATCAACGACGAACTATTGACAGAAGATAAAAAAATAGAGCAAACCAAAATAGAGCATGTAGCAAGGTTGGGTGGAGACTGGTATTGCAAGGTCTCTGCAGAAAATTTATTCAAGGTAACAAAGCCAAATACCCAACTAGGTATTGGCATTGATGCTTTACCGCAAACTATACGCGACAGCAAAATTCTTTCAGGCAATCATTTAGGACAATTAGCCAACGTGCATGAAACGCCCTTAATACAACCTTCTTTTGATGATGAACATTTAAAAAACATTGTGCAATATTTTTCTATCAATCCTGCTGATATGGAAAACGAAATACACGCTTATGCTGCTAAATTGCTGGATGAGGGAAAAGTAGATGAGGCATGGCAGGTTTTACTGGCAGCCTTTTAACACTATAGTTTTATTTTCAAGGATTTTTCCACGAAGCTTCTTTAACCAGGTAAGCCAATGCATTTTTCTGGACAATTTTAAAGGCATGTATTCTTTTCCCTACAATATCCGGTCCCACGGCCAAGTAGCCACTTACTACATTTCGTCGTGTAAAAAATTCGCAAACTTCAATTTCTGAATCCTGGAACCTTTCTTCGCTATTATAAAAACGATAATTAATAACGGCACAAATATAGAAAGAGGCAATGCGCTCTTTTCCATCTGTTTTTTTTGTTACTTCTACATTAGTCTGGTCAAAAAAAGCGTCAATGTTTTTTATAACGATGGCTTTTGCAGCATTGTTCTGCAACATTAATGATAGAATAGTGCTGTCTGAGTCCGTTGTATCCTTAATTAGTTCTGAAATCACTATCGGCCTTTCCTCTTTTTGTGCCGAAATTTCGTTACATAGAACTTGCTTCAGTCTATCGGTCAATGCCTCGAAAAGCTCTTTCTTATTCTTTCTGGCCTTCATTGACATAGCATCAAAAGAACTCATGATCAGGATATTCTTTGGAAGAGAGTCTGTTCTGACAGAATATTTTAACTCAATAGTTTCCTTTGCATCTGTGGATAAATGTAAAATCATCAAAAATCCAAAAAATGCAATGCAATGAATTTTCATAAGGAATTTTTTTATTTTAATCCCAAATGTTCCAACAGGTGTTCTTTCTTTGATTTAGACACAACTAATTGCTCTCCTGTTTGAAGTTTCACATAACCACCGTCTGAACGGACAAAATGTGTGACGAATCCGAGGTTTACAACCGTCGAGTGATGTATTCGCTGAAAAAGATCGGCTGGCAATAATTCTTCAATATCACCGAGCGTGCGGGATACAAGAATGCATTTTTTATTATCCAGGAAAACCTTAGTATAAGCACCTTCAGCCTGGCAGTAAATGATATGCTTAACCTCTATAAATTCATATCCATCCTTATATGGCAAGGCGATTTTTTGCTGCGAAGAGGGTTGTTTTATATTCCGCAGAAGATTTTCAATATTGGCCTGCCCCTGTTGCTGGTGGATTTTTTCTTCCACTTTTTTCACAGCAGCTTTAAGGTCGGCGGCATCTATAGGCTTTAATAAATAATCAACAGCGCTGATGCGGAAAGCCTTTGCGGCAAACTCGTTGTGAGCCGTAGTGAAGATGATGCTGAAATCAATCTCATCAAACACCTCCAGCATTTCAAAACCATTCATCCACGGCATTTCAATATCGAGGAAAACAAGATCCGGCTTTTCTTTTTTAATAGACATAATTCCTTCCTTAGCAGAAATGCATTTGGCTGCCAGCTCCACATTACCGCAATGTTTCGACAAGTCAGTCATCAAAGCATTAATACAATGCTGCTCATCGTCAATAATAATTGCTTTGATCATTTAATACTTGTTGAAGAAGGGAGTTTCATGCCTGTTCATTATAACGGCCCCAATGAATATCGTTCCTTTTATAAATGTAAAAACAGTTTTCAGAATCTTAGCATACTTTATGGCAGCTGAACAGAATGACTTAATAACTACTCAAAACGAGTTAACGGTTTCATATTATACTATGAGGAAGGCTGATTATTAGTCCAAAACAATCAACTGTCAATTTATACATGCTTTAAAGGTTGCCTGTTGTAATTTTATATGCACAAAAGCAGTCATTATGAAAAGCATACTATCATGCTGTCTTTGCGTTTTTGTTTGCATGTATGCCAGCGCTCAAACAGACAGAACGACCCAAAAAGACACTGCTTCGCCAGTGGTTCTACAAAAGATTACAGTAAAAAATTTCCCCGCTTTCCCTAATCACCTGTTCATAACTTCAAAATTGCCATACAACAACAGACTTTATAAGTTACCGGACTATCAAAAGATGTATAACCCTTTTTATCAGAAGAATAAATGGCAAACCGTCTTTGAGATTACCGGACACACCCTGCTTACTATAGTTGCAGATAAAAATAATTATCGCTATAACTACACACCTTCAAAACAATAAATTTTAAGTATTTCTAATCCACCTGTTGTAAGCCATTGTGCATTCAGCCAGAAAAAACAATGAAGAAAACAATTTTTACAATTTTTCTCATAGGATTATTTACAGCATCATCTTCGCAAGATGAAAACGCCTCATTGAAAAAAAATATTGTTGCTCTTGACATTGGATTTCCTGGTATCTGGATAAACTATGAACGGCATTTAGGAGGTCTTTTCACATTTAAATCAGAGTTAGGTTTTATATGGGGTTTTGGACTTACGCAGGGGAATGTTTCAGACGATTATCCCAATAATTATTATGCTTTTGCACCGGGTGTAAGAGTTGAGCCGAGGTATTATTACAATTTTAACCGCAGGGTTAGCTTAGAAAAGAAACCATCCTATAACGCATCAAATTATTTTGCACTCTCAGCTACATATATTCCAAATCTATTTACCATATCGAATGTTTCTGATTTAGATGTTGAAAGTGGAATTTCGTTAATACCACAATGGGGCATGAAAAGAACTATTGGAAAAAGAATGAATTTTGAATTTGCATTTGGATATGGAGTTGCCCATTCTTTTGATAGCGATAGAACGGAAGGAAGTTTGGGACTTGATTTGCGATTTGGGTACTACATAAAGTAAAAGCTATTCACTTAAACCCAGGGAGGGAAAACAAAAATTGCATATTTGCTATATAGCCTGGTGTGATAAGTTAATAGTCGGTAAAAGTCAATATAACTCTTGTACCGGTTGCACTGCCATTCGCATCTTTTTTGTCGTGTATTTCTACCAATGCTTTTCGCTGATTCAATATATTATCCAGGTTAAGGCGGGTCTGTGTTAAATGCACTCCCCTCGATTGATGCGTGGACGATTCTTCTCCCTTGAATTTGTTTTGCCTGGACATTTCGCGGCCAACGCCATCATCATCAATTATACAACAAATAGCCTCATTATTTTTTTTTATAGTTACAACCAATGTTCCTCCTTCTTCTTTTGGCATTATACCATGCCATATAGCATTTTCAATATATGGCTGAATAATCAGTGCAGGGACTTTGATTGATTTTAAATCGACAGCTTCATTTATATTAAAAACATAATTAAATCTTTCCCCAAAGCGCATACTCTCCAGTTGTATGTATAATCTACAGGTTTCTATTTCATCGAAAAGGCTAATCTCTCGTTTATCAGAGTTTTGTAATACGGTTCGCAGCAGTTTAGAAAAAGTAGTAAGGTAACGCACCGCCTTATCTTCATCTTTTTGCTGTATGAGCGATTTAATGGAGTTCATGCAATTAAAAATAAAATGAGGGTTCATTTGTGATCGTAAAGCTTTTGCTTCCAATTCAAGCAAATCTTTTTCATGTTTAGCTTTTTGTCTTTCTTGCTTACGCACATACTGCAATCTTACCCGAAGCAGAAAATAAATAATTCCGATAGATACTACCAGACCAATTGCCCGGAACCACCAGGTCTGCCAATAAGGAGGAGTAATGATAATTGTATAGTCTTTTGATGGCACATTCCAATCTCCACCTCCTTGCTGAGCCTTAATTTTAAAAATATAGTTGCCCGGTTGCAGGTTACTGTAGTTAACCTTGCGGCTAAAATAATTTGAATACTTCCATTCATTATCAACTCCTGCTAACTGGTAAGCATATTCAATGCGTTCAGGGAAGATGAATTCAGGGGCGGAGAATGATAGATTAATGGTGTTTTTATAATACGGCAGTTTTATGGCATCCCGGTTGTCAGAAATAGCGCCAGATATGTTAGTAGTATCAACTGATAAGGTGTTTAAGGTAGGTTGAAGGCTGAAATTATTTTTCGGAAAATTTTCTGTATTAAAATATTCGATCCTGTTTTTCTGGCCCAAAAACAAATGATCGTTACTATAGAGCAATGAATACGCAATAGGATAAGACAACCCGTTATTGGTATCAAATAAGAAGGATTTTTGTTTTGAATAATTATAAATCACTATACCATGCTGGCCCTGTAAAAACATATAGTCAACACCTCCTCCAACAATGTCAATGTATAATCCAGCCATTAATCCTCGATTCCCAAGTGAAATTGAATCTATACATTTCAATGTTTCCGGATCAAGAATTCTAATGCCATATTGATCTTTTAACAGCCAGATCCTGCCTTCAGCATCAATGGTATATTTTAATATTCGTTGATCGAGCATGCTGCTGCCGAAAATGTCTTTATATGAAAGATTGCGCATTAATTTTTTGGCGAGTTGATATTGAGCTATGCCATCTTCATTGGAGAGATATATAAAATTCTTTGATGAATCATAGCTTAGCGGTGAATGGGTTATCAGGAGATTGCCCTTGTTATCGAACCGTGGGGTTTTAATTGTATCAACCTTTAATGTTTGATGATTAATGAGATATACTTCTGTAGTTCCACCTAACAAAACATCTCCACTTTTGGTAGTAAGCACATCAAATAATTGTCCTTTCTTATTTATCCAGTCAAGTTGCGGGAATACATGGCCGATAGAATTAAATTTGTTTTGAGCTGGCAACATGATATAAGTTTTCCAACCAGTCGCCCAGAAACGACCGCTGCCATCTTTTGTGATCTTATCCGTACCACACGTTTTATATGTAGGTATGGCGCAGGAAATTCCTGGTATTATTCTTACTAACTTAAAATGACTGTCAAATACATAAATACCGTTTGAAAAACGAACAGCGAAATAATACAACTGATTTTTTTTATCAAAATAAACGCCTCGCATTTCGCTACCAAGTTGGCGATAGGAAGTCGATTGCCTGGTATTCACATGCTGAAGCCGGCTATATTCCGGGATACTTACATATAAAAGCCCATTTCTTATAAGCCATATATTGCCCCGCTTATCCTTTTCACAAAACGTTACGGCATCACGGGCATCCGGATTAGAAGTAATGGCAAAAAAATCAATACTTTTTGTTTTAGCATCAAAAACACCACTTTGACCACTATGTATACCTAATAAATATTTGCCTGAGGAAAGTTTAGCAAAGGAAGAAATTACATGAGACGGCACTGGTTTCCCTTTTATCGCTTGATCGGCTTGTGCATAGATTACCACTTTTCCTGTGTTCGTATTATAGCTGCAAAAGCCTCCCGACCATATATTGAACCAGATGGTGGAATCATCAGCAATATCCATTTTCCCAACATCATAATAGGGTCTTTCTTTGCCAAAGGCGTTATACTGCGGGGTAGTTACTATAAAATTTTTACTCAGTGTTTTACTTTTTTTATCAAACAAATAAATGCCATCAAAAGCACCAACCCAAAATTTTGTGCTGTCTGTTGCGTGATCAGCAAGGCAAGTGACGGTATTATAATTTCGACTTTCCCAGTTATCAGGCTTGTCTGCATCCAGGTTAATATGCTCAACCTTTTTTTTGTCAGCATAATAAATAAATATGCCTCTTGAATAGGAACCCATATACATTGTACCGCTTTTCTCAATTTTCATCGAACCAACTCCAAGACCAACCGGGGTCTCAAACTCTAAAAAGAGTTTTTTAAGAGAATAGAATTTCTTTTCTTTTCTGTCAAAATAAATAAGATTGTATCGTGTGGCAATATAGAAATTGTTCTGCCCATCCTCAGTTATATAACCAATCTTGTTAAGGCTTAATTCATTTGCTTCTTGCATACTACAGTGATAAACAACCTCCGTTCCATCAAAAGAAGCTAAACCACGGGCTGTAGAAAACCACATTAACCCATCTTCTGAAAAGAAAAAGTATGCTGAGGTAAGAGATGGCAAAAAAGGATAGCTGACCTGGCGGAAAACAGGGATATTGTTTTGATGATTATTCTGCAATTGGGCAAAGCAAGAATAACAAGTGAAAAGGCTAATTAAAAAAACAGGAAATCTCAAGAAAATGTTTTTCTGAAATTACAAACTCCTTTTACCAATTTGTATTCTCTTTGGTATTTCATCAATCTGCAGTCATAACCGGAGCTTTCGCCTATATAACTTTCAGCGCATGGCTTTTTACCAATGCTTTTGAATCCAGCAATGTCTTTATTTATAATCACCAAACCAAAAAGTCTAACTGTAAAACCATGTTTCTGATGCGGTGTTGTGGTCTTTAGCTTAGCATTTTAAACAATGATTAAAAAGTTTTTTTGAGTGAGAATTGATACCGAAAGGTATAACACACACGAATTCATAATAACTAAACTCTATCAGCGTTCCCTTCATTTCAAAACAAAAAAGTTATGAAAAATTATCTTTCCCTTTTATTCCTTCACATGTACTCTTTGCTCATTTCCTTGGTCTTTGCAAACCTTTACTCTTCTGCACAAGGCTTCTCACCCGAAACACAGGCAAGACTTCAAAAAGTCATTGGTAGTTTTCAAAGCAACCCTGTTAATCCTTATATAGGTGGCATATCGGCGGCTATTAAAGTTGACTCATTAGCCCTTTGGCAAGGAGCTACCGGATATGCTGCCCGTAACGTTGATGAGCAAAATAATCTGCTGCCGGGTGGCACAGCTTTTACAACTAATACGCTTTCCCGTATTTATAGCGTAACCAAAACCTTTACGGCTCCATTGGTGCTGGAACTTGCAAGGGAAGGAGCATTTGGTCTTGATGAACCTATCATCAAATACCTTCCTCTATTCAATGCCGTTAACACTGGCGAAGCAGTGTCTTTTTGGGTCGTTCTGTCTGTTTGAGCGCTGGCATACAT
>MWVX01000562.1_pt1 | contig 11899 bp, 14 predicted proteins | sample 1047311 | NCBI WGS metagenome assembly MWVX01 (sample SAMN06349984, study PRJNA376086) | soil metagenome | isolation source: MtG-4 sample Antarctic (ecotone) soil | place: Antarctica | collected 2015-01-13
TGCGTCGGAAAATGCCAGCCTAAATCTTTGAAAGAACGGCGTGCTAAAGATAAGGACAAACATAACAAATCATTGGACGTGAGGGCGAAACAGCGACTTTCATTTGGCGTTGTCTTTTTAACTCGAAGTTGCGTGAATTCGGTTTCGCCCCACGTCAACTCAATCGTTATACGTTTTACCGTTTGTCGCGGCGCAAAAACAGACGCACCGCTTGATACGGCACAACGATTATAAAAATTAACATCGCTATCAGAATCATCGCCATATTGACGTGAAAATCGTAGTGGTCGGCAGCTTTAATTATTTCTTCGCATTGATACATATTTTTATGTCAGAATCAGAACCGGAACAACTTATTGTAAAACCGCATTACATTTCGCTCACAGAAACTACGTTGCTTGAACAATACAAGGTTTTAATGGACTTGCATAAGTTTTACTTCGAGTTGGTTCTGAAATTTACCGTTTTTCATTACGCCATTACCGGCGGCATTTTGTCATTTTACTTGTCGCAAAAGAACGAAGGTTTTATGAAATACGCGCTCGTCTTTCCAATCATAATGAACCTTCTCTTTGCGTTATTTAGCTTCTTGGGTGCGTGGCGCAATCCGCCGCTTGCCGAAGAAGTCGAGCGCGTTACCGATTTGTTAGGATACGAAGCGCACCCTGATTTGCATTTTTTATCAACCGTGCTGTATCTATCGAGTGCTTTGTATCTTTTAATTGCCATTAGTTTAACGGTAGTTACGTTCTGGCGACCGAACGTATAACAAATCATTGGACGTAAGCCGCCCGAGCTATCTTCTTATCAATCGCCCGAAGGCGGCTACGTCAATTCAATCGTTAGATTCTTCGTGGTAAACTCGAAATATGAGATTGTTTATGCACAAAATCTTGTTTGCAATTTTGATGTTGTTCGCATCCGTTTGCCAAGCGCAAGACTTTTCATCAGCTAAACAAACTGTTGATATTTTCTTACACGATTTGCTGGTTAAAAAAGATATGCAGTCGGTTCAGAACAGCTTCGCTTCAAATCTATTTACGAACAAACTACTGTTTTCCGAAAGTTGCTCTGACATTAAAGAGAAAGACCGCCGCAATCCAAAAAAATTAAAACAAAAAACAATCGAATTTTTCCAAGACATTACAAAACACGCACAAGGAAACACGCTCAAGGATATACTCGTTTTAGATTCAGTAGAACATAATTTGGAGGAGGTGAAATTATTATCCCTACCAATAGAAGATAAATTTATACTCGCCGAAGCAGAAGAAGACGAAGAGGATAAAGAAGACGACTCAAGCGATTTCAAAATGCTTAAAGCAAAATTTCCGTCTGACAGCTACGTTGCGTTAAACGTGCTGATAAAATATAAATTTACAGACGGAGAGTTAGTAAATTTTCCACTTTATATAATTTGGGCAAAAGAAAACTCGTCGTGGAAAATCATTCAGTTCGGAATGATGTGTCAATAAAAAGCAAATCTAACAAATCAATGGACGTGAGGGCGAAACAGCGACTTTGTTATGAAACTTGTGTGGTTACTTTCGGCGGGCTTGGCGGCGGTTTCGCCCCACGTCATCTCAGCCGTTGTGCCGCTTCGTTTGTCCGAGCAAAGCGTGTTAAATTACGAATGACCAAATAAAATGAACCGAGACACTGCAACAGATTCAGAGAGTTTTAACGCCTCCCAAGTCATTGAAACTTTGCGCGGGATTGAAGAAAGTCTGGCGACAGCTTGGGTTGATGGCAACCGTTCCTTTATCGAGCAAACTCTTGCCGACGATTGGAGTGTTACTGATTTGACTGGGCGCGTTTTGACGAAATCTGAAGTGTTGCAAGAAGCGTTTGGCTCGAAAGACCGTCAAGTTGTATCAATGCGAATTGACGACATCAGCGTTCGCCCTTTCGGAGATTGGGCGATTGTTACGGGCAGGACACAAGCGGCTGGCGAGTATCAAGGCGAAGTTGCGGAAGTTACGCTTCGTTTTACAGATGTGTTTGTGAATCGAAACGGAAATTGGCAAGTCGTCGCTTCACAAGCTACGCTGCTTAATCAGTAAAGTTTCGTGTTGAAAATGACGGGCGGCACAACAAATCAATGGACGTGAGGGCGAAACAGCGACTTTGTTTTTACGTTGCTTCCTTTCCCTTACGTTGCGTGTTGGCGGTTTCGCCCCACGTCATCTCAACCGTTGGGCGGCTCGCGTTAAATCTGAGCATCTCAATTAAGTCAGTCGGTAATCAAACTTGAATCTGACAATCGAAAAGCGCATCATTTATAAGTGAGTTTGTTTGAAGTCATCAGCAAAATCGAAGACATCGAAACGATTGCTGTCGGCAGTCGTATTCGTGACCTCGAATGGCTGCGGAAAACTTACGGCAGCGGACGTTGGCGGAAGTTGAAAGGTTTTGCCCGTGTTCGCTTTCTTGATGACGGCGAAGAATTCGATGCCGAATTGCATTGGTATGAAGCACAGGGCATCAGCAAAGTTGAAATGAAAATCAAAGACCTTTTCGATTGAAGATTATGAGTGGAAAACCGCAGTTTGCAATTTGTGTGAAAAACGAAGAATATCCAGCTTCGCTGCAGTTATGGAAAGTTTATCGTGTGTTACCCGACGAACGCGGAGCGCGACATAATATGGTAAGAGTAGTTGACGAATCGGGCGAAGATTATCTTTTTTCGGCAAGTTATTTCGTTCCGGTAGAATTACCGCAAGCGGCGGAGTCAGCACTTCTAGCGACGGCTTGAGAGTAGCCAACACGCCGCCCAACAATTCAATGGACGTGAGGGCGAAACAGCGACTTTCTTTGTTAGCTTGTCTTTTTATCCTCACGTTGCGCGGTGGCGGTTTCGCCCCACGTCATCTCAACCGTTCGCTGTCTCCATAACCCAAAGCTACGCAGTGTTGCGGCATTTGAAATAAATATTTTAAATTACTTTCCGGTTTGATTCCTTATTGAGAGGTATAAGCGTAATGAAAAATTGCTTGTTCAATGGAACTTGTTGCTTGTTTCGGCGGTCAAAAAATAATCTCTTTCAACAGTTTGCTTTTGCCGGATTGTTATTTTTGACGCTGTTATGTTTTGCCTTTGCCACTAACGCGCAATCCGATTTTGCTTCATTCGTTAGTCGCTCGGATTTCGATGCCGTCACGAGCAGCATTTCGACGATTGATTTTGAATCGGTCGCGCCTGCCAGGGGCTTCGGTAAACACCCTGTAAATGAGGTCTTGACGGTCAACCGCCTCGGCTTTCGCACGACCGGCGGTGGCAGATTTGGTGCGGGAATGATTCTCGTCCTGAGCGAACACTACGCCGTGCTTAATCCGATGACTAACATGGGAACGGGCGCGATTCTGGCTTGGGGTCCGCCGAATCAGCCGGGCAACGCTTATCTGGATGTCACGTTGCAGGGTGGGGTCTATGCGGTCGGCGCAGACCTTTGGACGGGTCAACCGGTTTCGACGGTTGACGTTATCGCCACGACCAGCGACGGAAAAACGCACAGCATAACCGTCAATACGCAACAGCGCCCGAACAGCTCATTTGGCGGTTTCGTTTCGGATAAAGAAATCGTTTCCGTCAGATTCCAGCTTCCGAAAGGGCAGCCGTGGTTGTATCTCGATAATTTCAGCTACGGACGCAAAGCTGAAGGCGCAAATCTCAAATCTTCCGCTTCGGTCGCCGGGCAACAGAATACTAATAATGACAAGAGTCCGACGAATATTCCTGTAACTTCTCCGAAAAATCCGTCGCAAAAATCTTCCGCCATTCAACCGGATGCGACGCGCGAGCGGTCGAATAATCTACCTTTAACAATTAGCAAAAAAAGCGTCTCGACGGCTGCAACCGGAAGCATCGCGTATGTTCGCGGCAGTAAGGAAATTCGTTTGATTGCTCCAGACGGCGGAAACGACCGCCGGATTTTGGCATACCCGGACGCGACGGAAGTGAGCGGCATTAACGAACTCGCGTGGCGACCCGACGGCAAGGAGATTGCCTTTTCAAGCGGTGACGATGAGATATTTTCGATTTACGATGCCGACCTTTACGCCGTCAAGCCGGACGGCACGGGTCTTCGCAAGCTGACCAACGCGCCTGACCGGAGCGAACTTGCGCGGTATCCGAAGGGCAGCGTCAGCGTCACGATTCGCAACACGCAACCGCTTTACCAACAATCGCAGGCAAGCACCGGGCTTTTTATTATTTACGTTGCCGGAGCAGACGAGCCGCAACAAGTTTTGCTCCTTCCGGGCGCGTCAAAAACGCTCGTCTTTAAATCAGTCGCCGATTTCGGTAAACACGCGCAGGCAATCGTCGCCATCCAGGGCGGAAATCGCTGGCTTGCTCCCGGCACGGATGTCCAAGCCGGACGCGCGGTGAAAGCCCCGGATTTCAGCATCACGGGCGACGGCATCCCTTCGCTCGGCGCGTTTCGCCCCGTCTGGCGCAGCGACGGCTCACGCATCAGCTACCGCAGCGGTCTGTGCGTCATCAGCACCGCTTCCGCCGATTCACCCGTCATCGGACACACCTTCAATCCGCTCTTCGGCGACGCGAACCCGCCGTCTCCAACGTGCGCGTGGGATTGGGGTCCGACCGCGACTCTAGCAAATAAAATTCTTTATCAAGCGGGTGTGGAAGAGAATAGCAGTAACTGGAACATTTATTTGGCTAATGAGGGCGCCAAGCATCCGGGAGAAAAAGTCTTCGAGTGGGGCGACGACATATTTGAGTTTTTGGAGGATTTGCGCTGGTTGCCGGACGGCTCCGGCTTTGTCTTTTCGAGCAGTTCGCTGCTTGATGATAAAGAGGGCAACATCACACGCGTCGATCTGGCGACAAAACGAAAAACACGGCTCACAGACTTTAAAGAACATTGGATCGGACAAATAAGCGTCTCGCCCGACGGACGCTGGATCGCCTTTGAACGCGCCGCATCAAGCGATGCGAAAACGGCTGACATCTGGATAATCGGAACAGACGGAAAAAATTTGCGGCTGCTGGTCAAAGACGGCTGGAATCCCGCGTGGAGCAGGTAAGTTTGAAAAGAATATCTTTTTAAATTTATTTAGCAGTTATGGTTGTTTTCAGTTGAGTGTTTTTAGCTACGATGACAGCGAACAATTCAATGGACGTGAGGGCGAAACAGCGACTTTCTTATGAACGTCGTCCGTTAAATTTTAGCGGGCTTGGTTGCGGTTTCGCCCCACGTCATCTCAACCGTTGGCTGTTTCGTGGTGAAATCAGACATCGCAGACATTCGCAAATGCTTGGTCGTGAATTTTGTCAATTTCGTCGTCGTCAAATTCACAATCACAGTTTTGTTTTTCGTCGTCAATTCGCAATGCACCGTCGCACTCGATTGTTACGCCAAATTCAAATTCGTCGTCGCATTTCGGACAATTTACGTATGTTGTTTTCATAATTTTAATTTTGACCGCAAAAAATGCCGCATTCGATTCGCTCTTTGACAATCGTTTCGTTCAATCCTGCCGTCGCTGGCAGTTCGTCTAAAAATATCCGTTCGCCTTTGTGTTTAACGAGCCGAACGCCTAAATCACGGCTTCTCGTTGCGCGTTTCTCAAATGTTGCCGGAAAATTGAGCCGGATTAGATTCCAATAACGCGGCGATTGGCTTTTGACGCAGCCGATACAATTCGCGTTATCGAATCCGAGTTCATACATTTGCGGGCGTTTTATTCCGTTTGCCGCGAGAATTTCGTAACAATCGTTTTTGGTTATTTCGTTTTCGACTAATAACCAATCAACGTAAAGCTCGAAATTCTCTTGCTCAAACTTTTTGATTCTGTGTTTTTCATCGAGCGTCAAGCCGAAAACGTGAACGTCCTCAATTTGTTGGAAAGCGAAACGCGGCACTTTTTTCAGTTCCGTCGTGCATCGTGCGCCAGCGATGCCGGACATATATTTTGTTTGCGCGAAAACGTCGTCAACCGATTGAAATTTGCTTGACCGAATCAAAACAATCTCTTGTCCGAGCCAATGTTGAACATCATTTCTAAATCTAAGGTTATCGGGGTGTTCGTCGTTTGTCGTGTCGCAGTTGACCACAACGACGCGAGAACCGTATTTTTTGATTGCCAGATGCGCGGCAACCGCCGATGCCGCGCCGCAGGAAAACCAAGCGACGACGCGCCCGTTTTCCCAAAGCATTCTTTGTTGTCGAGTTTTTCTCATAATCAAGGCACAGCCAACAATTCAATGGACAGGAGGCATAAACAACGACTTTGTTATCGTGTTGCGTGGTTTCCCTTACGTTGCTCATATCGGTTTTTGCCCCTGTCATCTCAACCGTTAGCCGCTTCTTGATAGGATTTTCAAATGTGGCTTGAATAATTGAAAACCAAGACGCTCCGCGTTTCCCCGATGTTGCGCGAAGATAAACCGCTTCCCTTCGGATGAAGGCGCGGCTAACAAGTCATTGCAGGTGAGCGCGAAACAGCGGCTTTGTTATCGAGTGGTCTTTTTTCTATAATCTTGCGTGTATTCGGTTTCGCGCCACCTGAATTCCGCCGTTGGGCGGAACAGGCAACTTGATGTCTAAACAAATATGAGAAGATTTAGGACACATTTACTTTTTTTGTTCTCGACATTTTTGTCGGCGTAGCGGCGTATTACATCTGCAACTTTTCGCCTGCTTCGGTTAAAGAAACAAATCTTAATGCAGAGTCTTCTAGTGTTGCTTCTGTGCAAGTTCCAGAGAAGCAGAAAGATGAGCCGAAGACATTCGAGTTATATCCTGTTTCTCCTTGCGAAGGCACAAATTCTTATGAGTATCGTCGGGAGTGGAAAGCTAAGGGAACTATATCGGTTGGCGTTCTCAATGCAAGAGTTTTGTGTGAAATTTTACCTGAATTTTCGCAAACGGCAGAAGGCAATGTTTCTGGTATTGTAAAGGCTGACGTTTTGATTGATGAAACAGGCAAAGTTTTGGAAGTTCAAGTTAAAAACCAACTTCCTTTGTTACAAAAAGCAATAGTTCGCGCCGCCCGTCAAACTAGATTTGAGCCTTATATGCTAAGAGGCGACGCACACAAAGCGCGTGGAATCATTATGTATGAGTTTGACAGCAAAGGCGGAGTGCAACTTTATAAATTTAAGAGGTCTGGTTAAGTTCCGTCCAACAAATCATTGGACGTGAGGGCGAAACAGCGACTTTCTTATCGCGTTGTCTTTTTAACTTGGAGTTGCGTGAATCCGGTTTCGCCCCACGTCAATTCAATCGTTGGGCATCTTTCTGTTACTATGCGAGGAAAATTATGAATAGATTATTTTTGTCGGTGTTATTAACGATTTTGCTCTGCGCGTTATCGGCAACGGCTCAGGTGAACCCTAACAATGTGCCTAAACCGCCAGTCGCCGAACTGAAAAAGTTCGAGCCGTTTCTTGGCAAATATAACGTAACGGCTGACTACGCCAAACTAAAATGGAGCGGCACGTTGGAAATTAAACCTGCTATCAAAGGCTGGTATATCGAGCGCACTATTCTCATAAAAACAGATGACGGAAAAATTGACCGTGAATTTCGCTCTCTGATTACCTTTGACACGAGCCTGAAAAGTTATCGCGTCTGGGGATTTGAAACGCTTCCGCCGAAGAATAACGAAAGAAGTGGTCGTTTTGAGGGAAACGAGTTTATTGAGGAATTAGAAATCAAAAGGCGGGACGGCAGCAAAAGCACTCTTCGCAGTCGCTATATGATGCCTGACAAAGACGAGGTGCGAATAGTCACGGAAGACCAAGATGCGGCGGGCAAAATTACGCCGGTTGGCGTGACGGTAGGTAAAAGAGTGAAATAGAAAAATGCACTCATTTTAATTGCAGGACATTTTTTGAAAACAAAGGTTCGTATAGCCGACGGGATGCCCAACAATTCAATGGACGTGAGGGCGAAACAGCGACTTTCTTATCGCGTTGTTTTGTTACCCTTTGCTTGCATGTATTCGGTTTCGCCCCACGTCATCTCAGCCGTTCGACATCTTCTTGTTTGTGACGGTTAAGGAAATCTTATGAGAAAATTATTTGCATTATTGCTGATTATGATTTTGCCAATGTTGGTTATCGCGCAAAACAAACCAGCCGCGCAAAATCGTCCGCTTGTTTTCCGCAATGTTAGTTTGATTGATATGCGAAGCGAGCAGCCGCAGCCGAATATGACGGTTTTAATTTCGGGCAATCGCATCGCCAAAATCGGCAAGAATATAAAAATCCCAAAAAATGCCGAAGTCGTTGACGCGAGCGGAAAGTTTTTGATTCCCGGACTCTGGGACAATTACACCTACACGCTCGAAGCGGTCAAAAACAATTTTCCATATTTCGAGTTGCTGATTGCACACGGCGTAACGGGTGTGCGTGATGTCGGAACGTCAATGGATTTGGCGGAAGCGGCGCGACTTCGCAGCGACATCAACGCCGGAGAGCGGCTTGCGCCGCGTCTGTTTTACACCGGAACTGTTCTTATCGGTGAAATGCCGCCGCGCCGAAGCAATCGCTGGACGGGAATTTCGACAATCGTCAAAACAACTGAAGAAGCGGAAAAAGCCGTCGAAACGCTCGCCCGCGCAGGCGTTGACCACATCAAAACGGAAAAACGTCTGCCGCCTGAAATTTTGAAAGCGGTTATCGCCGCCGCACACAAATTCAAATTGCGCGTCGCCGCCGTTCCGCCGTCGTTTATCATTGACGCTTCAAACGACGGACTGGATTGCGTCGAGCATGCCGCCGAGATTTTCCGCGCAACTTCCAATAAGCGCAACGAGTATTACGCTCTTTACCGCGACCGCAAAATTGATACGATGACGATTGACGAAAATTATGCGTTTTTCGGCACTATGAAAACCGACGTGCCTTATTACGAAGAAACCTTGAAAACGCTGGCGCGAAACCGGACGTTCGTTGTTACGAATAAAGCGCAGACCAATACTTTCATCGGAGATTTTGAATTGATTGACCCTCTTCGCCGTCGCTTCAAAACGAAAAAACAAATTGAAGAATTACAGGCGGCAATCAAAGAGCGGACGCGACAAATTCGCAATCAGGATTATCGAATGTCGGACAGCAACCGCAAAAGACAGTTGCGGGAAATGTTGGATTTGCACAAGGCTGGAGTAATGCTGCTCGCCGGAACGCAGGTCAATCACAGCAGCGACGTTCTAACGCCCGGATTCAGTCTGCACGACGAACTCGCCATCTTCGTCCAATCCGGTTTGTCGCCGTTTGAGGCTCTGAAAACCGCGACCGTCAATCCGGCGAAATTTATGCGCCGCGAAAAAGATTTGGGAACGATTGAGACGGGTAAATTAGCCGATTTAATTTTGCTTGACGCAAATCCGCTGGTTGATATTTCCAACACCAGAAAAATAAACGCCGTAGTTGCGGGCGGGCGGTATTTGTCGAGAGAGTTTTTAGACAAAATGTTGTCTGACGTTGAAGCAAAAGCTAAAATCCAATAAAGCTGATTAAACCCGATGGCAATGTCGAACAATTCAATGGACGTGAGGGCGAAACAGCGGCTTTCTTATTTGGCTTGTCTGTTTTCCCTTTGCTTGTGTGTTGGCGGTTTCGCCCCACGTCATCTCAGCCGTTCGATGCTTTCTTGACTTAAGAGGGAAATATTTATGCATATCAATTTTACTTCTACAAATCGGTTTATAGCCTTGATTGCATTGTGCTTGTTTAGCGTTCAATTTACTTTGGCGCAAACTCCAACTGCACAGCAGATTGCCGCGAAAGTTGACGAGTATATGAACGCCGCCGTGCGCGTCAATCGTTTCAGCGGCGCGATTCTCCTCGCGCGTGATGGTCAGCCGATCACGAGCAAGGGTTACGGGATGGCAAATTATGAATTAGATGTGCCGAACACGCCGCAAACTGTTTTCCGGCTTGGTGCATTGACGAAACAGTTCACGGCGACCGCGATTATGCAATTGCAGGAGCGCGGAAAATTGAGTGTCAACGACTCGATTTGCAAACATTTGAGCGATTGCCCGGCGGCGTGGCAGCCCGTTACAGTCCGCAATCTTTTGACGAATACTTCCGGCAATGCCGGACTACACGGATATGCCCGATCATAGAAAAACGATGTCGCTGCCGGTCACTCACGTCGAGTTGATCGGGCGTTTCAAGGACAAGCCGCTGGAGTTTGCGCCCGGCGAGAAATTCAACTCCAGCAACTCCGATTATTATCTGCTTGGCGTGATCATCGAGCGCGCGTCGGGAAAATCTTATGGCGACTTTTTGCAGGAAAATATTTTCAAGCCGCTCGCTATGACCGGCACGGGCTACGACAGCAACAGTCGCGTCATCAAGAATCGCGCCAACGGTTACGGGGTGCAGGGCGACTCGCTCGTCAATGCTGCGTATATTGATATGTCTGCCACTTACGCGGCGGGAGGGATTTATTCGACCGTCGAGGATATATTCCGCTGGAATCAGGCTCTTTACACGGAGAAAATGGTCTCGCGCAAATCGCTGGACGAAATGTTCACCCCGTTCAAGAATGAATACGGCTACGGATGGAACAACAGAAAAAAGTTCGACCGACAGACGTTAGAAAATGACGGTAACATCGGTGGTTTTTTTGCTTCCTTCACGCGCTTTCCCGCCGAGCGGATGACAGTTGTCGTTTTGAGCAACACCGCCCGCGCAAATACGAGAGTGATCGCCAACGACTTGTCCGCCATCGTATTCAACGCGCCTTACAAGATTCCGCAAGAGCGTAAAGTGGTCGCGCTCGATGCGCGGACGCTTGAAAAATATATCGGGCAGTATCAACAAGAGTCGGGCGTGGTTATCACGGTCACAATCGAAAATGGAAAACTGATGCGGCAAATCGTCGGGCAGCCGAAAATTGAATTGCTGGCTGAATCCGAGACGGAGTTCTTCCTCAAAGGAGTTGAACTGCCAATCACGTTCATCATAGACGCGCGAAGGCGTGTGACCGGACACATCTCGCGGCGAGCCGGGCGCGAAATTCTTGCGACAAAGATTAAGTGAACCGAAAACCGCTATTTTACTAACGCCGCATCGAACAATTCAATGGACGTGAGGGCGAAACAGCAGCTTTGTTTGGGCGTTGCGCGGTTACTTTCGGCTTGCGTGTAATCGGTTTCGCCCCACGTCATCTCAGCCGTTGGACGGCTTCCCTTAATGTCAGGTTGCGAAATTTGGAGATATTTTTATGCCAGCGTTGAACGAATACTTATTAGACATTATTTGAAATAAGGTAATTCTTCAAGATTAGTTATATCAATCGTTTGCATCGGCTGTCGAAAGGTTACTCGCAGATTGTGCAAACCACAGGCAATCTCCATCACCACGTCCGAAATATTCTCTTTGGTCACTCTTAATTCGTCTTTCACAATTCGACATCGCAAGGCTGCCGCTAATCACATTTTCCACCACTATCCGCACTCTTGAAATAATCTTATTCAAGAATTTATCAATCGCCGTCAGGTCTTGTTTTCTTACTTTTTTTTGGCTGCTGCACCAAAACCTCCTTCGGCTGATAGGCTTGAAAGCCCGTGTCCTGTGTCAAACTCGCGTTTTTCGGGTAACTGATGCAACTTTTGTCGGCTAACTTTTTATCGTGCATTTTGCCTTCTACTGTTTCACTCAAATAAACCACTCGTCGGGTGTTTTCATTGACCAATAATAGGTTTTTGTCCGTGTGTGTTTTCCGCTTTCCGCTCGACGACGCCCTTTGTTTCTTTTCATTGACAGGTCTTTGCAGAAGTCTTTCCGCCGCATCCAGAGTCAAATTTGCTCCCCCCTCGCTCGCTTCAATTGAAGCGGCGACTTCCGCCCCTTTTCGCATTGGTTTCATTCCCAATTCCTGCAAACTTAACTGCAACACAGGCAGAAGGCGATGCAC
>MWVX01000563.1_pt1 | contig 11875 bp, 5 predicted proteins | sample 1047311 | NCBI WGS metagenome assembly MWVX01 (sample SAMN06349984, study PRJNA376086) | soil metagenome | isolation source: MtG-4 sample Antarctic (ecotone) soil | place: Antarctica | collected 2015-01-13
GATATACACGAAGTTTCAGCAATTACTAGCTGCATTTAAGGGGTGCCCGGGACGAGATTCGAACTCGTACACCTTTCAGCGCCACCCCCTCAAGATGGTGCGTCTACCAATTTCGCCACCCGGGCTTTAAATATTATTATAGGAGTGCTATAAGAAGAGTTCCAAAAATAAAAATCTTTCTTTAAAAAGCTGTTTGAAAGAAAATGGAAATTCTTTAGGCTAAACGATGAAACCTTTTAAAGATATAAAAACACCAAGTTGAGAAAGGATGTCGCGCTTGAGAGGTCTTGAAACTATCTTACCAATGTAAAATCTCCCTCTCTGCTGATCATGGTACCGGTAGCGGTGGCAACACCACGAAGGAAGTAAACATATACACCAACTTCCTGAGGCTCACCATTTATCATGCCATCCCAACCGAAATTATTCGAATTATTAGCAGCATAGACCTCCTCACCCCACCGGTTATAAATTCTGAAATCGGAAAGATTTACGAGACCCAGCAACACCGGCCTGAAGAGATCATTTTTCCCATCGTTGTTGGGAGAGAAGGCTGTCGGAAAAACTACAAGTGGCTCAAGTGTTACAGTGATAGTGATGCTGTCAATTGCCAGGCAGCCATCAGCAGTGGTAATATACACGTAATATGTAGTTGTTTCAGTAGGAGCAGCTGTTGGCGTCGCACTTGCAGCGTTATCTAATCCAGTAGAAGGTATCCACTGATAGCTGACACCGCCTATGACAGTAAGAATGGTAGATGTTCCTAAAATAATCGATGTATCAGGACTTGTAAATATTTGAGGAAGTGGAATTACACTTACAGTCAAGCTGTCTATTCCCACGAACGGGCAACTGTTCGCATCAGTAGCGTTCACCACATAGGTCGTAGTTGCTAAAGGAGAAGCTATTGGAGTAGCGCTTTTTGGATCATTTAATGATGCAGATGGTGACCAGGTGTAGGACGTTCCGCCTGAAGCGGAGATCATAACGCTGTCACCCTGACAAATACTTTCATCAGGGCCGGCAGCTATTACTGGTAAAGGTTTCACAAAAACCGTAATTGTATCGGAGCCAACACAGGAACCTACGGAAGTAGTTAAAAAATATGTTGTTGTTTGAGCAGGATTGGCAATGGGGTTTGCAATAGAAGTAGAATTTAATCCCGTAGCTGGTGACCAGCTAAAGTTAATGCCCCCACTCCCATTTAACTGCACGGCCTCACCGGGGCAAATGGTAGTATCTCTTCCCGCAAAAGCGATAAGAGTATCGAACACTTCAATGTGAACTGAATCCTGCGCTATGCACCCAAAGCTGTTTGATACAGTAACTGTATAGGTTACTGACTCATCTGGACTGGCAAGCGTAGTTGCAGTATTGGTGGTAGAGAGATTATAATCTGGTTCCCAATTGTAATTCGTTGCGCCGATAGCGGAGGCGAGGAGGGAAACATTGTCCAAATAACAAATCACCGTATCATCTGGCGTTGCGTTAATTGTTGGAGACGGAAAAATGGTAATTAATTGTTCTATCGTATCCTCGCAGCCCACGCTGTTTCCTACTATTAGCTGAATGGTGTAATCACCTGCTGTGTCAAAAACGTGTTCAGGATTTATTAGGTCTGAAGTGGAGCTGTCGTCAAAATTCCAAAACCAGGAATCAAGATTCCCATAAGTATTTATTGTCTGATCTGTCAACTGAACAGGTTGTCCCACGCAACCATCAGGCGCTAAAATGGATGGTGTAAGGGTTGGAAAAACGTATACCGTGGCAATGGTGGTGTCGCCACAGCTTGTGCCCGGATTAACTATCAATGTAACTGTATAGACACCAGTGTCGGGAAAGGTATATGTTGGATTGATTTCGTTTGAGGTGTCGCTGTTGATTCCATCAATACCAAAATCCCAGTGATAGATTGTTCCGCCAAAACTATTATTCTCGAATGTTATAGTACTGCTGCTGCAGTTATTGACGATGTTAGGAGTGCTTGCAATTACTGAGGGCTGACATGTTGTGACATTGAATTGAAAATCCCGTTTATGCTCTGAGAGAAGTACTCCGTTCCGATATTCCGCCACACACACTCCCACTACAAACTGACCCACTGTAGTAGGAGTAGCAGTGAGCAGGCCTGTTGTAGGATCAATTGCCATGGGAGGGTTCCCCCCTAGTGGATCTGTCGCAGAGTAAGGAGATAAAAAAGTTACAAAGCCATAGGGTGGCGGAGGAGGAGGTGTACCAGGTAAAGGTTGCGGATCTAAAGAACTTGCACCTACAAAGGGAGCACATAATTCATATACCAATGAATCTCCATCTGCATCAGTTGCTGAATGATCGAATGAGAGGGGCTGATTTACGCATATCACTGTAGGAGGAAAATTATTAAAAGCAGGGCTGCTGTTGCATTCAGCAAGTGCGGAATCAGGAATTACTGCCAGGTAAGTGGCCCCTGTATTCATTGGGTCAACAATGTTAGTAATACTGTTGTTGCGGCAGCATCGTACATATACAAGAGAGTATCCACCCTCTAAAGGTGGCAGGTTAACATTGAAAGTATAGACTGCCTCTTCTACACAAATTCCTGGTGGAACTATAAGACAGGGATCGTTCGCATTGTTTGGTAAGGTATCCGATCCCGGAAACGGTATGCTTAATGTTTGTACGTTGGTTCCGTTAGCGTCGAAGATGAAAACATAAGCCGGATCATCGTATGCTGCAAGACCATTAAAACAATCACGATAGATCTTTAATGTGAGCGTGTAATCATTATTCCCCAGGCATTCATAGCTCATCTCTCCGCCAACAATGTGTGAAGCATGAGATATTAAAGTTTGAAATGAGAAGACTGCTGCACACAGCAAGAATCGTAAACAATTTTTCATGCAATGTTTTGTTTTTACTCATTAATTAATCAACGTAATAATACAACATTTCCTTTTACGAAGTATGCCTTGTCCGTGGTTCCTGATTTACCTGAAAGAACGTATACATAGGTGCCCATTTTCTCATCTTTGCCTTTATGGCGGCCATCCCACCCTTTCGCAAGATCATGCGTAACAAAGACCATCTCACCCCACCGGTTGAAAACCTTAAAGCTTTCAGCGTTGAATATTCCAAGAATGACCGGCTGAAAATAATCATTTAAGCCATCACCATTGGGTGTAAATGCATTTGGAAAATCCACCAATGGATCTTCTATCACCGAAACCTTTGTGCTATCAGAGAGCGGACATCCTTCCACACTCAACGCATTAATTTTATAGGTTATAGATTGCAGAGGTGTGGAGATGGGATTAAATATTGAGACATCATTCAGCCAGGCAGCGGGTAACCATTGATAATATTCCGCTCCAATGGAATAAAGCTGTGCACTTGTGCCCAGATAGATGATTGTATCCGGAGTTGTAATTAAGGGAGGCGGATCAAAGACTGTAACGGTTAAGGAATCCTCAAGAATTAAAGGGCATCCCGTAGAATCAGATGCGGTAAGATGATACACCGTTGTAGCCTGGGGAAATACAACAGGATTTTCCGATGCCGGATCAGAAAGTGTCTCCGGTGGATCCCATGAATAAGATGTGCCACAGCATGCAGTGATCATAATGCTATCCCCAATGCAAATTGCCTGATCAATACCAGCGGAAATTTCAGGAAAGGGATTCACCTGAATATAAACCGAATCAGAATCAATGCAGGAGCTAATGAATGTAGTCATCATATAAAGAGTGGATGCACCGGGCGCCGCAATAGGATTTGAAATATTAGGATCTGAGAGCCCAGCAGAAGGCGTCCAGTTAAAATATACCGCACCAGATCCGCTTAGCTGCACCAGTCCACCCGGACAAATGACGGTATCCGGACCTGCAACTGCCTCAAGATTATCATAAACATCTATAAGTACTACAGCAGTATCCTCACAGCCCCATTGATTGGTGACAGTAAGTGTATAGCTTGTAGTTACCTCAGGACTAGCCAATGGTGATTGCAGGGTATCGCTGCTCAGAGCGTATGCCGGCGACCATTGATAATTACCCAACCCGCTCCCCGTCAATTGGATGGTGTCGAGGTGGCATATAAGAGTATCCGGATCGGCAAACGCTTCCGGCTTCTCATTAATGGTAATTACACCACTTACAGTATCAAGGCATCCTAAATCGGTACCCACCACCAATTCCACAAAAAAACTACCTATGGTATCGTATGCGTGTATGGGATTCTGCTCCAAGGCTGATGTGCCATCACCAAATGTCCACAACCAATTATTTATATCGCCTACACTTGCAATAGATTGATCGGTGAATAAAAGTGAATCAGTTGTACATCCATTTGGAAACATAATATTGGCGTCAAGCACGGGATATACATAAACAATTCCATAGGCTGTATCGCCACAAGCTGAGCCGGGATTTACAATTAAGGTGATGTTATAAAGACCAGTGTCTGGAAATGTAAAGACTGGTATTGCAGCCGTTGATGTATCATCGGCAAGTGAGGGCACACCAAAATCCCAGAGATAAGTTATGGCGTTGGTGCTATTATTTGGAAAATAAAAAGTGAATCCATCGCAGGAATTAAACACAGCAGGACTTAAAATGCTGTTGGTGCCTCCATTTATTGAAGCGGTGGCTGAAGCACAGGTAGTGACATTAAATTGAAAATCACGCCGGTGAATAGAAAGCAAGTTTCCGTTTCTATACTCCTCCACGCAGACTCCAACAACATATTGTCCTGCATCAGTGGGGGTAACGGTGAGCAACCCCGTTACAGGGTCAATCTGCATTGGGGGAGCACCCCCCATAGGGTTGGTAGCTGAATAGGGCGGAACAAATACAACATTGGTATATGGAACGGGAGGATAGGGATATGGAACAAAATCATCAGCACCATCATAAGGATTACACAATACATATACCAGAGAATCTCCATCCGGATCCATTGCTGAATGATCAAAAATGAATGGTTCGTTTACACAGATCAGGGTTGGCGGAAAGTTAACGAAGAATGGACTGCTGTTACAAATCGCTAAAGAAGAATCAGGCATCGTTGCCTCATATGTCGCTCCTGTGACTTCGGGATTCACAATATTTACTATACTGATATTTCTGCAACATCTCTGATATACCAGTGTGTAACCTTCCGGTATTGGTGGCAAATAAACTTCGTAAGTAAAAACTGCTTCCTCTACGCATATATTCGGCGGAATGATCAGACATGGATTTCCTGTATTGTTAGATAACTGCGTTGCTCCAGGAAAAGGTATGGGCAATACAATGTAGAAACCTGTGCTATTATTATATATGAAAACATTGGTAGGATCATCATATGGTGCCAGACCATTGAAGCAATCACGATAGACTTTAAGTATGACCTCATAATTATTATTTCCAAGACAGGTATAGCCTAATTCACCACCTACTATATGGGTTGAAAGGGATGATTTAGGCAGGAATAGAAGCCCTGCCGGCATAAGGAAGAAAAATAACTTTAATTGATAAACCCGAAATGGGTAAATATGTAAAAATTTTACCATCTCAGCATTTCGTTAAATAGAAGGAAGCTCTGCTCATGCCGCATCAATGAATGATAATTACTTTAACAATACTCTGGTGGTAGCTGGTACACAACTGCAACAAATATACACCTGAGGGAACATCCTGCAACCCAATATTGAAATTATTGATTGATAATTTATATTTTTTAATTAATACTTTTTCGCCAAAGCAATTTATTAAAGACATCGTTAAAGCCGTGCCCATCATTTCCTGAGGTATAGAAATATGAAAGTTATCGGATGCCGGATTTGGAAATATGGCAACCTGCACATCGGAAACCAGGGGCTCCACAGCCACATTAAGCGCTTCATTATAATAGCTAACTCCTCCCCTATAATTTCCTACAAGCAATTCAATTATCCCATCGTTATCTAAATCAGCTCCTGACGGGCTTGATCTTAAGCCCATTCTTATTCCGGAATAAATAGAATCAGCTTTAATAAATGTTCCGTTGAGATTGTTTTCAATATTAGTGTACCTGAAGATAAATCCACGCTCACTGCCAACAAGCAATGTATATTCCCCGAGGGAATCTAACTCACAAAGATAAGGGCTCGAATAGCCAGTTAAATAACCCTGCTGCCGAACATCTACACCTCCAAAAAAACTATTGGTAAGTATAAAGATGGGAGTTGTTGAGGTTCCTGTATTTTGATAATAATTCAAATTACCATCCTTCTCCCCGATAAGAAGATCTTGCAACCCATCACGATTTACATCCACTACCTGCGGAGTGCTAAAATTTCCTACGTCTATGCCACCATAATTTTCAGCCATAAAAATAAAATCAGCGGCATTGCCGGGAGTGGCTATATTTTGTAAATACAACAGTGTTCCATCGTTCCGACCTGTGATCATGTCCTCATCGCCATCACCATCCAAATCTCCGAATGCAGGGCGAATAAACAATACATTCAATGATGACAGATTTTCATAATCATTCGTGATCAGTTGAAATGCAGGATGCGTTGCATCGCCAATATTTATGAAATAAGCAATTTCACCAACATAATTATTCACAGCCGTTGTGTCGAAATAGCCATAATTTCCAATTAACATATCCTGCAGGCCATCGTTGTCCACATCAAAAAATACTGGTTGCGACCCTTCGCCAACATCTATCATCTCATCAACAAGGAAAGTATTGGTTTGGTAGTTGAAATCTGCCGTAATTGAATTCCCTTCATTTTTATAATACCAAACACAGTTATAATTTTCAGAACCTTGCCAGTTAGAGGAGACTATGAGATCCTTTAAGCCATCGTTATTAATATCTGCCAGGAAGGGAGCCGGAAAAACAAAAATATTCGCAGAAAGATCATATGAGGGGAAAAGTGTATCCTGGCTAATCATATGCGCATCATCAGGTGTTCCACCATTAACCAGATAAACAAGATTTGTAAAAGAGATATCACCTGTAATAAGCTCCAGATCATTGTCGCCATCATTATCGAAAGCAAGCAGCGTAGACCCAGTATGCCGCAATTGCTCTATACCGGACATAGTTCCTAAAACCTCATTATTTTTACGGGGAACTTTAAAGAAGGGGCATGGTACATTCAGTGAATCTTCCCTGCGAAATCCACTTTCGAAGAAATCACCCCAGCAATCATCTTGTAACTTATAACTTAGGCCGTTACACCCGCTACCGGTTTCCTGCGACAGGTTTTCAAAATACATCACATATCCCCCAGCCTGCTGAAAAGTCAGTACATCTTTATCGCCGTCATTATTTACGTCTACAACTGCTGGAATGTCTGCTGAGCTCACATAGAGGTTCACATCGAAGGATTGTTGAGAATACTCAAGCAAGCTATCCTGAAGTACAAACTGAATCGTATTATTCATATCAAAAAAACCACTAAATACACGGATGCCTGTAGCCGGATTATTCGTGAATGTGAAAATATCTTGTACATTATCGCAGTTGTAATCTACAAGCAATACCCAATTTTCAAGGAATGGAAAATTATTTTCAAACTCCGGTGCATAAATATAATCCACCGTGTTTATCGTGCCCCCATTTAAGAAAGTATAGACTTTATCTCCCGTTCTATCAAATATAAAAAGATCCTGAATGCCATCTCCATTCAAATCTACTTCAGAAAATTGTGCATTGTTGAGTCCACCGGCCCAGGGATACTTTATCGTTAATCCTGATAAGTTTTTTACTGTAACAGATTGGTCGATGGCATATTGAGATGAAGCAAAACCATATAGTAAGAGAAAAATTATTATAAGTAAATTAACCTTCATGAATTGGGAATTTCAAAAAAGGAAAGTTACATAAAAAGGAATCACTATTACTAACAAAACGAAGCAATGCCTTAGTGATGCAAACGATCTTAGAATGGATATCCTATGGCGAGATTAAACAAGAGATTATCTTTTCGCCATGCTGAGCTGAGGAGATCGAAATCCGTGATCACCCATCTGTCTGAGGAAATTGCTGCCGGATCACGAAGAGGTGTTGCAACATCAAGCCGCAGAACAAAAAAACTAAAATCAAGGCGGAAGCCTATGCCTGTTCCTATCGCAATTTCTTCCATAAAAGTGGCTATCCTAAAATTTGCACCCGGTTTAAAAGGGTCATATTTTCTCAGCCATATATTTCCTGCATCAGCAAAGAGTGCTCCGTTCAGCCTTCCAAAAATATTAAACCGGTATTCAAGATTTGCTTCAATTTTAATGTCTCCGGCGCTGTTGAAAAAATTGATTATGGAAGTATCGGTATAGGAACCCGGCCCTAATGAGCGCACCCGCCAGGCCCGCATGCTGGATGTTCCTCCAAGATAAAACTGCTTAATATATGGCACCACATCAGAGTTCCAATAGTTGATAGCCTCGCCGGCCGAAAATCTGGTAACAAATGTCCGGTTTTGCGAAAACCTGAAGTAGTGACGAATATCTATTTCAGCACGGAAAAAGTTTGCATAGTTTATTCCAAACAATTTGTAATGTCCGCTTGTGTCAAGATTGCCATCGCCCAGCAGGGTGTTCAGAGGATAGATGATTGAGCCCGCTAACTCACCAGAGATCCTGAAAAAAGTAAAATCCCTTCGCTTTTGCACATCCTGATTTGAATAGATATAGGTATTGTTAAAGCCGGTGATGAGCAGGTCTTCGAAGGTTTGCTTTAGAAAGGGATCAGCATTCAATCTCTCCTGGAATTCTGCACTTAAAATCGTAGAGTTAACATAGCTTACCGAAAACACATTTGGCAGCAAGCGGTGGTGGTTTTTTTTCCCTTCGTAACCATAGGTAAAGCTATAGTTATTCAATTCGTAGATATTTGTCTGCTGGTAATAATTTGCCAGTGCTGTCAGTCGGGTTCTTGGGGTCCAGCTTGTAAAATAATTTCCTGGCAAAAAGCGCGGCAGATAAAAATTCAGCTGGCCCGATAAGTTGAAGATCAGGCTGTCTTTGTTAAATACCGGAATCTGGGTACCTGCATTTAGGCCAATGTCAAACTGGTTGCCGGTAAAAAATACATTTTTGTCTTTGTAAGATAGTTTTAGAGCACCCCCCACATTGTCCTCAATATTGCTTGCCTCTATTTCCGCTGTTACTGCATGTTTTTTACCCGGTGTTAAATAAATGATCGCATCGAGCTGGTGAGCGGCATTCTCTGAATACCTGATGCTGATGAACTTAAAAATTCCGAGATCAGCAAGCCTGTTGATTGTAAAGTCATAATCATCTCTTGAATACATGGCTCCCTTTTTCATCACAATGCGATGGATGAGCAAGGAGGGTTTAACAGTGCCTAAATCGTTGATAAAAAAGTTGCCATCAACTTCCACAGTGTCATGTTTTGCAAATTCAATTTGTTGCTCCGGATCATAATTTGGGAAGATATAAATGTCATTAATGTAATGCTGACTGAAATCCTCAGCATTGCCTGAAGGTTGAGTTTTTACATACAGGTTTGCTTTTCGTGTGCTGTTGAATGTATCAGCCATAAAGACGATAATATCACGGACGAAATGATAATAACCCTTGTTTTGGAATTCCCTGAAAAGGCGCAGTTGCTCATTTCCAATAACATCAGCATCAAATGCATTTCCTTTTTTTAAAAGGGTATTTTTTTGGGTTGAATGAAGGACAGAGGTGATCAATGAAGTGTCAGTCGGATAAAATACGCTGTCAATGGAATAAAGCGAGCCCGGCATAATATAATAATGTGGCGTTGCCCGTTTCTTTCGGATAGAATAATCATAGTGCACAGTAGATAACAGATACCCTTTGCTGATCATATATTCCTGCATGATCTGTGAAGATGATGCAAGTGATGCAGAATCAAATAAAACAGGAGGTTCGCCAATGGTGGTAGTGATCCAGCGGTAAAGTCCTTTTAAACTATCGGCATAAAACCTATTGTAAATCGTAAGATTTAATTTGAAGAGACCTAATGTTTTTCTGTTTGGTTGTTGCTTTGTGAGGGTAGCAAGTTTCCTCTCAAGAGAAAGGTTTTCCTCAATATTTTTTCGAATCTTGCGATAATCAATTCCGGATTGAACTTCAACATCATTTTTTTTTAGCAAGACCTGCGTATCAGTAAGATATTGTGTGTTACTGCATGATGCGAGAAGGAGTGTGAGCAGGAGAAATAAAAGAATGTATTTTACACTAAGCCTCAATATTCGCATGTATGTTCAGTAAGTCGATTGAAAAATACGTGAATTCACTAAAACAAAAAAAGTATCGCATAGAGCACAGCCGTTTTATTGCTGAAGGAGAAAAGATCGCAGCAGAGGTACTGTCATCAGCACTTGAAATAGATAAAGTTATAGCCTTGCCGGGATGGATCATCGCAAATGAATTATTACTGAAAGAAAAAAATGCTGCACTGATAGAGGTGAATGAACAGCAGATGAGCCGGATCTCATCACTCATCCAGCCTTCTTCTGTTTTATTAATTATTGAAACGCCAACTTATGCAATCGATGAAAATGAGATCAGCTCAAACATTCATCTTACTTTAGAAAGCATCAGTGATCCCGGAAATATGGGAACGATCATCCGCATAGCGGATTGGTTTGGCATTCCGTCTGTTTTTTGCTCTGAAGATTGTGTAGATGTATATAATCCGAAAGTGGTGCAGGCAACTATGGGGTCATTTGCCAGGGTTAAATGTTTTGAGATGAATCTGAGAGAACTGTTTAAAAGATTTCCGGCGATGACAGTCTATGGCGCTACCTTAGAGGGATCTAACATTTATAAAACCCAATTAGACGATTATGGCTTTATTGTAATTGGAAATGAGTCAAGTGGCATCTCTGAGTCTTTGATGCCATATATCAATCAAAAAGTCACCATACCAAAATTCGGGCAAGCACAATCGCTAAATGCTGCTGTTGCAGCGGGAATTGTGTGCGCGTCTTTTTTCTGCAGGCGAGAATTAGACAGTGATTGATGTTCGGGTTGCATGGTGATATGAAAGTTGCTTATTTATTTTCTAAGATTATAGCAAAGCGCTGCCTTTAGCACGTGTTTGTTTGCCTGCTTTATTCCACGTGTGTTTATGCGCTTCAATGCACGCTGCACATAAACACCTTGCCCCCCGTTCGCCGAAAGCGGGGCGGGGATTTTTGAGGGATAAAGCAAGCTTTTGTATTATTACATAATGCTTGAGGTTATGCTTCATATATCAACGCACAATAATGTTGAAAGAATATTTATTGATTTCCCTACAATGCTGAAATCAATAAAATTATTAAAACAGTGCCGGGCGTACGATGGAGCCAGAGTGAAAGGCAATGGCACGCGGCAGCAAATAATTCAGCATACAGAGCTTTAAAGGAGAGCCTCAATAATATTGCGCTGGTTGACGATAAAATACTACGGCATCAATTATTGCAAAAAGAAAAAGGCAAAATTGATAGTCTTCACTTACATATTGAAACCATACATCATCTACACACATTTAAACAGTGGATGATTCAGAAGCGGTATAGTGCACAAACCGTAAATAATTATATGAGTGCTCTAAAGCAGTTTTTTCAATTCTGTATGCCGATTAACTGGAATGAGATCACGGAAAAGGAGCTTGAAAAATTCAACAATGCAGTTATATTAATTCGTGGGCTATCAATATCATATCAAAAAACTATTGTAAGTGTGGTTAAACTATTCTACAGCTATGCTACGGGCCATAAAGTAAATACTGAAAAGCTCGTACGGCCTTTAAGGGAGCACCGGTTACCGGAAGTATTAAGCAAACAGGAAGTGCAGAGTATAATAAAGGCATCAGTCAATTTAAAGCACAGGGCTTTATTGAGTACAATTTATAGCTGCGGATTGTGTATCGGGGAGGCACTGCGTTT
>MWVX01000564.1_pt1 | contig 11865 bp, 9 predicted proteins | sample 1047311 | NCBI WGS metagenome assembly MWVX01 (sample SAMN06349984, study PRJNA376086) | soil metagenome | isolation source: MtG-4 sample Antarctic (ecotone) soil | place: Antarctica | collected 2015-01-13
AAATCATGGAGCAACCACTTGTGTTTAATTTATTACAGGAGAAATTTTCTCTTAGAGAATTACAGGATCTATATGAAGCAATTTTGGGTGTCGAATTAGATAGAAGAAATTTTCGTAAACGCATTACACTTAAAAATTGGCTGGTAGATTTAAATCAAATGGAAGATGACGTGCCTCACCGCCCGGGAAAACTTTATAAATTAAAAACACAATTAAAAAAGATGTATTCCTGCTCAAGGATGAGTAATACAGATGTGTTAGCTGTTTAAAGGAACTGAATAGTCCGCTATTTATCTATGAACAGTCAGTTATTTATCAGTAAGTGCAGCGAATCGTTAAGAAAAGCTCTCTATTCTTTGAAAAAGACTAAAATTGTGTAGCTATTACACATTAGGAAACTTCATTCATTTTTTTTAAAACGATTATTTGCTTATGAACTGCAGAAATTTACTTTGCACATTTATTTTGCCTGCACTTTTATTGCTCTTTACCACAACAGCATTCGCTCAAACTAAAACAGTGGCCGGCCGTGTTACAGATGCTGCCGGTGCAGGTGCAGCCAGTATTACTGTTTCCGCAAAAGGACAAAACATTGCTACTACTACAAATGAAACAGGACAGTTTAGTATTACGGTTCCGCAATCAGTTACTACGTTGGTATTTTCTTCCGTAGGTTTTACGACGAGTGAGGTAAACATTGGTACGCAAACCAATATGAATGTAGTACTCCAAATTGGCAGTGCTAACCTTAACGAGGTTGTAGTAGTGGCGTATGGTACCAAGCAGAAGAGGCGATCTGACAGGCTCCATTACTTCAGTTTCTGCCAAAGATTTTCAAAAGGGATTTATTCCTTCTTCTGAGCAATTATTGCAGGGCAAAGTTGCCGGTTTGCAAATTACATCGGGTGGAGGATTCGCAGGTGGAGGAAGTAAGATCCGTATTCGTGGCGGCGCTTCTTTAAATGCCAGCAATGATCCTTTGCTTGTAATAGATGGAGTGCCGGTTGAAGGCAATGGCATAGGCCCTGACAATAAATTATCTGCTAATATATTAGGCACAATTAACCCAAACGATATTGAATCCATTAGTGTATTAAAAGATGCATCTGCTACTGCTCTGTATGGTTCAAGAGCTTCAAACGGTGTTTTGATTATTACAACTAAAAAGGGTGCAAAAGGAAAACTAAGATTTAATTTTAATTCGCAACTGTCTGTCAGCAAAATTGCAAAACAGGTAAATGTGCTTACTGCTGATGAAATAAGAAAAATTGTTACCGACGATGCAGCAGCTACAGGTAATAATACGTATAAAAATATATTAGGAACTGCCAATACAGATTGGCAGGATGAAATTTATCAAACAGCCATTGGCTATGATAACACTTTGAGCGCCAGCGGTAGTGTAGGCTCGCTTCCTTTCCGCATTTCAGCAGGATATTTAAACCAGGAAGGCATACTCCTGAAAAATAAATTTGATCGGCTGTCTTCTTCCCTGAATTTATCTCCCCGGCTTTTTGATGACCACTTAACATTAAACCTGAATGTAAAAGCCAGCACTATAAAAAATAATTTTTCCGACCAGGGAGCCAGGGGTTCTGCTGCCGCTTTTGATCCAACACAACCTGTTGAGGCTACAAATAAATATGGTAATTATTTTGAGTGGCTGCAGCCCAATGGCACGCCTATTGACCTGGCAACACGTAATCCTTTGTCTTTAATAAATCTTAGAGATAATACATCAAGGGTTAACAGGCTAATAGGGAACGTTCAGTTTGATTACAAACTTCATTTTTTTCCTGATCTGCATGTTTTAGTAAACTTAGGAATGGACCGGACAAAGGGTAAAGGCAATGACAATATTGATTCCTTATCTGCCACCAATTATAAAACAGGTGGCAGAAGGTCATATTATCAGCAGGAAAAAAAGAATACCCTCGCAGATGTGCAACTTTTCTATGCAAAAGAGTTAAAAAGCCTCAATACCAAATTTGATGTGTTGGTAGGGCACTCTTACCAGGAGTTTTTGACCAATGTATTTAATTATGCTTCGTTTAGTTACCGGGCCATATCCAACCCGTTAAAACCTTCTTTAAAAGATACGATAGAAAATTCGCAGCCAACTTTTCTGACCGACGAACCAACAAACCGTCTTGAATCGTATTTAGGAAGAGTGAATTTTAATATCGCTGATAAGTATTTAATAACAGCCTCTTTACGCAGAGATGCAAGCTCTAAATTTTCTCCGGATAACAGGGTAGGATATTTTCCGGCAATAGCTGCTGCATGGAAATTGAAAGATGAATTTTTTAAAGGTTCAAATACAGTGAGTGATTTAAAATTGCGTTTGAGTTGGGGTGTTACCGGCCAGCAGGATGGCATTCCTTACTATTCCTACCTTACACGATGTACCCGTAGCAATTCTTCTGCGCAATACCAGTTTGGTGATACATTCTTTTCATTTTTACGGCCTGAAGGTTATGATGCTACTATTAAATGGGAAACAACTACTACCACCAATGCCGGTTTGGACTTTGGTTTTGTAAATAACAGGATAAATGGTTCGCTGGATATTTACTTTAAAAAGACGGAAGACCTGTTGAGCGATGTGCCCGTAGCACCAGGAGGGAATTTTGTAAACCGCATAACTACCAATGTGGGTAATATAGAAAACAAGGGTGTTGAGTTTACCCTGAATACAACGCCCATCAGGCAACAAAACCTGACCTGGGATTTTGGATTTAATATAGCGTATAATAAAAATGAGATCACCAATCTTTTAATAAACCAGGATCCTAATTTTAAGGGCATTGACGTAGGTGGCATCGGTATCGCTACGGGTAATTTTATTGGTAAAAACCTTGTATCGTATGCACCCAATACCTTCTTTATATATAAGCAGATCTATGATAAGGACGATAAACCTATTGAAGGATTATATGAGGACATAAACAGGGATGGAAGTGTTGACGCCGATGATCGTTATTTATATAAAAAACCTGCCGCAGATGTTTTACTTGGTTTAACTACCCAGGTAATTTATAAACATTTTAGTCTTGGCCTGGCAGCACATGGCATGTTTGGAAATTATCTTTTTAATCAATACAACGCCGGCTCTGGCATATTATCAGCTATTAAAAATCCAATCAATTTTATAAGCAATGCTTCACCCAGTTATTTAGAAACAGGATTTCGCAATAATTCTCAGAATCAATTTCTTTCTGATTATTTTATTGAGAATGCTTCATTCCTGCGCTTGGATAATATAAATCTTGGGTATAATGCAGGTAAGGTATTTCAAAATCAAGCCACCCTTCGCATTTTAGGAAGTATTCAAAATGTGGCTGTGGCAACAAAATACAAGGGACTCGATCCGGAAAATTCCAGTGATAGTGGTATTGATGGCAACATCTATCCGCGCCCCCGCATTTATACTATAGGTGTTAATCTTAATTTCTAATAAAAAATATTCTTGTTTATGAAACTTAGAGCAATAAATTATTTAATCATCGGGTGTATAGCTTTTGCAACTATTAACTCCTGCTCCAAAAAACTGGATATTTATCCACAAAATGATTTAACTCCTGCAACCACATATTCTACTGCGGCAGGCTACAAAAGTGTGCTTGCAAAAGTATATGGCGGGTTAGCGACCACAGGTAATGCAGGGCCTGCCGGTGCATCAGACATATTAGGACTTGATGAAGGTTCTCAGTCTCCATTTATTCGCGGATTTTTTAATGCACAGGAATTACCGACAGATGAGGCCATTGTTTCCTGGGATGACCAAACCATAAAAGATTTTCATGCGCTAAGATGGACCAGCTCTGATCCTTTTTTGTTAGGATTATATTCAAGGCTTGTTTATAATGTAACTATTTCGAATGAATATTTGAGAGAAGCAACGGATGATAAAGTGTCCTCACGAAACATTACGAGTGCTGACGCAGCTGACATAAAAAAATCAAGGGCTGAAGTACGCTTTTTACGTGCCTTCAATTACTGGGCAATGATGGATCTTTTTGGCAAATCAACATTTATTACTGAGGAAGATCTTATTGGAACAGCATTGCCTAAACAAATAAATAGAGCAGAGCTTTTCAATTATATTGAAACCGAACTAAAAGCAATAGATACGGAACTGGCCCCTGCAAAAACTATCGAATATGGAAGGGTTGACCAGGCGGCCGCCTGGGCATTGCTGGCCCGGATGTATTTGAATGCCGGGGTTTATATAGGTACTCCAAAATATACGGAAGCCGTTACTTTCGCTAAAAAAGTAATAGCAGCGGGTTATGTACTAAAATCAGGCTATCCAAAACTATTTATGGCAGATAATGATAAACAAAAAGATGAATTTATTTTTGCCATTAACTGTGATGGGCTTCGCACACAATCTTTTGGAAATACTACCTTTTTAATACATGCCCCTTCGGGAGATGATGCCGCTGACTATGGTGCAAGTGGAGGATGGTATGGTTATAGAACTACAAGTGCTTTTGGTAGTTTATTTTCTGATTTAAGCGGCAACACAGATAAGCGGGCTTTATTCACTAATCAATCCAATCAAACCATCACAGATGTAGGTGTTTATGCGCAAGGGCTAAGGGTAAAAAAATTCAGAAATGTACGTTCTGATGGTGCGCCGGTTTCAGACTCTAAAAAGGATTTTTCTGATATAGATTTTCCTGTTTTCAGGCTTTCGGAAATGTACCTTATTTATGCTGAAGCATTTTTACGTAATGGCGGAGGAGCTGATGCTGTTACAGCATTGGATTATTTAAATAAGATCCGTTTCAGAGCTTATGGCGACAGTTATGGACCAAACAATGTGGGCCGGCTTAATGCCTCCGATCTTACTTTACAAATGGTGTTGGATGAGAGAGGTCGCGAATTATATTGGGAGGGCCACCGCCGTACTGACCTGGTGCGCTATAATTTACTCACAACAGCGACATACGTATGGCCATGGAAAGGAGGTGTTGCATCCGGTACTGCAGTAGATGCTAAGTATAATCTTTTCCCGATCCCGGCTACTGTGCGGACAGCTAACCCAAACCTTGAACAAAATCCCGGCTTTTAATCTTAAACTTATTGAATTATGAAAAATATTTTCAAACTGTTTTTCTTGTCTCTCTTGCTTTTTATTTTCTGCTCTTGTGAGAAAGATGAGAACAAAATTTATTTGGAGGAAGGAATACCTCCTGTTCTAATTTCATCTGTATCAATTACAATACCTCTATCATTTGCCAATGCTGATAAAGATGCATTGAAGTTGTCATGGACTAATCCAAATTATAAGTTTACAACCGGGGTAAGTTCGCAAAATGTAAATTATTTAATTGAGATCGATACTACAGGAGCCAATTTTACTAACCCGAAACGAAAAACTTTAGCTATAGCGAATGGTTTAAATAAAACAATTACCCAGGGAGAATTGAATGATTATTTATTAAATACGCTGGAACTGAAGGCGGCAATGCCGCACAATATTGAAATGCGTGTAACATCATCTCTAAACGTTAATTCTGTTGTATTGCCTTCCAACGTCTTAAAGTTTGTAGTCACACCTTATGCAATACCACCAAAAGTAGATCCACCTGCATCCGGTAAACTATTTATTACCGGTGGTGCCACTCCTGCGAGCTGGCAGTGTGGTTGTGGAGAAGCGGAGCTACTTTCTCAAAAATTTATGCAAATGAGCCCAACCTTATATGTGTTACCAAGTATTAATTTGAAAGGAGGAGAATCCTTTTTATTTCTTCCTGTATATGGTAGCTGGTCAGATAAGTATGGTTTCACTGGTAGTGGCAATGCAAATAATGTAGATGGCGATGAGTTTAAACGAGGAGGAAATGATTTAAAAGCACCTGGAACAACAGGCAATTATAAAATTGAAGTGAATTTCCAAACCGGACGATATACCTTAACCAAATTATAATCCACCACTAATGAATTTTATGAAATCACTGATAAAAATTAATCTTTTAGTAGCAAGCCTAGTTGTTCTTATAACCGCTTGTGATAAAGTAGATGCCCTGCCGTTTTATCAGCAAGGCACGCTGCTACCCTCACCGCATCTTCAGCCTCTATTGCCCCGGCTCCTGCAGATTCAAATAACGTGGCACTTACATTAAACTGGACAAGTCCAAATTATGCTACTGATTCAGCCAACATAAAATATACAATTGAAATTGACTCAACAGGTAAAAACTTTTCCAATCCATATACCAAAGAGGTGATTGGAAAATCAAATACTACGTTCACTGCAAAAGAGTTGAATAATATATTACTGTCCAAAGGCTATGCATTTAATGTGCCGGTAGATATGGATGTAAGACTTACAACATCGTACGCCAACAATAATGAAAGGATTGTGGCCAACACAATTAAGATTAAAATGACGCCTTATAAAATTCCGCCAAAGGTGGCATTGCCAACAAGTGGCAGGCTTTTTATAGTGGGAGATGCTACTGATTTTGGATGGACGAATGACGCATCGCCGGCCTTTCCTGCTGCCCGTGAATTTACCAGGATAGATGAGACAACATGGGGCGGCATATTTAATTTCAAAGGCAGTGGCGCTTATAAATTATTACAAACACAAGGCAACTGGGGCACCCAGTTTCACATGATTGCCGGTGGTGGTGCAACGCAGGGAAGTTTTGAGCAAAAGGATGCTGACCCTGCATTTTCCAGCCCTGCAACTGCCGGATTATACAAAGTAATTTTCGATTTCCAAACAGGAAAATATGCTGTGACCCCATTTACACAACAACATGGGTTGCCAGCCAATATATTTATTGTAGGTAATGCAACAGCAGGGGATTGGAATAACCCTGTACCTGTCCCCTCGCAGCAGTTTACTAGAGTTACTTCTACCAGGTTTGAAATTACAGTTCCGCTTACTTCAGGTAAGGAATATTTAGTATTGCCGGAAAATGGTAATTGGGGAATGAAGTTTGGAAGTGATGGCGCTGCCACTAATACAAAACTTACGGGCAAGTTGAAACCTGAAGGTGGAAATTTTGCTGCTCCGGATGTAACAGGCAACTATAAAATAGTTGTTGATTTTATTGATAATTCTTATAAGCTTACTAAACTTTAAAATTTGCTGACATAAAAAGCTGTTCATCCCGGACAGCTTTTTTTAATTTTTGTCTAAATCGATTCGTATGCCCCCATCCCCTAATTGGCAATGTCATTATGTTAAGGCAATCCATTGCCCTGTTCTTTAGAACAGGGAACAGATAAACAATAATAAGAATGGGCTTTAGCCCAAAATAGATTTATTCATGAGGCTAAAGCCTGCAGAAAAATATTCTTTTATTCCCTGCACAGAAGTGCTGGGCAATAAATAAGCGAGGCGATAAAAATCAAACCTTAACTTAATGACATTGCCCTTTAGAAGCCAAAACGACAATTTTGAAGCACTCAGGTATTTATCTGCCGGTTTCTTCTGTTTGATTTAGTTTAATTTTCGCAGGCAGACCAACTGCTACTATCAATGTTTTACATTAGCCAACGGTAATATATAATGAAGCCATTTTTTTACTCCACTTGCCTGTTTATTATATCTCTGTTTCAACATTTGTATGCGCAAAAGGCACAAAATAATAGTCCTGTTTACGTAGACGCACAGGGCGTATTACGCTGGACAAAAAATAAAAAGGAAGCCGCTTTCTTCGGTACGAACTATACCGTTCCCTTTGCCTATGGTTACCGCTCACACAAAGCCCTGGGCGTAGATTTGGAAAAAGCAATTGACCAAGATTTCTATCATTTTGCACGCCTTGGCCTGGATGCCTTTCGTGTGCATGTTTGGGATACAGAAATAACAGATTCCTTAGGCAATTTAAAAGAAAATGAACATTTGCGTTTGTTTGATTATTTGGTTGGCAAACTAAAAGAAAGAGGCATAAAGATCTTTCTGACTCCATTAGCATTTTGGGGAAATGGTTATCCTGAACGTGATAAAAATACAGGCTCTTTTTCAAGTAAATGGAATAAGCAACAGGTGTTAGTAACAGAAGCTGCGATTAAGGCACAGGAAAATTATTTAGCTCAATTGTTACGACATGTAAATCCCTATACCAAACTCAAGTATGAGGAAGATGCGGATATTATTGCTATGGAAATTAATAATGAACCACATCATAAAGGGACAAAACAACAGGCTTCAGCCTATATTAAAAGAATGATTGATGCAGTTAAGAAAAGCGGATGGAGCAAGCCCGTTTTTTATAATATCAGCGAATCTCCTGCTTATGCTGATGCAGTCGCCAATGCCTCTATTGATGGTGTAAGTTTTCAATGGTATCCTACGGGTTTAGTTGCTAACAGGTCTTTAAAAGGTAATTACCTGCCCAATGTTGATGTATATAAAATTCCTTTTGGTGATACAATTGCCGCCTATCGAAATAAAGCAATGATGGTGTATGAATTTGATGCCGGTGATGTAGCAGATTCATATATGTATCCTGCCATGGCAAGAAGTTTTAGGTCAGCAGGATTTCAATGGGCAACACAATTTGCTTACGACCCGATGGCAACGGCTTATGGGAATACAGAATATCAAACCCATTATTTAAACTTAGCGTACACGCCATCAAAAGCTATAAGTTTATTAATTGCATCAAAAGTTTTTCATCGCTTGCCAAGGCTTAAAAGTTTTGGAACTTATCCGGAGGATACTTTGTTTGATGTATTTCGTATGAGCTATAAAGAACAGCTAAGCGAAATGAATAGTGAACAAGAGTTTTATTATTCCAATTCAACCGTTACAAAGCCAAGAGATATTACAGGACTAAAACATATTGCAGGTGTAGGCAGTTCGCCTCTGGTGCAGTATGGTGGAACAGGTGCTTATTTTTTAGATAAACTTTCTGATGGTATGTGGCGATTGGAAGTAATGCCTGATGCAATTCAAATTCGTGATCCGTTTGAAAAAGCTTCTCCAAAAAAAGAAGTGACCAGGATTGAATGGAAGAAAAATAGAATGGAATTGTTGCTGCCGGAATTAGGAAATGACTTTAATATAAGCCCGGTCAATGATGGAAATACTTATAAAACAATTGCAGGTAATCAGTCATTTATTATTCAGCCGGGCTCTTATCTTATCAGTAAAAAAAATAGTCAATATCAACCAACTTCTTCAAATCATTTGTTCGGCTCAATTAAAATGAATGAGTATGTAGCACTTAAGCCTTTATTTAATGAGCTATATATTGCACATGATGCTTTACTTGAAGTTTCTGCCGGTAAAGAATTTGTGATTATTGCAACTGCAGTTGGTGTTGATACATTTGATAAAATTTCGGTGGAGCTGCGCAATTCGTCAAATAAATGGAAGACACTACAATTGCAGCAAATTGCGGCGAATGATTATAAAGTAATAGTTCCGGCAGACATGGTTACTCCCGGGGTAATAAATTATCGAATCATAGTTAAAAAATCAAATGAAGAATTTTTTGTTTTTCCAGGTAATCATAAAGGTGATCCATACGCATGGGATGCTTTTAAAAATGAAAGTTGGCAAACATTTGTGACAACAGAAAATACTCCAATGGTCATATTTGATGCCACGAGGGATAGAAATTCTATCAATATTTACAATCCCGATTGGCGGAATAATATAATCGAATATGTTACTGTAGATAAGCCTAACACGTTGGTTTTGTCGGCTACAATGCAAAAACCTGCTCAGGGAAAAATGATGGTCTTTCAAACTTATTTTGCTGATAAGATATTAGGGCGAAAGTCTGAATTAAATAATTTTAAAACTCTTGTACTTAGAGCAAAGGCAGGGTATAACGAACCAGTACAAATGAAATTAGCTCTCCTTACAAAAGATGCCCAGGCCTTAGCTACATACCTAACACTAACAGATCAATTTAAGGAAATAGAAATTCCATTAACTGCACTTATGGCGGATTCCAGTCTTTTATTACCAAGGCCTTATCCAGGCTTTTTGCCATTGTGGTTTAAATCATCTTCAAATGCGCCATTTAATTTAACCGATGCTGAGAAGCTGGAAGTATCATTTGTTTCTCCGGGTGGTAAACCTGTTAATATACAAATAGAGTCTGTTTATTTAAAAAAATGAAAACTTCATCAGATAAGTTTCTATTCTATTTCTTTCTGATATCTTATTATAAATTGAATGATTACCTCTAAAGGAGTATCTATTCTTTTGAGAGCATCATTAATATCATCCCGGCTTACCTGCGCAGCAAACGAAGAAGTTTTCAATTTCTTTGAAACACCTTTTATATCCATCCCCTCATATTTTGTTGGGCGTATCAATGCAGCTGCATGAATAAAACCTGAGAGTTCATCAAAAACATAGATCATTTTATCCATTGCTGTTTGCGGTTCCACACCAAAATACCGCGGGCCGTGTGAAGCAATGCATTGAATAATGGAAGGATCAATCTGCCTTTTTTCTAATTCTTCAATAATGATGCGGCAATGATCATCAGGATATTTTTCCCAATCGGCATCATGCAATAAACCGGATAACCACCATTTGTGTGCTTCTTCTTCAGGAAGGTTTTCTTTTTCTAAAGCCCATGCTTTCATCACTGCTGCAACCTGTTTCATATGCAGGCGAAGGCGTTCGTTTTCAACCCAGGAGTTTAATAACTGTAAAGCCTCCTCTTCTGTTAATACGTTTCCTATGTTTTCTGGATTACCATAGGTTGTGCGGTTAAGAAGATGTGTTGCTTCAGGCATTATGTAATTTGTATTCTTTGGTTAAGGCATCGGTTGGAATGCGTAGCATTTTACTGAAAATGCGGATCATATTCAGCGAGAGTGGCTGTTTGTAATTAAGCACTTTGCTAATGGTACCTTTATCGCCGTATGCTGACGCAAGATCGGCGGGTTTATAGCCAAAATCTTCCATTCGAATTTTAATCATTTCAATGGGATCAACTTCGGGTAGCGTCCAAATTTTTTCCTCATACTGGGTAACAAGAGTCACCAGTAAAAGTTTCTCCTTATGTTCGTCAGTTCCTTTTTTTGCTTCTCTGATTTCCTCGTAGCGTTTGGTCGCCTTCAGATAATCTTCTTCATTTTCTATTGTGTACCAGTGTTTCATAGATGTATTATAAAGTTTAAATAGTTTCAGCACTAATCTTATCATATTCATTATGTGTGCCAACGAAACGTATTTCCAAATACTCCTCATCATAAAATATTTCAGCAATCAGGCGATAAGTATTATGTACAATTTCAAATCTTGCTCTATTATTTTTAATCATTTTTGCTTTTGGAAAATCATTTAATACATCTTGTTTGTTTTTCCATTTTGCTGTTCGGACAACATTTTTCCAAGTTGATAAACTTTTTCGTGCATTTGGATGCTTTCTGCCAAATTCATCAAGTTTGCGTAGATAAAAGATTCTCATCCTTCAAATCAGTTTGCATAACGTCCCTGTCATAAAATTATATAGCAATATTGCTATTACTAAATTATGCTAAAGTTGGTAAATTACCAACTTTGTTTCTTTATGATCTCACAAGCTATATATTATATAGCCCAAAACCATTTTTGATTTTTACGACTCCAGGGTAGTATTTTAAAACCTGACAAAATTTTCATTGTAAATCAACGTCTTACAAGGGTGCGATAAAAATTATCAACTTATTTTGATTTTACAATAGGCTCCCATCCTATCTTCGCCGCCTCAAATTTAAAAGTTACGGGGATGGCCGTAGCTAACAAAATCAAATTTTTAAATGAGCAAACTACATTTTACAACAAAGCATGCGAATGCGGCTACCGTACAACATAACTGGTATGTTGTTGATGGTACCAATCAAACCGTGGGACGTATGTGTGCAAGAATTGCGGCGATACTTCGT
>MWVX01000565.1_pt1 | contig 11853 bp, 12 predicted proteins | sample 1047311 | NCBI WGS metagenome assembly MWVX01 (sample SAMN06349984, study PRJNA376086) | soil metagenome | isolation source: MtG-4 sample Antarctic (ecotone) soil | place: Antarctica | collected 2015-01-13
GGGAAGAAGACTTGCCGATCAGGGTCGTAAGGTTGCAGAAACCGTTAAAGAAAAGGTAAGCGCTGGACGTGACCTTCTTTCCAACTTGAAAGACAACATGGGCAACAAGCAGGAAGATATGTATTCGGACCGTGGAACCGAGAACCAGTCACAGTTCTAATTCAACAACCTAACCTACGGGTTTAGGCAAGGATGCCTGAACCCGTATTTTTTAGGAGTTACCCTTCAGGTAAGAATTCCTCCTTACATGTTTCTCCTATATTGCCCACCCACATCAAATAATGCATTCGTGATCTGTCCGAGGGAGCAATATTTGGTTGTTTCCATAAGTGATTCGAACATGTTCCCGTTTTGTATTGCCGTTTCCTGCAATTGAGAGATTAAGTTAGCTGAATGTTCAGCATTGGCTTTATGCAATTGCTTTAGCATGGTTATTTGATATTCTTTTTCAGCCGAGGTAGCCCTTATTACTTCAGATGGAATAATGGTGGGCGATCCTTTTGAACTTAAAAAGGTGTTGACTCCGATTATGGGGTATTCGCCATTGTGCTTCAGGGTTTCGTAATACAGACTCTCATCCTGAATCTTGCCGCGCTGGTACATAGTCTCCATGGCGCCGAGCACACCGCCCCGCTCCGTGATACGATCAAATTCAAGCAGCACTGCCTCTTCCACCAGGTTGGTAAGCTCCTCAATAATGAACGAGCCCTGCAAAGGATTTTCATTCTTTGATAGGCCAAGCTCACGGTTAATGATTAGCTGGATGGCCATGGCACGCCTTACGCTCCCCTCTGTGGGAGTGGTTATGGCCTCATCGTATGCGTTAGTATGAAGAGAGTTGCAGTTGTCGTAGATGGCATATAGCGCCTGCAATGTTGTGCGGATGTCGTTAAAGTCAATCTCCTGTGCATGAAGGGAGCGGCCGGATGTTTGGATGTGATACTTGAGCATCTGGGAACGCTCGTTACCACCATATTTAATCTTCATAGCCTTCGCCCAGAGGCGCCGTGCTACCCTGCCAATAACAGCATATTCAGGATCTATTCCATTAGAAAAAAAGAATGAGAGGTTAGGTGCAAATTCATCAATCTTCATTCCCCGGCTCAAATAATACTCTACATAAGTAAACCCGTTTGCAAGCGTGAATGCGAGTTGTGTGATCGGATTTGCCCCCGCTTCGGCAATATGATAGCCTGAAATGGATACGCTGTAGAAATTCCTGACCTTATTATCGATAAAATATTCCTGAACATCTCCCATTAGACGAAGAGAAAATTCAGTAGAGAAGATACACGTATTCTGTGCCTGGTCTTCCTTCAGAATATCTGCCTGCACTGTTCCTCTTACTAAGTTAAGCGTTCGTTCCCTGATGCCCTCATAAACATCTTTTTCTAACACCTGGTCTCCCGTGACTCCAAGTAGCATCAATCCCAGCCCATCGCTGCCGGCAGGCAAGCTGCCCTGGTACTGAGGACGCAAGCTGCCATTTCGTTCAAAAATTGCCTTAATTAGTTCACTTACCCCTTCCGAAAGACCTTGCTCTTTAATATAGTATTCACACTGCTGATCAATAGCTGCATTCATAAAAAATGCTGTGATTATAGCTGCGGGACCATTGATCGTCATCGAGACAGAAGTCATAGGATCAGCCAAATCGAACCCGCTGTAAAGTTTCTTTGCGTCGTCGAGGCAGCAGATAGAAACCCCGCTGTTGCCGATCTTGCCATATATGTCCGGGCGATGTCCCGGGTCTTGGCCGTATAGCGTTACAGAGTCAAATGCAGTCGACAACCTTTTGGCAGGAGTGCCTAATGACACATAATGAAATCTCTTATTTGTACGCTCTGGTCCGCCCTCACCAGCAAACATGCGGGTAGGGTCTTCGCCCTCACGCTTGAAGGGATAGATGCCTGACGTATAGGGGAATTCACCGGGGAAATTCTCCTGCAGAGCCCATCGCAACCTTTCGCCCCAGCTTTCAAATTGTGGTGTACTGATTTTTGGAATCTGCGTATGTGATAGGGATTCGGTGTGTGTTTTAATTTTGATCTCCTTACCTCGTACCTTATATATAAAATTTTCATCACGATAGTTCTTACATTTTTCATCCCATTGTTCCAGTAATCTCCTGTTTACTCCATCAAGCTCAGATTCAAGCCTCCGATAATGGTTATTTAATATTGAGATGGCAGGTTCAGTTTGTTCCCTGTTATCTGCCTCCTCTTTACAGATATTTATTGATGTTCTTAAGGCAAAAAGATTCTGGGCAATTTCAGCCTGCTGTTTCGCCGAAGAATCATATTTCCTGTTGCTTTCAGCTATCTCGCTGAGATACCGTATGCGTGCGGGTGTAATGATATAAACTTTTTCACTCATCTCTTTAGTAATATCAAGATGAGGCTGGAGGTTAGCGGTGGTCTTTGAAGAAATTTTATCCATCACCGCTTTATAGAGACGGTTCATGCCTGGATCGTTGAATTGCGAGGCTATAGTACCAAAAACAGGTATAAGGTCATCATCTGTAGAAAATAGCTGGTGGTTACGTTTGTATTGCTTCTTCACATCGCGCAAGGCATCCAGTGCTCCTCGCTTATCGAATTTGTTTAGAGCGATGATATCGGCAAAATCAAGCATGTCTATTTTCTCGAGTTGCGAAGCAGCACCATATTCAGGCGTCATCACATACAAGCTCACATCACTGTGATCAACAATCTCAGTATCACTTTGACCGATGCCCGATGTTTCCAGGATGATCATGTCGAAACCGGCTGCTTTAACAATGGATACCGCCTCCTTCACATGCTTGCTTAATGCGAGATTCGACTGGCGTGTGGCCAGTGATCGCATATATACACGGTCATTGCTTATTGAATTCATGCGGATGCGATCCCCCAGCAATGCTCCTCCGGTTTTCCTCTTGGAGGGATCTACCGAGATGATTGCAATTGTTAAAGATTTGAAGTCTATCAGAAAGCGACGCACCAATTCATCTACGAGGGAGGATTTTCCTGCCCCGCCAGTACCGGTAATGCCCAGCACGGGAGTTTTTACCAGCATTGAAAGTTTATGAACTTCCTGCAGAAAGGGTTCTGATTGTTCTGGAAAATTCTCAGCTCCTGAAATCAAGGTTGCTATCGCATGAGGATTCCTATTTTTTAAATCTCTAACCTCCCCATTCAGATGTATGCCCGTTGGATAATCACATTGCCGTAGCATGTCGTTTATCATCCCCTGCAATCCCATGGCTCTGCCATCATCAGGAGAATAAATACGCGCAATGCCATAATGCTGTAATTCCTCAATCTCTACGGGAAGAATAACTCCCCCACCGCCCCCAAAAATTTTTATGTGAGCACACCCTTTTTCTTTCAGTAGGTCATACATATACTTAAAATATTCCATGTGCCCACCCTGGTAGCTGGTCATTGCTATCGCCTGTGCATCTTCCTGGATGGCACAATCTACTACCTCCTGAACGCTTCTATCGTGACCCAGATGAATTACTTCGACACCACTTGCCTGGATGATCCGCCGCATGATGTTAATGGCTGCATCATGTCCATCAAAGAGGGAAGCTGCGGTGACGATGCGGACTTTATTTTTTGACTGATAGGGGAGAAGTTCATTCATCTCAATGCCGAATTGCGGCAAATTTACAAATTGAAGAATGGAATTTTTCAATTGTGTGATGGCATCCTTATAACAGGCGAATCAAAATTAACTTATCTTTAATTTGTATCTTTCTCCTGAGTTCTATAGTTATTTACTATTCCATTCTAAATTATTCACCCTTAAAATAAATCATATGAAAAAACTTCTCAATCAACTTTTGAAATACGGGTTGAGCCAAAAAGATTTGAAGTGGTGATGATTAATACACCAAACATTCAACCTATGCTGATGCCAGAGCCGCTACCCGCCAAGCCGCTATTGACTGGTACGGCGTATGTTCAAATGAAGTCGCACAAGTAGGTCAAGCCTGGGGTGCTGTAAATGTAACAGGTACCTTATATACGTATTGCTGCACTATTTCCGGACCTTCTGCTATTTGCGATGATGGGTAGTGACTTGCCTGCCACATATTTTGTTACAACACGGGCGTGATCAAGCTATAACTGGTCAATACCTTCAGGGTGGACGCCTTCAACTAACGGCAATATCAGTACGTATACACTTACCGGCAGTTCTTCATCCACAACTAAAACAATATCGGTAACCGTGACAAGATCTGGTATAAATGCAACGTGCAGCAAAAACGTTGGTACCATTGATTGTGAGGATGACTGCCCGCCATACTGTAAAACAATGGATTTTGCAGATCCTAATATTGCCAAATTATTCCCAGTGCCTGCGAATGAGCGACTTACGGTAAATGTAACGGAGGGGCTTATAGGAGGATATATCCGGATTTGGGACAATGTGGGAAGAATAAGGAAAGAGGGGTTACTAAAGGATTTTGATACAGAATTTGACATTTCAGATTTACCCTCCGGCATTTATTTTCTTTGGGTGTATGCAGACAGTCAATCCAAAATAATTCCCTTTAATGTTGTTAAAGATTAGGTGAGGGTTAAACGTTCTGCTAAGTAATTTTGATTTGGCAGAACGTTTAACTTTTTTCACAGCTTATTCAATTTGGAGTGATGAAATATATCATCAAAGTCTTACTTCTTTCAGGTATTTATTTTTATTCCCTTTGCTCAGATGGTTTTGGACAGGACAGAGTTAACGAATTAAGTTTAGGGATTGCACAAGTTTATTTTCCCGATTGGAATTCGGTGATCATGCATGGGGTGCAGGGGGTCAATATCAGCGTACCTTAAAAAGTCCCATAAGCTTGGCCCTTGCTTTCCAATATGGTTATGGATCAATTGCATCTGATGTGGATTTTGCTGAACCCGACAATCTTGGAATAACCCTGGCTAGAAGTGTCTATCATACAGACATAGCTGTTGGCTATCCATTTTTAGGAAATAGATCTTCAACAATAATCTGGGGGTTATATGGCGGTATTACTTATGTTTGGGGTGACGAAATAATATTGCTCGTGTATAATCCTTCTCCTCCTTATTCATTTCCTTACTTTGAGAATGCCTCGTCATCAACCTGGTTTGGCCATGGGTACAGAACTGAATCTACTGCTTATTAAAAGATTTAACCTTGAACCCAACATAAATCTTAGGGTTTACACCAAGGGAATTCTCGATTTATCTTTTGGTATTAATATCGGGTTTCGTTTTAAATGATCCTGTATTAAAAAAATGGTTCTAAGAAACAATAGACCAATCGTCTAATAATTTGGCAAAACTTATTTTATTTTAACTCCGACCTACAATATTTGGCAGCAATTATTCTTTGTCTCTACCTTTATACCAAAACATGAGCACAAGCAATCGCATTGCAGATCAGTTTGCAAAATTGTTTGATGGAGATGCATGGATTGATGTAAATATTATGAGCACCCTTAGACCCCTGAGTGCTCATCAGGCTGCAGCAAAATTTTTAGGCAACATGAATTCCATTTGGGAAATTGTTAACCATCTAATTGGCTGGCGTGAAGCTATTCTTAAAAAATTGAGGGGTGAAAATATCGCATCGCCTGAAAACAACTTTTTCGAACCCATTATTAATTCATCCGATAAGGCGTGGCAGGAAACATTAGTACGCTTAAAGGCTTCCCAGCAAAAGTGGGTGGAAATGGTTGAAACGATGAATGAGGATCAGGTAGATGAAGTATTGACTCCTGCAAGTCAGACTAAATATTACCTCATTGAGGGAATACTTCAGCATGATGCTTATCACCTGGGGCAGATTGTGCTATTGAAGAAGTTTGTATGAACGATCTATATAATAAGAGTCTTCCACAACAACCGCACGCCGAAATAAATTATTCCGCAGCCAACAGCTTTTGAAATAAGGCTGATAGTGCGAGGCGTCATGAAGTGTTTTAGTTTTATCGCAAGAAAAGTTTTGAATAGGTCGAATCCAAAATTGCACATTACTGCTGTGGTGAAGAGCAGCACTTTATCATTGTGAGCATATTCATGATTCACAGAAACAAGGCTCATCGCGCTAAGCCAATAAACAAATACAAAGGGGTTGAGAGTATTTATTAATAACCCCTTTACCACGAACAAAGCTACGCCTGAGTGATCCGTGTCTGTTATCTCTACATATCTTCCGGGAGTTGTTGAATGTATTATATGGTAGATTCCGAACATAATAAGCATTGATCCACCTACGACGCCAATCATATTTCGTACCTCACTGTTTTGTACCAGACTGATCATGCCAAGAAAGCATGCAATGATGATGATGGCATCGCTAATTAACACTCCAACAGCAATGCTTATGGCATAAAGGTATCCACGTCTAATGCTTGTCTCAATGATTGTGAAGAAAACAGGGCCGAAGGAAAATGCAGTAATAATTCCAAGTAAAATTCCTTTATAAATAAGCTCTGATGTTGTATGTATCACAGGTTGTTTGCGTCTCAGTCACGTTTTATTGGTCTGAAAAAACAAAGTAAAAGCATTGAAGGGTTCTTATGTATAATGGCGAAGGTGAGATGAAATCAATTACAAAGAAGTCCCTTATCAGTAAAGAATATTTCAGACAAATCTCTTTATGATGCTACTAACCTCTGCGCCATAATGACCGCCAAAGAGATTGACATGAACAAGCAGAGGATATAGATTATAGACATCCACACGTTTCTCAAAATTCTTTTCCTGTGGAAATGTTTCGTTATAATAGGGATAAAAGGAACCATCGAAGCCCCCAAACAATTTCGACATCGCCAAATCCATTTCGCGATGGCCATAATAGATAGCAGGATCAACTAACCTTGCCAATCCATCTTCACCAATGATGAAATTCCCTGACCAGAGGTCACCATGAACTAAGGACGGTTTCTCCTCAGGAAAAATTTCATTAAGCTTTATATAAAGTTTCGCGAAACTTCGATGCATCTCTTTTTCAATTTTTCCTTCATCTATTGCTTTTTTCAGCTGGGGTTCCATCCTTCTAAGGATAAAGAAGGAGATCCAGTCACTCGTTGTTTCATTCGTTTGTGCCAGTGAGCCAATATAATTGTTATGGTCAAGGCCAAATAAATCCTGATGATGCCGATGCAGGGATGCGAGCTTCGTTGCAAAATCTTTCCAAAATCCTGTTGCTGGTTTCTCCTCCGTGATCCATTGAATTATGAGAAAAATTTTACCCTCAGTTTCACTCTTTACAACCACCTCCGGAGCAATAGCGGGAACCATCTGGTTCAACAATGTCAATCCACGTGCTTCCGCGTCGAACATTGTGGGAAATGCTTTCGCGTCATTTACTTTCATAAAAAATACTCCCGATGAGGTATTCAATCTGTAGCATTCGTTAATGCAGCCGCCTTCTACAGATTGAAGCGATTGAACCATAACCCTTTTTCCAAACCTGTTGGATAGGAGGTCTTGTGCCGTCAATCTAAAAAAATCATTCAAAAAATACTTTCATTTTCGAAAAGATACTGCATTTTTAGATTGCTTTGTTTTGCCGCATGTATTCCTTTCTCGACATTGAAACCACTGGCAATCACGCCATGCGCCATCATATGACGGAGATTGCGATTCTGAATTATGACGGTGTTGCAATAACAGACCGCTTCATCACGCTGCTTCGCCCGGCTTCGGAGGTCCCTTTTTTTATTTCACAGCTTACTGGCATCACCCACGAGATGGTTTATGATGCACCGTTGTTTGAAGAGGTAGCCGATAAGATTGAAGAGCTCACATATGGTAGAATTTTAGTTGCGCACAATGCTCATTTTGATTACACCTTTCTGAAACAGGCTTTCTCTGCCCTCGGTAAAACATATCAGCGAAAAATCCTATGTACTCTTCGTCTTAGCAGGAAAATTTTACCCGGCCTGCCCTCCTATGCACTGAATAAGCTTTGTCGTTCGCTGAGTATTTCACAATGCCGGGCACATCGTGCAGAAAGTGATGCCCAGGCAGCCCTGGAGGTATTTGGTCATCTTAAAAAAGTCGATCAGGAAGATTTGATAATGAGATCTCTTGTAAAGAAAGATGCTGAGTACAATTATCCTCCCAACCTTTCATATGAAACACTCAGGATTCTGCCAGAATCTTCAGGAATTTATTATTTTATTGATCAGCAGGGTAAGGTGCTTTATATAGGCAAAGCAAAAAGCATTAAGCATAGAGTAAATAGTCATTTTGTAGTGAGCTCTTCTACAAGGATGCGCACCCCGCTGATGAACAGCATTCACAACATCCGTTATACGGTATGCGGCAATGAGCTCGTTTCCATGTTACTGGAGTCTGCTGAGATAAAAAAGCATTTCCCTCCATTCAACATTGCACAAAAATTCACTGATTTAAATTATGGAATATATGGTTATGAAGATGGGAATGGATACCAGCGCTTTGGCATCAGGAAACTAAAATACCAGGATCGGCCGCTGCTTTCGTTTCCGGCGTTACCTCATGCAAGGGCGTTTCTTTCAAATAAGATTAAAGAATTCAAGCTATGTGCGAAGCTGAGTGGCCTGCAGCGCATGCAGGGTGCGTGTCTGGATCACCCTGATGGTATTTGTGATGGAGCTTGCTGTAGCAAAATTTCACCCATGGATTACAATATGCGGATGAACAATGCACTGAAATCCTTCAAATCAGAAAACCGGAGCTTCGCGGTAATTTGTAGTGGAAGAACGGAAGCAGAGTGCTCTATTGTAATGATAGAAGATGGAAAATATCTGGGTTTTGGATTTGCGGAGAAAGCGAAGGCTCCTGCTGATTTTTCTTCGGCTAAGGAATTGATTGATCATTACAATGATAACCGTGAAGTGCAACGAATAATTTATAGTTTTCTTAATAAGAACAATGCGTACTCCTTATTAGCTGCTAAAAGCACCGACATTTTGGATTCTGTGCTTAAGGAAGAACCTTCTTTATTCACCTGATGAGGAAAGTTTCCAATATTGCGGAAAATCCATTCTAAGAATGATCCATGCTGGTTTATAATGTAACCATGAAAGTTGATAAGGAGGTTGAAGCAGACTGGCTTGTATGGATGAAGAGCTGTCATATTCCTGATGTGCTGTCTACCGGACAATTTATTGAATCAAGAATGTGCAGGCTCATTGACGAAACAGATGATAAAGATCCGACCTATGTGATTCAATATCACTGTGAAAATATTGAAAACTTCAAACGTTATATCGCTGAATTTGCACCAGCAATGAGAGAGGACTATGATACCAGATTTAAAGATAAGTTGGTTGCCTTCAGAACATTGATGGAGATGGTATAATAGTTATGTTTAAAAAGTGTAATGTGCAGATAGCCTACCTTTGTTGAAACCTCTCTCTTGAAACAAATATTTATTCTGCTATTGACGATTGGATTCGGAAAAATTTTTGCTCAAACTTATCATCCCTTTCCTGAGAACGAAGCAGTATGTCATGAGGAGGCTTGGGGGATTGGGTGTCCTGTAATTCCCTGTGAATATGATCAGTACATGTATAGTGGAGATACAGTTATAAATGGTTATTTATATCACAAGCTATATTTGAGTTATAAATTTCTTGGCCAGGTAACTCAATCAGGTTATGTGGGGTTTATCAGACAAGATAGCCTGGCGAAGAAAGTTTACTATATCACATTAGGGGTACCCTATGAAAACCTGCTTTATGATTTTAATCTTCAAGTAGGTGACTTTTATACTGAAACTTACAATCATAATTCACAGGATACCTTTATTATCAGTAAGGTTGATTCCATCCTACTAAATGGATCCTATAGAAAAAATACACCTTATTACCCCCTGTTGTTTCAGGGGGATACTTTGGCAGTGATAGAAGGAATAGGATCAACGAGCGGATTGTTCCATTAGATGTACAATGGCTTAGGATTTGATATTATAATATACTTCTGTGCTTCCAGGAAGATGGGCAAACAGCTTATATTGTACAATCCTGGATGTACCTAATATCTATTCTTCCTAGATGAAGATATCTACTTTTCCTAATCCCCTTGCAAAAGGGGAAAGCCTGGAAATAAAAACCAATAATGATTTTAATATGGAGTTTGCAATTACTAACGCAACGGGGTTAAATGTTTGGAAATCACATGTTGAATCTAATGCACACTTAATAAATACTTCTGATTTTCAGAGAGGCGTTTATACCCTCAAGGTTTTTAAAGAAGGTAAATTTATCGCGGTAAAAAAATTAATTGTTTTATAACCCTGGCTTCAGAACCTGATGGGAAGTTGTAGAATAGCTTGTATTAAGATCGGAGCCTTCAATTAGTATTCTACTCATGGCCTGTATTCACTTTCAATCATAATATAAGGAGTATTTCTCTCCCAAATTAATAAATCTGGTAATTTTGTCCTAAATTTAAGGACAATTGTCTAATTTAGATCTTATGAAAACAAAAGAAATAAAGATAAAAGATAAGCTTGACAATGCCATTGTTTCTTTGACCAGACGGCAGGCTCAAAAAAATTTGACATATTCAAAATTCTTTACAAATAAGATGCTAATGATTCAGGTAATTAGAGAAGGAGTTCCCTATTCACTATTTAATTTAATCCAGCTTCACTCTCCGTTTAGCGAAAATGACTGGGCAAATTTCCTGGATATTTCTACAAAGTCTTTACAACGCTATAAACAAGCTTCTAAACAATTTAAACCCATTTTATCTGAGAAAATTATCGAAATGGCGGAAGTAACAAATGTTGGATTGGATGTTTTTGGCAGTATGGAGAAACTTAAACTCTGGTTAGATACACCGAATTTTTCATTAGGGTCTCTGAAACCAATTGAATTACTGAAAGATTCTTATGGGAAAGAAATGGTAATGGGAGAGCTTATCCGCATTAATTATGGAATTCTTGCATAGTGGAAGTATATAGACTCTCCAGGCAAAAGTTTGCAGGTAATCTATCTGGAAAAGGAGCCGCGATGAAGGGTGCAAGGTGGAACTCGGTAGGAGTAGAACTCATTTATACTGCAGCCAATCGCTCTTTAGCAATGGCAGAAATTGCGGTGCATTTTTCTTTGGCAACATTGCCGGGTGACTATGTTATGATAATTATTTTTCTTCCAGATGACATATCCATTGAAAAACTGAATATCTCGGATCTGCCAGATGATTGGAATATATTTCCACACTCAACATCCATTCAGTCGATTGGGAATAAATTTGTGGTTGAGAATAAATATTGTGTGCTTCAAGTTCCATCATCGGTTACATTAGGTGACTTTAATTTTCTTATCAATCCAAACCACACAGATTTTAAAAGGATCAAAATAATTGATACGGTTGATTTCCCGTTAGATAAAAGGATCTTCAGGTAAGGCTGAAGTTCAGATCATCTTTTGTTTACTCCTGATAATATACTCTCTTCACTCTTCGTGAAATAGTGCTTAACACTTCATAGCAAATGGTGTTAGACCATTGAGCAAGCTGCTGCACCGGCAATGCATCACCAAACACAATTACTTCATCTCCCTCTTCTGCATCAGCAATATTGGTGATATCAATCATCGTCATATCCATATTTATATTTCCGACTACGGGCGCAAGCTTTCCACGAACAAGCATTTTACCTCCACCGCGACTCAGCGTGCGGTCTAATCCATCGGCGTAACCGATGCCTATGGTCGCGATCGCCAGCGAATTGAGATCTGAATTGTAGCTGTCATTTATGGAATTGATGTTACCGGTAAAGTGCAGACTCAGCTTCGCTCCGTGAGCACGCTAAAGACGATCATTTCGCAGATTAAAAAAATTCAGGCAGGTGAAACTGTTGGCTATGGCCGAATGGGCATTGCAT
>MWVX01000566.1_pt1 | contig 11847 bp, 8 predicted proteins | sample 1047311 | NCBI WGS metagenome assembly MWVX01 (sample SAMN06349984, study PRJNA376086) | soil metagenome | isolation source: MtG-4 sample Antarctic (ecotone) soil | place: Antarctica | collected 2015-01-13
TTGCTGGTAGCCAGGTGTTACGGGTTGGTTCTAATTTAAAAGCTGGTAGTTATTTGATTGAAGTAATACAAGGAAAGCAAAAAGCACAGTTGAAATTGGTAAAGATTAGATGATTGAATTCTTTTTTGTTAAGGGCAGCACGCTTGTGCTGCCTTTTTATTTTTAGGCTTGTTTGTCCAGAAATAATCCTGCCAAACCCTGATTCGCAATCAGGACGGCAATTCTTTTTTTTAAATCATTCTAAGGTGTAGCCACGATGCTTACCCGGAATTATATTTGCTAATATGTGTAAAATCATCGAAAATGATCTTCACCTGTTTAAGCTGCTCTTTGCCGGCATGCAAATTTGTTCAATAGATAATTTTAAAGTAATAAAACAGTTCCCGTTTTAATAGTGAGCAGATTATCCAATTATGTATCAAAATCCACTATAAAAAGATCTTGTACGGTTTACTCTTAAATCTTTTAATAAGCCTGACTTAGGACTTATATTAATGCTATAAAAGCGGTATCTGCCGACTGGAGATAAATTGATAGACATTTGCCAGCAATGCATTTCTCTTGATATAGAGACAGAGATAGTGCCTAATTGATGCTCTGTAATATTATAAAAACCATTTATACCCATTTGCCATTTGGGAGTAAGATTTAATGTACCGCCGAAAGTAACATCCTGGTTAAAATTTGTTTTAAAACCACTATAATCAGATTTAAAAACCCTGTCAAAGCGGAGAGCATAAGACAAATTAACTGACCATGGAATATTAAAGTCGGCAAACTCGCCGGGGTTATTTCTTACATATGCTAATTCATTTTGATACTCATCATTTGAATAGCCTCTTGGATAATCATTTGTTCTAAGATCAGGTTTGGTGGATGCATTTTTGCTTTTATCTCCTCCCGTAAACTGGCTTGATAAAGAAACGTTTCCATTAACTAATCTGCCAAATGATAATGGCTTTCTTTTCCACAGTAATGTTTTTAATCGCCTGCCGGACGCATCTACATCATATGGATCAATTTGGGCACCGGCGGTTATGCTTACTTTATTATTAAATAATGAGCTGCGGGCATTTAAATTAAGATTACTGAGTGCAAATGAATCTGCAAAAAGGTTATAATTTCCATTTATACTCAATCCATCAATAATCGATATCTTCTTTATAGCATTTTCTCCGGTATCTTTTTTATTGCGCACTTTCATCTGCAGGTTATTATCAATTCCAAAACCCAGTCCACCAAATCTCCCGGTGCCGTAAGGCCCAAAAACATTTCCTTCAAATACGGAGAACTGCGCTTTGTTATTCATTGTATCAATCTGCGTTATATAATAATTCTGATTATTAAAATCAGGATTGTAATTAAAACTTAGAGTAGGAGTTATTTCGTGACGTATAGCCTGTATTTTAGCATCTTTACTTTTTGAAGTGAACAACCCATATATCCTGGTAGATATACCCAAACCAAAACTCATTTGCCTTGCCGTATAAAATCCTCTTGTTATTGTTGTATCTACTTTGTTCTTAGCAGTATTCCAGCTCCTGATAAACTTTCTTTGATACCAGGTTTCTTCATAGCTAACTGATGGTCCTACCTGGAATGCACCAAGTGGCGGTAAAGAAAGTGATATAGGGATTGAATGATGTGCTCCCCATTGAAAGGTATCAAGTATATGTTTGAAAATATTTTCAGTAGTATCATAAAAAGAAAAAAGGCTTTTAGCGTTTCCATTGTAACCAATTCCAATATTTTCAAACCACTTTGGCGTACCTACTGCTTCCTTTTTTCTAAAAGGATATAGCGTGCTTAAATTAAAAGCAACATCAGGCAAATTAATATTAATAAGGTTTTGATTTGTGTTTTGATTGTGGTTTGCTGATATAGTTAAATTATAGGGTTTGTCTTTCCAGCCTTCCCCCAGGCCTTCGAGCGTTCCTGTTTTGGAATACACGATAGAAGAATTGAGCTGGTTGCTGAAATTTTTATACGGATTATCAGGAACGTACCTGTTAAAACTGCTGCTGCCGGCATTTACATTTGCGCTGAAGCTTACACCAGGTCTGGCTTTTGAATCAACACTATGACTCCATTGAATATTATAACTCTTGTTTTTTGAATAGTCAGGATCACCCTTAAAGTTTTGTTTGAAGTTTTGAACGTTTAGCGAAATATTTCCGTTATATCGATATTTTCTGGTGTATTTAGGGTTAACGTTTAATGTCCATCCGCCATAAGAGTAAATATTTCCTCTTACAATTACATCCCAGTAATCACTCAGCACTTTGTAATATCCTAATCCTTCCAGCCCTAAGCCTAATTGCTGGTTTGATGCAAACTGGGGTGCAAGAAATCCGGAATGCCTCCCCTGGCTTAGCGGATAAATTCCAAATGGCAAATATACTGGTATAGGCACCCCTTCAAATTCAGGGTGTACAGGACCAGTGATGGCAAGTTTTTGGCTTACCAGTTTCATCCTGTTGCTAACAAAAGCAAAATGAGGCGTATCAAGATCGCATGTTGTAATTCTTGCACGATTTGCAAAAAAAACGTCGTTATTAAATTTTTTAATGGTTTCCCCATACACATACATTTCGCCCTGCTGGGTATATGTGCTTTTTGTAACCCCCTTACCTGTTTTCATGTTAAATCGTATAGAATCACTTTGCGATGTAAAGTCTGCCTGGGTAAATGTTGGCAATGCGATCACTTTACCGCTGCTGTCTCGTTTTATTGAGGCTGTAATGTTTCCGGTAGCCTGGTCAAATTCAATAATGGGAGCACTTAAATTTGCATCCTTGTACTGTGTTGTTGTTTTGGTTCCATACAAAGTAATTTTTTTTGATGGTACATCTAATATCATTGAATCTTCAGCGTTATATTCCAGTATGGCATCTAACGAATCTTTTGAAACTTTAATATCTATAGTATCTTTTGAAATTTTAAGATCTGTAGTATCTTTTTTTTCAACTATAAAAGATGAATCGCTTTTTACAATTTTATTTCCTTGCGGTAATGTATCAACATTTATTACGGGTGGAAGTTTAAATCTCTTTCCGGGTTTTATTGTATCTGCTATTGCAGTTAAATAATTGTGAAATGAATTCGACAGATGAACTTTATTCTTACTTTGAACAGTTAATATTATTAATGTGAATGCAACAAAGGATGCTAATTTATATTTTGAGCTAACTTTGTTTGCGTTGTTCATTACAGAGTAACAAAAATAGTTATTATACGATTAACACAATGGTAAGAGTTGAACATTAGAATTACTAACGCTTTAAAAAATATTAATATTTGATGTTGAAAATAAAGGAGTATGGTTTTGCAGTTTTTGCTGCTTTTGTATTGTTATTTTCCTGTTTAAACATTTTTGCGCAAACCCCAAAAAAGATCAGGACAATTATTGTAGATGCAGGTCATGGTGGAACTGATGTTGGCGCTCATGGTGAATATGAGGGCACATTAGGATCGCTGGAAAAAAACATAACCCTTGCCATCTCCAATAAATTAGTTGCTGAATTAAAGAAACAGCTGCAGGGTGTTCAAATAATTCCAACAAGAACCACAGATATTTTTCAAGACCCAAGAGAGAAAGCAAGAATTGCAAACAACAATCATGGAGATCTTTTTGTATGTATCCACGCCGATGCGGTTGCTTTAAAAACGGGATCAAGAATTATTGGCTACAGAACCCAAACATACACCACTACAAAATATATTGGCAAAGGAAAAAAGAAGAAAAAAATTGTAACGCCTCACCAGCGTGAAGTTGCGATAAAACAATACTTTAAAATTCCTACAACCCGTAGAGGAACAAGCACGTTAATTTTTGCCGCCCGTAACACAAATGCTAAAATTAAGGCGATGGAAAACAGCGATATGCTTTTTACGACTGAAGAAAATGATAGTTCTCTCGATATTAACTATAACAGCCCTGAATGGAAAGCCAATGCATTACTTTATACCCAAAACTATTTTAAAAAAAGTTATAAGTTAGGTTCTTTGATACAGGATGAAATAGCAAATATGAACAGAGAAAATCTTGGAGTATGGCAACGGGAAAAAGGCATATGGGTTTTACAGGCTACACAAATGCCTGCTGTTTTAATAGAGACCGGTTTTATTGCAAATCCTGATGATGAACGTTATTTGAATAGTGAGAAGGGACAACAGGAAATTGCTGAGGCTATTGCAAAAGCAATAAAAAAATATAAGGACCAGGTTGAAAATCCTAAAACCGCTGATCAAAACACCGAGACCACTTCAAAATAAATAATTGATAAGCTTCTTTCACTATCCGGCTGGTAAATTAAATCGGAATTTATAACAATTAAACTTTTACTATTTTCGTACATAGTAAAAATGTGTTGATCAAAATCAGATAAGGCGATCAACCAAAAAAAAATTTTATGAAAGTTAATAATGAAACAAAAATAGGCGTTCTTGCTATTGTGGGTATTTTGGCGCTGATATTGGGTTTTAATTTTTTGAAGGGAAAAAGTTTTTTTAAAAAAGAAAAATATGTTTATGCTGTTTTTGAAAATATACAGGGGCTGGGAAATTCGAACCCTGTTGTAATTAACGGACTTCAAATAGGGCATATCGCAAACCTTGATGGCGGTAAGCTGCTAAAAAGAATTATAGTAACTGTAGAGCTTACAAAAGATGTTTTAATACCTAATAATTCATTAGCAGTAATTAACCCAAGTTTGCTAGGCAGTGTTTCTTTAGAGATAAAATTAGGCAACGCAAATACCTATTTAAAAACAGGTGATACTTTATTAACCATACTTAGCGGCGGTGCTTTTGATGAAGCATTAAAAATGATCAATCCTGTTTTGTATGAAGTAAGAAATGCCGTTAAATCACTGGATTCTGTTTTGCATATTGTTACAAATGTTTTTGATCCCAATACAAAAAAAAATATCAGGGGGGTAATAGAAAATTTAAATACTGTTACAGCATCATTTACTATTTCAGCAGCTTCATTGCAAGCTCTTTTAAATCCAAAAAATGGACCCTTGGCAAAATCTTTGGATAATGTAAATGCCTTTTCTACTAACTTAATAGGTAATAATGACAAGCTTAACAATATTATGAGTAACGCAGAAAAAGCAAGTTCCAGCCTGGCAAATATTAATCTGCAGCATACCCTTAACACCCTGGACAGCGCAGCTCTTCAATTAAAAGCAGGCATAGCTAAAATAAACAGTAATAGCGGTTCCATTGGCTTATTACTAAATGACACCAAACTGTATGATAACCTTGCAGGCACAAGCAATAAACTAAATATTTTATTAGATGATATACGTGTGCATCCCAAAAGATATTTAACTATATCTGTCTTCAGCAAAAAGGACAGAGGTAATTATATTACAGCTCCATTAATAGATGATACTTTAAAACTTCCTGAAAAAACCAAATGAAGAAGGTTCTTCAATTTTTTTGGTTATTGGTCATAATTTTAGAGGCTGATATTTCTTCCGGGCAAATCTCTCCAACAATATCTTCAGACACAACAAGAACCATTGAAATAATCCGGGGAAATTTATTAAGTGAGAAAAAAATTGATTCTGTTACCAGGATACAAACCATATCAGGTAATGTTGTGATCCATGAAGGCACAACAATATTTACATGCGACAGCGCCGTTATTAACAGGCGATTAAATACGATGGAGGCGTTTGGCAATGTACATATAAATCAGGGAGACAGCCTTTTTACATCATCCCAATACATTAAATATTTAGGAAATGAAAGAGTTGCATATTTAAAAAAAAATGTAAAACTCACTGACAAAAAAGCAACGCTTACAACTCAGGATCTTGAATATAATTTAACGACAGCCATAGGTAAGTACAATAATGGTGGTACGGTAGTAAATGGTAACACTGTGCTCACCAGCACACAGGGAATTTATTATGAGGATACAAAAGATGTTTATTTTATTAATAAGGTTACTGTTGTCGATCCAAAAAGCAGGATAAAAGCAGATTCACTTCTATATAATACGCAAACACAAAAACTAAATTTTATCGGACCTACTTATCTAAAAAATAAAGACGGAAATATATTTACTACCCAGGGAACATATGACCTGAAGAATGGGGACGCTTTTTTTGGTAACCGCACATTGGTTAGTGATAGCAGCGGACGTATTTACCAGGCAAATAATATTGCTATCAATGATAAGTCAGGGCAGGTTCAATTAGAAGGCAATGCAATAATTAAAGATTCAGCAGGCCGCTTAATAGTTACAGGAAATCAAATTTTTGTGGACAAAAAGAATAATTCTTTTCTTGCCACAAAAAAACCTGTATTGATTTTTTGGCAGGATAAAGACACAACTTATATTTCAGGAGATACATTGTTTTCCGGGCTAACAAAAAAAGTTTTTACAGATTCTGTTATTTCTAAAAAAGATTCAGTTACGATAGGAATCGGTATTGATTCAGCTAAACATATTGTTACAAAGAAAAATTCCGTACCGATAACTATCGGGATTGATTCCAATAAAAGTATTCCGGTAAAGAAAGACTCCATGCCAATAACTATCAGAATTGATTCAACAAAAAATTTTTCTTTAAAGAGGGATTCAGTCCCTAAAGCAATCGGTATTGATTCAACTAAAATGATCGCAGCAAAAAATAATGACTCAAATTTCAAAGTAATTGGCAAAACGAAAGTTATTAATCTTGATAAGCCTGATACTTCCATAAGATATTTTCTTGCATATCATAATGTAAAAATTTTTAATGATTCTTTACAGGCAGTAAGTGACAGCATGTTTTATTCAGAAGCCGATTCTGTATTCCGCCTTTTTTATGATCCAGTTATCTGGAATGGCAAAAGCCAGGTAACCGGAGATACGATTTTTTTATTTACAAAAAATAAAAAGGTTGAGCGTGTGTATGTTTTTGAAAATGGAATAATGATAAACCAAATAAATACGGAATTTTATAACCAGGTTGCGGGAAAAACAATTAACTGGTATTTTAAAAATGGTGAAATTGATTATATGAGGGTTAAAGGTTCCCCAGCAGAAAGCATTTATTACGTGCAGGATAAAGACAGCAACTTTACCGGAATGAATCGTGCTGACGGTTCCGTAATAGACATGTATTTTATAAAACAGCAATTGGATAAAGTGAAATTTGTTAATGATGTACATGGCAAACTATATCCGATACGCCAAATACCGGAGGATCAGAAGTATCTTAAAAAATTTAATTGGTTAGATAAACGACGACCAAAAAATAAGCTGGAGCTTTTCGAGTAATCAATTACTTATGTTCGTAAATAATTAAGTAATATGGATCTAAATCCCGCAGGTAGTTTAATTGATGGTGCTTTTATAAATAAAATTTTAAAGCCCAGAGATCTATTTTCTCATAAAGGCGACTATGGTCATGCGGGTATAATTGCCGGGAGTATAGGGATGATGGGAGCAGCAGTTTTAGCCGTAAAAGCATGCCTGCGTTCCGGTGCCGGAAAAGTGACCGCTTATACTGGAAGTATTGGATACAATATTATGCAGATTTGTGTGCCTGAGGCAATGACAAAAATTGCAGGTGAAAATTTTATCTTTTCTGTTGAGGATATACAAAGGTTTGATTCCATTGGTTTGGGTCCCGGACTGGGATTATATGAAACGCATACAGATTTACTAAAGAATATTTTCTCAACTTTTCAAAAACCAATGGTAATAGATGCAGATGCTTTAAATATCCTTTCCAAAAATAAAGACCTCCTTACAACGATACCTGCAGAGTCAATATTAACCCCGCATATTATGGAATTTGAAAGATTATTCGGGAAGACCAGAACAGATGCTGAACGGATAGAACTTGCTCTAAAAATATCTTATCAATATAAAATTTACATAGTTGTAAAAGGGCATCGCACCTTAATTGCCACACCGGATAAAAAAACATATTTCAATTCTACCGGTAATCCGGGCATGGCAACCGGTGGTAGTGGGGATGTGCTAACAGGAATTCTTACCGGGTTTTTAGCCCAGGGATACTCTTCCTTACACACATGCTTATTGGGAGTTTACCTGCATGGGCTTGCCGGAGACATTGCCGCAGAAAAATATTCGCAGCAGGCAATGATTGCCGGCGACATAATTTATTGCTTAGGAGAAGCTTTTAAAAAGATAGAAAAATAGTTATACGTATAAGATTATTTTATTTGTAGTATAAAAGTATTACCTTTGTTTTTAAAATTCTAGTTATGGATAACAAGATCACTTTAAGCTTTGATGAAAGCATTATTACCAAAGCAAAGAAATATGCAGAAAACAATAACATCAGCCTTTCCCGTTTAATAGAATTTTTATTAAAAAAAGTTACGGCAAACAATTACAATTCTTTAGAAGATTTTCCTATTTCAGAATGGGTAAACCAGATTGCTGAGGGAGAAGCTGTGTATCAAACAAAAGCCAAAAGAACAAGAAGCGCTGCTAAAGCTGAATACTTCAATTCTAAAAAATGAGGGTTTTTTTGGATGCGAATATTTTAGTTTCTGTTTTAAATAAAGAATATCCGCTTTTCACTCTTACTTCCAGGATAATCAGTCTTGCTGATAAAAGCAAATTCACTTTATTTACTTCGCCTGTTTGTTTAGCCATTGCATTTTATTTTGCTGAGAAAAAATATAAAAGCGCTTCCGCGAAAAACAAAATACAAATTTTATGTGACCATATAAATATAGCAGCAACTAATAAATCTACTGTACTGCAATCTCTTAATAACCCTGCTGTAAATGATTTTGAAGATGGGCTGGAATATTATTCAGCAGTTGAAAATAAATGTGACTGTATCATTACGGAAGATGTTGATGATTTTTATTTTTCAAAGATTGAAGTTTTGAGTAGTGAAAATTTTTTTGAAAAGTATTTATTGAATTCCCCTGATAAACAAAGAAGAAAAAGTTGATGTTTTACTGCAATAGGGATTGCAACGGAAAGCCCACAGCTGAAGGTTTGTGTGCAGGTTCTGTGGCGAGGACTTGCAGTGTAAAGCCCGGCCCTGTGTTACAAAGTAAGGCAAGGCACGAGCCGTAACTTTGGTTACACAGGATTGCCCAAATACTTTTTACTTCATTATTTTTTTTACTTCAACAATCAAAATCAATTCACCTTTTTAGACGTATTTACCCTATTTTTGCCACCCAAAAAATTAAGTAAAAATCGTATGAATAATTTGATTTATGTAATTCCGGCAATGGGTATCGTTGGATTGTTATACACTTTTATAAAGTTTTCATGGGTATCGAAACAGGACGCCGGAACCCCCCGAATGCAGGAAATAAGTGCGTACATAGCAGAAGGCGCTATGGCATTTTTAAAAGCCGAATGGAAAATACTTTCATATTTCGTTATTATAGGTGCATTATTACTGGCAATAATGGGCTATTCAAATGCCAACAGCCATTGGAGCATTGCATTGGCATTTATTGTAGGAGCTTTTTTTAGCGCTTTTGCCGGTTACATAGGTATGAGAGCTGCAACCAAAGCCAACGTTCGCACAGCACAAGCCGCCCGTACAAGTTTAGCAAAGGCATTAAATGTTTCGTTTACCGGGGGAAGTGTAATGGGGTTGGGTGTTGCGGGTTTAGCGGTATTGGGTCTGGGAACTTTATTTATTATTCTTTATATGTCTTTTGTTTCGGGCTATACATTAGGCACTGAACAATATAAAATTGCTTTGGAAAAAGCTATAGAAGTTCTAACCGGTTTTTCATTAGGTGCAGAAAGTATTGCATTGTTTGCAAGAGTTGGCGGTGGTATTTATACAAAAGCCGCAGACGTTGGTGCTGACCTGGTTGGTAAAGTAGAAGCCGGTATTCCTGAAGATGATCCACGTAATCCTGCAACAATTGCAGATAATGTAGGTGATAATGTAGGTGATGTTGCAGGTATGGGTGCAGATCTTTTTGGAAGCTATGTTGCCACAGTTTTAGCAACGATGGTATTGGGAAGAGAAACTTTTTCTAATGACAGATTTGGTGGTATGGCGCCAATATTATTGCCTATGTTAATTGCTGCAATGGGAATATTATTTTCCATCATAGCAACTTTCTTTGTGAAGATCTCTGAGTCAGCTCCATTAAATACAACTGCTGTTCAAAAAGCTTTAAATATGGGTAATTGGGGCTCTATTGTTTTAACTGCTATTGCTTCTTATTTTTTGGTAATGTGGTTATTACCAGATACAGATATGGTATTAAGAAATTTCCATTTTACAAAGAACGGAGTGTTTGGTGCAATAGCAGTTGGTCTTGCTGTAGGTACATTAATGAGTTTAATAACTGAATATTATACTGCAATAGGTAAGCGTCCTGTAATGAGCATTATTCGACAATCATCTACAGGTCATGCTACAAATATTATTGGTGGATTGGCGATTGGTATGGAAAGTACTTTGTTTCCTATGTTAGTTTTAGCTGCCGGTATTTATGGTTCTTATGCATGTGCAGGATTGTATGGTGTAGGCATTGCCGCAGCCGGTATGATGGCAACTACTGCAATGCAATTGGCAATTGATGCTTTTGGACCTATCGCTGATAATGCGGGAGGTATTGCAGAAATGAGTGAATTGCCAAAAGATGTTCGTGAAAAAACTGATATACTGGATGCGGTAGGAAATACTACAGCTGCTACAGGCAAAGGTTTTGCTATAGCCTCGGCTGCTTTAACGGCACTGGCTTTGTTTGCTGCCTTTGTTGGATTAGCCGGTATTGACGGGATCGATATTTATCGTGCAGATGTTCTGTCAGGATTATTTGTAGGAGCAATGATTCCATTTATATTTTCTGCACTGGCTATACGTGCTGTGGGTGAAGCTGCAATGGCTATGGTTGAAGAAGTCCGCAGGCAGTTTAGAACTATTCCCGGAATTATGGAAGGAACAGGTAAGCCTGAATACGATAAATGTGTGGCGATATCAACTAATGCTTCCTTGAAAAAGATGATGTTACCCGGGGCTATTGCATTAGGCTCTCCATTAATAATCGGATTTATTTTTGGACCTGAAGTGCTGGGTGGGTTTTTAGCAGGTGCAACGGTAACTGGTGTTTTAATGGGAATGTTTCAAAACAATGCCGGCGGTGCATGGGACAATGCAAAAAAATCTTTTGAAAAAGGTGCTGTTATAAATGGTGAAACGCATTACAAAGGTTCTGAACCGCATAAAGCGTCAGTTACCGGAGACACTGTTGGTGATCCATTTAAAGACACATCAGGTCCATCAATGAATATTCTTATAAAACTTATGAGTATTGTTTCTTTAGTTATTGCCCCTACCCTTGCTAAAATTCATCATGATAAAATTATAAATAACAGGCAGCATAAAATGGAAAATTTAATGCTTATGAATGGAGATAGTACAAGAATGTTCAGCAAAGAAGCCATGCAAACCAATACCGTAGATAATACAACTGATAATAGCAATGCAATGAATAATGCGGAGGTAAAATCTTTGCTTGGCGGATTGAAGAATGATGGCATTATTACTTCTAAAGATTATACTGTTGAGATCAGGAACGGTCGTTTATTTATAGATGGTCTTGAACAATCAAATGAAGTAAATAATAAATACAAAAAGTATTTTGAAGGAAAAGATGATATTTTAATTAAAGAACGGAAAGTGAAATAAAATCGATCTTACTATAAACTTTATTCACAGAACCCTGGTAAAATTTACCGGGGTTTTTTTATGAACGGTACAAAAAAATATTTTTAAAGATTTATTTTGTGGTTACGAACTTAATCGTAATTTAGCATTACGAACAAAATCGTAAACAAATGACAATAAAAAAATTAAAGCCAACAGAAAGTGA